>Ga0116152_10003325_pt1 | contig 12937 bp, 10 predicted proteins | sample AD_UKC119_MetaG_FD_89894 | JGI IMG/M metagenome (GOLD analysis project Ga0116152, IMG submission 89894) | Active sludge microbial communities of municipal wastewater-treating anaerobic digesters from Hong Kong - AD_UKC119_MetaG | ecosystem: Engineered > Bioreactor > Anaerobic > Digestate...
AGGAGCTCGGGCATCGGCGTCGTCGTGTGCTCGGGCTCCGTCGTCAGGACCTCGAAGAAGCCGAAGGCGAAGACGAGGCCGCTCGTCGCGTAGACGGGCCACCACGCCGGCGACATCCCGGCGCCGCGCCGCATGAGGAGCCCCGCACTCGCCTGCAGCAGCATCGCCGCCCAGCCCTGCCATCGATCCGGCAAGAGCTCGAAGAAGACGACGTGGGTCGTGACGATCGAGGCGTAGGCACTCACGAGGGTGCCGCTCGCGCGCATCCGATCGGGATCCCCGATCTGCCGGCGCGCGAACTCGTAGAGCCCGAGCACGACGCCGACGCTCGCGAGGGCGGCCCAGGGCGCGGCGCCGGGGGCGTAGCGATGGAGCAGGCTGTACTCGATGCCGTAGAAGTAGAAGAGGGCGAGGCCATGCACGACGGCCTCGAGCTCGGTCATCGGGCGTCTATGCCGGACGGAGAAGAAGGCCGCCGTGCCTGCGAAGACGAGGAGCTGGACGAGCTGGTAGAGGACGGCGGCGAGCCAGGCGCTTCGGTCCGTGAGGCGGAAGGCGATGTCGAAGCCGAAGAGCGCGAAGTAGAGGGCGAGCAGGTAGATCGAGCGGCGGCGCTCCTGGAGCGCGACGAAGGAGAAGAGGAGGCCCCAGGCCGAGTAGTAGACGACGAGGTCGATCACGTCCGTGCGCGCGGCCTCGACGAGCAGCGGCGTCGCGTAGGTGCCGGTCACGGCGAGCAGCGCGTAGGCCGAGTGGTCGAAGCGTCGGCCGAGCCAGAGCGCGGCGAGGGTCACGCCCGCCACGCCGACGAACGCGGCGGGCAGGCCGAAGAGTCCGTAGAAGACGTGGCCCGCAAAGATCGAGAGGTAGAGGACGACGATGCCGACGGCGGGAAGGTAGGCCGAGTAGTCACGGTCGAAACGCGACAGGCCGAGACCGGCGCCGATGAGGGCCATGCCCGACGCGCCGGCGAGGCCGACCTGGCGCGCAGGCGTGAGCCAGCCGGCGTCGTAGACGAGCTTCACGAAATAGCCCGCGGCGAGGATGAAGGCGGCGCTCGCGCCCCAGGCCATCAGGCGCGTCGCCGTCAGCTCGGCGCGGGTGCCGAGACCGCGGGTGCGGGCGGCGGGCGCCGAGACGGAGGCGGAGGGGTGGATCTCGACGGTCGGGCGCGCGCCCGGGGCGCGTCCGGGCGAGTCGGCGGGGCCAATCGCGTCGGCTGCACCCGCGGCGCGGGCCGCACCTGCGTACGGACCCGAGTCCGTCCGGTCGGCGGCTGCACCCGCGGCCTCTCGAGCAGCCGCCGCGTCGCCGAGCCGCCCTTCGATCCGCGCGAGCCGCGCTTCGATCTGCGCGAGTCGTTCCTCGAGTCCGTCCATGACCGCCCCCTCGTTCGCGTCTAGACGCGCTCGGTCGGATCGTGCGTCGCCGCGACCGCCTCCTCGCCTCGGATCCGCGCCGCGAGCGCCTGATGCTCGGCGTAGGGGGGACCGCCGCCGCTTGCGTATCGCCCGCCCGCATAGCGGGACTTGAGCTGCTGCATGCGTTCGAGGGGTCGCTCGACGAGCGCATCCGGCGCGGCCTCGAGATGCGCGAGGACCTCGTCGCGCAGCCGCGCGTCCGAGCAGACGAGGATCGAGTCGACGCCGGCCTCGAGGACGCCGACGCTGCACTCGCGGCTCGACCAATGGTCGGCCAGGGCGCGCATCTCGATGTCGTCGCTGAAGACGACGCCGTCGAAGCCGAGCTCGTGGCGGAGCATGGCCATCACGTCGGGGGAGAGCGTCGCGGGGCGCTTCGCGTCGAGGCGCGGGAAGACGACGTGGGCCGTCATCACGCTCGCGACCCCGGCCTCGATCGCGGCGCGGAAGGGCGGCAGCTCGATCTCGCGCAGGCGCACGAGGTCGAGGTCGAGGCTCGGGAGGGCGAGATGGCTGTCGAGGTCGGTGTCGCCATGGCCCGGGAAGTGTTTGGCGCAGGCGGCGACGCCCTCGGCCTGCATGGCGGCGACGAAGGCGCGGGCATGGGCCGAGACGCGCGCCGGCGTCGAGGCGAAGCTGCGGTCGCCGATCACGGGGTTGTCCGGGTTGCTGTCGACGTCGACGACGGGGGCGAAGTCGAGGTCGAAGCCGCAGTCGCGCAGCTCGACGGCGAGCGCGCGAGCGAAGCGCGCCGTGTCCTCGGGCGAGCGCGCGCCGAGCTGGCGCATGGGCGGCCACTCGGTCCAGGGCGCGCGCAGGCGCTGGACCCGGCCGCCCTCCTGATCGAGGGCGACGACGAGGGGTGCGTCCGGCGGCGCGAGCGAGTGCAGCTCCGCCACGAGCCATCGCACCTGATCAGGGTCCCGCACGTTCCGCCGGAAGACGACGACCCCGCCGATGCGTCCGGCGCGGATCAGCTCGGCCAGATCCGGCGGCACGACCTCGCCGGAAAAGCCGACGAAGAGGAGCTGGCCGGGATGCCATCGCGACGACATGCCGGGACGATTAGCAAGCTGTGAGCTCGTCGGCTCCTTCATCCGGTCCGCCCGAGCACGACCCGCTCACTCCTCGGCGTCTTCCGCCAACCGACCGAGCGCCTCCGTGACGGCGCGCCGCCGCGCCTCCGGGTCCATGCCTTGCAGCTTCCGCCATCGCTCGCGCAACGCGTCCTGCTCGTCCGGCGAGAGCGCGCGCCATCGCTCGGCCTTCTCCTGCATGACCGCCCGCTCCGCATCCGACGCCTCGAGCCAGCGCGCGAGCCGCGCCCGGACCCGCGCGCGCTCCTCCGGCGGCCGCGCCCGGAACGCCGCGAGCCGCTCGCGCATCGCGCGCCGCTCCGCCGGCGAGAGCTCGGCCCATCGCGCCCGCAGCCGCGCCCGCGCCTCCGGCGAGAGCCGCCGCCCGTCGACGCCCGGGCCGCCACCCGGACCTTCGCGCACGCCGAGGCCGAGACCGCCCGCGCGCGCGGCGTCCGCCGCCACGAGTCCCTGCGTCGCACGCTCCGCCTCGATCGCCTCCTCGAGCTCCCGGAGGAGCGCCTCACGCTCCTCCGGCGTCTCCATCCGGACGCGCGCCCGCTCGCGCAGCCAAGCCCGCCGCCGCTCGAGGCGCTCGCGTCGCTCGCTCGGCGCCTCGCGCATCTGCCAGATCCGCTCGCGCAGGGCCGGCCGCCGCACGACGCGCGGCCGACGATCCTGCGCCTGCGCCGCGAAGGCCGCGAGCACCTGCAGCACGAGCAGCAGCGCAACGAGGAGGCGGCGCCGATTCATCCCGCGTCCTCCAGATCCGCCGCCTCGAGCGCGAGCAGCAGATCGAGCGCCTCGATCACGGCGAGATCCTCGATCGTCTCGAGCTCGAGCAGCAGGGCGAGCTCCTCGGACGAGAGTCCATCGCGCTCGGGGTCGGTCGCATCGGTCTCCCCGGTCACGGACTCGAGGGTCTCGGCAACGTCCATCTCCCCGGTCCCGGGCTCGAGGGTCTCCGCGACGATCGCCGCACTCGGCTCCGATCCCGACCGCTCGCCCGCGACCGACGCATCCGGCTCCACCGCCGCCGCGTCGGCCACGACCGACGCATCCGGCTCCACCGTCGGCACGTCGGCCACGACTGGCGCGTCGGGCGCCAGCCGGGTGTCCGCCTCCTCCGCGGTCGACGCCACGATCTCGGGCTCCGAAGGGACGACCTCGCCGACGACATCCGGCGATTCCTCCCGCGCGACCTCCCGCCGAATCGGCGGCACGACCTCGCGCGAGGCCGCGATGCGCGTCGCCTCCTCCTCGTCCGACGAACGCATCACCCACAGCCCGAGCAGCCCCGCGAGCCCCGCCGCCGCCACGAGCGACGCCCATCGCAGCCCGCGCGCACGACGCCGCGCTCCCAGGTCGACGACCTCGCCCGCCGGATCCGCCGGCCCGGCGGCGTCTGGCTCCGCCCCGTTCTGCTCGGCCACACCCCGCGTCGCCTCGATCCGCGCCGCGAGTCGCGCGCGCAGATCCGTCGGCACGGGCCGCGCCTCGATCCCACGCAAGGTCTCGTCCACCCGACGCAGCGCCGCCGCGCGCCGCGCGAGTGCCGGCTCGCGGGCCATGCGCGCTTCGAGCGCACGCGCCTCCGCCTCGGGCAGCTCGCCGTCGATCCAGGCCGAGAGCAGGACGTCCGCAGCCGACCCGTCGTCGCCGTCTTCGAGCGACGGAAGCCGATCCGATTCATCCGTCATCTTCGAGCTCCTCTCCGGACGAAAGGGTCCGGGCCAGCTTCGCGCGCGCGCGATGGACGAGCACCTTCACGGAGCCTTCCGACGTGTCGAGCGCCCCGGCGATCTCCGCGTACGAGAGCCCGTCGACCGCCGCCAGCCAGAGCGCCTGCGCCTGTCTCGGCGGCAGCTCGTCGAGCGCCTCGACGAGCGCGCCCCCGAGCCGCCTCGCCTCGACGAGGGCATCGCTCCCGACCTCGGGACTCGGCGGATCGAGCGGCGACCCGTCTCCGTCGTCGAGAGGCACGGGGCGGATTCGGCCGCGGCGACGCTCGTTGATCGCGAGGTTCGTCGCGATGCGGTAGAGCCAGGTCGAGAAGCGCGCGCTCGGGACATAACGGTCGCGCGCACGGTGCACGCGCAGGAAGGTCTCCTGGAGGAGCTCCTCGGCCGTCGCCGCGTCCCGCACGAAGCGGTCGAGGAAACGCAGCAGCCGACCGGACCAGCGATCGAAGAGCGCGTCGAAGGCCGCTTCGTCACCCGCCTGGAAACGCAGCATGAGGCCGACGTCGGGATCGGACGCAGGAGACGTCGCATGCGTCGCCGTCCGTTCATCCTGCTCCTCCGGCTCCTCCGCCAACCCTTCCTCCCCTGCGAACCCGCGATCGGGCGGGAGGTTACGCGAGACCGCGCCGCCGCTCCCGTTCGGCCGGAGCCCGCGCCGCCCCGTCCCGAGCGCGGGACTCATCGCACGGGCATCCGCAGGGCGATGCGCGTCCCGACGCCGTAGTCGGGCGCCGAACGCGAGAGACCGAGGGCGCCGAAGAGCTCGACCGAGAAGTGCCGACCGGGGCGCCAGAGGACCGAGGGCGAGATCGAGTGCGCGTCGCCCTCGCCCTCCGCCGCTGGCCCCCGCCAGTCGTAGGAGAAGGAGAGGGTCAGCGGTCGCACGGGCTCCCAGGCGAGTCCGACCGATGCGAAGGGGAAGTTCTCGAGGCCGAGTCCCTTGGCGTCGTCGGCGAATACGTAGCCCGCGGACACGAAGGGCAGCGTCGGACCGGCGAGCCACGACAGGTCGGTGCCGAGCGTGACGTCGTAGCCGCCCGTTCCGAGCGCCTTGTCGACGTCGCCGGTCGGGAAGGACACGCTCCCGAAGCCGGTCATGGCGGGCGCCCAGACCGCGTCGGGAATCCACGTCCCGCTCGCGTCGAGCTGCACGTCGCCGAGTCCCCAGCTCGACTCCGAGACGAAGTCGAGCAGACCGCGGTCTCGGGCGATCTCCGCGAAGCGCCGGCAGAGCGCGACCTCGATCAGGCGCTCCGCGTTGCAGACCTCGGCGCCGATCTCCGCGCGTCGGAGCGGGATCGTCAATCCGACGCCGAAGGCTCCGTAGTCGACGCTCACGGCGATCGGCACGGTCATCGACTCGGCCACGTCGAGATCACCGTAGTCGCCGCGGTAGTAGTCGAAGCCCGTCGAGAGACCGAGCACGACGGGTCTGCCTTCCTTCGCAGCCGCCTCGGCCGCTTCGACCGTGGTCCGCCGACTGTTCGGCTCGTCCGCCGGCGTGGCCGCCTGCGTGGTCGCGCGCGACTCGAAGGCCGCAGCGAGCGCCAGAACGCAGAACGCGACGAAGAGGACCCCGCCCGGGCGGAGTCCTCTCCTGCGGCACGCGAGCACCGCATCGTGTCCGGCCGCTCGTCGCGTCAGGGCGCGGTCGCTCCCGCGTCGCCGGCGTCGCCTCCGGGCGGCGTACCGGTCCGGGTCACGGTGCGCGTTCGCGTTCGCGTCTCGGGATCCCGCGTGACCTCGACGTCGACCTCGCGCGTGCCGCCATTCAGGCCCGTGCGCGTCGTGCTGCGCGTCCGACCGTCCTCCGTGCGCGTCACGAGGGACTCGCTCGTGGCCTGGCGTCCGTCGGGCAGCGTATGCGTCGCCGTGCGGGAGACCGTGCCCGCCTCCCGATCGCGCACGACGTCGACCTCGGTCGTGCGCGTCTGGCCCTGCGGACCCGTCATGGTCGTGTCGCGATGGAATCCGTCCTCGGTCCGCACCATCTCGCTCTCGCGATGCATCGTGCGGCCATCGTTCCCCACCCGCTTCACCTCGCGCCGCGCGCCATCCTCGGTCCGTTCGACGCGAGCATCCGTCGTGAAGCCACGGCCGTTCGGACCCTCGTGCTCGCTGTGCCGCTCGACGCGCCCCTCGGCGCGGCGCACCTCGTGGCGATGCGTCCAGGTGCGGGTCTCGCCGCGCGGTCCCGCGCGTTCGACGCGCCGCTCGAAGCGACCGGCGAAGGCGTCGCCTGCGATCAGCAGGCCCATCAGGGCAGTCGTCACGCTCATCACGAGGACGAGCGGAGTTCGACGGGAGAGTCTCATTGCGTGCTCCTTTCGGGCTCTCTGCACATCCCTTGCCCGGGCCAGCGCGGCCCGGGATAGGGGGACGGGTCGTCCCGTGCGAGGCCGGCTCCGAGCCGGCGCGGCACCCATCCGATCGGATCCAACCGGAAGCGGAGCGAAGGGTTACACGGGCCGGGCGGATTCCTGCCGGGCGAGCTCCGAGGTACGCCGGGAGGCGCCGCCCTGCGGAGATCCGGGATCGGCACCTGCGGCGCGGAGTCCAGATCGGGACGCAGACCGGGCGCACGCGGCACGCGGTCCGCACACGGGGGTAGACCGGGCGCCCGCCGGCGGCCTCAACGCCCGGCCGCAGGCTCCGGCAGCGAAGGGAAGCCCGGCTCGAGCGGCACGCCCGTCGCGTTCGCGACCATCGACAGCATCGTGTACGTGCCGACCAGCATCGGCAGCTCGACGAGCTCCGCATCCGAGAGCCGCGCACGCAGCCGCGCCCAGATCGCGTCGTCGACGGTCTGCGACGCACAGAGCGCGTCCGTCGCCTCGAGCAGCAGCCGATCCGCCTCGTCCCACGCGGGCTCCGCGGGACCCGACGGAATCCGCGCGATCTCCGCCTCCGTGAGTCCCGCAACGCGGGCGAAGGCCACGTGATGCCCCCACTCGAAGTCCGAGCGCGCGTGCCAGATCGCACGCAGCGCGACGAGCTCGTGGTCCCGCCGCGAGAGCTTGCCCTCGAGCGCGAGCGCCGACGCATAACCAAGGAAGGGCCCCAGCACCTTCGGCAGGTGCGCCAGCTGGAGCAGGATGTTCAGCGTCTGCGGCCGGGCATCGCCCACCATCTCTCCGACGGGCCCCTCCGTCGCCGCGAGCAGACTGCGGACCTCGTCGCTCCACTGCGCGCGCTCGAGTCCGCGCAGGCGTCTCCACTCGTCCATGTCGTCCGTCCCTCCTTCTTCTCCGGGAGAGCCGACCGGAAGCCCCCCTCCCTCGTCTCGGCCAGCTCGCGTCCGTGTGCTCGCCGCCTGTGCCTCGACCTCCCGCAGGATCGAGCGCACGGCCTCGACCACGCGCTCCGGTGCGTCGTGATGCAGGTAATGCCCACATTCGGAGCAAGTCTCCTGCCGTGCAAGCGGGCTCGATCGGGCGAGGTCCGCCTGGGACTCCGCCCATACGCGACGCAGGTTCGGCATGCGCTCGGGTCGCTTCATCGCGCTCAGGACGCGTACGGGGATCGGCGGAAACGGCGCCGCGGCGCGGATCTCGCGCTCGGTCGCGGGGACGGCGCGCAGCTCGGCGCGAGCGGCCGCCGGCAGGGTCCACCTCGCGATCGCCGGCAGGTCGCATCGTTCGACCTGCTCGGTCTGGCAGCGCTCCGAGAAGTCGACGTGCCGCGCATCGACGAAGACGACCCCTGCCACCTCCTCCGGATGCGTCCGCGCGAAGAGCTCGACGAACTGCCCACCGATCGAGTGTCCGACCAGCACCCAGGGCGGCGGCAGCTCGAGATGGACGAGCAGATCGCGGAGCTCCTCGACGATCGTCGCGGCGTCGCGCGTCGCCTCGGGCGATCGGCTCCGGCCATAGCCGGCGCGATCGTAGGCGAGCACGCGGGCGAAGCCCGAGAGGTTGGTGAAGACGGGCGCCCACGATCCCTTGCCGTTGCCCAGTCCCGACTCGAGCACGACGACGGGCCCGGCGTCCCCGGCGAGGGCATACGACTGCCGCATCGTCCCCGCGTCGCGCAGCTCCGCGCCGGGCAGCGAGGCACAGGCCACGAGGACCATCGGCAGGAACGCGGCCGCACCGCACGCGCGCTGCGCGGGCCCCCGGCGGCGGATCGGCCCGTCGGGACGGGTCGGGCCGGGTCCTCTCTGCATGGGTGCCTCCTCGTCCGCGGATCCCGAGTCTATGGATTCGATCGGGGCGATGCACTCGCCGATCCGGCCTACCCTGCGGCGGCGGGGACGCGATGCGATGGGCGCATCGCTTCGGCCGGAGACACGGGAGGACACGACATGGGCCTGCTCGAAGAGATCGAGGCGATCCGTCAGCTCAAGTACCGCTACCTGCGCGCGGTGGACCTCAAGGACTTTGCCCTCCTCGAGAGCACCTTCGCGCCCGACGCCGTCTCCGCCTACGACGGCGGACGCCAGATCCTCGAGGGCCGCGACGCGATCGTCGGCTGGCTGCGCAACGCCATCGAGCATCCCTTCGTCACGCTGCACCAGGCGCATCATCCCGAGATCGAGCTGACGAGCGCGACGACGGCGCGGGGGACGTGGTACCTCGAAGACCGTGTGATCAACCCCGGGCCCGCACGCCCCGAGATGCCCGCGCGCTCGATCCTGTCGGGCGCCGCCTTCTACGCCGACGAGTACGAGAAGCGCGACGGCGCGTGGGTGATCACGCGGACGGGCTACGAGCGGACCTACTTCGAGATCCGACCCTTCGAGCCGCCCGGGACCTGGTATAGCCGCTGGGAGGCTTGAGCGCGGCGATCAGGCGCGCATGGCCGTCGGGTCCCGACACCCGATGCGGCTCGATCCTTCGCCCGACGCCCCGCCTGGCGGCTTCGACCGATGGACGCCCCCTGCTCAAGGGGCTCTGACCCGCGGTCGATAGGCCCGGGACGCCATACCGCCTCTCGTCGGGCCGGCCTGCCTCGGGCCGGACCCCGCATCGAAGCGGCCGTCGAACGATCGGACGAGCCCCGTGAAATCCCCCCTGATCCAGACCGTCCACACGAGCGAAGCAGGCGACGAGGCGGCGCTCGAGATGCAGATCGATCATGCGCTCGAGGCCGGGGCGCGTAGCCTCTTCCTGCTCGGCTGCGACGCCAACAAGCTCGATCGCGTCGCCGTCTCGAACCTCCTCCACGACGTGCCCGTCCCGATCTTCGGCGGCTCCTTCCCCGCGATCCTGACGGGTGACCGCCTGCTCGAGCAGGGCTTCGTCGTCGCGGGTCTGCGCGAGTCGGTCCGCGTCCATACGATCCCCGAGCTCGCGCGATTCTCCGAGGACGACGACGACCCGATCGCGCTGCCGCCGGAGATCGCCGGCGCGCCCGGTCTGCTGGTGCTGGCGGATGGCTTGAGTCGTTCGGTCGACACGCTGGTCACGCGCCTCTACGACCAGATCGGTCCCGGGCGGACGGTCGTCGGTGGCGGGGCTGGATCGCTCTCCTTCGAGCAGGGGCCCTGCATCTTCTCGCGCGAGGGCCATCTGCAGGATTGCCTGCAGGTCGTGGGCCTGCCGCGTCCCGTCGAGATGACCACGCGCCACGGCTGGCAGCCGCTCGAGGGTCCCTTCCTCGTCACCGATGCCCGCGGCAACGAGATCCGCGCGTTGAACTACCGACCCGCCTTCGACGTGTACCGCGAGACCGTCGAGCGCCACACGAAGCTGCGCTTCGACGACTCGACGTTCTTCGAGATCGCCAAGACCTTCCCCTTCGGCCTCGAACGGCTCGACGACGAGCTGTTGGTCCGCGATCCGATCCTGGTCTCCGGCGGCGCCCTCACCTGCGTCGGCCACGTGCCCGAGAACGCGATGATCTACGTCCTGCGAGGCGACGCGGAGGGTCTGATCGGCGCGGTCGGAGACGCGGCGACCGGCCTCGGCGGGTCGCGACGGGAGGCGTCGGACGTCTTCGTCTTCGACTGCATCAGCCGGAAGCTCTTCCTCGAGGACCGTTTCGCGGACGAGCTCGCCCGGATCCGGGCGCCCTTCCCGAGCGGGTCGCGACTGGTGGGCGCCCTCACCCTCGGCGAGATCGCCAACAGCAAGAGCGGCGCGATCGAGTTCCACAACAAGACGGCCGTCGTCAGCGTTCCCTAGGTCCAGGGCGCGATGGACTCGACGACGGCGAAGACCCTGCAGCTCGTGGCGATCCAGCACGAGCTCGCGATGTCGATCGGCCTGGACCTCGATCTCGACTGCATGCTCCGCCACTTCATGCGGACGTGCCTCCGTCGCCTGGGACTTCGACGCATCCACTTCTACCTCGACCCCGACCAGCTCGAGCCCGACGCCCGACCCGCCACGTCGGATCCCCTCGAAGCAGCCGGGACGTTCCTCTCCCGACACGTGAGCCTCCCCGCCCTCGAGCCCGGCTGTCCCAGCGTCGCCGCGCTCGACGCGCTCGCCCGGCAGGCCGTGGAAGGATCCCGCTGCCTCGCACGCGCGGAGCCGGAGGGCCCCTACTACGTCGCCTTCCCCTTCGCCGGGATCGGCTGCGCGATCTTCGAGCGCGCCCAGTCGGACATCGAGGCGGACGTGATCCACGCCCTCGAGCCGATCTTCGAACGCCTCGGCATGGCCTGTCGCGCCTGCATCGAACATCGCCGGATCCTCGACGAGGTCGCCGCCCGCAAGGCGGCCGAAGCGCTGATCCTCCACCAGGCGAGCTACGACGGGCTCACGGACCTGCCCAACCGCAAGACTTTGACCGATCGCCTCCACCAATCCGTCGCCGCGGCGCGCCGACACGGCCATCACGGCGCCGTCCTCTTCATCGACCTCGACCGCTTCAAGATCGTCAACGACACGCGCGGCCACGCGGCGGGTGATGCCCTCCTCACGGCGATCTCCGCGCGTCTGACCCAGGCGGCGCGCAACGACGACACGGTCGCACGGGTCGGTGGCGACGAGTTCATCCTGCTCGCGAACGAGCTCGGCGACGACCTCGACCGGGCGATCAACGCCGCCAGCCACCTCGCCGACCGCCTGCAGGCGATCGCCCGGGAGCCGATCGAGATCGCGGGCCTCGACCATCACATCTCGACCAGCGTCGGGATCGCGATGTATCCCGAGCCCGCCTACGCGCAGCTCCCCTTGCACGAGTACTGCGAGAGGCTCATCCAGTTCGCCGACACGGCGATGTACCGCGCGAAGCAGGAGGGCCGCGACGGCCATCGCTTCTTCTCACCCGAGATGCAGGCCGAGGCCGATCGCCGGCATCGGCTCGAGAGCGAGCTTCGCCACGCCCTCGAACGAGAGGAGCTCTGCCTCTACTACCAGCCCCTCGTCGAGCCCGGCGGCGGGATCATCGGCGCCGAGGCGCTGCTGCGCTGGAACCATCCCCAGCTCGGCACCGTGCCGCCCGACGACTTCATTCCGATCGCCGAGGAGTCCGGACTGATCGTCGAGATCGGCCATTGGGTGCTCGAGACCGCCTGCGCCATGGTCGCGCGGGTCCACTCGGGCGGACGCTTTCCCGAGCTCCGCTACGTCACCGTCAACGTCAGTCCGCGGGAGATCCGGCAGAGGGAGTTCGTCGAGAACGTGATCCGATGCGTCGAGGACTCGGGCATCCCGCCCCACATGCTGCGTCTCGAGCTGACCGAGAGCGCCGTCCTCGACGACATGGAGGCCAGCATCGCGACCATGCGACACCTCGTCGACTACGGCATCGACTTCTCCCTCGACGACTTCGGCACCGGCTACTCCTCCCTCTCCCATCTCCATCGACTACCCGTAGCGACCCTCAAGGTCGATCGCTCCTTCGTCACGGGCATCACCGAGCACGCCGAGCATCAAGCGATCGTCGATGCGACGGTCGCCATGACCGGCCACCTCTCGATCGACTGCATCGTGGAGGGCGTGGAGACCGAGCAGGACGTCGCCTGGTTCCGCGACAAACCGATCCACGCCATGCAGGGCTACCACTTCTCACGCCCCCTGCCCGAGCCCGCGTTCCTCGCGCTGCTCGAGCGCGGGCGGGGCGGGGCGACGGGTCGCGAACCGAACGCCTAGTCGACGACGCACGCGAGGCCGGAAGCGTGCGTCCCCACGGCCCTCGACTCGGGACGTCATCCTGCTTACGCTTCGCCGCTCCGGCACGCGAGGCCGAGGAGCACCCATGACCCTCGAGTACGACCCCTTCTCCGAAGACGTGATCCACGGCGATCACCACGCGATCTACAAGCGCCTGCGCGACGAGGCGCCGGTCTATCGCCTCGAACGCTTCGACGCCTGGGCGCTGTCCCGCTTCGAGGACGTGTGGTGGGCCTGCGAAGGAGACTTCGTGTCGAGCGCGCAGGGGGCGACCTCGGCGCATCTGCTGACGAAGGTCCAGCCCGTGCTGCCGCTGCTCAACAACATGGACCCGCCGGAGCACACGACGCTGCGCGCCGGTCTGCGGCGGCATTTCATGCCGGCGCGCGTGCGGGCGCTCGAGCCCTGGATTCGCGAGCAGGTTTGCTCGCTGCTCGAGCCCTTCGCCGACGGCGGGGAGCACGAGTTCGTCGAGGATTTCGCCCAGCCCCTCGCCATGCGCGTCGGCTCGATCGTGATCGGGCTGCCGCTCGAGGACGGCGCGTACCTGCGCGACCTCGTCGCCCGCTTCTTCCATCGCGAGCCCGGCCATTCGGGCATGACCGAGGACGGCCTCGCGGCGATGATGGAGA
>Ga0116152_10003327_pt1 | contig 12934 bp, 4 predicted proteins | sample AD_UKC119_MetaG_FD_89894 | JGI IMG/M metagenome (GOLD analysis project Ga0116152, IMG submission 89894) | Active sludge microbial communities of municipal wastewater-treating anaerobic digesters from Hong Kong - AD_UKC119_MetaG | ecosystem: Engineered > Bioreactor > Anaerobic > Digestate...
GCAATGGTAAAAGCAGGAGCCAACAACAATCTGAAGGTTTCAAAACTTATAACCGGCAGAGATGGGAAGGGGATTGTTGCTTTAATTTCGCCAAAACGGGTTCCAATGGTATCAACCGGCAGTTGGAAGGCTGAAACAGCAATGGTACTCAACAGCAGTGCAATCAAAGTGCCGGGAATCTTTTTATTTATTTTGGGCCACATAACTGAAACCAGCACAGTAAACAAACCTATTCCCAATGTATAGATATTGATGGCATCAAAATGGTGAAAATAAAACTCCCATTTTGCGATAAAGTCGGCCGGAACGCTTTGAGTAACCTGCAACCCGAAGAAATCCTTAATCTGTGACGAAAAAATAACAACAGCAATGCCCGACGTAAATCCAACAACAATCGGATAAGGCATAAATTTGATGATGGTTCCTAGCTGCAGCAGCCCCATGGCCACCAGCATAAAACCAGCCATGATTGTGGCAATAATGAGACCTTCAACACCAAATTTCTCAACAATACCATAAACAATCACAATAAAGGCACCTGTTGGACCTCCAATCTGAACACGACTTCCTCCAAGGGCTGAAATAAGAAAACCAGCAATAACAGCCGTAATCAGACCTTTTTCAGGAGCCACTCCGGAAGCTATGCCAAAAGCAATGGCCAGCGGCAAGGCCACAACACCCACAATAATACCGGCTATAAGGTCAGATATAAAAGTCTGGCGGTTATAATCTTTTAGTGTTGTGAATATCTTTGGATGAAAAACCTGTGAAAATTTAAGAAACTCCAGACCTGACATAAAACACCTCCTTAAAAAGAAGGCGCAAAAGTATAAAAAACTACCATGGCTTATTTGCGAATTGAATTCAATTTTTTCAAATCAATTCTTAAAGCATACTATATCTGACCGATAACGCTAAAAAAATTTAAATCCTGAGCTATTCAGGAATATTCAAATCATTTACATTGAATTTCCAGGTTTGCTCATCATGATTCATCGTTTTTGTAATTAAAATTAAAATCACATCAATGAAGAAAAGCCCGGCCAAAAATCATTGACCAATGAAATCAGGCCCGTAAAATAAACATCTTGTATAGCTCAAAATCTTTACAAGCTGAAGACTATATTTTTGGCGTTCAACTAAATATTTGTTATCTTAGCAAAGAGTTTTACACTCAGAAAAAGCATATTTTTAACTTCACACTTGCAGCTGTGGGTTTAGTTACCTCTTTCTGAAAAAACCATTACCAGGCAACCAATTTGCTAACTATTTACAACCTTAAAAATAATTTCTCCACAAACTCAGTTACCTCAAAATTAGCTCAACTTCTACAAAAACCAATATTACCGGCGGGTTTTGCAAACTTGAAAACTAAAAAAGATGAGCAATTGTGACAACCATATACAGGAACTATCTAATGAAATTAAACGGCTGAAATCAGCGATTGAATTTCTGGAGAAAAAAAATAAAGACCTGGAAAACGAATTAGCTACCCGCTCTGACCCTAAAAAAAACAAATGGAGAAAGGAGTATGAACAACAATTAGTGGAGAGCGAAGAAATTTTTTCGAGCTTTCTGGAGAACAGCCCCATTTATATATTTTTTAAAGACAAGCACATCCGCCCAATCAAATTAAGCAAGAACTATGAATCGATGCTGGGGCTTCCGCTCGACAAAATCCTGGGCCGGACTATGGATGAATTATTCCCCAGCGAATTGGCCGCAAAAATGGCACAGGACGATATGAAAGTTCTGCAAAAAGGCGAACCAATTAAAATTGATGAAGAGCTTAATAACAAGTATTACACTACCATTAAGTTTCCGGTTTTCATCAACGGGAAGCCCAAATATCTGGCTGGCTACACCATTGACAATACTGAACAAAAACTATCGGAGCAAGCGCTGCGCGATAGTGAACAAAGATTCCGGAAGGTATATTCAGAAGGAACATTTCCAATTGCCATGCTTAACCGGCAAATGGTTTTCATACGTGCCAACCACGCTTTCTGCGAAACATTTGGATATTCAGAAGAAGAGCTCATGCAGATGTCGTTTAAAACAATTACGCATCCCGAACATATTGAGAAAGATCTTGAATCCATTAATCAGCTCCTTGAAAACAAAATTAATGTTTACAGGACTGAAAAACGATATATTACAAAAGATGACCGGATTGTATGGGGAAATGTGCAGGTTAGCATTGTTTCCGACTCCAAAGGACAGTTTCTTTATTTTCTGGTGATGGTCAACAATATCACCAATTATAAATTAGCTGAGGCTGAAATCAGATATAAAAACGAACAGCTTGAAAAATCAAATGCCGAGAAAGACAAGTTCTTCTCTATTATAGCACACGATCTCCGGAGCCCGTTTAATGCATTTCTTGGCTTTACTGAAATGATGGCTGACGACTTACAGACGATGACCCTGGACGAAATTCAGCAAATCGCTACTGAAATGAAGAACTCGGCCAATAACCTTTACCACTTACTCGAAAACTTATTGGACTGGTCAATGATACGCCGGGGGATAAAAACATTTAAACCCGAACAACTTAAATTGGTTGATGTTACCAATGAATGCATTCTTACCCTGTCTGACTCTATCCGCAAAAAAAGTTTAAAGTTAAGCATGCAAATACCCTCAGACGTACTACTTACAGCTGACTCAAACATGCTGGGGACTGTCATCAGGAATTTACTTTCCAATGCAGCCAAGTTTACTCCTTTTGGCGGTCATATCAAGATTACAGCCCATATTGAAGACAGTCAGTTTATACACATGACCATTGAAGACTCCGGAATTGGAATGAACAGCGAAATGCTGAAAAACCTTTTCAGCTACAGCACAAAAGTAAACAGACGCGGCACCGAAGGCGAACCAAGCACCGGACTGGGACTGCTGCTTTGTAAAGAACTAATTGAAAAACACGGCGGAAGTATTCAGGTTGAAAGTACTGTTAGCGAAGGAAGCAAGTTTTCAATTGCTCTGCCGCTGGATTATAATTCAGGCATCCGTAAAGATTAAATAGAAAATAATTTTATAGTCCGGGAAAGCTTCGACTGATTATGATCCTACACACCTTAAGTCAATCGCAGTAAGTTATAACTAATCTCAGCAAAATGAATACTTTTATCCTCTGAATCAACAAACATCTGAAAACGCTTCATTTTTATCAAACCAGCTTTTAATGAAAGAAAAACATGATTCATTTTCAATTCTAAGAGCCGAAAACTCGCAACTGAAAAAAGAATTGGAAGCGCTGCAAACCTCCTTATTACAATCTGAGGCAAAAAACAAGGAGTCTATTTCCAGTCTGCATGGACAATTAAAAAGGCAGGAGCACTTAAACAATTATGCATCGGCTCTTTCCAATGAACCGGAAAGCACTTTTTACCCTTTCATTATTTCTGAAATCACAAAAATTTTTGAAGCAGAATCTGCCATTATCTCCGTTTTCAACGAAAAAACGTCGGAACTTGAGGTAAAATACACCAATCTCAACCGCACAAATAAATCCATCATATCCAGGGCGCTGGGCAAAAAAATATCGGAACTCAAAATACCCGTCACACCTGAGCAGTATAACCTGATAACTGACTTGCCCTACACGGTAGTAAACTCGCTGAGTGAGCTGACTTTTGGCGCCATATCAGAAACCGTTGGCCGGCTTATTGAACGTACGCTGCATTTGAGCTGGCACATAGGCATCGGCCTGGTATTTAATCAAAAACTTATCGGCACCATTGTTTTAACCGGCAACACTAAACAACCCAAACCAGAGAACAACGAAATTGCAGCATTCTCAAGTATAACAGCCAATGTAATCGGGCGAAGGATTAGCGAAAAAGCGCTTTATGAAAGCGAAACGCAATTTTTACAATTGCTGAACGAAGCGCCTGTCGGATTTCAGACACTTGATTCCAAAGGAAATATTACCAGTGTAAACCAATTATGGGTAAGCATACTGGGTTACAAACAGCAGGAAGCTGCCGGAAAGCCTTTTGCGCACTTCCTTTCACCCAAATCAGCAGAACTTTTCAATAAAAAAATACCAACAATTCTCAGGCAGGGATATTTCAGCTGCGAGCTTGAATTTATTCATCAGGAAGGGCAGGTCATTAAAACAGAAATCCATTTTAAAACAGGATATGATATAAATGGCAGAGCTAACCAGATACTTTGCCTTTTTAAAGACTTAAGGATACAGCAAATAGCAGAGAAATTAGCTTCGGAACAGGAAGAAATCTACAAAGCCGTAGCAAATCATATTGCCAACTGGGAATCATGGTTTGACAATACCGGGCGCGTCATATGGACAAACCCGGCAGCTTTCCAGTATACAGGTTATACACCTGATGAAATACTGGCAATGCCTGATTACATTTCAACGCTTGTAGCTGAAGAAGATCAGGCACGCATTCGTAAAGAATTAAAAAACATAATTGCCGGGAAAAAAGGCCAGAATCTGGAATTCATTTGCAAACGTAAAGACCAATCGAGGTTTACCATTTTGATGACATGGAGTCACATTTCTGATAAAAACGGCAAAGCCATGGGCATCAGAACAAGCGGGTATGATATAACATTGCAAAGAAAAACAGAAGAAGCCTTTACCAAAAGCGAAAGCCTGTACAAACAAATGGTTGACAATGCGCCATTCGGGATGCATTTTTATGAAATCAACAACGACAACAAATTGATTTTCACAGGAGCCAATCCTGCTGCCAACAAAATACTGGGCATCGACAATTCAAAATTTAAAGGACTTACCATTGAAGAAGCTTTTCCCTCACTGGCAAAAACAAAGATCATCCAACATTATCGGAAGGCCGCCTTGAACAACAACACATGGGTTTCCGAACAAATTGAATACACCGACCAAAGAATCTCAGGGGCATTTGAAGTAAAAGCATTTCAGACAATACCCGGAAAAATGGTCGCCATCTTTACTGACATAACCAAACGAAAAAAAACAGAAGAAGCCCTGAACGAAAGCAGGCAACTTTTTGAAGCCCTTACACGGGTTTCTCCTGTCGGAATTTTCAGAACCGACCAATACGGTGAAACCACCTATGTAAATCCGAAATGGATGTCGCTTACAGGTTTGAACTTTGAAGATGCGCTTGATTCAAAATATCTGAATGCTATTCACCCAGACGACAGGTTTGACCGGATTGTAGAATGGAAAAACGCAGTGGCCGAACAAAAACCAATCGTTTCGGAATATCGGTTTCTTCGCAGCGATGGAAGCATTGTATGGGTTCAGGGTCATGCAGTTCCTGAATTTGCTGACAATAAGCTTAAAGGATACATAGGGTCAATTACCGATATCACGAACCTAAAACAGGTGGAAGCAGAAATGGTAAAGGCCAAAGAAAAAGCAGAAGCAAGCAACCGGCTCAAAACCACATTTATGGGCAACATTTCTCATGAAATCCGCACACCATTAAATGGCATCATTGGTTTTGCCGAATTAATCAGATCAGGCGACAACACGCCCGAAGAGAACGATGAATGTATGGAATATCTGAGCCACAGCATTAACAGGCTTACCAGAATTATTGACAATATTATGGATGTTTCGGTGATGATGTCAGGCAATATCAATATTAACAAAGAGAATTTTAAACCAGCTGATGTTATCCGCGACATTTTCAATAAATATGAGCCCGAAGCCCTCAAAAAGAAAATAGCCTTTCAGCTGCAATCACCTGAACAAGACGCCGAACAAACTGTAAACAGCGATAAATCACTGATTACAAGAGTTATTACCGAGCTTATTGACAATGCAATAAAATTCACCACCAAAGGAAAGGTAATACTGAAGTACGTTTTTCGCAATAACAAACTGCAGCTTCGAATCAGCGACACCGGCACCGGGGTTTCAAAAGAGTTCCTTCCCTATATTTTTGAGCCATTTCAGCAAGAGGATGTTTATTCGGCACGAACAAACAACAGCAATGGGCTGGGTTTATCCATCGTGCAGGAAGCAGTGAGGCTGCTCAATGGAACCATCTCAGCCGAATCAACCCTGGGCATCGGCACAACCATATCTGTTGAGCTGCCTGTTATGTACATTGAAACCATTGAAGTTGGAAAAACAACCCGAGAAAGACAAACAAAAGGTTCAGCACAACCCACCATTCTTGTAGTTGAAGATGAAGAAATTAACATGATATATATCAAGCGTCTGCTTCTACAGAAAAACTATAATGTGAAGCTTGCCAGTAATGGCTCCGACGCCATCAGCATGATAGAACAGGGCGCTGAAATTGACCTGATTCTGATGGACATGAAAATGCCCGGCATGGACGGATTCGAAACAACACGCATCATCAAAACCATTGCTCCGGAAATAAAAATAGCGGCCGTGACTGCTTATGCCAGTGAAGCCGACCACAACAGTTGTATTGAAGCCGGATGTGATGATTACATTTCCAAACCCTTCCAGAAAAACGACCTTTATCAACTTATTGAAAGAAATTACCCGAAACCGCAACAAGCTGAATAGCACCAGCCTAATTACACTTTAATAAAACAGTGGACCCAAACTGCTGATTTATAATTGGCAAGGTAGAGTTAATAGTACCAGGGGAAAGTAAACCTGATAGTACAAACTTTCATCCAACATATTATTTTCAGTTAAACTAACAGCAAACTGCTAAATTATTGTTTTCCATCTGTAACCTTTACATAAAACTATAGTCATATTGCCATTGAACAGATAAAGATACTCACCAAATAAAAACCAACACATTAATTAAACCCCACCAACATGAAATCTTTTACCAGTAAATTTTTTTTAGCTTTCGCCATTCTAATTCTCACCCTGGGGGATTCGGCAATTAAAGCGCAAACATTTTCGGGTTACCAGAAAATCGATACATTGCTTAACCTGCTCTCAACAAACAATAAGTTTATGGGAACAGTTGCCATCTTAAAAAACAATGAAACTGTATATTCTTCAGCTTGCGGGCTGGCTGATATTGAAAAGAACATCCCGAATACAACAAATACCAGATTCAGGGTGGGTTCCATATCAAAGATGTTTACTTCGGTCATGACCTTTCAGCTAATTGAAGAAAAGAAACTACAGCTTGACACCAAACTTTCAGCTTTTTATCCGACTATAGTAAATGCTGATATAATTACCATCAAAGATTTGCTGGTTCATCAGAGCGGCCTATGGAGTGTAACTGATGACAGTCTCTACCTTTCGTGGAATACACAACCCAAAACCCATGAAGAGCTGCTTGCCATGATAATGGCACAACCGGCTGTTTTTGCGCCAGGAGAGAAATCTTCATACAGCAATACCAATTATCTGTTACTTGGCTACATTCTTGAGACCATCACCGGAAAAGATTTTGCCACCAATCTTCAGGAAAGAATTTGTAAAAAAGCCGGATTGGAGTCAACTTATTATGGTGTTCCTACCAACACTGCCAACAATGAGAGCTACTCCTACTCGATAGAAAACGCGAAATGGGTTAAAGACAACGAAACAGACATGAGCATTCCGAATGGAGCAGGAGGAGTAGTTTCAACAGCCGAAGATTTAACCACATTTGTAAACGCACTTTTTAATGGACAGCTTATTTCAGAAGGTTCCCTGTCCGAAATGATAAAATCGGAAGGAAAATATGCAAAAGGCATATTCAGGATGCCATTTTATGAACTTCAGGGATATGGACATACCGGCGGAATTGACGGTTTCAGATCGGTGCTGATATATTATCCTGAAGAAAAACTAGGCCTTGCCATTTGTTCTAACGGATTGAATTACAACCAAAACGATATGATTATTGCCGTTTTGAGTATAGCATTAGGAAAAGAGTATAAATTGCCTGAGTTTAAAAACCTGCAAATAACTGCGGAACAATTGAAAAAATATGAAGGCGTATATTCAAGTGATGATTTCCCGATAAAACTCACCATTAAGCTTGAAGGCCAATCACTTACGGCTCAAGGAACGGGTCAGAGTCCATTCCCTCTCGAAGCAGAAAGCGAAACAGAATTCAGCTTTCATGCCGGTGGCATTAAAATTGCCTTTATCAATGACAATCAACTAAATATAAAGCAAGGCGCGATGGACCTTATCATGACAAAAGAGTAATGAATAAAAGTTAAATAAAAAAGGAGGCTTTTCAGCCTCCTTTTTTATTTAAGAACCATTGGCCTTCATAAATTCGCTTGGAGTAAGGCCTGTTATGCGCTTAAACGAAGAGTTGAAACTCGATTTTGAGCCAAAACCCACCATTTGAGCAATACCAAGTATGGTATATTTTTCCATACCGCCCGACAACAAAAGTTTCTGAGCCTCTTCAACACGATAAGAGTTGATGTAATTATAGAAATTCTTGCCATATTGCTCATTGATAACCTGTGAAACATACTTTGAATTGGTGCCCAGCCGGTTGGCCACATCTTCGACACTCAAACTATCATTCACAAATATCTTTTCTTCAAACATCAGCGCTTCAAGCCTTTTAACCAATAACATCTTATGTTCAGTGCTAAGTGCTGAACCCACATATTTTCCCTGCGATTTTGTCTCTTCAACTTTTTCATCGTCCTCATTTTCATCTTTAACTGTTACATTCTCTTCAGCAGCAACAACCTGTTCTTCCGTACTTAACACATTTCCCACATTGGCATTCACCGGCAAAACATCAGGAATCTCCACAGATTCAGAAGCCACAAATGACAAGGAGAGCTCAGACGGCTTCAAATCGCGCTGATAAAGCGCATAATAGCCCATAAAAAGAGTAATGCCCAACATTACAATATTATAGTACAGAGGCGAAAAAAAACTGTGATCAATTCCAAACATATAAAGCATCTGATTGCTGATAAAAAACAGCACCAGGCTGGCCATTAGGGCAACTATCCAGTTAAGACTTATATTTTCAGTAAAGGAATAATGGTTTTCAATGTATTTACGATGACTCTTGTAAAGCTTTACAGCCATATAGAAATAATACACAAGTTGTGCCGAAAGCACGCCGAAAATACCTACAACATAAACTACTGTAAGATAAAGTATAACAGAATTATAGTTAGCCGAATCAAAGCTATGCGAAATATAGGCCAGCCGTTCCTGGTATGAAGCAAATAAAAACGGGAGATTGGCTAACAAAATAACGAATGCCGGTAAAAAATGCCAAAGATACTTCTGCTTAAAACGAAAACTCACAGTAGTAACAGATAAAAGATAAATATAAAACATTGGCAGGAAAAGAAGAATAATCGGCAGAATCAGAAAATAAAGCCTGACCAGAATTTCAAAACTCCTGAGAGCATATTGAAAATTAAACACAAAATACAATGCACAAATCAGTTCAAAGAAGGCCATAATTATCCTTGAACGGCTTCTTACCTGCCGGCCATTAAAAAAAAGAAGCAATGCCAGGGCCGAAGACTGGTAAACCGGCAACGCATAAAGAATTTTTATAAACAAATCCATCGGGCAAACATCAACAATAAAATTTCCGTGTAAAAGTAAGCAATATTCATCACCTGACACGCCGTCATTATTGACTTTACGGGTCCAACTGAAGCATTTACAGATAAAAACAAGATTGTACGAATTCAGGAATCTGCACTCTTTACATGTGGTCTGAACTAAAATCTTGTCCTTACTTTGTATCAGGTTTTAAACGTTAAAAATTTCAATTCTAAATTTACACTTCAACAACTTACTTTAAAAATGAGAACGAAAAAAACTCTGACCATTTTTCTGAGCTTGCTTGCCCTGGTATTTGCCAGCACAAGTTTTGCCCAGAATTATACTGAGGTCGGTACCGGAACTACCCAGACATCAATGCCGATTTATTCATCATGGAATTACAGCTGGAGCTCTGTAATTTACAACCATGCCGATCTTGGATCTGCCAAAACCATTACTTCCATCGGTTTAAATTGCACCAACGGACCCAAAACGGTTACCAATCAAAAAATCTATGTTAAACTTTCTAATATAGATGTTTTTTCGGGTGCAGCTTATGAAGATCCACAAAACAACGGTTACACCCTGGTATATGATGGCAATCTGACATTTCAAAATGGTTGGAATGAGATTACACTCACCACTCCTATTGCTTACGACGGGGTGAATAACATTATTTTTCACTGGGAAAACCGTTGGGGACAAACCTATGGCCCCATGTTTAATTCAACACTATCAACTATAAACAACAATAAAAACTGTGGCAGCGATACTGGCTTTCCGGGAGCAGGCAGTTCAGGATACCTGAATCCCTACCCCGGCTCTGTCACCAACATGAGATTTTATTACCAGTCTTCAGGCCCTGCAACCCCGACTAATCCAATACCAGCCGACAATGCAACTGTTGTTTCCATTGATACAGATTTAAGCTGGACATTAGGTGAAAACACCACTACATATGATCTTTATTTTGGAACAAGCGCCACCAACCTTACCATGCTTGCCAGCAATGTTGCAGCTGTAAACGGAATCAACTCTTTTACAATAGATGGTTTACTGGCCGATTCAACCATGCATTTCTGGAAAGTTATTGCAAAAAATGGCACACAGGAGGAATCTTCTCCCATCTGGAAATTTAAAACCGAAGATGTTATCACTGACTTCCCATATACCCAGGGATTTGAAGACTCAGCAGTTTTCAACAGCTGGCCTGTTCAAAGTGCTTGGGTAACTGAACCTGAATTTTCATGGTATGCATCTGAAGTAAATGTCAATTCCGGACTTTTATGTGCCAAATCTTTCTTTTTAAACAACAATTTACAAGCAATTCTCAGATCACCCAAAGTGTTACTTCCGGCAAATCACCGCATTACATTCAATTGGGAAAACCAGAATGCGAGAGTTGAAGGACATGATACAACCTATTTTGAAGTTAGCGCTGATGGCGGACAAACATGGACTATACTTGATTTTCTTTCACCTGAAGCACCTTCCAGTTATGTTGAAAGGTCACACAACCTCAACGCCTATGCCGGCAATAATTTCTTTTTCAGATTCCGTTATGTAACCGACAACACTACTGAGTCAAAATCGGTCTATCTTGATGACATCACCATTGAAGCCATCTCAGATGTTCCGGAAATTGATTTGAGTGCCACTGCAATTGCATTCAATGAATTATTCTTAAATGGAACAACAACCGAAGAATTTACGATTACAAATACGGGTTCAGTTGATCTCACAATCAACTCAATTACAACTCCTTCACCTTTTTCGTGCACATATTCCGGCACAATAGCCCCCGGTGAATCTATTAGTCCTGTTGTACATCTTAATGCTTCTCAGGCCGGCAATTTCAACCAAACGCTGGTTGTAAATGTAAATGGTGCATTTACAGGAGTGAATACTTTACAATTATCAGGCACTGTTCTTGAAAACAATACTGAAATATTTGAAGCTTTTGACCTGTCAAATGAAATTCCTGAACATTGGAATAAAATTAAAAGCGCAACTGAGCCTTATCACGATATTACCATTGTAACTTCCTCTTTCGACTCTTATTCAGTGCCCAATGTTGCAAAGATGATCAATGCCAACGACTCGGTTTCTCCGTTAATTTTCATATTGCCGGGTGTAACTGAATTTGGCATCAATGAGTTAAGTTTCTATGCCAAAAAGGGTGGCGATTCCTATGATTTGGATCTTATTGTCGGATTAATGGACGATCCTTATCATGCTGAAAGCTTTGTTCCGGTGCAAACTATTTCTTTGAGTCCTGAACATACACTTTACACCATTACTTTTGATGCCACGAATACCAAGCCATATATAGCGCTGAAACATGGCAACAATAAAAAATGGACAAGCATGTGGATCGACGATGTAGCCTGGACCAACCCCAACATTACCACTCCACCGAATCCAGCCATTTCATTATATCCGGCTAACAATGCAATTAATGTAGACCTCAACCTGCCCGACAATTACCTTATATGGTCAAACGGAGGAGGTAATCCAACCGGATATTATCTGAATCTAGACACAAACAACCCTCCTACCAATTTGGTAAATATGGCCAATCTGGGTGATACAGTTGTATATCGTATTATGAGCGAGCTCAATTACAGCACCAAATACTACTGGCAGATTATACCATTTAACAATAACGGAAACGCAAACAACTGCCCTGTATGGCAATTTACAACCATGTCAAATCCTACCATCAGCCAATACCCGATGGTTGAAAATTTTGATGATTTAACATATGGTTCGGCATTCTATTACCCACCATTCCTTAAAGGCAACATTTATCCGCTAGGCTGGACAGTATTAAGCCCGAACAACAGCTCCATGCAATGGACGATGATTGCTAATTCCGATGGAAGTATCAATGCACATTCAGCACCCAATGCCATGCATATGGGCTGGGGTTTCCTCGAATCAATGGACGAATGGCTTATTTCGCCTCCGCTGGTAATGAGTCCCGACTTTGCCTATGATCTGAGTTTCTTCTACAAAACTGCCTCTCTTGGCATCAGCACTTTTGAAAAAATGGAAGTATTGGTTGGCACTTCGCCCAATCCTGCGGGAATGACGGCTGGTCGCATTTTTAACAATGCCAATATTACCAATCTGGATTATGAATCAGGCAGCGGTACATTTACTCCTGATACCGAAGGGGTATATTATATTGCATTCCACGGCTACAGCGATGCCCTTCAATTTTTGCTTTTCCTTGATGATGTAACCATTCAGAAAACCCCGGTTACCAGCACAAATAACATGATTTCTCAGGAAAATCCTGTGATTTATCCAAATCCAGCCAATGGATTTATCAATATTACGCTTCCTGAAACGATGAATGGCTCAGCAAAACTCAACATAACTGATCTTTCGGGCCGCAGTGTTTACAGCGGTCAGATGAATGGTACTCAACAACAGTTTGATATAAACGGGTTGAATGCCGGTATCTATCTCCTCACA
>Ga0116152_10003329_pt1 | contig 12931 bp, 9 predicted proteins | sample AD_UKC119_MetaG_FD_89894 | JGI IMG/M metagenome (GOLD analysis project Ga0116152, IMG submission 89894) | Active sludge microbial communities of municipal wastewater-treating anaerobic digesters from Hong Kong - AD_UKC119_MetaG | ecosystem: Engineered > Bioreactor > Anaerobic > Digestate...
ACTCGTATTGCTTTCCGGTATCGGTGCTTTTGCGGCCGTGCTCACCATCATTTTCAAGGACGCACTCCTGGGCTTTGTTGCCGGCGTGCAAATTACGACCGAAGACATGGTGCATATTGGAGACTGGATTGAGATTCCGAAGCATGATGTAGACGGGGTCGTACGTGACATCTCCCTAATTTCCGTGAAGGTTGATAATTTCGACAATACAATCACGAGCATTCCCGCCTATACGTTGGTGACTGAGAGCTTCAAAAACTGGCGTAAAATGGGCGAGACCGGGGCCCGTCGCATTAAAAGAGCCATCTACGTCGATGCACTCTCTGTACGCGAAGTAAGCAAGGATGAGATTAATTCATGGAAGAAGGACAAGTTCCTGACTGACGCATGGATTCGCGAAAACGCAGGCGGCAAAGATGCTACCATAACGAATATTCAGGCTTTTGCTTCCTATATTGAGTATTATATGCAGAGTAGCGGGCATGTTGATTCAAATATGCTATTCATGGCCCACATCCTTGATGCTGCGCAAGAAGGTATTCCAGTCGAAATCTATTGTTTCACGAAGGAGACCGAGTGGAAGAGATATGAGCATGTCATCATGGAAATGATTTCCCATGCATATGCGAAGATGTCCGTGTTTGGTCTCGTGCCATACCAACGAAAGAGTGACCGAGAGAGCGTGTAAGAAACCGCGAAACGATAATATAATATCCATATAATCAATGAAATGGCCATAAATGATATATCAGGGATTACTGTGCTCTTTATTTGCCGGGTGGGAAGGGCTGTGTTTTGTCGATTCGATTTCATCTCGTTGTAACCTGCGCGTAACGTTTTGTGCATACGTCACAAAAATCAAGAAAATTTTTTCGCGTTTTTGTGAAATAAGTGTTGACATGAGGCTGATAGGTGTTATACTTAAATTAGCTCCAGGGAATACCAAAGAGAACGAAATTCCTTGAAGGAGTGCCGCCACTTGATAGAGACATATAGCAATACACAAGACGGAAGGATCGTAAAGCGGTCTGGAAACGAGGCGTGAAAGAGGAATCTGGTGATCGAGAGAGGTCAAGATCTTCCGTAGCGATGGAAATAGAGTAGAAGCTGAAGTCATATGAAGTGGAAAGCGAATAGCGATTGACGGGACGCGATGGCGGACACAAGTCGCAAGTCAGGTAACTGAATCAAGATTCAAAGATGAGCGAGAATCGATTAGGATCGCCACTTTAACATCTATGAGTCGGAAGAGATGGAAGGAAAACGCATCAGAACTGAGTATCTTACAACAACCGAATCGCCACGAAGGAGAGCTGATTAAAGCCGACCGATGAAGACGTTAGGAAAGGTAAAAGAAAAGATGATGTAATGAGAACGAAGCTCATCTCGGAATCAGTAAGATGGAACAGCAGGACATAAGGTTCTTTCGCTAAGTAAATCTTCGAAGATACGGTTCAGAAGCAGGGCTACAGAGATTCGCAGATAAGGAAAGGGCAGCCGGATAGATTTATCGGATTTTCAGACAGGTTCGCTGGAGCTATCTTTATGCTCCGCAAGAGCAACACAAATTTGACCACCCGCATATACCATTGCGGGTGGTCGTTTTTTGTATGTTATCCGAGGAAGTATATCGTGAGGGCATATTGCCAAATTTATATCTCTTGCATGTTCGGTATGTGCAATAATTGGTTTTGCATCAATTCTTCTTCTCGTATTCTCCGATGAACGGCAGATTGCGCCCCTTCTCCTCGATATCCATGCCATATCCGATGAGCCAGTTTTTATCAATCTCGAAGCCATAATACTTGATAGGTACGTTGATTAGCTGACGGTCAGGGTTATAGAGCAATGTGCATACGTCAATGGACAGGGGCTTGCGGACCTCGAGGCTCTGGAGGAGGTAGGCAGTTGTGAGGCCGGTTCGGATGACGTCTTCGATGACGAGGACGTGCTTTCCGCGGATATCTACATCAAGGTCTTTGGTGATACGGACGATGCCAGTCTGCGATGTAGTATCGGGAATGGAGCCGATTGCCATCATGTCAATCTCGATGGGGGCATCGATAGCACGTGAGAGATCGGCAAAAAAGTAAAGTGAGCCTTTAAGTACGCCGACGAGGACGAGTGGTTCTCCTTCGTAATCCTTTGTGATTTGTGCGCCGAGCTCGGTGATGCGTTTCTTTAGGTCATCCTCGGAAAAAATCTTGCGACGACAGGTAATGTTTGTCATAATCGGCTACCTCTTTGTCATTAATTTGGTCATCCGTCGAGCATACAATTTATGCTCTTTGCATAAAAGCTGTTAGTGCTTGAATCGTTCCACTAGAGAGTAAAAATCGTTTTTATACACTATCTTTACGTTTACGCCGGGGTAGAGCTCGCGGACCTTGCGAAGCTTTTTATTTTTCTCCGTGACATATTTCTGATTCATAGTCGTAAGCTCGAGATAGGTATCGAACTTCGTGAGGTAGAAGTCCGGAGAAAATGCGAGAGTAACCTGGCCATTTTCATCCCATTCGACGGGAAATGTCTTTGGCTCGTATTTCCAATCAATATGGTACATGTCGAGAATGTGGGCGAATTCCGCCTCGGCAGGGTTCTTGAAAACGGGGAGCTGTGTCTGGTGATCCTTTGCCCCCTCGGTCTCAGTCTCGTTTCGAAGCTTAATTCGGATGTTGTGTTCGTTATAGGTTGCTATAATGGCAGCGACGCATTCGTCGACGGATAAGTAGGCGGTATTGAGTGTTAAGTGATATAACATAGGGTCGTATGAGTCTTGTAGGAAGACTTGTGAAACAAATCGTTTGTGATGACGATCGGTCGTCGTAAGGAGATTTGTTGCTTCTTCGACAGACATGCGATATTGGTGGCGTATGCGAGATAGTCGAACCTCTTCCGGGGCGGTGATGCGGACGTTAATGGCATCTGTGTGGTCGGAGAAGATTAGTTGAGAACCGAACCCTAATAAAATCGCAGATTGTTGTTCAGCGAGCTTCATCAATTCCGCTTCGAGAAAATCGCGATAGGTATGGCCGTCTTTGTATTCGGAGAGATAGTACTTCGCACTTTCGGCAAGTCGATATTTTTCGGCGGGCGATGCTTCGTTGAAAAATCGCTCGATTAAGGATTCACGCGTGATGCATTCCCAGCCAAGTTTACTCGATAAAGAAAGAGCGACTTCGTCTCCTAAGCTTCCTATTTGTCTGGAAATCGTTATGATGGACACGAGACTGCTGCCTCCTTCACGAAATGTGTTAAAATAATTATATCATATGACAGCTTTTTCAATGGGCGATTTGCATCATTTTCCTTGCGCGATGCACGCTCGACTAATTAATTATCCGGAGGCTCGGTGCTTTGATAAAACGTTTGAATATTCAAAAAGTACTCTTGATTCTTGCAATAATTGCGGGTTTGATTTTGCCGACTGCATGTCAGACGAAGGGGATGAAAAAAAACGATAACGAGTCTGGTTCGGCTGTGACCGTGTCGTCGACTAATTCTACGACTTCAACGGATTCTACGGAAGCGACGAGCGAGACGACGCATTTTTATTCATCGGATAAAATAGCATTGGCATCTACGCCCGAAGAATATTGGGATATGATTCGTTTTCATGGGGTCGCCTTGGTTTATCGAGACGGCGAGATTCAGTATACCTTGGAAAAAGGATTTGCCGACCGTGAGACACAGACGCCCACTACTATCAATACGGTCTATGAATATGGCTCGATCACAAAACAGGTGACTGCCGTCGCAATTATGCAATTGGTCGAAGAGGGAAAACTATCAACCGAAGATACATTAGATCAATATATCCCGGAATACACCTACGCTTCGGAAATTACGATTCATCAATTACTCAATATGACTTCGGGCGTAATCGATTATGTGCTTGAAGGGCCGCTTGGCATCAACCTGATGAATACGAGTTCCATTAATACGTCGACACTCGTATCGGATGTAAAGGCAATCGCGACCACGCCCATCACACATGAGGATTTACTGGCCATGGTGAATCCATTTCCTTTGCATTTTACGCCTGGTACGGAGTATCACTATTCGAATACGAATTATTACTTTTTAGGTATGATTATTGAGCGGCTTTCGGGCATGACCTTCAGTGAATATGTAGAAAAGAATATTTTCGAGCCGCTTAATATTGATAATCTATATTTTGACAATTCGGAACTCACTTCATACGGAGGTATTCAGCTCGGTGAAATATTTATTTCCCTTCCCTCACAAGATGAAACAATCAGTTATTCAGTCGGGGGTATGTGTGGGAGTGCGGAGGCTCTTTTGGCATGGGAAAAATGTGTGATTTCACGATGCTTGCTCACCGAGGCGAGCTGGAACGAGATTTATGACGGCGGTGTATTCAATTACGGCTACGGCTGGCAAATACATGATGATTATGTGATGCATTCAGGCTCGACGCTTGGTTATAACACCACAGTAATTGTTAATGCCGAGGCAGACGAAGTTGTTATCGTTTTATCGAATACACAGAGCCTTGGATTCACAGATGAACGGCCGTCATCCGAGATGGTCGGTGAGCGGTTGTATGCATTCTTGAATGAGTGATTTGTCATGAAATGTGATGACGTTATAGGAATAATTAGTTTGTCCGCCGTTAATGAATATTTCGGCCGAACACTCGTCGATTAATATGTCGATTCGGTCGACTTGGCCATCATAGAAGTTGACTGGTAATGTGACGAGTTCCCCGTATTTTTTATCTAATTCATCAGATGAGATGCATGTGTCGCAATCTGATAAGGAACTGGTGTTTGCCCATATGGCTGGAATCCTTATTCGTAAACCATTACGTGATTCATCAATGCACGGATGGTGATGCAAGAGCAGATGCTCGGCCTCCTGAATCGGCGCAAGACGGACTTCGTGGCGGCTGATGGTTAATGAGCGGGGGAGCGAGAAAGCTCCAATATGAGTCGCATAATCGGGCGCCTTCTGCTTCCAATCGAAGAACCAGCCGATGACGATGCGCCGACCGTCTGGCGCTTCAAAGGATTGTGGCGCGTAGAATTGCGGGCCAGCTTCAGGTGTCGAACGAAATCTCGGTTGAAATGTGTTTCCGTCAAAATCACCGACGATGAACATGGTTGAAAACATTGTATGATTCATCATGGAGAACATGAGGCAATAATCGTTTCCGAGCCTAAAGAAATCCGGACACTCGATCATCTCGCCGTATTCCGAGCCTTCGAAAAGAACGCCCATATACGTGAAGTGAATGAGATCATTCGACATATAAAGAAGGACTTTACCGATGCCTGATGAGCCGCTTCCGACAACCATGTAATAAATGCCGTTGATGAGCGTTACTTTCGGGTCGCGAAATTCTTTGCTACCGTCGGGTGGGAAAGAACGGATAATTGGATTCTGCTCATACTTTTGGAAATGAATACCGTCCGCACTTGTCGCGAGCGATTGCGTCTGTCCGAATTCTTTTGACACCGAGGTGTAGAAAAGGTAGAGCAAGTCGTCTTTGACGACGGCGCTTCCCGAGAAGCACCCACCGCCGTTTTCGTAAGGCATATCGGGTGTCAATGCAATCGGTAGTTCTTTCCATGTCAGCAAGTCATCCGAGACGGCATGCCCCCAGTGCATTGGTCCCCATTTCGTGTCATAGGGATTATGCTGAAAGAATGCGTGATATTGGCCACGAAAATACACCAAACCATTCGGGTCGTTCATCCAGCCCGATTGTGGTTCAAAATGGTATTTCATCCTTCTTTGCTCTGTCATCGTGTGTAATCTCAATTAATAACGGTTATCAAAGATACGCGTCGATTTCTTCTCACTGCGTGGTAATTCACCCATAGCGACGGCACGCGGAACAATGGTGATGCCGATTTTCGCTTTGCAATGATCGCGCACGCTGTTTTCGATTTCCTTCTTCGTCTCTTCGGACACGGCGGTCTCAAAGAAGATGGTCATGATGTCTTTTCCGTTTAGGTGGTCAATCATGACTTGGTATTCGGAGCTTGTTCCTTCGACTTCTCGGAGCATTTCTTCGATTTGAGCAGGGAAGATATTCACACCCTTGACTTTAATCATATCGTCGGTACGGCCAACAATTGTGTCAATTCGTGGATACTTGCGGCCGCACGGGCATTCTCCGTCTATGAAACGGGTCAAATCGTGGGTGCGATAACGGATAAGCGGTGCGCCCTGTTTGCGAAGCGTCGTGATGACAAGCTCGCCGAGTTCGCCTTTCTTGACTGGCTGTAACGTTGCAGGGTCGATGATTTCAAAATAGAGATAATCGTCCCAATAGTGCATGCCGCATTCGTAATCGCAAGAGATGGCGATACCCGGCCCGTAGATTTCGGTCAAACCGTAGATATCATAGAGCTGTACACCGAGCTCGTTTGCGATACGACGACGCATCTTTTCGCCCCAACGCTCGGAACCGATGACGCCTTTTTTAAGTTTAATCTTATCCTTGATGCCACGCTTTTCAATCTCCTCAGCCAGAAGCAGGGCATAAGACGATGTTGCGCAAAGTACGGTGCTCTCCATGTCCTCCATCATGCGTAGCTGCTTGTCGGTGTTTCCCGGGCCCATCGGAATGCACATTGCACCAAGAAGCTCGGCGCCGGCCTGGAAGCCGATACCTGCTGTCCACAGACCATAGCCAGGTGTGATATGAACACGGTCGAGATTCGTAACGCCTGCCGTTTCATAACAGCGGCTGAATATCACGGCCCAATCTTCGACATCCTGTCGTGTATAAGGAATAATGACTGGCGTACCAGTCGTTCCTGAAGAAGAGTGGATACGGACGATTTGTTCTTCCGGAACAGACATGAGGCCGAGTGGATAGGCTTGTCGTAAATCGCCTTTATCGGTAAACGGGAGCTTCAGAAAATCCTCTGGTGTCTTGATGTCATTGATATCGATCCCCTCATATCGCTTGGCGTAAAAGCTACCCTTCATCGCTCTGGCGATGGCCTCTTTGACCTGCATAAATTTTTGCTCGTCCATTATTTTTCCTCCTTCAAACGGCTATCGGCGATGACTTTCATACCGGCCTTTATTGATTGCACATTCATTTCAAAGAATTGCGGCTTTACGTTCTTCTTTATGGTTTCTGCGAGCTCTTCGAAGGAAAAGGGCAAAGCCCCCGCTTCGAGTGCCGCACCAAGTAAAATCATGTTCACGACACGGGTGCTTCCGATTTGCTTGGCGATAGCTTCCGTGTCAATGGCGTAGGTTTTTGCATGCTTTGAGAGACAAGCAATCATCTCGTCAGCGTCAAAAGTATCACCCGACAGCGATGCCGTGACGGGGTCGATGTTTTTTCGGCTCGTTATTACGATGCCGTTTTCGGAAAGATAGGGCAAAACGCGAAGTGCCTCAGACGGTTCGAAGCCGATGATTAAATCGGCAGTCCCGAGTGGAATGAGCGGGGAGTGGATGACATCTCCCGTTCGTACGTGACTCACGACGCAACCGCCGCGCTGGGCCATACCGATTGTTTCTGCGGTACGGACATTGATTCCTTTTTGCATAGCGGTACGGGCAATCAGTTTCGAGGCGAGAACCGTTCCTTGACCTCCAACACCAGACAATAAACAATTCATTATGCCTTACCCCCCTTCATCGACGTGGCGTTTTCAGGGCCGATGGCATCTTTTGGACAAACATAGGTGCATACGGCACATCCGTAGCACAAGCTCTCTTCGATATGCGCCTTGTTGTTGCGCCAGACGAGCGCAGGACAGCCGAGCTTTTTGATGCAGATTTTGCACCCGATACACTTGGCTTCATTTACAACATGCATCGGTCCCGGTTTGGTTACGGCGATGCAAGGCGATTCAAAAATAATGACGGATACGCCATCAAAATCGGCAGCTTCGGTAACTGCCTTCTTCGCTTCTGTAAGCGAAAGCGGATTGACCTTGGCGATATGCTTTACACCGATTCCCTGACATATTTTTTCTATGGAGACCTTCTCTGATACTTCTCCCATCAAGGTTCGTCCGATTCCCGGATGCGGTTGATGGCCGGTCATCGCGGTTGTCGAATTGTCTAGCACGACCAATACCATGCGATGTTCGTTGTACACAGCATTGATAAGACCCGGGATACCGGTATGGAAGAAGGTCGAATCACCGACAAATGCGAAGTTTACTGTGGATGGGTCACATTCGTGCAGTCCCTGTGCCATTGCAACGCCAGCACCCATGCAAAGACAGGTATCGACCATATCGAGCGGCATTGCATTTCCGAGTGTATAGCAGCCAATATCGCCACAGAAAACACCTTTTCGACCTTTCATGGCTTCTTTTACTGCAAAAAACGATGCTCTGTGAGGGCATCCGGCACATAGAACCGGTGGACGGACAGGGAGCTTCGGCGCATCGGTAATTGCCGTCGAGGAGGGCGTTACCGGAATAGCAAGATATTCTCCAATCCACTTTCTCACCGATTCGACTGAATTTTCACCGGCCAAAGAGGTGGTGCGGTCGAGCTTCCCGTGAATATTGACGGAGAGATGATGCTTTCCACAAAGGAAAATCAGCTCGCGCTCAATGACGGGATCAAGTTCTTCGATACAAAGGACTTCGTCCACGGAAGATAAGAAGTCGAGTGCCAGTTTCTCTGGGAACGGATAGGGTGTCGCGACCTTGAAAAGTGTCGCCTCTGTGCCAAGTAAGGAGAGCGCTTCATTGGCGTAAGTAACATTCGTTCCATTCGCTGCAATGCCCTTCCTTCCGGCCTTTGTAACACTGTTACACGAATACGAAGAGAAAACATCACTCACTTCGAGCTCGCGATTTTCGAGCTTAACATGATTTTGATAAGAGAGTCGAGGGAAGATGACCCATTTCGGATCCTTCTCAAAATGATAATCGTCACTTTGTGTCTTCGGCTCTACAAATGTGATGTTCGCACAGCCATGGCAGATTCTCGTTGTCGGGCGAAATATGACTGGCGCGCCGTATTTTTCGGAAAACTCGAAGGCGTCGATTATCATGCGGTATGCTTCCTCCGGTGTTGACGGGTCGAAACACATGAGTTTGCCATACTTTGCAAAAGTACGTGTATCTTGTTCGGTTTGCGACGAAATCGGACCGGGATCATCGGCAACCATGACGACCATGCCGCCCTTTACACCAATATAGGAGAGACTCATGAGTGGGTCTGATGCTACATTGAGACCGACCTGCTTCATGGTTACGAGCGCTCTTGCCCCAGTCATTGCTGCACCAGCCGCAATTTCGAGTGCGGTCTTTTCGTTCACGGACCATTCAACATGAATATTTCCGGGATTGCTCTTGGCAATTGTCTCGACGACTTCCGTCGACGGTGTTCCGGGATAACCGGATACGAAGCGCACACCGGCATGCATAGCACCATATGCTATGGCCTCGTTCCCCATGAGAAAATGCTGTTCCATGTTACTACTCCTTTACAAAAAAAAACCTCGAAAGATGCGCAATTACGCGTCCTTCAAGGACAGGAAAAACAAACCTGCGGTACCACCTTGATTGGTAAGAATCTTACCCTCTCAACATCCGATAACGGGGACGAACCGTTGTCGATAATCCGCGCGAAAAACCGAGCAAAAAAAGCTCACATCAATCGTGCATTTCCCGAACACTCTCCAGAGTCCATAAACCCGCATCGACGACTTCAATCTCACACCAACATTGAATCGCTGTTTCATCGATATATTGCAGATTCTTTCTCTATCACCGATTTACATGTGTCGTATTTTACTCTTTTTTTCATATTGTTTCAATCAAAGGTAGTGATATTATGGGAAGAAAAATGAAATGGGGTACTTTGGCATGAAAAAAGAGAACAAAACGAATGCCATGCGTATTTTGGACCAGGCAAAAATCTCCTATACCACGAAATACTATGATTGTGAAGAATTCATAGACGGCATCCATATCGCGGATCAATTGGGGCAGGATTATGCATCCTCATTCAAAACTCTCGTGACTATTGGAAAAACAAAAAACTACTACGTCCTCGTTCTTCCAATTGACAAGGAAGTCGACCTCAAGAAATCGGCACGTGTTGTCGGAGAAAAATCTCTCGAGATGCTCCACGTCAAGGACATCCTCGCCGTGACCGGTTATATTCGTGGTGGCTGCACATCCATCGGCATGAAAAAACGTTTTCCAACTGTCATCCATGAAAGCGCCCAAGACTTCGAAACCATCATCGTAAGCGGCGGTGCCCTTGGTACGCAAATCCATCTCGCACCAAACGATTTGCAAAAAGTGACTTCTGCGAAATTCGCGGATATTATCGAGTAAATCATTCTTGACACAATGAACAAATAATCCATAAATTTTTACTGTATATTTGTGCGATATGCGCTATAATGAACGAGGTAGGTAATTATAGTCACAGATACGGGGGGCATAGATATGAAACGAATCAAGCTTCTTTCCGCACTAATTGCAGTCATTTTCGTTATGACATCCTTTTCCGCTATTGCATGGGCGTCACCAATGACCACACAGGCATCTGATTCGGTGGCTGTGAACATTGCGACGGACATGTCCGTAAGCAATGACGAAATCACCGAAGGAAATACAGACATCGATGGCTTCCTGACACGTATGTATGCCATCGCGCTCAACCGAGTGCCGGACTCTGTTGGAATTAACGATTGGAAATCAAAACTTGCAAACCACACGCAGACTGGTTCATCCGTGGCATATGGATTCATTTTTAGCAACGAATTCACAACGATGGCCGCCAAAATGACTCCGCGTGAGTATATCGAAAAGCACTATAACCTTTTCTTTGGTCGCGATTCCGATGAAGATGGCATGAGAACTTGGCTCAGCGTCGCAAACGGATCACTTACACTGGAGACTAGACAAGCCATATTTGAAGGATTTGCGAACTCTACGGAATTCAGAACAATATGTCGTTCTTTTGGCGTATTGCCCGGTGTATACAATAGAAATATTACCGCAGATCAAGCGACCCTCATCACTAATTTTGTCGAACGTCTTTACTCCACCGGCTTGGGACGTGAAGGTGATTTTGACGGCATTCTTCATTGGACTGAGATCATTATCAATGGTACACAAAACGGTGCAGAAGTCGCCTACGGATTCTTTTTCAGCGCAGAGTTTACGGGATATAATGTTTCCGACACAGAGTTTGTACACCGATTATATCGTTGCTTCTTCGACCGTGACGAAGACACAGCTGGCATGGATTTTTGGCTCGCCTGCCTGGGTAATAACTCCCGCTTAGCTGTCTTTGGCGGCTTCGTAAATTCTCAAGAATATGCAAATGTGTGCTCTGCTTATGGTATAACACGTGGGGTCATCGATACACCTGCCGTACAGACTCCCTACTACGACCAGCCAGATATGGAAGCTGAGGTATTACGTCTCATGAATGAGCAGCGAGTGGCAAATGGACTCAACCCTTTGGTGATGAATGACAAGCTTTCTATTGCTGCCGACATCCGCGCCAGAGAAATCGTTGAATTATTTTCACATACTCGTCCGAACGGCACATCGTGCTTCACCGTAGCTGCTGAAGTCGGCTACACTTACAGAATGGCAGCAGAAAATATAGCATCAGGATATAATACTGCGGCATGGGTTATGGAAGGCTGGATGAATTCAACAGGGCACCGCAATAATATACTGAATGGTAGTCTTACTGAAGTTGGCATCGGTTGCGTCCAATACGATGGTCATTACTATTGGGTGCAATTCTTTGGAACACCGCAATAGTCAATCCAGGTCACTTGCGAAATATTGTGACATTATTCGTAGAACAACAAGCCTCGTAAACGAATCGTTTACGGGGCTTTATTTTCGTTCTTTTGGCGGGTAAATAGATACATTTCTCTGCATTTGGTGTCACCAGTCGAATTACCTGAATTGCCAAAACATGGTCACCTACAAAAATATCGACTATAATTATGTCTATATTTCTTTGCGAACTACTCAAAGGGTGGTATTCAATGAATTAGTTAACTGGATTTAGGCACAGGTGCTGCTGTCATACGCTGTATGGCAGGAAAGGACGACTATGTCAATATCAAACGAATATGCTCACTACTTCTGGAGGGCGTTATGAACTTAATGCATATGAAATACGCGATTGAAATCGCGGAAAAAAATTCGATTAATAAAGCCGCCGAGTCTCTCTTTGTGGGACAATCGGCTTTGAGTCGTGCAATGAAGGAACTTGAAGCATCGCTTGGCGTTACATTGTTTGAGCGAAGTGCGAAAGGCATGTATTTGACACCTGACGGTGAAATTTTCATCAAATATGCGAAAACAATTCTGAAGCAGGTCGATGATGTTGAAAAGCTGTTCTCTGAAGGTTCTGTCAGTAAAAAACGTTTCTCCATATCTGTTCCGAGAGCGAGCTATATTTCAGCCGCTTTTACTAGATTTACAAAGCTTATTGGCAAGGATGATACCATTGAGCTTTTCTATAAAGAAACAAACTCAATGCGTGCGATACAGGGAATATTGGACGAAAACTATCGGCTAGGGATCATCCGATATGCCGAAAACTATGACGAATACTACAAAAGCTTACTGGATAAAAAAGGTCTTAATTATGAGCTTGTAGCCGAATTTCGCTATGTGCTGGTAATGAGCAAAAACAACCCTCTCGCGTCGCTAGAATTGATAACCTATAATGATTTACAGAAATATATTGAAATAGCTCATGCTGACCCGTATGTGCCTTCTTTACCACTCGCACAAGTGAAAAAGGAAGAACTCCCGGATAACATCAATCGGCGTATTTTTGTTTTTGAGCGCGGAAGTCAGTTTGAACTTTTGGCAGAGAATACAGAAACCTTTATGTGGGTTTCGCCGATACCGCAGACGCTTCTTGACATCTATGGATTAGTTCAAATTGGATGTTCTCAGAATCAACGTAATTACAAAGA
>Ga0116152_10003330_pt1 | contig 12930 bp, 7 predicted proteins | sample AD_UKC119_MetaG_FD_89894 | JGI IMG/M metagenome (GOLD analysis project Ga0116152, IMG submission 89894) | Active sludge microbial communities of municipal wastewater-treating anaerobic digesters from Hong Kong - AD_UKC119_MetaG | ecosystem: Engineered > Bioreactor > Anaerobic > Digestate...
CCTCTTTCAGGATCGAGACTATCTGCGTCTCGGTGAATCGCGACTTTCTCATCAGTGCCTCCTCGGCCAATCATGCCAGAGGTCTTTACTAATGAGCTGTCTACCTATTGGGGGAGCTTACGCAGCGTCCGCAGACCCATGGTCGACCCACATGTCGGCATGTTTTGCCGAACGTGGGTATGAAAATATATCAGAGACATGCAGGTCTATTTTTTCTTTTCAAAAAGCACTGAGCCCGTTCGTGCATTATGGTACCGCTTCCCCTTCACGTCGAATCTCGTAACGAACCCAATATCCCTATAGCCTGAATCGAATATGGAATAACCTTTTTTGAAGGTCTCTGTATCTTCAAAATAATAATTTGTATTGTGCAAAATCAAGATGCCGCCTGGCTGCAGCATCGAATCCAGCAACTCAAGTTGATTCGCAAATTGCTCGAAGGTATATGTTTCTGAAATGTCCTGCAATTCTTTCGTGTCGGGCCATCGACACAGTACAGAGAGGGCCATAACGACATCAAATGCCTGAGAATAATCAAATTGATCCGCGTGAAAAAAGCTGCAATTATTAGATGCGGACAGCGCTTTATCTTTTGCTGTATCTATAGCTTTACTATTTACGTCGACACCAACAAGATCAGCATTTCTTAAGTAGAGTTTGTCCAGAGACTCGATCTCTTCTCCGGTCGAGCACCCGAACGAAAGGACTCGTGCTCTTTTCGAGCCTAACGATTCTGCAATCTTCTTCACTCGTGAAAATATTGCGGGATATCTATTAAATTCAGTGGTATTGCTCTTTTGTATAGGCTCTTTCAAGAAGCTCACAACTTGCTCCCGGCACTGGTAATGGCTTTAACTGATAAAACTGCTTCGCAAAAATAATACAACGCGCCTAACTAAATAGCATCAAGGCATCCATCTATTGAATAGACCCGCCTATCCCGCTACTCAAAGCGAACCATGATGTTTGCTATCGCTCTGGGAAGCCCGCCTCGCGGAGCAGTCTAATATTCTCCTTCCTCAGAAACTGTCTATTTTCATTGAAATCATTCCCATTAAACTTAACTGTATCGAAAAGCTGTTCTGGCGTCTCGAACTGATTCGATGATTTGATTTCAATCGACGGTATAAGCAGCGATTCACAAAGTTCTTTTGTCCGCGTGTCATGAATGCAGCAGATGGAGGGCACTCCAGCCATTAGAGACATAACGGTCCCATGGATACGGGTATTCACAGAGTGGGAGAAGAATCCGAGGTGGAATATCCAAGCATCGGCCGAAAAGGGAATGTACCCAAACCTTTGTATCAACATCTTCAATTCGTTCGCGCTCATATCGGAATCCAAGATTCGCAGCGTCTGCTCGAGCAACTGTCGAGAGGGCTCTGGAAACTCTTCACCAACTAAAAGCATTACGAATTCACGGGGGGCCTGGATGACCAGCCCACCTCCCTTATTAACTGTCAACCAATTGAGTAAGAGTTTCTCGGCCGCGGTCGAGTATGGCTTGATATTAAGAGAGTGGACTACGAGTTTTTCTACATCCTTTCCCCATCTGTTTTCAATGTCGAAGCCGAGAGCGGCTTCTTCATTCAACAGGATAGACGGGCATCCAAGTGGCCGCACGTTTTCGATGCCATAGTGTCTGCAAAGTCTTTCCGTATACTTTCCCCTTACGGCAAGAAAGGGAGTGGCATTGGAAGCAGCCTTCAGAAACCGAATAGTGCCTTCTTTTAGGGGTGGATAATCGTCATCTGAATCTGATTGTGCCCCAAGTCCCAAAATAGCAACTGGAATGCTCAGCCCTTCTATCAAATCTGCCAGCCAGCCGAAATCCTGCCGTTGGTTTAACCAGTTCGCCGCTGGTATCAGCAGTAAATCGATTTTACCTTTGAAATCATCTGCCTTCGCGCCAAAAGGGACCAGTATTTTTCTCCCTCCGACGAGTTTATGCGCAGCACTCCAGAAGGCAAAATTGCCTACGTTCATCCCGGATCCATGCATAATATTGCGTGACGTCGGCAACATTCCTGGTTCGAATCCACCATAGTTCTCCGCAAGATAACCAACGGTAGGCACTAATTACTTCCTATCCAGTTTCTCAAACAAATGCGTAATCTTTGCATGAACGCAACCACGTATTTTCAATCTAGCCGACATGCATTCGGCGCTCGCACGATCCGGTCACACTTCTCCCCGCGCTAGCCGCAAGTTGACGTGTTCGTAATTTGGCAGGCGCGCTGTTAATCGATCGATCTCCAGCGGATTCTTTCCAAATACGAAGAACATCTCCTTCATCTTCGTTACCGGGTCTTCTGCGAGCGAGCGATAAATCGTTGCATTTGGCAGAACTGCGATCATGCGCGAATATATGTCTCGCCCGTAGACCCTGTAATGGCCATGCTGACGCCCATCCGGATAACCCCAGTCGTTGGTGTTTTGCCGACGAAGCGGGTCAGGGAAGGAGAGAAAAACAAATCCATTCGGGCGTACCACTCGGTACAGCTCCTTCAGGGCAGCCTGATCATCCGCAACATGTTCCATGACATGATTGCATATTACGATGTCATACGACTCATCATCTCGATCAATTGCCTGAAGATCCAGGGAGTTCTCGCCGCCATAGACTGAAACATCATGCAAATCGAACCACGAAGCATCGACGGCGCGGTCCTCAGAGAATTGCAGCACACGTTTTGAGCGCCAGTCCTCTGATCTCAGCATATTCATGGCTGATCTGAATGCCCGATGCCGCTCAAGTGACTGGCAATGGATGCATCGAGGTGGTAACAGGGTCTCAGCACTCATTCGGCCACCAGGTCCGGGGCCGAACGAATTGCCTCCACAGATATTGCAGATTGGTTCCTCGGGCAATTCGGCTTCCTGAATATTCTGGTAACCCTTTTCGAGCAAGGCAAGTGGCGGTATGCCAAGCATCCGACTGGGTGTTCCAGGAATCTCATCCGCCACTTCCACATCCCCATCGCTTTCGACGATCTCAAACATCCCCTTGAGTTGTTCAAGTACCGCATCGCCAAGATCTGACGAAACGAGTCGCTTATTCCGGTGATGTTGATCGGATCCCGCCAACCATCTGAATGCTGCACGATCTCGCGGCGAGCTACCGCATTCAGGGCATACGAAGCCGATACCATCGGAGAAGCGCGCCGGATCCCCCTTCCAATTGCAAACATTGCATCGGCTCGACATGCCGCGCGCGCATTCGTCTATCAAATGAAGATCGCTATCGAAAACGGGGTGAACCGCCAAGACCTGCTCGTCAAGAAATGCGCCGATACCTGGGCGCGTTTTGTTTGAAAGGACCACGAGTCCGTCGATATCTCCTAGCTTGTAGCCGAGACTTTCTAGGAAATAGCAGTATTCGACGTCCATCTGGCCCTGCGGGAGCATTGGATTGAAGCCACCCTCCTGTTCGTAAACGGCACGCCGCAAGATCCAGATACCACCCTGGACGTGTGAAAACGACCGGTTCGGATTCATGGTTGCGAATTCGCGATTGCGAAAATGACTAAACCAATTCTGTGCCATGTAACCGGCTCCATCCGGCCATGCTGGAGACGACACGAGGTGCCCGGCCATCGCCATGTCGGGATTGTTCCGCATAAATCGGACGCACGGACGCTCCCAGCCGTTACGTGCCGCGTAGCCCTCGTTACTACAGACATAAAAGACGTATTCCGACTTTGCTAGCGAGATGGCAACATCGGAAGCAGGCCCGCAGAATCTGTTTTCGTTCAATTCAATCAGCCGTATGCGGCTGTCTCCCCTGGATACTTCGCGCAGACACTCGAGGATCCGCGATTCGCTTCCATTGTCAACGATAGTGAGGACCATCGGTGTCGTGGTTCGATCGAGTACGCTGTGGATGGCGCGTTCAGTGGCTTTCCAGTCACCGTAGCCGTCGCGATGGTAGGTGACCATGAATACGTCCAGGGGTGGCTTGGCACAGGTGTCGAGTAGGACATCAAGGGTATGCCTGGAATCGATGTGGTTGTCGATGTAGTCGCGCGCGGTTACTGCTATCGCTTCCAGTGCCTTTGTCGGCATCGAAGCGATCTGGTGAAGCTTCGCGGCCAACAGGTCCGAACGATGGGGTGTTACCAGGAATCCATTGATTCCGTCGACAATGAAATCGGGAATTGCAGATACCGCGCCGGAGACGCACGGCACCCCTGCGGCCATGGCCTCGAAGAATACTGTGGGCATCCCATCCATATCACCGTTCTCTGCCTCGACGCAGGGTAGACAGAACACATCTGCCCAATCGAGTACGGCACGCAGAGCCTCAACGCCCTCGAATCCGTCTTCCAGGGAGATGTGGCTTTCCAAGCCATTCTCGCGAATCAGTTCACGATAGCTATCCCCCAAGGGGCCATAGCCGATGATTCTCACCTGAAGCTGGCCGCGTGGCAGCAGGCTGACCGCCTTGATCAGATCCTCGATACCTTTCTTCTCAATGAATCGCGCAATGGTCAGGACGTGCAAAGCGTCGCTGGACTGGCGCGCGCGAATCTGAACGACCTCGGCTCGGATCGAATCCGTCACCACCGCCTGCGGCGTCATAATAATCTTCCCAGCCGGAACACCTTGTTCGACGAGAAAACTGCGGTGAAACTCACCGTGAACCATCACCCGCTCGCAATAGTTGCTCTGCGTCACCTCGGCGATGCGATTTCTTTCTCGATTGGCATGATGAAAGATGTCGACGGCGTGAGGCATAAACGAAAAAGCAATGCCGGATTTTTCGGCAGCCGGCCACGCCAGTTGGGTAACGGCAGGGTAAGCGAAATGACTATGAATCCAATTTCGCTCGTCTTTCTCCAGCGCTTCCGCTAGTTGGTCGGCATCGGATACCTGTAATGCCACCACGTCTGGAACCAACTCTGCCGCCCGATCTGGACTTACCTTGTAGTAAACCCGTACATCCACGCCCCTAGAGAGCAATTCACGAATCTCTTCCAGCACAAAAGTCTGCGACAGTGCCGGCCAATCCCATAAAACATATGCGAGGCGAAGAGGCGTCGCACCGAAGCGTGCGACATCTGCCGCATACTTGCGCCGCACTGCGGCTTCGTTCTTCTTTAGTGGCTGTGTCAACGTAATATTGTTGAGTGCATGCGCGACGTAATAGTTGGCGAGGATCAACTTGTTGAACGCTGGCTCATACAGCCGCGTATATCGAACTATCAGATCCCAATCGACCAGGCGGGTTAGAGACTCATCGAACCCCCCCAGCTGGTCGTAGACACCGCGATGGTGGGAAAAGATATTGAGGTCAATGAAATTCTGTTTAAGTACTCTTCCCCAGTTGAACTCCTGGGCCCTGATAAATTCCCGCTGTGCTGCTTCGTCACGCACATGAATCCCAGCGTATGCGGTCCTGCAATGTCGGTTGCGTACGTAACTGGCGGCTGTGATCAATAGATAGTGCGGATTCCAGGAGTTGTCCGAATCGAGATAGGCGACCCAATCTCCTCGCGCCACACGCAGTCCAGCGTTTCTAGCTGAACTCACACCGCGATGTTCGAGCTTCAGATAGCGGATCTTGCCGCTCCTCAACTGCGACGCGTATTGGGTAGATATAAGCGTCTCAGTATCGTCCTTGCTTCCATCATCGCAGATCAGCAACTCCCAGTTTTCGTACGACTGTGCCAGCACGGAGTCGATCGACCTGGCTATGGTCGCTGCTCGATTCCAGGTGGGCAGGATAATGCTGAAGCTGCCTGCATCTCCCTCTGCTATCAATTGATGTGCCACATTGATGTGGTCCGATGTGACCTGCAAAGCACGTACAGCAGGGGAAACGGACACTGGTTGATCGCCAGGGATAGACTTTTCGAGCAAATTCTCAGACTGCGCAGGCGTGTCGGTAGGTATGGGATCTCGACCCTCATGCCGCCCGAACATCAGGAAGTGCAACAACGGATTCAAACCCGATGCGGATACATCGGGATTCTGGGCCAGATACCAAGCGGTGTTGAACGTGGGTGAGGGATCAAGTGCCTCCTTAGCGCCTTGTTCGAGAAAATGCAGGAGCGCGTCCTGTCCGCTTCTACTTACGATCGGATTGCGATCCACATACCATTGGTAGTCAAAATATGCGTTGGGATTGCGGCGCTCGCGCATCCCATGCTGCAAGAAATGAACCCAAGGATTGACCCCGGCACGCTGCACATCTGGATTTCGGCTCAGATACCAAACCGTGTCGAATATGGGGCTCGGGTCGACCGCCGTATGCTTCCATTCCCTCAGGTAGTGGACGAGCGGCGTCGAGTTGCTCTGCGATGCCTCGGGAACTTTCGATAGATACCATGCCGCGTCAAACAAGGGATGAGGATTGCGGTTTTCAGCGACACCATGTCTGAAATAGTGCACTAAAGGATTTATCCCACTTTGCGCAACATCATCGTAGCGGGCAAGATACCAAGAGGTAAGGAAGAAGCGGCTTGGATCACGACCTTCGCCTGCTCCGAACTGGAGATAGTGCAACAAAGGATTGACTTCAGCCGCTGCGACGTCTGGATACCTCCGTACGTACCATTTCACATCGAACAATGGGTTGGGATCGAATCCATGCTGCCACCCCACGGAAAGCCAATGCCAAAGTGGGTTGTTTCCGGCGAGGATGACATCGGGATAACGCTCGACATACCAGCTCATATCAAAAAGCTTGTTGGCCAGTAGCATTCTTGCCTGTCGCCGGAGTTTGAACCGGTCTTTCAGTTTCAGCTGACGACCACAACAACGGGTAGGGGGTAATTGCAGGCTCTTGCCCCAGTAGCCACGCTCTTGATGCTGGACATTCAGTTGATGTAGCGATTTGCTCAACTGTGACCTCGAAGCCGACATTTCCTTTTTCTGTGTCTCCCCAACCGACCTGGCAAGAGAGAGGTCATATTTCGAACTGTTCAGTTCTTGCTCAAGTGTTGTGATCTGATTCACCCGATCGGCAAGCACTGATTGGTTACTTTCCAGCTCCTTGTCGCGCATCTCTACCGCATTGCGCAGCTTCCTGATGTCTTCATCTGAATCGCTAACGACAGACCGCAGTTCGCTGATTCTGGCGTTTTTTTTGTCCAATGTCCGTTGCAGCCTGCTGACGACTTGCTTCTGTTCAGTGAGTTCCAGAGCCAATGCCTGATTTCGCTGATCGCTTTCTTTGAAATTGGTCCTAAGCGTTTCGAGTTCGGCTTCCTTGCCTGATATAGACGCATTTGCCTCCTTCAGCGCTACGCTCACTTCGACCAGTTCTTTCTGCAGCTTGCCGACCTCTGCAGCGCTTTCGCGAAGATCCCCTACGAGTTTTTCCAGTACTCTGGATTGTTCTTCGTGTTGCTTTGCGGCATTGCCAAGCTCTGCGTCACGCTTTTGTACCATTACCTGTAGTTCACTGATGCGCCGCTCGTTTTCTTTTTCGGATTGAAGGCGCTTTGCGATCTCTTGCTTTCGATTTTCGGCAACTTCGCTCAGTTTGGTGACGTTCTTCGCTTCATGTTCCAGTTGGGCTTCCAGTGCCGCAATCTTTTGATCACGATCAGACATGCCGGCACGCAGCTGCTGCATTGACAATTCTTTTTCAATCACGGAAGCGTTGAGTTTTGCCGAGTCTGCCTGTTGATCCGACAATGCCGCATGCAACTTGGCAATTTCCTGTTCCTGGCTCGTCACCTGACTCTGCAACCCATCCACCTGCACTTTCCGCTGTTGCAGTTCTGAGGCGGCTGCCCCGGACTTTTTCTCGAATTCCTTAATCGCATCTGCGCGTGCCAACTCCTCTGCCAACAGAACAGCGCCAAGAGCGTCGCTGGCACGGTTGAATTCGGCTCTGATTGCGTCTAGGCGCTTCATCGGTTTCTTTGCATAGGGATTGGTAACCAGCTTTGAGAGCGCCTTCGATGCCGCCCTCACCCAGGCGGCGACCTCTGCATGATTCTGCAGGCTGGCGTCATCGATACTGTGATGACGGTGCCGGTCATCAAGGAACCTGTCGATCTCGACTTCGGCAACAGCCGCTTTTCGTGGCCATCCCATATCCAGGCGCTTTGCCACCCGATTCATGGTTCCGCGCCAGTCGTCAAGGAGATCGTCGTATGCAAAAAAGACCCGTGGTAGTTTCCGCGTCGCTTTTTCCGCATCGAGCACGTGACGCAGCCACAACATGTGTGACTTGGCGGGGCTGAAGCCATCCCGATTCTTGAGCGATGCTGCCACCTCCAAGGGATTGCGCAGAGGGATGACGCACTTTACGTCAGCGCCATACCTCTTGGTGGTCTTCGCCCAAAAAGGGAGCAGACGACAGATGCGTGGATCTTTCAGTACGAACAGCGGCGACCGGGAAAACTCGCGTTGCAGAATCTCCAGCGCCTCCCGTCTAAAGACCTCGGAGACAGGTGACCGCTCCCAGTCTGGATTGAACTGTCGCCAGTCGTCCCAACTCGATCCGGCCGAGGCGAGGATACGGTCGTTCAGCTTGTAGGTGTCCAACGATTCCCAGAATCCGGCTTCGTTGTTCTCTGCCTTCGGCAGCATCAGGTTGGCCGGCAGGTCGGCACCCAGCAGACTCAAGACCCGCGTCGTCGCCGATGTACCGCTTCTATGCATTCCCAGGACCAGCAGGGCGGTCTGTTCGACTGCGATCCCGCGCAACTTGGCGTTGGCGATTTCGTGGGAGGTATTCGAAATTGTTGTGATGCTGGAAGTCATGGAACATCCTTGGCGTCGTTTGAACACGGGCAACACTCACCGGTCACAAGAGGTATTGTGCAATACGATGTATGGGATTTCTCCCATACTTTTGGGTACGGATCAGTCCCGAACTGCCAGTCTCGTTGGGCGAAGTGATTCATGCGTTTATCCGATCGCCCATCATTTTACGTCGACTGGTTCCAATAGTCGCCCATGTCATTGCAATGCGCAGGAAGCCCCGGAGATGTCTCGCATAGAAGCGTCTCGGTGCCTGGGGCGCTGTCAATACACCGGAGGTCATGGTGCGTCCACCCGCGTCCGTGATGCCGGTGGCCGATTCGGCCTAGCCTTTTATGGGGCCCCGTCGAGACAGAGATTCATTTCCCGCACCCAGCTGGATGGCTCAATGTTCAAGAGCAGTTCAAGTTTTTGGGTATTCATGCAAGAGTTCATCGGGCGTGCGGCAGGAGTAGGGTACTGACTGGCTGGAATTGGATTCAGGCGGCAGTCGAGTCTGAGCTTGTCGCGTATCGCCGTGGCAAAACCAAACCAACTCGTGTTGCCGCTGGGGGCAAAGTGGTAAACACCACTGATTGCCTTTCGCGCATCCAGGTTGGCAGGCAAGTGGGCGAGAAATAGCGACGTTACCTGTGCAATAGAGCGACTCCAGGTCGGCGCACCTATCTGATCGTCGACAATACTGAGTTCATCGCGTTCGCCCATCAGGCGTCGCATCGTCAACAGAAAGTTACTGCCACGCAGCCCATAGACCCAGCTGACACGCAGAATCACAACGCTACAGCCACTGGCCAGCAAGGCTTCATCACCAGCAAGCTTGGTACGACCGTAGACATTGATCGGGTTTGGGGTGTCGGCTTCGACGTAGGCGCCATCCTTTGTGCCATCGAATACATAGTCGGTCGAGTAGTGAATCACCATGGCCCCATGATTCGCAGCCCAGGTGCCGATCACGCCGGGGACTTCGCCGTTTAGACGCATGGCGAGTTCGGGTTCACTTTCCGCTTTGTCGACCGCCGTATAGGCAGTCGCATTGACAATGACGTCTGGCGCAGTTGCGTCGAGCATTGCGCCAACCGTGCTCAAATTGCCGGTATCGAGATGGAGGTCGGTGTTGCCGCTGCGCGAGGTTGTTACGACCTGGCCCAGCAACGACAATGTCCTGGCCAGTTCCCAGCCAACCTGGCCGGTTGCGCCGAGTAGAAGAATCTTCATTCCTGGTAGCGGGTCATGCGCGTCTCGGGGATGTCGCAAAGCAGCGGCGCCTGGCGGTCTTTGTCCGACAATACGGGCTCTGCTTCCAGTGGCCATTCGATACCGATGCCAGGATCGTCCCAGCGAACCCCGAATTCAGTGGCGGGACTGTAGATGTCGGTTGTTTTGTAGCCAAACAGCGCTTGCTCGCTCATCACGTAATAGCCGTGTACAAACCCGGGCGGGACGTAGAACTGCAGCGCATTGTGGTCATCAAGAATCACGCCATGCCATTTCCCAAAGGTTGGTGAGCCGACCCGCAGGTCGACAGCCACGTCGAATACGCGGCCCTGAAACACCTGTACCAATTTACCCTGCGCGTGAGGCTCCTGTGCGTGCAGGCCGCGCAGCACGCCTTTGGTGGATTTCGCCATGTTGTCTTGCACGAAGGTCTCGGCAATGCCTGCCTCGCGATAGCGGGCGTCCTGCCAGACTTCAGCAAACCATCCGCGTGCATCACCGAAACGCTTTGGCTCGATCAGCAGCAGTCCGGGCAGGTCAAAACGGGTGATTTTCATAGCGGCGATCCAAGCTCGAGTAGCTCGAAAAGATACTTGCCATAGCCATTCTTGCTCAAGGGTTCTGCCAGGGCGCGCACCTGGGTTTCGTCGATCCACTTGTTGCGCCAGGCGATCTCTTCGGGGCAGCACACCTTCAGGCCCTGGCGTTTTTCGATGGTCTCGACGAAACCGGCTGCCTCCATCAGTGAGTCGTGGGTGCCGGTGTCCAACCAGGCCATGCCACGGCCGAGCTGGACCAGTTCGAGTTCGCCCTTTTCCAGGTACAGCCTGTTCAGGTCGGTGATCTCGAGTTCGCCACGCGGCGAGGGCGCAAGCTGCGTCGCCAGGTCGCATACGCGGTGATCGTAGAAATACAGGCCGGTCACCGCATAATTGGATTTGGGTTCGGCCGGCTTCTCCTCCAGGCTGGTCACTTGGCCGTCGGCATCGAACCCGGCCACGCCGTAGCGTTCGGGGTCGCGTACCCAGTAACCGAACACGGTCGCGCCTGCCGTCTTCTGGGCGGCCTGGCGCAGCAGCCTGCTCAGGCCCTGGCCAAAGAAGATGTTGTCGCCGAGCACCAGGCAGCACGGCTGACCGGCGACGAATTCACGCCCGATCAGGAACGCCTGGGCCAACCCGCCCGGATGTTCCTGCACCGCGTACTCGATACTCAGGCCCCACTGGGTTCCATCGCCAAGGAGTTTGCGGAACAGCGCATTGTCGTGCGGCGTGGTGATGACCAGGATATCGCGGATACCGGCCATCATCAGTGTCGCCAGCGGGTAATAGATCATCGGTTTGTCGTACACCGGCAACAGCTGCTTGCTGACCGCCAGCGTGATCGGGTGCAGGCGTGTGCCGGCGCCACCGGCCAGGATGATGCCCTTCATGCATTGTCTCCCTGCTGCAGGCCGAGGCGTTGACCTTCATAGGTTCCGGCCCTGACCGCCTCGCACCAGTCGAGGTGGTCGAGGTACCACTGCACGGTGCGCCGCATGCCGGACTCGAAGCTCTCCTGCGGCTGCCAACCTAACTGGTCGCGCAGTTTGGTGGCATCGATGGCGTAGCGCCAGTCGTGTCCCGGGCGGTCGGCGACGAAAGTCTTTAGCTTGGTGTGTGGCCGCTGCGGGGAGTCGGGCAGCAGCTCGTCGAGCAGGCTGCACAGGGTGTCGACGACCTGCAGGTTGGTCTTTTCGCTGTTGCCGCCGACGTTGTACATCTCGCCCGGCAGGCCGTGGTTGACGACATGCCAGATCGCGCGGCAGTGGTCCTCGACGAACAGCCAGTCACGCACGTTACCGCCCGTGCCATAGATCGGCAGCGGCTTGCCGGCCAGTGCATTGAGGATCATCAGCGGGATCAGCTTTTCCGGGTACTGGTAGGGGCCGTAGTTGTTGGAGCAGTTGGTGGTCAGGGTCGGCAGACCATAGGTGTGGTGCCATGCCTGCACCAGGTGGTCGGATGCTGCCTTGGAGGCCGAGTATGGCGAACTGGGCGCATAGGGTGTCTGTTCGGTGAAGGCACCGCTGTCGCCGAGCGAGCCGTAGACCTCGTCGGTCGAGACGTGCAGGAAACGAAAGCCCGCTTTGTCGGCCTCGTCCAGACCGCGCCAGTACGCCAACGCGCGGTCGAGCAGGTTGTAGGTGCCGACGATGTTGGTCTGGATGAAAGCGCCCGGGCCATCGATCGAGCGGTCGACATGGCTCTCCGCGGCGAAGTTGACGATGCAGGTCGGGCGGAACGCCTCGATCAGTTTCTGCACGGCAACCGGATCGGCGATGTCGCCTCGTACAAAGCGGTAGCGCGGGTCGTCCTCGACGTCGGCCAGGGTCTCGCGGTGACCGGCATAGGTCAGCAGGTCGAGGTTGGCAATCGTGGCGTCGCTGGCGGCCAGCAGGTGGTGGATGAAATTGCCGCCGATGAAGCCGGCGCCGCCTGTGACCAGTACGCGCGGAGGGTGATTTGGGTGGTTCTGTTTCGAATTCACGGTGTGGTCTTCTTCTGCGGCGGGCGACGAATTGCGATTCCGGGTCATGTCCGGGGTTAGCGGTCGCAATCCGGGCAGAGTTTAGCAAAATCGCCGCGGGAAACCCGTCAAAACGCCTGCGCAGCGGTGAAGGGTGATCAACAGGTACCCGGTCGGTTAAGCTTGCAGCGTTTCCAACGGACGAAAAATGATGGCCGCAAAAAAAGTCGCGTTGATCACCGGCGTTACCGGGCAGGATGGCGCCTACCTGGCGGAGTTGCTGCTGTCCAAGGGCTATGAGGTACATGGCCTGAAACGGCGTTCCTCACTGTTCAACACCGACCGCATCGATCACCTGTACCAGGACCCGCACGTCGACAACCGCAACTTTGTGCTGCACTACGGCGACCTGACCGACAGCACCAGCCTGATCCGGATGATCCAGGCCATCCAGCCGGACGAGATCTACAACCTGGCGGCGCAGAG
>Ga0116152_10003331_pt1 | contig 12928 bp, 10 predicted proteins | sample AD_UKC119_MetaG_FD_89894 | JGI IMG/M metagenome (GOLD analysis project Ga0116152, IMG submission 89894) | Active sludge microbial communities of municipal wastewater-treating anaerobic digesters from Hong Kong - AD_UKC119_MetaG | ecosystem: Engineered > Bioreactor > Anaerobic > Digestate...
AACAAATTCTTCCGTATCCTGAATATGGTCCTTTTCTACATGTGCAATATGAATTGGGCTGTGGATTGATTCACTTTTTTGATACGCTACAGGATCGTCGTTATACAGGTTTTGAATAATGCGAGCCTGGTCGTGTGAAATCGGTGCGTCGCGATTTTCCATGAGGTCGAGCACGAGTTTTTTCAAATCGGTCACATCCTTTTTCATATCGAAAAGAACCTTGTAGAGGATTTCCCGCTCGTTGGCAAACGATTGATTTTCCTGTCCGCGATTAAACAAAGCTGGCAGTTGCTGCCGGCTATCGACTGGCAAATAATTGCGAAGCACTTCGGCTGTGATATCCCTTTCTTGTTCTATAATCGAGATTTGTTCTGTAACATTTTTTAACTGGCGGACATTTCCCGGCCAGCGGAAATGAACCAGCACCGATCGTGCATCATCGGTTAGTCTAATCGGAGGCATACGGTATTTTTCGGCAAAATCGCGCGCAAATTTTCGAAATAGCAACAAGGTATCGTCAGCGCGTTCGCGAAGTGGTAAAATGGTAATCGGAACCGTATCTAAGCGATAATACAGATCTTCGCGAAATTTACCTTCTTCAATAGCTCTTGGTATATTAACATTGGTGGCTGCAATTACGCGCACGTTGGTTTTTATCACTTTCGATGAACCAACCTTAATAAATTCGCCGGTTTCCAGTACACGAAGCAACCGAACCTGTGTTGAAAGAGGTAGTTCGCCAATTTCATCCAGAAATATCGTTCCCCCGTCAGCTTCCTGAAAGTATCCTTTGCGGTCGGCTAAAGCACCCGTAAATGCACCTTTCTCGTGACCAAATAATTCAGAATCGATGGTTCCTTCCGGAATGGCACCACAGTTAACAGCAATGTATTTGCCGTGCTTACGGCTTGAATACTGGTGAATAATTTGCGGGAATATTTCTTTTCCAACACCGCTTTCCCCGGTTATAAGAACCGATAAATCGGTTGGAGCTACCTGAACGGCCACTTCGATTGCACGGTTCAACCCTGGTGAGCTGCCTATAATTTCAAATCGTTGTTTTATTGATTGTACATCCATTTCTTGCATTTTCCGTTTTCTTCACATTTTGGAAGAACTCTTGCTCTTGTTCGAGTTAAATAAGAGGAAGTCTCCTCTTTTTTCATTCAAAACGCAAATTTACAATTTTTCGGTAGCATTGACAGCAGCGCTTTGATAATTAAGATTTTTTAGTGCTTTTAACCACAGCCATCGTTAAGAATTCGTTTCCCGAATGCTATCTTTGCTTTTGAGAAATCACTAATTACAGGTTTGAATGAAGTTTATTGGAATTATACCGGCACGTTATCAATCTTCACGTTTCCCCGGGAAACCGCTGGCGATGATTCACAACAAACCCATGATACAATGGGTTTATGAAAATGCCATGAAAGCGCTGGATCAGGTTTGTGTGGCTACCGACGACAACCGGATTATGGATGTGGTTAATAGCTTTGGCGGAAAAGTTATTCGAACGCTTGCCTCGCATCAGAGTGGAACGGATCGCTGTGCGGAAGCAGCCCGGATTCTGGACAGTGAAATGGATTTCGATGTGGTTATTAATATTCAGGGAGATGAACCTTTTATTAAGCCGGAACAGATCGAATTACTGAAATCATGTTTTGAGGATCCTGATGTTCAGATTGCCACACTTGTGAAAAGGATTTTATCAAATGAAGAAATTTTTAATCAGAACCGACCAAAAGTTGTACTGGATAAAAATAAAAATGCACTGTATTTTAGCCGCTCACCAATTCCATTTATTAGGGGTGCAGAAACATCTGAATGGATTGGGAAAAGAGAATTTTGGGCTCACATTGGCATGTACGCATTTAAAGCCGAGGTTCTCCAGCAACTAACTCGTTTACAGCAGGGAAGACTTGAATTGGCGGAGTCGCTTGAACAATTACGCTGGCTCGAAAATGGATATAAAATCAGGGTGGCAGAAACCAAAACTCAATCTATCGGAATTGATACACCGGAAGATTTAGAGGAAGCGTTGAAACATTTTCGGTCTTAAATCGTCTTAAAAGAGGCATGTTATTTGTGACAGAAGATTTTGCAAACAAGAAAAGAAGACATGAAACAATTTATACTTATCACACTAATATTACTTCTTCAATTCCCGGGTTTTGCAAACTCAGGGTTAAGTGCCGAAGATGAGAAACAAAAAATTGAAGCAGAACTCAAAATATATCCAAACCCGGTAAAAAATAACCAGGTAACCCTAAGTTTTCAAACAAAAGAGATCTCGGAAGTACGTTTGGTTAATATAACCGGAAAAGAAGTGGTGAAACAAGAATATGTTTTCCCACTTCAAAAAACTGTACTTACATTAAATGAGGTGCCGAATGGTCTTTACATTATTCAAATAAAAACTTCGGACCAACAACTTATTTCAAAAAAGCTGATGATCTCGCGTGATTGATATTAATTCATTTTTTTACGAATTCTCCACACATATTTTCTTATTTTCGACGCTTCAACACTTTTATGAAGCATGAAACGAATTACACTTTTTTTACTTATTAGCCTTTTCTCAGGCAGTATTTTTGCTCAGATAACCATTAGTGAAGCACGTTCTAAAGCTGTAGGTTCAACGGTTACTGTAACCGGGATTGTAACAAATGGTGATGAACTGGGAACTATACGATACATTCAGGACGAAACTGCCGGGATTGGTATTTACGACAATAAATTGTCCGCGGTTCAGCGGGGTGATTCCATTACAGTAACAGGAGTATTAGATGATTACAATAATTTATTAGAAATCAATCCGGTAAGTACATTTAATACTGATTCACGGGGAAATTCCCTCCCTGAACCTAAAGTTTTAAGTATTGCTGAAATAGGAGAGCAATATGAAGGTCAATTAATTAAAATCGAAAATGTTCAGATTACCGGCAATTCGGGTACCTTTTCTGGAGGCAAGAATTACACCTTCACAGATGGCACAAATTCTGCTGAATTGAGGATTGACAGTCATAGTCCAATCGTTGGTCAACCCATTCCAACTGATAATTTTGATCTTGTAGCGATTTGTTCACAATGGAGTTTCAATAATCCTCAGAGTGGCTATCAGTTGCTGCCCCGGACAATGGATGATTTCATTTCAGGAAGTGTAATTAGTTTTACCACACCGGTTGAAGTTGGAAGTTTATCGCAAAATTCAATCATGCTGGAATGGCAGACAGATTCGGGAGGAAATCCATTTGTAAGATATGGTAATTCAAACAATGTGGATAGTTTAACAAACATCAAACAAGGGGATTCTACCACTTCTGATGAATATAATCAGAACATGGCTGAAATTACCGGATTGCAAGCTTCGCAGCTTATTTACGCCCAGGCTTTTATGGTTGTCGGCAACGATACTGCATTTAGTTCAATCGGAACGTATATTACCCAATCGAATTCAAGTGGTGCTATCCATGTATATTTTAATACACCTGTAGATCAGTCACTGGCTGAAGAAACCGCTGCAGTTAACGTGGGCCGGTATATGGAAGATACATTGGCCGCATACATCAATCGGGCAGAACAAACCATTGATATGGCGCTCTACAATTTCGACAATAATACGGTTAAGAATGCCTTAAACGCAGCTTACGACAGAGGTGTTAAAATAAGGTTTATCACTGATGGTTCTACCGGCCATGCAAGCGTGTACGATTTAAATGCCGGTATTCCGGTACTCGAACGTCCTGAAGTGCAACAAGGTGGCATTATGCATAATAAATTTGCTGCAATTGATGCAGAAAATGTCGATCCGGACAAAGCATGGGTTTGGTCAGGTTCTACCAATCTTACCTACTCACAATTAAATACCGATGCCAACAACATGATTTTCATACAGGATCAGTCCTTGGCAAAAACCTATACTATCGAGTTTGAAGAAATGTGGGGAAGTACCGGTGAAACAGCTAATGCACAAAAAGCCAAATTCGGGGAAGCAAAGAGTGATAACACACCGCATAAATTTATTATTGGTGGCAAGTGGGTTGAATCCTATTTTAGTCCGTCTGATAACACAAATCAAAAACTGATTGATGCAATGGAGACAGCAGATAATGATTTGTATGTAGAAACAATGTTAATAACCCGGTCTGATTTGGCCAGCGCTATTCTCGATGCATACGATAGAGGTGTCAAAGTTCACGTTGTGACTAATGCTGAATCAGATAATACGAGCTACGTAAATGAGGCTTTGAGCACCGGACTACCAGCAGGAAAATTTGTTTTCGATGATCAGCAAGTTGGGCTTTTGCATCATAAATTGGCAATTATCGATGCATTTAAGTCTGATTCAGATCCGCAATTGATTACCGGTAGTCATAACTGGAGTAACTCGGCAAATGATATCAATGATGAAAATACACTGATCATTCACAACCAAGATATTGCCAATCAGTATATTCAGCAGTTTGCTTATCGTTTTGAACATGACGGAGGAAATCTTGTAGTCTCGGCTCCGCAGATACAAATAGCAGATGCGAAAGTATTTCCAAATCCGAGCACCGGCATACTGCAAGTACAGTCATCTGCTGCTCTTAAAAGTATTGAGCTTTACCATATTAACGGGATGAAAATTCGCGAATGGCAGATTTCTTCGGCGAATGAGTTTACTGTTGATTTAAGCTCGCAACAACCGGGAATTTACTTGTTAAGCGTGGTTGACGAAAGCGGGGCCTACAATGTTTATAAAATTGTAAAGCAGTAAATTTTGACAATTTAAGTTTGGTTTATTCGTTACTGAATTCATTCAGTACGGGAAGTGCTTTATTGTTGAAATCAAACAAAGCAAGGTTTTCCCAGGGAGATGCATTGGTTCCTTCCGGACCTTTCCATGCAATTTGCTCGCCGCCCCAGTAGCAAAACCCGATTCCTTTTTCAACATTATTCCACGAAATTTTTCTGATCTCACGAATGAAATCCTCTTGTCCCTGTTCGGTGGCCGGGTAGTCGGGAAGGATTAACTGATCTTCACTGCCAACAATATTGGTTGTCCAGTCGTTCCATCCCAGGGTAAATGGGTAAGCCGTTTCAGCAATGACAATATCGCGGTCGTAGGTTTCGCTCAGTTGTTTTAGATTTAACTCCAGATTATTAAGGCTTGTGCCATGCCACCATGGATAATATGACAATCCGATAATATCAAAATCCAGGTCATTTAGTTTATTGTAAAAAAGATTGGCTCCGTCAAATCCCGCATAATGAATTATAATTTTTGTTTCACTGTCAGCATTTCTGACTGCCTGAATTCCTGTATTAAGCAAATCTTTGAATTGAGTGAAATTATTAGTACTTCCGAGAGGGTAAAGGAATCCATTATTGATTTCGTTTCCAATCTGAATAAAATCAGGATGCATGCTTGCTACTACCTTTTGTGTGTAGGCATTCATGCTGTCTTTTAGTGCATTAAAATCAAGATCTTGCCAGCGGGCCGGAGTAACTTGCTGCCCGGGATCTGCCCAGGTATCAGAATAATGAACTGTCAGCCAGGTTTTAAAACCTTTGTTTTTTAGTTTCTGAGAAAAAAGTTTTACTTCATCAAAACCGGCGTGATCGTCAGCAGGATCTACCCAAAGTTTTAACCTGATCGTGTTTACACCATTTTCTTTCAGAATATCCAGAAAATCTTTTTCCTGCCCGTTCAGGTTATAAAATACCGGGTTGGTTTCGCTTATTTCCGGAAATCTTGAAATATCTACGGCAGAAACAAAACTCTTTTTAACAGGATTATCCGGGTTTGGGGTGTTGCCATCCTTAGTACAGGATAGAACGGATAGAAAAATCAAAACCAGTATTTGAACCATTACGGTAAATCTCAGCTTTTTGATAAAAATACGCATTCTAAATCTTTTAGGCAGAAGTTTTACAAATCTTATACCGAGGTAAAAGAGTTCAGGGCATCAAACAGCCTGTCTTTTGCTTCAATCAGACTTGTATATTTTTTCTTACTGAACAATTTCAGCAAAAATAAGTTGCCACGGCCCCATGTTTTTCTGAGTAAAATATGCCATAAAAAGGCTAGTTTTCCTGCAAATGGCAAAGTAATTACAAATATAATTTTTAGCCAGGCTCCCGGAAGCATTGACCCCACAATCAGAAGATCGATCACATAAAAAATGGGAAATAATAGGATTCCGAGGACCAGAAAAAAGGTACTCCAGAAGGCAAAATCTTTAATCTTTTTACGCGTGAAATAATCGATCAGGAGAAATGGGATGATATTAAAAATAAAACCGTAAAGAAAAACCGGGATTCCTATGATCAATACAAGTTTATTGAGAACAATACGGAGAAAATTACCTGATGGATTTTCTATCAGCCAACTGCGAAGATGATGTTGTTTTAATAATTTTTGATAGTTCTTTGCATCTCTAACAATTTGTTCTGTTTTTTCCGGTGAAGTTTTTTCCAGATCATCCAGTTGATGCATGAGTTTCATGTCAGAATTCAACAACTCGCCTGTAGAATATTTTTTACTTTGCCTTTTCAGAAATGTTTTTCCGTAATATTCCCTGATTAATTCAAATTCGCTGTAATGCTCTTTACTTCGGATGTTAATTATCAGTTTATCAATGGCGTTGTATAAATCGTCACGCAAAGCCATGGTTGCTTCATTCTGATTTTTTTCGTAAAGCTGGAGATAGTCATTGACACGGAGTGGATCACCAAAATTCACAATAACGGTCCGGTTAAATTTCCAGTAGCTGCTGTAATAGATGCCTGTTGGAACAATATGAATGTCAATATTTTCATCTGATTTTTCTTCAGCCATAAAAACAATGCGCGGTACAGCTTTTTTGTGTATCAACATCTGTCGTTTCCCCGAGTGGGCAGCTTCCGGGAAAAGTGCCAGTGCTTTGTGGCTTTTCAAAACTTTAATCGATTCTTCGAAGGTTTTATCGTTATTCGCCAGTTGATCTTTTCCATCGCGGATGCGGTATACCGGCATGATTTTGATAAACTTTAGAAATCGCGCAGCAGTTTTGTTTTTGAAAATATCGGCTCGAGCCAACCAAACGGGTTGATACGGAGTATTCAAAAGAACCGCCATTGGATCGCTCAATGCATTCTGGTGATTGGGCGCAAATACAATCGCCTTGTTCCCGGGAATTTTATCTTTCCCAATAATTACAATCTTCTTGTAAATGATTAATTCAGCAAAGCGAACATACATTTTCAGGAACCAATATCCCAATGACCATTTTTCGTAACTCATAAAAGTTGGTTTAACGCTTCAGTTTATATTCAGATTCTGTACTTCGACATTACATAAGAAACAGCAAATCCACTTAAAATGTGCCATACTCCCCACCACGCCGCAATGATGGTCATCCCTCCCAATTCAAGTTCAGGTGGAAAAATTTTTGGGTTGAACATGAGCACCAGTGCCAATCCTGAATTTTGTATCCCGGTTTCAATGGTTATCGTACGCCGGTCGAGATGTTGAAGGCGCATTAAGGTACTGAATGAATAACCGGTGAGCAAAGCAAGTCCGTTATGTATTAAAACGATAAGAAAAACCAGGTGGACGTAACTGAGGAAATTGGTGAAGTTGGCACTCAGTAAGGCAATAACAAAGCCAATAAAAATAAGGATCGATAACTGGCGGATTGGTTTCTTAATTTTTTGGGTTAATGCCGGAAGATATTTGGCAAATAATAAACCAAGTACTACAGGAAGTCCAAGTAATATCACCACTGTTTGAGCCATCTGCAGAAATTCGATTTCAATAGGAACAAGCAGATCACCGGCTCCGATCGAGTTATAGAAATTAATATAAAGTTTGCCCCAAACAGCAAAGTTTATGGGTGTCATAAAAGTAGCTGCCAGTGTGGCAATCGCTGTCAGGCTCACAGAAAGGGCCACATTCCCTTTTGCAAGCGCACTCATAAAATTTGAAATATTTCCACCCGGACAGGCTGCGATTAATATCATTCCAAGTGCAACTGTTGGCGTTGGATTCAAAACAATGATAAAGAGTAAAGTTACTGCCGGAAGCAATACAAACTGTGAAATAACACCAACGATCATTGATTTTGGCCGCAGCAACAATGCTTTGAAATGCTCGAACTTAATGTCGAGTGCCACCCCAAACATGATGAAAGCGATTGTAACATTTAACGCAAAAAGTCCTGTCGGGGAAAAGTTAAGCCGAACATGGTCAAGAATCTGTAATGCTTCTTTCATGGTCTGGTATTGATTAGATTTTGACCGCCAAGATAAAAAACAATGTGTAAAAAACACAAAGACACCAGTGCCAAGAAATAAAATAGAATAAAAAACCGGTGTAGAATTTGATATCCGCACCGGTTTTAGCATTTCGTGAAAGGAATTTATTTCCCGATTAACAGATTCTTCATTTTTGCAAAAATATCGGTATTCTCCATAATTCCGGTAAATTCATCAGCCCCGGGTCCATAAGCGAAAATGGGCACCATTACTGCCGAATGATCTTTTGTTGTGTATTCGCCTTTTACCATTCCCGAATTCATATCACCTCCAATAATGCCTAAACCGCCGGTTTCGTGGTCGGCAGTAACAATAATAAGTGTTTCGCCGTTTTTTGAAGCAAAATCGAGAGCTTTTCCAATTGCCTGATCAAAATCCAGCATATCTTCAATGATATAATTGGTACTGTTGGCATGTCCGCCCCAATCGATCTGTGACCCTTCAACCATCAGGAAAAATCCTTTTTTATTATTATCCAGAATATTAATAGCGGTGTTTGTGGCAATCGGTAACATGTCACCACGTTCTTCCACTCTACCGTTATGTATGCCGGCAGTCAGTCCGGCCAGTTTCCCGTTATTTACCTTTGCAATCGTGTTTATATCTGTTTCAACTTCGTAATTTTTTGCTTTTAGCTCGTTTACCAGGTTACGTCCGTCCTTGCGTTTTGTGAAGTGATCCAGTCCACCGCCAATAAAAACGTCGATATCGGTGTTGAGAAAATCGGCCGCAATTTCTTCGTACATGTTTCTTGATTTTTTATGGGCAATAAACGACGCCGGAGTAGCATGTGTAATTGCTGAAGTTGAAACCAGGCCGGTTGCCAGTCCTTTTTGTTCAGCTTCTTCCAGAATTGAATTAACTGCAACTGTATCGGTGTTTACTCCAATAGCTCCGTTGTAGGTTTTTACTCCGCACGAAATAGCAGTTCCTCCAGCAGCAGAATCGGTAATGTAATCGCTGGCCGACTGTGTTTTCGAAAAACCAATGTGTTTAAAATTATCGAGGAACAGTTTCCCATGGTTAGCTGTAATTCCTGCAAAAACCTCTGAAACTCCCATTCCGTCACCAATCATCAAGATAATGTTTTTGGGTTTTTTAGCTTTGAAATCCTGGGTGTACGTTTTTACTTCGTAGGAATCACCTCCCGGGTAAGTTTTTTCTTTTTCCTCGGCACTGGCATTCATGTATGCATCCTGGGCAAAAAGGCCAAAACTTGAGCCTGCCAGTAATAAAAGTATCGCTAAGTGTTTCATCGTATGATTTTAAATTTCAGACAAAAATATTTTTTTAATTTTTTTTAAGGTGAACTAAACGATAAAAATTCATTAAAGTTTAATTACGCCTTAAGGATGTTTTACCAATTCATTCTTGTCGAAGTCGGGATCAAGCTCAAAAGTTGTACCCTCTGCCGTGGCTCGTGTTTTTACGATTCCAAGAACCAGAAAATTACTAAGAATCTCGCTTGCATCTTTCCGCGAGAGTTGTCCAATCCGCATAAATTTTGAAAAACTAATGCTTGAATGCATTTCAAGGTATTCAATCAATAAGCGTTCGGCATCGGTGTAAGTAAAGTAAATCCCCTTCGGACTTTTTTCTTTTTCCCAAGCTTCAATTTGAATTCGGTGAGCCAGAAAGTTTTCATCTTTAACGCGAATGTAAGCAAGCCATTTCCCGTTTTCGTCTTTGGCAAAATAGGGTTTGTTTGTTCCCGGTTCTATTCCGATTTCAAGAACGGTTTTACCTTCCACCTGCCATTGTCGGGTAGAAAATTGAATGGATGGTTTGCTGAAAATCTTGGCTGCCGATTCAATCATGTAAAATTCTTCTTCGCTAACAATTCCGGCGATTTTTCCGTTGTCTTTTACGCCAATTAATAATCGCCCGCCATTTGTGTTGGCAAAAGCTACCAGCGACTTAGCGATTTTTTTAGAATCGTTGATGCAGTATTTAAAATCCTGCTGATCGTGCTCGCCCTGTTCTATTAATTTATATAAATAACGGCTCATGGTTGGAATGTACAAACATCCAATCAAATCTAAAAGTTCAGAGGGAGAATGATTTCTTTTTTGTTAAAAAAATGTTTGATTACAACTTCTCAGCTTCTACTTTAACCATTCAAACGTGATGTAATGATCCTGGTTCATTCCAAGATTTTCATAAGTCTGATGAGCAGTTTCGTTTTTCTTATCGGCATAGAGCCTGATTCCGGCAAGATTTTCTGCCTGTAGTACTTTTGTTTTTAAATGGGAATACATTTTCCGGTAAACCCCGCGACGACGATACATGGGTATTACGTAAACCGATTGTATCCACAAGATCGTTCCGTTTCGCCAGTCACTCCATTCAAAAGTAGTAAGCAGCGATGCAACTACTTCGTCATTGATCTCAGCTACATAATAATCACCTTTATTTGGGTCTTCCAATACTGCTTTCACCCCAATTTCAAGAGTTTCAAGGTGAAGTTTAATCCCTTCTGTTTCCCAGGCCATGGCTTGTTGAAATTCAACAATTTTGGCATGGTCATTTAAAGTGGCTTTACGTATTTTCATAAGTTATTTAGTTTATAATGCTAAAATACGGATTCTGCGGTGTTTGCCGAATGATAACCATCATTTTCATTTTAAAAGATGTTACAGCTGTGATGCTTTCTCATTGTAATCGATTTTGATTTTAATGAGACAACATCTATTTATCATTCAGCAAATAAAGGTATTTACTAATTCCGCTGGTAATGGCCCACGAATCGTATTCATAATTTGCTCCGGTTGTTACCATTACAATATCAAGGTCGGGAATAATATAAATAAACTGACTTCCCCAGCCATTTGCCCAAATGGTTTTATAAGAGTTTTGTTCTGAACCTAAATTGATATTCCACCAAAGGTAACTGTAATCATCTCCTTCGATATGTGTTTTAGTTTTTACTGATGTTGACTCTTTTACCCACTTTTCTGAAATAATTGGCTGCCCTTCAAATACCCCGCTGTTTAAAACCAGCATGCCTGTTTTGGCCATATCGCGAGGGAGCATTTGTAAAGAACCTCCCATACACGGATAGCCGTTCTGCTTAAATATGCTCCAATCGTAATTGGTAATTTTTAAAGGACTGAAAAGGTATTTCTCTGCAAACTCGTCGGCAAACATCCCGGTTTTTATTTTTAAAATGGCACCTAATATTTCAGGATTTCCACCATCGTAAATGAATTTTTCCCCTGGTTCGGCAATTAATTTTCTATTCAATAAAAATTCAATTCTATCGTATGGTTGATAAGGTTCGTATTCCGGGGAGAATCCTGAAGTCATGGTAAGCAAGTGATTGATGGTAATTTTATTATAACCTTCACTTTTTAAATGCGGATACGATGGAAAGATCTGATAAAGTGGTTCATCGAGGTTTTTAATCATTCCTTTGTCTTTGGCAATTCCGATTAACAATGAAGTAATACTTTTTGTAGACGATTCAATCTGGTGAAGTTTATTTGGGGTGTAACCATAAAAATATTCTTCACAGATTAGTTTACCATTTTTAACCAGTAAAAAAGAATTTAATCTTCCATATTCATTATTTATAATTTCAGGAATAAGAGAATAAATAAACATGGAATCACCCACCGACTGAAATGGAGAAACCTCGAGGCCGTCTTCTGGATTAACCGGGACCTGATAATCATATTGATACCCGGGATCAAGACACCCCGGCTTTGCCTCTGTCAGAAAAGTTTTAATCTCATCATTCTTTACCAGTTTTACTGAATCAAATGGTTCGTCGGTACAATCAAATCCCCCTTCAATACTATTCTGATCAGTAATTCTGCCGGAATAGTAGCATTCCCAATCGGGTATATAAAACCGAATGTGGTCGGTATTTAGAGTAACGCTGTCAACATCGAATCTTGAATCATAGTAGTTATTGTGTGTCCAGTAACCTTCGGCTGAAATTGAATCACTTTTAGTTAGGAGATGAATGTAGAACTTTTTTTCAAGGTCTTCCGGATGAGGGCCTTCCCAGAATCCTGAATATTGAATGTTTTTTGCATTTTGGCACCCCAGCAAAATCAATAAAACAAGAACGATAGAAAGGTTTATTTTCATGGTAGGCGATTTTTAAATAAAATTAAAGTTATTCATAGAGGAACGCAATAAGCGAATGGAATAAGAATTTGTTTAAATTCTATATTTTTCAGAAAATTTTATCGAATGCGAATTATAGTTGCCTCAAAAAATCCTGTAAAAATCGATGCCGTTAAAGATGGTTTTCTAAGTTTCTTTTCACAAGCCAATGTTGAAGGTGTTTCTGTCGATTCGGGAGTATCGGATCAACCGATGAGTGATACCGAAACTTTACAGGGAGCCCGAAACAGGGTGGATAATGCCAAATTGAGCTTTCCTGATTCTGATTTTTGGGTTGGAATTGAAGGCGGAGTAGAGCGCGATTCATTTGGACTGACTGCTTTTGCATGGGTTGTAATAATGGATAATGAACAACGCGGCGAAGCCAGAACCACCACTTTCCGCTTACCTTTGAAAGTTACCCGTTTAATCGATCAAGGCTTCGAACTTGGCCACGCAAACGATCAGATTTTTAAAGAGCACAATTCAAAACAAAAATCCGGTGCGGTTGGCCTGCTTACAAGAGATAAAATTA
>Ga0116152_10003332_pt1 | contig 12927 bp, 15 predicted proteins | sample AD_UKC119_MetaG_FD_89894 | JGI IMG/M metagenome (GOLD analysis project Ga0116152, IMG submission 89894) | Active sludge microbial communities of municipal wastewater-treating anaerobic digesters from Hong Kong - AD_UKC119_MetaG | ecosystem: Engineered > Bioreactor > Anaerobic > Digestate...
AGCAAAAAAGTTCGCATTTTTTGTTTACACGTGAAAATCGTTGCGTTACAATGCTACTAATGAATTAATTTGAATAAGTATATTCAATAGAGGGAAGCGCAATGAGAGAATCTGCCAAAATCATTATTGCCTGTGTAATCTGCCTGATTATCGTCGGCGCAGCAGCTGCATATGTATATCTATCCGGCTCCAAATCCACTGACCGAAAGGTTATCGTTCGTAACGACGGCGACTCGGTTCAATGGAAATATGATGACGAAGATGATGAAGCATGGCGTGACCTCGTACAGGTTTCCGATTTAACTCAACAAGAATCCACTGTTCCTGATTTCCGTATGGATGGTGGATATATTCAATACAAGAACGCTGATGGTACATGGACGAACTTGGTTTCTCTTGAATCCATATCCGGTGAAGCCGGTGCTGTCGGTGTTCCGGGTGAAGTCGGAGCGCAAGGTCTTGCCGGTCGAGATGGTCAAGACGGTGCGGATGGTGCCGATGGTCGTTCGGTCGAGCTTCGCAACAGTAATGGATATCTCCAATGGCGTTACACTTCCGGAACAGATATGGAATGGAAGAATCTTGTCTCTTTGGCGGCAATTGCCGGACCTGCCGGTGCTGATGGCCGACAGATTGTGGTACAGAATACGGGTAGCTATATTCAATGGAAATATGATACAGATAGTGCACTTTCTTGGCGTACACTCATTACAGTAAGCTCTTTGAAGGGCGAAAAGGGAGATAAGGGTGACAAGGGCGACAAGGGTGATACCGGTGAAACCGGTGCACAAGGTATCGCGGGAAAAGATGTCGTATTCCGTCGGTTGACCGGAGACGCAAATGTGGCTGATTGTATCCAATGGAAATATTCATCCGAGGAAGAATCGGAATGGCGCGTGCTTTGTCCTCTTAGTGAAATTACTGGCCCACAGGGAGCACAGGGAGCACAGGGTGAACAAGGCGCACAGGGCATACAAGGTGAGGCAGGTCCTACAGGGGCCCCGGGTCGAAGCATAGTTTTCAATGTTCCGACAGTTGATCCTGAAAATCCTACGGCTCCCAGAATGATTCAATGGAGATATTCGGATGACGAAACCGCATGGTATGATGTTATTGAAATTTCTGCACTGGTAAAAGGTGAACAGGGTATACAGGGCGAACAGGGTATACAGGGCGTTAGTGGTGTACCGGGTGAGCGTGGTGTAATAGATTACGCACAGGTTAGTATCACAAATTCAAGTGGAGTAATGGGATCGCCGAATCCTGTGATTACGAGCTCAGCAGAATTTATTACGACTACCGATTCCGGCTTTATTCTCCCTGCCGGTACGTATCAAATATCGACTACGGCCACTACGAGTATCGGATTACCAGATGATAGTACATTATTTAATCGCCCAATCTCATACCATTGCGGATTCTCCCCAGACAATCTTTTCTATGGTGATTTGTGGATGGAGAAAGATGCTTTGTCTACTCCCGTTGTCTATAGTTCGGGCAAACAGACGCTATCAGGTAGCTTTATGATTACATCGGAAAACGCAATAACGCTGAGTTATGTATTTGCGTTTGACTATCCTTCTAACATTACTGATATGACTTATTCAAGTAATGCCACAATCACAATTATTCGTCTTGATTAATTGTACGAAAGGAGCTTCTTCCGTGGAGAGACGCGATAAAATCAACTATTATCTGGATCTTGCTGAGGTGGTCTCGAAGAGAAGTACCTGCGTACGTCGTCGATATGGTGCGGTCATCGTAAAAAATGACGAAGTCATCAGTACCGGATATGTGGGGGCTCCGAGAGGTCGAGCAAATTGTTCTGATTTAGGAACATGTATTCGAGAGAAACTCAATATCCCACGTGGAGAAAGATACGAATTGTGCCGTAGTGTACATGCGGAGCAGAATGCAATCATCAGTGCAAGCCGAGATAAAATGCTTGGGTCATCGATGTATTTGGTAGGAAGCGATGTACGTACAGGGGAATATATTGAGAAATCAAACTGCTGCTCGCTTTGCAAACGCTTAATTATTAATGCCGGTATCGATACAGTATATGTTCGAGATAATGCAAACGAATATCGTGTCATTTCCGTACAGGAATGGATTGATAATGACGAATCGGTGAATGGTACGAAGGGATATTGATTGATAAAAAAAGTGATGAAATGAACCCGTGACATGAGAGTGTCGCGGGTTTTTTGTGTGATTCGATGGGGGAGGTGTATCCTCCACCAATTGGATAAGCTATGCTAATTGCAAGATTTCTGGAAAAATGATGCGACATGACGTACAATACGAACAATAGTAAAGGGGGATATTCTTATGATTCGACACATCGTGATGTTTAAGCTATTACCGGAAGCAAATGGCCGAACTGCAAAAGAAAATGCGGTAATGGCGAAGACAATTCTAGATACATTACCTGCGAAGATTCCTTCATTAAAGAAGCTAGATGCCGTGATTAATCTGGACGAAGCCGACCCAACGAATTACGAGATTGCGTTGATTTGTGATTTTGAAAGCATGGCTGATTTGGATGCCTATCAGGTGCACCCTGCGCATAAAGCATTCGGTGCATTTATTTGTGAAGTGCGCTCTTCTCGTAGCTGTATCGATTACGAAGTAGAGGACTAATCGCATACTTCATTTCGTAATTAATTCGCGGTCCTTCCAAGGAAACGCAACGGTCGCTTTAGTGCGACACGTCAGAGTACAAAGAATGCGACCAATAATGCAATTTGAACGATAGTACACAGAGGAACGAGAATTTGAAATTGAAGGTGCTGCGTTTTATGGCGGAAAATGCGCATACCTGTAAAAGCGCCGATGCCACCGAAGATGGCGGCGGACAATAAAAGCGTCTTTTCAGAGATTCGCCATGCCTTTTTCTTTGCCTTTGCTTTATCGATGCCATAGAGGCTGAAGGAAATGAGATTCAGAATAACGTAAGGTATTAATATAAGGATGCGATTATCCATAATCCAATCGAGAAACATATACCCTCCCCAACATTGCTTGGTACGGAATTGTAGTTACCGAAATATGGTGCCCTCGAAATGCCTGTCTGTCAAGCTTTGAGATGTTTGACTTTTTAGAATACGATTAATATACTTCATTTAGATAAATAATGCGAATCGGGAGGCAGGTATGGATAGAAAATCATTGAAAACCAGATATATTCTCTCCATCATTGCTAATCTCACGATTGTGATTTTGACAGCTTATTCGGTGATTCAATTCTTTGTTGATTCCGGGGACGGCAATATGTCCGTGCAAGGGGTGACCTGCTTTCGCTATTTTACGATTGATTCCAATATTTTGTGCGCCATATTTGCACTTCTTTTGATTCCATACGCCATTCGGGGATTACGAACGGGAGAATCATCTTTTCCCATTCGTCTGGAAATCGGTAAATTTGTTGGCACGACGGCGGTCGGGGTGACATTTTTTACCGTGTTATTTTTTCTCGGGCCGACCATGGGATATGATGTAGTGTTTTCGGGGACGAACTTGTTTTTGCATTTGATTTGTCCCTTGACGGCAATAATTTCCTTTTTGTGTTTTGAAACGGAGCATTTTCTCGGCAGAGCGCCGATTCTGCTAAGTCTCGTACCGACCGTGATTTACGGAATGATTTATTTCGTAATGGCAATCGGTGTTGGCGAAGCGCAGGGTGGATGGCCTGATTTTTATGGCTTCAACCGTGGCGGTTTGTGGCCGGTCAGCATTGTAGTTATGCTCATCGCAGAGTCGTTGTTGGCTGTGGCTTTGGCATTTGTTCACAACAAGGTAATGCTGATGCAGAGAAAAACGATTGAAAATAGCGAAAACGCAAATTGAGTCGTCTGATTGATTGACAAACTCCACGTAAGTGATTATTATACACGTATTGACTTTATCGCTTTACCACTTTACCGAAGTAAAGTGATAAAGACAACAATCTAGAATCCAACAGGAAAGAGGTTCATCATGGGCAATTATCGTTTCCACACACCGGACGGAGTATGCGATGTTTTACCGTCGGATTGTGCTGAAAAGAGATTAATGGAATCTAAGGTCCGCGCGCTTTTCAAAAGCAACGGCTATTTCGAGGTCGAGACTCCCGGTATCGAATATTATGATGTATACGAAAGCGGTGAATTTGTAGCGGCTGAAGATATGTATAAATTTATGGATCAAGCGGGACGCATTTTGGCGTTGCGTTATGACGGCACAGTGCCGGTGGCACGTTTGGCCGCGACGCTGGGCAAGGATGAGAAACCACCGCTTCGTTATTCATATGTAGAAAACATGTACCGTTTCCGTGAATCAGGCGGCGGTAAGCAAAGAGAGTTTTCACAGGCCGGCGTCGAGCTTTTGGGCGTGGACAGCGCATCCGCGGATGCAGAAGTGATACGTCTTGCGATTGAATCTGCTCGCGAAGCAGGCATAGAAGACCTACAGGTCTCAATTGGTCAGGTGGAATTTTTCCGTGGTCTTACGGAAGAATGGGGCATATCTGCTGACGTCGCGGCGAAGCTCGCCAATGCTATTGATCAAAAGGATGTCGTCCTTATGGATCGTATTGCGACGACCGAAGGTCTTTCTGTCGAAGCGAAGGAAATTCTCTCCATGATGCCGAAGTTATTCGGTACGTACGACACGATTAAAACCTTTGCCACGCGGGTTCATAATGAGACCTCAAAGAAGGCGCTTGAAAATCTTACGATGATACTGGATATCCTTGAAGATTATGAGCTGCTCCAATATGTATCAATTGATCTCGGCATGGTGCGCGGGCTCGATTACTACACTGGCATGATTTTCAAAGGCTTTACCTATGAACTCGGCTTCCCGATTCTTTCGGGCGGACGCTATAACAAGGTGGTCAGCCATTTCGGACGTGATTTGTCCGCGGTCGGTTTTTCCTTAGGTATCAGCCTCGCATTGACGGCACTTCGTCGCCAAGGGAAACGCACATCGACGGTTGCCATTGATGCGGTTGTCGGATATGAAAATGAGGCCGGTATGCGTAAAGCGGCTTTTGCCGCCGCAAAATCACTGCGTGAAACGGGACTCTCCGTTATTGTCGATACGGAAGGCTTATCAGAGGATGCCCTCGAAGCATTCGCAGACGAACACGAGATTGGCCAAGTGGTTTATCTTACTAATAATAAGTAATATATAAGCGAGAAATCCCAAACACTCGATTTCAACGATTATTCAGATTGAAAAGGATGGAATATATATGATTACCATTGCATTATCAAAAGGACGGTTGGCCGAGAAGGCACTGGATCTTCTCGAGACTGCCGGTTATGACGTCAGTGCCGGACGAGAGGAATCTCGCAAGTTAATTCTTGAGGACGAAAAGACGGGATTGCGATTTATCATGGCAAAGCCTGCCGATGTGCCGACATATGTTGAATACGGCGCCGCCGATATTGGTGTGGTCGGCAAAGACACATTGCTCGAAGAGGGCAGAAATCTTTATGAGGTCATCGACTTGGGCTTCGGTGCTTGCCGCATGTGCGTATGTGGCCCTGTTGCATTGAAGGGCAAGCTCGATCAAATACCGAATAAACGTGTTGCTTCGAAGTATCCGAATATCACTCGCGCTTATTTTGAAGGCACAAAACGTGAAAGTGTTGAAATCATTAAGTTGAATGGCTCCGTTGAGCTGGCACCGCTGATTGGACTTGCCGAAGTAATCGTGGACATAGTCGAATCGGGTCGTACCTTGAAGGAAAACGGTCTCGATGTGCTGGAAGTGGTTGCTGACATCAGCGCTCGTGTTGTCGTAAATCGTGTTTCGATGAAAATGAAGGCCAAGGAAATCGTGCCGATGCTCGACGCCCTCCGTTTGGAGGTCGACAAAAAGAATCAGGCACAGGCCGTCAAGGGATAAGAGGTAACAGAAAATGAAATGCAAAGTGATGAATGCAAAAAAAGAAGAACTGATGTCGGTTTGTGAAGCGCTCGGTATGCGCGGAAAAATGGAGCTAGGACCGATTATTGATACGGTGAGCGGCATTCTTTCTGATATTCGCACGCGCAAGGATGAGGCGGTGTTCGAATATACGAAAAGGTTCGACAAGGCGGATATCAATGCACAAAATGTTCGTGTCACTGAAAAGGAAATCGCCGATGCGATGGCGTCTATTGACCCGAAGCTGATTTCGATTATCCAAGAGGCAAAGAACAATATCATGGCCTTTCATGAGAAACAAAGAGAAGACGGGTTCGTGATGCAAGTAGGCAAAGGCTCCGAAATCGGGATGCGTGTGCGTCCGATTTCCGTCGCCGGTGTGTACGTACCAGGCGGTACAGCCCCACTCCCTTCGACGGTACTCATGAACGTCATACCCGCCAAGGCTGCCGGGGTGCCGCGCGTCGTGCTTTGCACGCCGCCACGCGCCGACGGAACAATCGCGCCTGTAATCCTGGCCGCGGCGTCAATTGCCGGGGCGGACGAAATATACAAAGTCGGCGGCGCGCAGGCCATCGTGGCGATGGCCTGCGGCACCCCTTCCATCCCGCGTGTGGATAAGATTTGCGGGCCGGGGAACATATACGTGAATACGGCGAAGCGCTTGGTGTATGGGATGGTGGACATCGACATGTTTGCCGGACCGAGTGAGATATTGATTATCGCTGACGAGAGTGCGAACGCGGAATTTGTGGCGGCTGATATGCTTTCACAAGCGGAGCACGATGTGTTGGCTTCTGCGATTCTTTTGACGACGAGCAGTGCATTGGCGGCGAAGGTCGAAGAAGCGGTGGACAGACGTTCGGAAAAGAGTCTTCGTAAGAGTATTTTGGAGAAGTCCTTGGCGAATTATTGCGCGATTATCGTGGTCGATGATTTAGATACGGCATTGGCGTTTAGTGAGGAGCTGGCACCGGAGCACATCGAGCTTTGCGTGAATGAGCCGGATGTGCTTTTGCAGCAGCTGAAGAACGCGGGCGCTGTGTTTGTCGGAAATTACACACCGGAGCCACTTGGCGATTATTTTGCCGGACCGAACCACACTCTTCCGACTTCAGGAACGGCACGTTTTTTCTCGCCGTTGAATACGGGTGATTTTGTAAAGAAGATGAGTGTTCTTCGTTATACCGAAGAAGATTTGAAGGGTTGCTACCAGTCGGTTGCAGGCTTTGCGGACGCGGAGGGCTTGGAATGCCACGCATCGGCTGTCAGAGTCAGATTTGAAGAATAAGAATGAGTAAACGATGCGGAGGTGAATCCGCATTGTGTGACGGTTGCGATTCGCAAGTGAATCGGGGGTTATATGAGCAAGTTTTGGAATGAGAAAACGAGAAATATCGAGCCTTATGTGGCAGGGGAGCAGCCGAAGCCGGGAACGCGCGTGATTAAGCTGAATACGAATGAGAATCCGTATGCTCCGTCGCCGTTGATTAAGGAGCAATTGGAAAGATTTGATCCGGAGGTTTTGCGTCTTTATCCTGACCCACAAAGCGAAATTGTGCGCAAGGAGTTTGCGACGTGTTTTGGCGTCTCGAAGGAGAATGTTTTTTGCGGTAATGGTTCGGATGAGGTGCTGGCGCTGAGCTTTGAGGCTTTTTTCGAGCAGGGAAAGGACGCCGCACCGATTTTGGTGCCGGATATTTCGTATAGCTTCTATCCGGTGTACGCGAAGCTTTATGATGTGCCAATTAAGAAGATACCGCTGATGGCGGACTTTTCAGTGGACGTGGACGCGTTTTTACAACCGGCGGGCGGGGTTGCGATTGCCAATCCGAATGCACCGACGAGCTTGGCGCTGCCGCTTTCGGAGATTGAGCGCATTGTGAAGGCGCATCCGGATCATGTGGTATTGGTGGATGAGGCGTACGTGGCGTTCGGCTGTGAGTCGGCACGGGCGCTTTTGCCGCAATATCCGAATTTGTTGATTGTGGGAACATTATCTAAGTCGCACTCGCTGGCGGGAATTCGTTTGGGATATGCCGTTGGTGCGCCGGAGCTGATTGATGGACTTTGTCGTATTCGGGATTCGTTTAATTCATATCCTGTCGATGCGGTTGCACAAAGGATTGGCGCATTAGCGGTTTCGGATGTGGATTGGTGTCAGAAAAATTGCTCGGCAATTATGACGACGAGGGAACGTTCGATTGCGACCTTGCGCGCACGTGGTTTTGAAGTGTTGGAGTCGAAAACGAATTTCCTTTTTGCGAAGCCGACGACGATAGCCGCGGAGACGCTCTACACAAAGCTTCGTGAGAAGGGTATACTGGTTAGGTATTTTAACAAGCCGAGAATCAATGCGTTTTTGCGCATTACGATTGGCACGGATGAGGAGATGGACAAGCTGTTCGAGGCAATCGACAGCATAATGGGAGGAATGAAATGAGCACGAGAACCGCAACGCTGGAACGCGATACGAAGGAAACGAAGATTAATGCGACGATTTGCCTGGATGGTAACGGCGAGTCCAACATCGATACAGGCATCGGTTTTTTCGACCACATGCTGGATTTGTTTACACGTCATGGCGGTTTTGATTTGACCGTAAAAGCCGTTGGCGATCTTCGTGTCGACGGTCATCACACGGTGGAAGATATCGGCATCGTGCTTGGCAAAATGATTGGTGAGGCACTCGGGGATAAGCGTGGCATTTGCCGTTATGGAAATGCAACCATTCCGATGGATGAGACCTTGGCGACATGCGCGCTCGATATTTCGGGACGTCCTTTTCTCGTAATGAATACTTCTTTTACATCTGAAAAATGTGGTGAATTCGCGACGGAGCTAGTTGAAGAATTCTTCCGCGCGGTGTCTTTTAATGCGGGTATTACACTCCACTTAGCTGTGCCGTACGGAACGAATGACCACCACAAGATTGAAGCGATGTTTAAGGCATTTGCACGCGCACTTCGTATGGCAGTCGCCGTGGACACACGCTTTGCTGACAGCATTCCGTCGACAAAGGGTATGCTTTAATGCTTGCTTCGCGTCTTCGGTCTTTCTTGTAAGCGCATAAAATAGGGCCGCGTGATGGTACATATCACCTGAGCGACGGCGAGCTTGATTAAATCAGGCACAATAAAGGGAATCACGCATATGGAAATAGCACTTCCGATGGCGGCGATTCCTTTTTGGCTATATCCAAATGCAAACCATATGGTCCCGGTCGCGTAGCATAAAAGCAAACCGACGACCAAGGCGCCCATGCTAAGTAAAAACTCTGCTTTCCCTATGCGAGAAGTATTCTTTTTTGGCGATATCGTCGAGCGAGCTGACCGAGTCAACTTAGCTGACCGAGCAGAACGAGCCAAGATTTTTTCGCTCAAGCCATAAAGCAACGGGATGAAAAGAAATCCGACAAGAAAGCCACCTGTCGGGCCGAGCAAGACGGCAGGACCTCCGCGAAAGCCGGCAAAAACGGGGCAGCCGATGCCGCCAATGAACAAATAGACGGCGGTGGCATATATGGTTTTTCTGCTGCCAAGACAGCCTGCGAGTGCAAATAACACTAGGGTTTGTAGGGTAATCGGAACGGTGAAGGGTATGGAAAGAAAGGCACCAACAGCCAGCAATGCGGCTCCGAGGGAAATTTCGCACATGGTTCGAATGCGCCCTGCACGGGCATGAACTTCCGACACGCGAATTTCGCCTGCCTCATTGTTTCCGACGGTCATGCTGCTTACATTGCCTTCGCTGACTTCACAGCTAGCACTGCTTTTGCCGTTTTCGTCATCTACGCCACATTCTTCATGAGTGTTTCTTGTTGAAGGTGAACGTTTTTCTTCCATGAGTATCCCCTTTGCAGTTGTCGTTTTCTTCGGGGTGAAGGATAGCACCGTTGGAAATGATTGTCAACCACAAATCGGCAAACGCGGGTTAACAATAAAGCACCGCATAGCGGTGCTTATCATGAATATGCGAACGATATTTCTTGTTTATCGATATTGTTAACCTTAAAAGTATTCTTTCATCAGCTCATTTACCCAGTTCGGTACGGTCGCATCGCGGCGATCATATTGAGGGTAGTAGGGCTTGATATCGAGAATGGGTGTGCCATTTAGTGCATCGAGGCCTTTTACGACGAGGGCATTTTCGCGGACCTCAATGATTTCAACGGAAGTCATGCCAATGGTGTTTGGGCGGTTTTTAGAGCGCTGTGCAAAAATACCATTTAGAGGAAAACTGTCTAGGTTGTGAGCATGACGCTGTAAATGGATGGCAGGGTCATAAGCTGCTTCACTTAAATAGTAAAGGATAATGCAGTGGGAGAAAGCATCGAGTCCTTTTAATCCGCCTATGTATTCAGGTTCGAGTACGATGGTAGAAATATCCTTGCCCCAGTCGATCACTTTACTTACTGTGACATCATTATTTACGGTGGCGATGGATTTCAAAATGATTTCGTTCATAGCAGGTCACATCCTTTCGCACATGTTTCAATTACCATATTATTATATACATGGTCATTTTCTTGGCGCAAGAAGTATAATAGAAGCATTACGAAAAGGAAGGTATGATTTATGTCCGAACAGTATCCCTATAATGACGAGTTTGAAGCGTATGAGGTCCCGCTGGTTGTATGGGGCAACAAGGTAAAAGTGATGGCGCAGGCGAGCGGCGAAGATGAATTCAATTCGCGTGTGAATGAGCTAAAAAAGAGAATCGATTGGCTGGAGACAATGAAGCATTCGGTTTACATGAATTTGCAATCGAATGGTTATACGCGTGATGAGGATGAGGTGGAGACGGTTCACGAAGAGGATATTACCTTATTGCGTTGTTATGCGGAGATGTCTGATGACGGTATTGCGCTGGATATGATTATCGGTATGATTTCGGGCAATTTGTCGACAGAAATCTCTATGTTTATCGATGAATTTGACATGATGGAGATTTTAGGCGAGGCCTGAGAAAAAACAGGCGTTTTTCGTGACAAGAGTAGGCTGTTTTTGCTACAATGACCTATGCTTTACAAGGATGCAAAGCGAGCGTAATGCTAAAGGAGTGTGGATTATGAATAAGAATGTGCAACGTGATACGGATTATATTGATTTGCCGGTTTTTATTAAGGGCAAGGTTAGAAATGTCTATGATTTAGGTGATTCACTTTTAATGGTTGTTACAGACCGCATTTCAGCTTTTGATGTTGTTTTTGAAGAGTGTATTCCGGATAAGGGTAAGGTTTTAAGTTCGATTTCCGCTTTCTGGTTTGATTTTACGAAGGATATTATTCCGAATCATGTGATTTCGACGAATCCGAAGGATTACCCGATGGGGCTCGACCGCTATGCCGAACAGCTTAAGGGTCGTTCAATGTGGGTGAAGAAGGTGGATATGCTCCCGGCAGAATGTATTGTTCGCGGTTATCTTGAGGGCTCCGCTTTGAAAGAGTATAAGGCATCCGGTACAATCAGCGGCGTGAAGATGCCTGCCGGCATGCGTCAGGGAGATAAGCTTCCGGAACCAATGTTCACTCCTTCAACGAAGGCCGATGAAGGTCATGATATGAATATTTCTTTTGAAGAATTGGTGAAGCTTCTCGGTGAAGAAGATGCCAATGCACTTCGTGATAATACGATTGCTCTTTATAATAAGGTTTCCGAATATGCGTTGACGCGCGGATTGATTCTTGCCGATACGAAGTTCGAGTTCGGTAAGATTGACGGGAAGCTCGTCATTGCTGATGAGATGTTTACTCCGGATTCATCGCGTTTCTGGGATCTTTCGGATTATGAGCCAGGTCGTGCGCAAAAGAGCTTCGATAAGCAATACTTACGCGAATGGCTCGAGACGCTGGATTGGGATAAGACATATCCGGCACCGAAGCTTCCGGATGAAATTATTGAGAAGACGGCAGAAAAGTATCGTGAATGCTATTCCAAGCTGACAGGGAAGGATATCGAATGATTGCCATAATCGACTACGGAATGGGAAACCTGGGCTCGGTCTCAAAGGCGTTATCGTATTTGGGCTTTGAAAACAGGATTACGGCTGACAAAGAAATAATTATGAATGCCAGTGGTGTGATTTTGCCGGGTGTCGGTGCAATTGCGCAAGCGATGGACGCGCTCAAGAAAACGGGTCTGGATTGTGTGGTTCGTGATTATGCAGCGAGCGGAAAGCCCTTTATGGGGATTTGCCTCGGCATGCAAATGCTTTTTGATGAGAGTGAAGAATCTGCGGATGGACAGCCTGTTCATGGTTTGGGTCTCATTCCGGGACGTGTTGTTCGGTTTAGCGATGGGCATGGGCTTAAGGTTCCGCAAATCGGCTGGAATTCCTTAACCACTGTACATGATTCTCTTTTCTCGGCTGGCGAGTATGTTTATTTCGTTCATTCTTTCTATTGTATTCCGAAAAATGATGCTGATGTGGCGGCTACGACGACTTACGGCATCGAGTATGCCAGCGCGGTATCGCACGATAATATCACGGCGTGCCAATTCCACCCGGAAAAGAGCGGCGAAGTCGGACTATCGATTTTAAACCGCTGGGCAAGGAGGACAAGAGCATGATTATCTATCCCGCAGTTGACCTTTTAGGTGGCAAATGTGTGCGCCTGAAGCAAGGCAAATATGACCAAGTGACGGTTTATTCTGATAATCCCTTTTCCATGGCAGAGGATTTTAAGGCGAAGGGCTCGTCTTGGATTCACATGGTCGATCTGGATGCGGCGAAAAGCGGCATTCCCACCAATCATGCAACCATCGCCCGCGTGGTAAAGGAAACAGGTCTTCGTGTACAGACCGGAGGCGGAATTCGCAACATGGATACGCTCAAGCGCTGGATTGAAGATGTGGGTGTAACGCGTTGCGTAATCGGTACGTCGGCCATTAAAGACCGTGCATTCACGGAGAAGGCATTGTCACAATACAGTGACTATATCGCTATCGGGATTGACGCTCATGACGGCGACGTTGCAGTGGATGGCTGGACAAAGGGCTCCGGTATGA
>Ga0116152_10003333_pt1 | contig 12926 bp, 12 predicted proteins | sample AD_UKC119_MetaG_FD_89894 | JGI IMG/M metagenome (GOLD analysis project Ga0116152, IMG submission 89894) | Active sludge microbial communities of municipal wastewater-treating anaerobic digesters from Hong Kong - AD_UKC119_MetaG | ecosystem: Engineered > Bioreactor > Anaerobic > Digestate...
GTCACAATAATCAATGTGACAATCAAATTTTTCGTTTTCATGGGTTTCAGGTTTTAAGGTTTTGGTTTATTGGTACTAAAAGTAACAAATTCTCAGATGAAATATTGCGATTATTTCATAAATTGTGAATCAATTTGTTATTGGACTATATAACAATGTTAAAAAGTAAGAATAAATATGTATTCAATAGAAATGAATCATATATAACCGACAAAATGCTTGAATATAAGTTTAAAATATGTACATTTGCATTTGAAATTAAAAACGACTGTTATGAAAAATCTAAAATTCTTTGCTGTTATTCTCTTTGTAATGGGAATGATAGCTGCTTCGTGCGAAGGTCCTGAAGGCCCTCGCGGCCCTGCCGGAACCAATGGAACAGATGGAACCAATGGAACAGATGGAATCAATGGAACAGATGGAATCAATGGAACAGATGGAAATGCGAATGTGATGGTCTTTGGATTTCCTGGTGATACCATGACTTCATCAAACACTTCACTTTTGTTTCAGCTTCCGATTACAAGTACATTGATGGATTCATCCTTGATTCTCCCTTATTACAGGGATTACAATTGGTATCAGGCAGGTTCAATGGGTATGTCTGGTGATTATGAAACCCGTTATTGGTATCGTATATCGAATCAAACGGTTTCATTGAACATTCAGAATCCCGATGGATCCGATTATACTGGCGCTGATGTAATATGGGATTCTGTGCGCATTTTCGTGATTCCAGCCAGTCAGTTCTATGCAGCTGAGCCGGATGTTGATTTTGCAAACTATTACGAAGTAGAAAGCTATTTCGGTCAGAAATAAGCAATTATTTTATTGTTTAAAGAGCCCGTCGCAATGGTTGTGGCGGGCTTTTTCCTATTTAAGGAATTTGACTTTCAAGTATTGAACAAAATATTTGTTGGCAAAAAAAAGGCGCAGAAAATTCCGCGCCTGATTGTAGGGTTATGTATTGTTGATCGTATAGGGTTTTATGCCAATGTTGCTTCGAGATTGATTTTTGTATTCAGCAGTCCTGAAATGGGACATGTTTCTTTGGCAATGGCTGCCAGTTCCTGAAATTTTCCGGCATCGATGCCAGGCACAACACCGGTGAGTTTCAGATTGATTTCGGTGATTTTTCCGTCTTCGAACACAATGCCCGATTTGGTATCGAGACTGGTAGGAGTGAAACCGTTTTCGCCCAGAACAAAGCTGAGTTTCATGGTAAAACATCCCGCATGTGCAGCTGCTATCAGCTCTTCAGGATTTGTTCCTATGCCTTCTTCAAATCGTGAGCTGAATGAATATTGGGTGTTATTTAAAACGGTGCTGCCGGTTGAAAGTGTTCCTTTGCCTTCTTTTCCTGATCCCTGCCAGTTGGCGCTTGCTTTGCGTGTGAATTTCATGGTTTGTTTGTATTTTAAGTGGTTTATAGCTGTGAAACTTTTTATGCAAAAATAATACTTGCAGGTGGGTTTTAAGATCCGAAATGATTATTATCAGCTTTTGTCAGCATGTTTTTTTTTTTTTGGTACGAGTTGTGTTACGGATTAAAAGAAATCCAATGCTGCCAGCAAGCAAAGAAGATATCAGGATGATGAATTTTGTATTGCTGATGATTGCCGGGTCTTTGAATGCCAGGATGGTGATGAAAATTGACATTGTGAAACCAATTCCAGCCAGAAAACCGCTCCCCAGCAACAAATTCCAGTTAATATCTTCAGGCATCCGTGCCAATTTCATTTTAACGGATAGAAAGCTGAAAAGAATGATTCCGAGCGGCTTGCCAATTATCAGTCCGGCAGAGACTCCAATGGCGTAATACTCTGAAAAAATCCGACCCATATCAGGATTGATAATGATGGCAGTGTTGGCAAGTGCAAAAAGTGGAACAATTCCAAATGAAACTGGTAGATGAATGGCGTGCTGGAGTTTCCATGAAGGTGAGATTTCATCGCCTTTGCCAAATGGAATCACAAAAGCAAGTAATACGCCGGCAATGGTTGCATGTACCCCAGATTGAAGCATGAAATACCACATGAATACTCCGCCGCTGAGATAAATCAATAAGTGCTTAATCTTAAAAAGTCTGAAGATGAGCAAGAGCACGAATATTGCTAAAGCAGCAATCAGCGCAGGCCACAAAATGGTGTTTGTGTAGAAAATCGCAATAATAATGATGGCTCCAAGATCATCAATAACAGCCAATGCCGTGAGAAAAACCTTGAGCGAGACCGGAACCCTGTCGCCCAGCATCATCAGAATGGCCAGTGCAAATGCTATGTCGGTGGCGGTGGGAATCCCAAACCCTCCACTGGTTGCTGTACCAGCATTGAAAAATGCATAAATGGCTGCAGGTACTGCCATACCACCAATAGCTGCAAATATGGGCAACAAGGCGTCGCGCGGATTAGACAATTCTCCTTTGTATATTTCGCGCTCCAACTCGAGACCAATCATGAGAAAAAACACAGCCATCAGTCCATCGTTTATCCAATGTTCGATACTCATCATGCCCAGCTTTATCTGCCAGATGGCTATATAACTATCTCCAATGAATGAATTTGAAATCAAAATGGATAAAAATGTCGCAATAATCAGCAGCATACCACTGCCTTTTTCGCACATGCAAAATTCTCTGAATAACCTTGTTGCAAGCATTATTGTTGTTTTCTGTATTTTGATTTTTTAAAATTTTCTTCAAGCTCGGTGGCAATATCTGCCGGATTGGTCAATGGCATGTCGTTTTCTTGAATCGAGTATTCCAGCAACTCCGATTTTTTCATTTTTTCAATTAAAGGAAGTTTGGTTCTGTTGGTCGTTTCAATGTGTTTTCCTTTTTCATCCACAATGATTATTTTTGGAAAAAACACTTTTTTACGCCCAATAAAGCGATCCATAATTTCAACGGCTTCTTCATATTCTTTTCTCTGGGCGCGTCCTAGCGATTCATATTGCTGGATGGTTTTCCCATCCCAGGTGCTGATTATGGCAAAACTTTCCGAAATTTTCTCATCGATACTTTCATTGCTGTTCAGCGTGTCATGGCCCGAAGGCATCAGAAGCACCTTGCCCCCACCTCCTTCAATATTTACAGCATAACGAGGCATGGTAATGCCTGAAATCCAGCCCTGTAAATGCTTTATGTAGATTTTTCCAACCTGCACAGGTGTGATAAAGTGAACAATTCCTTTTTCTTTATGACATTGAAGCAAATAGTAGGGATGGACACCGATCCAGAACATTCGCCTGAATGTTTCTGCCAGTGTTTTGAAATAATCATTCACATGATTGAGCAGAACTGTCTGATTCCGGATAGTGAACCCGTGATTTCTGATTCGCCGCACACATGCAGCCATCTCGGCCGTTATTTCATGGTAATGATTTATGTGTGTCATGAAATATACATATTTTTCAACTCCTTTGTTGTAACGGTTCGATGCTGTGTTGATCAGCTCAAGCAAATCGTCAGTGACAGCCATGGGCATTACTACAGGCACTCTGGTTGCAATGCGGATAACCCTCAAATGCTCAATTCTGCTGAGTTCTTCAAGAATATACTGCAGCCGCTGACGGCTTACCATCAATGCATCGCCACCGGTTACAAGTACTTCGTTGATATTGCTGTTTTGCGAAATATAAAAAAGTCCTTTGTCAATTTCTGTTTTATTGACTTCGTTGGTGCAATCCAGCGATTTTGCTCTTTGACAATGAACGCAGTAAGATGCACAACTGGTGTTTTGAGCTACAAAAAGTGCTATCCGGTTTGGATATCGCTGATATGCGGCACCGAAACTGCGGCTGCCCTCGCTCATTGCTCCTTCGGCGCCCGTATCCGGAAATAGCAGATTGGCCGGGGTTGGTACACTTTGCCAAAAAATCGGGTCAAGCCGATGTTTCTCTTTTTCTCCTTCCAGCATCTTTGGATGAAATGGATCTTCTTGCATCAGCGAGGCATAGTAGGGTGTTATTCGCATGGGCTCTTTGCCTTCATTGCGCATGGTTTGCAAAGTTCTTTCTATTTCCGATGCCTGAAACTCTGTCAGTTTAATAACCTGTCGCAGTTGTTCAACGGTTCTGATCGAATTTTTTTGCTGCCATATCGCATTATTCCACTGTTTTGACGTTACATTTTTCCATATTTCAATGCTGTTGTAATGTCTTGGCTCGTACAGGAAATCCCCATTTTTCATACTATCCTTTCTGTTCTGAATTAAAGTGGTATTGTTTCATTGCTATTTGTCTCAATTCATGACAAAGAATCGTTTGCAGACAATGACTAAGACAAATGTTAAAGCTCAGACGAAGATAATGAATTTTTTGGAAATGAACAAACTGTATCAAATGTTTCCGTAATTTTCATGAATTTATTTAGTTGATAATCAGATATAAATCCGACAACAAACGGTTACAATCAATTAAATCCGTTTACAAACGAAAGTAAGTACTTATTAACCGGCTTGGTTTAAACGAAGAAAATAATTTTGTCGGCGAAATGTTGAAAACAAATTTCTTGTGCATTACATTATAAGTAGTAATTTTAAACCAAATTTCTCCGCTATGGAAAAAGGCATGCAGGCACCCGATTTTACCTTTACTGACCGTGAAGGAAAACAGAAAATGCTGAGCGATCTGAGAGGGCGCAAAGTAATTCTGTATTTTTATCCGAAGGATTCAACCCCGGGCTGCACAGCCGAGGCCTGCGATTTTCGCGACAATTACAGCATGTGGTTGAAGAAAGGATACGAAATTATTGGCATCAGCGCCGACAGTGATGCTTCGCATGTGAAGTTTGTGGAGAAATATTCACTCCCTTTTCCTTTGGTGGCCGATACCGAAAAGAGCATTATTAAAGCTTATGGTGTTTGGGGACCGAAAAAATTTATGGGTCGGACCTTCGATGGTATTTTGCGGACAACATTTATTATTGATGCCGAAGGAATTATTGAAGAAAAAATCACTAAAGTTGACACCAAAGCCAGTACGGCTCAAATTCTTGAATTTTTAAAATAAACACGATATGAGTAAAGAGAAAAAAGAAGAAAATCCGGTTTTATCCGAGAAACTGAAAGCGTTGCAGATGACCATTGAGCGCCTTGACAAGACGTATGGAAAAGGATCAGTGATGAAGTTGGGCGATGCTCCCATCGAAGAACTCGAAGTTATTTCAACGGGAAGTGTTGGCATTGATCTGGCTATCGGGGTTGGCGGTTTTCCGCGGGGACGTGTCGTTGAGATTTATGGTCCTGAAAGTTCCGGTAAAACCACACTGGCCATTCATGCCATTGCCGAAGCGCAGAAAAAAGGTGGCATTGCGGCTTTCATCGATGCCGAACATGCATTTGATATCAATTATGCCAAAAAGCTTGGCTGCGATGTCGAAAATCTGCTTATTTCGCAGCCGGACAATGGCGAGCAGGCACTTGAAATAACTGAAAACCTTATTCGAAGCGGTGCTATAGATATTATTGTTATTGACTCTGTGGCAGCTTTAACACCCAAAAGCGAAATTGAAGGCGAAATGGGCGACTCCAAAATGGGTTTGCATGCCCGTCTGATGTCGCAGGCCCTGCGTAAACTTACAGGAACTATTTCAAAGACCCGCTGCGTGTGTATTTTTATTAATCAGCTCCGTGAAAAAATCGGTGTTATGTTTGGAAATCCGGAAACTACAACGGGTGGAAATGCCCTTAAATTCTATGCTTCTGTGCGTATCGATATTCGCCGTATTTCGCAGATCAAAGACGGTGACAGCATTTTGGGAAACAGAGTCAGGGTTAAGGTTGTCAAAAATAAGGTTGCTCCTCCATTTCAGCAGGCCGAACTGGATATCATTTATGGACAGGGATTTTCGAAAGCAGGTGAAGTCGTGGACATGGGTGTCGATCTGAATATTATCAAAAAAAGTGGTTCGTGGTTCAGTTATGAGGAAACGAAACTCGGACAAGGACGCGAAGCTGTCAAGGCCTTGCTGCTTGATAATCCTGAATTGATGGATGAACTTGAAAAGAAAATTAAAGAAAAACTCAGCGCTCAATGAGAATTAAATATCTGATTTTTTCAATCATCGCTCTGGCTCTGTCCTCGGCGATGATTTCGTGTGGAAACAAAAACGATCAAAATGTGCAGCAGTCGCAGGACTCTGCTTTGTCTCCACTTGAAATTCTGAATATGAAAATCGAGGAAAACCCCAAAGCTGACAGCTTGTATCAACAACGGGCCGAATTGTTTTTATCGATGGGTGAAACCGAAAAAGCGCTCAGCGATGTAAGGCAGGCATTGCAGCTGAATCCCGAAAAAACAGATTATCATATTCTTTTGGGCGATGTGTATCTTGCTATGGGGAATATCGAATCCTGCCGAAAATCTCTCATGAAGGCCTTTGATATGGATCCGGGAAACCCTGAACCGAGTCTTAAACTGGCTGAACTCAACCTTTTTCTGGAAGATTACGAAAAAGTGTTTTTGTACAGCAATAAAGCGATTGATATCGACAAGTACAATGCAAAGGCTCATTTTATCAAGGGTTTTGCGTTGCTTGAACAGAAAGATACAGCAAAAGCTATTGTAAGTCTGCAGAAGGCAACTGAAAATGACCCGGAATATTATGATGCTTTTATAATGCTGGGGCATGTGTTTGATCTGAAAGGAGATCCCATTGCCGGGAATTATCTGAAAACGGCTGTCCGTATCAGACCAACATCTGCTGAGGCGCGCTACAATTACGGGCTTTGGCTTCAGGAACAGCAAATGATTGAAGATGCCTTGGTTCAATATGATGCTTTACTTGTTATTGAACCAAAAAACAAAAATGCCTGGTATAATATCGGATACATTAATCTGGTTTATCTGGAGAATTTTAATACAGCCATCGAAAAATTTACTAAGTCTATCGAATGTGACCCTGTTTATGCCGAAGCATGGTATAATAGAGGTCTGGCATATGAAGAATTGCAGGATTATAAAAATGCCCGTGAAAATTATTCGCAGGCGTTGAAATTAAAACACAATTACGAAAACGCTATTGTTGCATTAAACCGAATCGAAGGAAAATAATTTGCCATGAAAAAATTCTTTTTTGTTCTTGTATTGCCGTTCATTCTTGCGGCTTGTTGTCAGCCCTGTAAAGAAGAGGCAAAAAGCGATGTCATTGGTCAGCAGGATGTAAAAATCGAAAACGGAATTATGACTCCTGAATCTATGTGGGCCATGGGCCGGGTTTCCGATATCCAGGTTAGCCCTGGCGACAGTCTGATCCTTTTTGGAGTGACCTGGTATGATTGGAAGCAAAATAAAAGTAACCGGGATCTTTATACCATGAATCCTGATGGAAGTAATCGTAAAAATATCACCAATACGGCTACAGGAGAATACAATGCTGTCTGGAACAGCAAAAGCGAAATCCTTTTCATGACGGTAAATGAAAAAGATGAAATGCAGATTTATAAGATGAAATCAGATGGTTCTGCAAGAACGCAGGTTTCCAGCGATTCAGGTGGAGTTTCGGGTTTCATCTTATCCCCGGACGAAAAAAATATTGCTTACACCAAAGACCTTGCTTTGCCCCCTGTTCAGGATATTTACAAGGACCTTGACAAGGCAAATGCACGCATTATTGATGATCTTATGTTTCGTCATTGGGACGAATGGACAACTACTCAGAGTCATTTGTTTGTCGCTCCATTAACGGATGGCAAGATGGGCGAAGGCAAAGATCTGCTCAAAGGGGAACCTTATGAGGTGCCACAGAAACCTTTTGGAGGACTTGAACAGATTTGCTGGGCTCCTGATGGGAAGTCAATTGTTTATACTTGTCGTAAGAAATCGGGACTTGATTATTCTTTGTCCACCAATACAGATCTTTATTTATATGATCTTGCTACCGGAAAAACCAAGAATCTGACTGAAGGAATGAATGGTTATGACTGGAATCCTGTATTCAGCCCCGATGGCAAAAAACTGGCTTGGGAAAGTATGCAGCGAGATGGTTATGAATCAGATAAACTAAGACTTTTTGTTCTTGATATGGCATCAGGTAAAAAGGCTGAATATACCAAAAGTATTGACCAGAGCGCCGAACAGTTGCGTTGGAGTAGCGATGGAAAAACTATTTATTTCTTAAGTGACTGGCAGGGAACGCGTCATATTTATTCTCTAAACCTTACTGATACTGCGATTACGCAAATATCAAAAGGATTGTGTGATTATGTTGCTTTTGAAATTTCCGGCGACAAATTCATTGCTCAGCGACATAGTATTTCCAAACCGGATGAAATTTATTCTGTTGATATTAAAACCGGTGCCGACAAGGAAATTTCTTTCATCAATAAGGATTTGCTGGCACAGATTACCATGGGAAAAGTTGAAGAACGCCGGGTAAAAACGACTGATGGAAAAGATATGCTCACTTGGGTTATTTATCCGCCGCATTTCGATTCAACAAAAACATATCCGGTGATTCTCTATTGCTCAGGTGGCCCACAGGGAATGGTCGGACAATTTTGGAGCTACCGCTGGAATTTCCAGATGATGGCCGCCAACGGATACATTGTTGTTGCTCCCAATCGCCGCGGCACTACTGGCTTTGGGCAGGAGTGGGTAGAGCAGATCAGCGGCGATTACGGTGGACAAAACATGAAAGATTATTTGTCGGCCATCGATGATGTTTCAAAAGAAACCTGGGCTGATGAAAATCGTATGGCCTCAGTGGGAGCCAGCTACGGAGGGTTCTCTGTTTTCTGGCTGGCAGGTCATCACGAAGGTCGCTTTAAAGCTTTTATTGCTCACGACGGCATGTTTAATCTTGAAAGTCAGTATCTCGAAACGGAAGAACTCTGGTTTGTAAACTGGGACCTGGGTGGCCCATACTGGGATAAAAACAATGCGGTTGCGCAGATGTCCTATGCCAACAGCCCGCATCTTTTTGTTGACAAATGGGATACACCGATTCTGATTTTCCATGGTGAACGTGATTACCGTATCGCATACACGCAAGCCATGCAGGCCTTTACTGCTGCTAAAGTCCGAGGAATCCCGTCGCGTCTTGTTCTTTTTCCTGAAGAAAACCATTGGGTTCTGAAACCGCAGAACGCCATTTTATGGCAGCGAGAATTCAAGGGCTGGCTTGACAAATACTTGAAATAGTTTTTCTATGAACCAGTAAAATGTCATCCTGAGTCCTGCCTTATGTCATCCTGAGTGTCGCTCTTGTCGCGCTTTTTCAACAAAAGACTTGCGACGTATCGAAGGAGGCAGCAGGATAGACTTAATCAAAGGATGGAGCTTTTTGCACAATAGACTTCCAAAAAACACAGATATGAAACAAACACTTATTGAAAAAATCATTGCTAACCACAGCAATCAGAAAACAGTAAAACCCGGAGATATTGTTGACGTCTTTATTGACACCCGCGCTGCGCGCGATTTCGGCGGCGCCAATGTTGTAAAGAATATTGTCGACAACGGACTGAAAGTTGCCGATCCCGCAAAAACCGTTTTTACTTTTGACTGCAACCTGACCGGTTCCGATCAGAAGTACGCTGCCAATCAGCATTATTGCCGTTTGTTTGCACGCGACAATAACATTAAAGTTTATGACATTGACTCGGGTATCGGAACACACCTTGCCATTGAAAAAGGGCTTGTATGGCCGGGTTCGACATTTGTGTCCACCGATTCACATGCCAATATCATGGGCGCCATTGGTTCTTTTGGGCAAGGCATGGGAGATCAGGACATAGCTGCAACCTGGGCGAAGGGCTCAGTTTGGTTTAAAGTTCCTGCATCTGTCAAACTTGTTTTTAAAGGTAAAAAACCCGACAATGTTTCTGCCAAGGATATGGTTTTGAATCTTCTATCAATCTTTGGTGCTAACAAATTGCTTGGTTTTTCTGTTGAATTTTATGGCGAAGCCATTGATGAGCTCTCGTTGGATGAACGTATTACTATTGCATCTATGGGTACAGAAATGGGTGCAATCATTGTAATGTTGACCCCAACTGAAAAAATTATTCACGAAATTGAAAAACTGAGTGGAAAGAAATTTGAAATTATTTCGGCTGATGCTGATGCTGAATACGTAATGACTCAGGAAATTGATGTAGCTTCATTTAAACCGATGCTTGCATTGCCCGGACACCCGCACGACAACGAATCTGTGGAAGTAAAAAAAGGAATCAAGATAGATTCGGCATTCATTGGAAGTTGTACCAATGGACGCATGGAAGATATGCGTGTTGCTGCAGCCATTTTGAAAGGTCGAAAAGTTGCTCCAGGGGTGGTCATGAAGATTGTACCATCTACCAACGATATTTGGAATCAGTGTCTGCAAGAAGGTTTGATGAAAATTTTCAAGGAGGCAGGTGTATTGGTCTCAAATGCCGGTTGTGCCGGTTGTGCTGCTGGTCAGGTTGGACAGAATGGTCCCGATGAAGTGACTCTGTCCACCGGAAACCGTAATTTTGCTGGTAAACAAGGCAAGGGGCTGGTTTATCTTGCTTCGCCGGCTGTTGTTGCAGCCAGTGCTGTGGCTGGTTTTATAACCACACCTGATGCGATTCCCGAAAAACCGGCCGAATTTTCAAATACCGGAAAGTTTGATCTCGCCAAAGCTGTAGCTAAGGAGCGTGCTGCAAAGCCAAATGTCGTTGAAGGAAAAGTCTGGTTTATTGAAAAAGATGATATTGATACCGATATGATTTTTCATAATCGCTATCTGACCATTACAGACATCAAGGAAATGGGACAGTATTCGTTCGACAATCTGAAAGGATATGAAGATTTCGCAAAGCGTGCGAATCCGACCGACATTGTTGTTACAACGAAAAACTTCGGAGCTGGCTCCTCGCGCCAGCAGGCAGTGGATTGCTTCAAGTCGCTTGGTATTTCATGCATCATTGCCGAATCGTTCGGAGCTATTTACGAGCGTAACGCCATTAATGCCGCCATGCCGATTCTGACGTACAAACCAGGTCAGATGCAGGAGCTTGGACTGAAAGACGGCGACACCATCAGCGTGAATTTTGAGACAGGTGAAATTGTCAACAAAACGTCCGGAAAGACAGTAAAAATCAATCCTTTTTATCCTGTTCAACTTGAGATTTATCAGAACGACGGATTACTATAAACCTTGAATTTATGCGGAATGTGATTATTATTTCGGTTGCCTGTCTGATTCTGACGGCCTGTTCTCCATTCAAGAAACTTGAAGTCGGTGTTGAACAGGCACCCGAAATCCGCATTCCTGGCTCGTTGCCAAAGGTTGCTATTGTGAATATGGTCGCCTCGGAAGCGAGTAGTAAAACATATATTGAAACAGATTTTTTATACGATGGCGCTGCACGAGACGGTTCCAATGCCATCTGCGACGCTTTTCTGAACCGGCTTGGGAAAAGTGGAAAATTTTCCATGCAAATCGTTCAATATAAAGGCGATGATCGTAACGAGCACAGGGAGCCGTTTCCGATGAAAGCTGAGCAGGCAGAAAAGTTTTTAAGCGATTTAAATGCCGATGTGTTATTTGTCGTTGAATATTTTTTTGCTGATTTAAAGCGCGAAGTGAATGAATCGACAAATACTGATGCCGAAGGAAAGCCGGTGTTTGTTGCGAAAATGTCGGGTAGGGTAGAAGCTTCCATAAATATTTTTTATAAAGATGAAAACAGTGCAATTCAAGTATTGAAGCCAGTAGATTATGCACAGAACATTGATATCAGCATAGCTGGCTCATCAAAAAACGATGCAAAATCAAATCTTGGGTCATCACGAACCATTGTCTCCAATTGGGGTTCCGATATCGGGCGTTTACAGGCGGACAGATTTGTTGCACGCAGTTATGATGTTAAAAGAGATTTTTATGTTGGTAAAATAGATGAGTTTAAACAAGCTTATAAATTATTGAAAGAGGGCAATGCCGATGAAGCAATTCGCCTTGTGACTCTTCTGTCAGGTAGTGCATCAAAGCAAATCCGTGATCAGGTCTGGTTCAATCTGGCCATCATTGCAGAGGTGCAGGGCGACCGAAACAAGGCGCTTGAATATGTAAGCAAATCGGATCTGCGCGAGGCCTATTCTTACAAATCAGCTCTCAAAGCGCTTTTGGGCGAATGATTGTTTGAATCGCTGGTAGTTGATTTCTACGCAATAATGCTCGATAATAGCCCGTAGGGCTTTAATACTAATAGCAACAATAAAAAAAATTCTTGCCCGTAGGGCATAAACATGTATATTCTATGGCAAACACATATACACAGCTTTTTGTACATTTTGTATTTGCAGTCCAGGACCGAACTTCGCTTATAAAAAGCAGCTGGAAGGATTCATTGTACAAATATATCATTGCAATTATCAATGAACAAGGGCACAAGCCATATATCATTAATGGAATGATGGATCATATTCATTTGCTTGTAAGCATGAATCCAAAGCAATCACCTTCTGATTTGATGTATCATGTAAAACGCAGTTCTTCAAAATGGATAAATAGCAACAGGTTAGTCATGGGAAAATTTACCTGGCAGGAAGGATTTGGAGCATTTACACTTGATAAATCTCAAATTGCCTCTAAAATTGATTATATCAAAAATCAACAACAGCATCACGCAAAGAAGTCTTTTCGGGAAGAATATCTTGAATTTCTCAAAGAAAGCGAGGTCGATTACGATGACAGATATATTTTCAGAGATGTTTAATAATTGAGAATGTTTATCCCCTACGGGGAAAATGGAATTGCCTATTATTTGCTATTAATATTATTCCCCTGACGGGGAATGGTCTTGTTGTTTTTTATTAAGCTGTAACTTTTCCATTTAACACGTAATTGTTGATAAAAAAGGCAGAAATAATTTGGTTTTTGCTGAAAAGTGTTGTTATTTTGCAATCACGTAAACACGTAATATTATGGCAACACATCCTGCATGGGCTCTTAAGCA
>Ga0116152_10003335_pt1 | contig 12919 bp, 7 predicted proteins | sample AD_UKC119_MetaG_FD_89894 | JGI IMG/M metagenome (GOLD analysis project Ga0116152, IMG submission 89894) | Active sludge microbial communities of municipal wastewater-treating anaerobic digesters from Hong Kong - AD_UKC119_MetaG | ecosystem: Engineered > Bioreactor > Anaerobic > Digestate...
AAACGGCGCTCCGGCGCAAAACTCAATCAGCATTCAAATTATCAAAAGAACCGGCGGATCAATTTTAAAAACCGTCGAAGAAGCTCAAAATATTTTTGAAGCTCAATCTAAAAATTTTCCCGACGGCTTAACTTATTCCATTACCACCAATCAAGCCGAAGAAATTGAATCGGATTTTCATCAACTGTTTCACGATTTTGCATTGACTTTAATATTGGTGATGGGTGTTTTGTTTTTGGTAGTCGGATTCAAAGAAGCCTTGGTGGCCGGCTTGGCAATTCCATTGGTTTTCTTTATTACATTTGGCGTGATGTACGCCACCGGGACATCTTTAAATTTCCTTTCCATATTTTCTTTGCTTTTAGCTTTGGGACTTTTGGTGGATGATGCGATTGTGGTAGTTAGCGCCACCAAACAATATATGAAAACCGGCCGATTCACTCCCGAGGAAGCGGTGCTTTTGGTGCTTAAAGATTTCAAAGTCGTATTAACCACCACCACTTTGGCAACCATTTGGGCATTCCTTCCGCTCATAATGTCCACCGGAATAATCGGCGAATATATCAAATCCATTCCGGTTACCGTTTCTGTAACTCTGGCCGCATCTTTTTTTGTAGCCATAATTATCAACAATCCTTTGGCAGCTGTTTTGGAAAGAGTTCGAATGACGCGAGGAATTTTTTCCGCCATTCTTATTTCAATTTTGGCTATTGGAATTTTAGGAATCGCTTCTCACACAACTTTCGGCTTGCTTGTTTTTGCAATCGCCGTTTTGATAATTATGTTTTCGCTGGCTTGGTATTTCAAAAACGGAAAAAATAAATTATTGAAAAATAAAAAATTAGTCAAAAAAGAACGCCGCGATGATACGCTTATCAAACAAAAATTGTTAAGCCAAGCGCAACACGAAACCGCCACTTTCAAAGAAAGATTGATGCACGGCATTATTCATTTTGACAGACTTTTACCGATTTATGAAAAATATTTGCGAAAAGTCACCGCCACCAAAAAATCTCGCCTAGTATTTATTTTCTCAGCCATTTTGCTTTTTGCTGTTGCAATCTCATTGCCAATTTCCGGCATTGTCAAAACCGAATTTTTCCCGACTTCCGACAGCGAAGAAATTTATGTAAACATAGAAGGTCCTCCCGGAATGAAATTGGACAAATCCGATGAGATAATTCAAAAAATTGAACAAAGATTATACAAATATCCGGAAATAGAAAATTTCTCCACTTTGGTCGGCAATCCCGGTTCGGGAGGACATCGCATCGGCGTCACCAAAGACAGCAGCAATGCCGCTTCCATCACCGTAAAATTAATTCCGGAAGATGAAAGAGAAATTAAATCTTATGAATTGTCCGACGCTATCCGCGCAGATTTAAAAGACATCGACGAAGCTACCGTCACTGTCACCAGCCCCAGCGGCGGTCCGCCATCCGGCGCCACTTTTCAAGCTCAAATCTTGGGAGACGATCTGCAAACCTTAGACAAAATCGCCACTGATCTGAAACCGCTTTTGGATTCCATCCCCGGCACTATCAATACCGAAATTTCCCTTAAAGATGCTCCCGCTGAATACACTTTTCAGTTAAATCCCGCCAAGATGGAACTCTACAACATCAATTCATCTTCAATTGGAAGCGCTTTGCGCACAGCCATTTCCGGAACAACCGTAACCACAGTAATTCTGGATAATAAAACCATTGACGTAGTTGCTAAATTTGATGAAGAAAAAATTCCTTCTTTGTCCGCCATTCAAAATTTGCAAATCCTCAATTCCGGCAACGAACCGATTTATATTAAAGATGTTGCCAATGTGGAATTGAAACCATCCGTCGAATCTATCGAAAGAATTGATCAAAAGCGAACAGTCCTTCTGACTTCTGATGCCACCAAAGAAACTAATTCCAATCAAATTCTTTCCGAATTCCAAAAGAAACTCAAAGAAAATTACACGCTTCCGCAGGGTTATGAAATTACCTACGGCGGAGAGAACGAACAAAATGCCGAGTCAGTCACTTCGATTTTGCAAGCAATGATTATCGCCGGGATTTTGATTTTTTCCACAATGATTATCCAGTTTAATTCCTTCCGCAAAGCCGCCATCGTTTTGGTAACTTTGCCGCTGGCTTTGATTGGAACATTTATCGGCTTGGCAATTTTTGGAATCAGCTTGAGTTTTCCGGGATTGATCGGAGTCTTGGCGCTTTTTGGAATCGTGGTCAAAAACGCCATCATCTTAATCGACAAAATCAATCTCAACATCAAAAGTGATATTCCGTTTTACGAATCAGTTATCGACGCCGGCAAATCCCGCTTGGAAGCCATCTTCATCACTTCCATCTGCACCATCTTCGGCATCATCCCCATCACCCTCTCAAACGAAATGTGGCGCGCCCTCGGCAGCGCCGTGATATTTGGATTAATGTTCTCCTCATTTTTAACCCTATTCCTCGTCCCGGTTCTCTTTATTACTTTTGTTAAGGATGAGAGTGAATAAAAAATTGCCTCCAGCATTTACGTAAATATGTAAGTAAATGTTTACTTACATAAAAAACTCAGCCATTTCGAGCTGAGTTTTTATTTAGATATTGCAGGAACCCACCCGAAGCGAGTTCCGCATAGTTTTCTCTGCAGGAACCAGTCTCTGACTGGTTCCTGCAAACTTAGATAAATTACGTAATTAATTACGTAAATACTTTTTTAATTTTTTATTTCCCCAAAACAACCACGACATCTGCTGATTTATCTTCACTGGAAGACGCCAATTCCACTTCCGGATTCAATTTCTTTTCTTTCAAAGACTCCGCCATTTCTTCCGCCATTGCTTTGAATTTTTCTTCGCTGTAATAAATCGTTGTTCCGGTTATGGTTTTGGAATAATTTCCGGTATCCACTTTTTTGTAATCGCTGCCCAAGAAATCTTTTATCTTTCCTGCCGCTCCGGCTACTCCGCTGGCATTTAAAATTTTCACTCCCGTTTCGCTTTTGTCGGCGCTGGCAACCGTTTCGGTTTTTTCTTTTTCCTCAGTTGCTGCTGAAACAGCTGAGCTGTCCGTCTCCGATTGAGATTCACTCACTTCTCCCACAACTTGAGCACCGGAAGAATTTTTTAATTTTTGATTTTCCACAAACAAATAAATCACTCCGCCCATCAAAACGATAATCACCAAGAACAAAACAAAAATCGCCCAGTTCATTGATTCTTTTTCTTTCACCGTTTCTTCATTCAATAATAATTCTTCTGAATCATTATCATTCATTCCTCCATTTCCATTATAAGGTTCCTCATTTGCAATTGCTTGATTGTTAACTTTGTACGGGCTTTCATTTTCAACCGGACGAGTATTCATATTGTTATTGGGAACATTGCGCGCGCCGTTTGGCATATTTCCTCCGGCATTGTTTCCGGCTTCGTCAGAAAAATCAAATAGCTCACTGTTAACCGCATCCTGAGACTGCCTAGTTCTAATTCCCCCATTTACATTCGGTGAATTATTTGCAGGTCTTGCAGCCATTTCCGATTCCTCGATTTTACTGTTTCCGCTAGGCATCTGAAAATCAGTATCTCCAATTTCAAAATCGCCTTGATTGGCTTTTAAATTGACCACGCCGGGATTTTCTTTGGCAAAAAAATTTTGCTTATTCAAAGCGCCGTCCCCGCCCTCGGCTTGAGGAGTTTTTTGTCCTTGATTTCTGTTAAACATAGCTGATTTTTATTTTTATTATTTTTTAAAACAAAGTTAAAAACTCTTATATAATATAATACGTAAAAATCCTCAATTCTTTTCAATAATCCGACAGAATTTCTCCGATTTAACTTTTCTAAATTATAACATAAATTTAAAAATCCAAAAACCTTTCAGCTATTTACTATTTCACTTTTAAAATATATTCTAAAATAAAGATTAACGCAGTAAAAAAACAACTGCTAACGATAATATAGACGAGGCACCGCCTCATCTCTACATAAAAACAATTCACTTAAAATTATCAATTTTTTTAAATATGATTGACTTAGCTGTAAAAATATTTTTTCTTTATTTGCCGTTTCAAATCGCGCTCAATCCGGTTAGCGGAGTTGATTTGGCTTCCGCCAGAATTTTTTCCCTGCTCATTTTTGTAGTTTGGCTGATTGATTCGTTAAAAAAGAAAAAATTAAATTTGCCGGCCAATTTAACTTTTTTGCTTTTGGTTTCTTTTGTTTTCATCTGCGCCCTTTCCTGTTTTTTTGCCGCCAATCCCGGCTGGGGAATCCGCAAATTAATTTTTATTCTTTCTTTTTTTCCGATTTTCTGGGTGATTTCCGATCGTTTTGTTTCCAATCAAAAAATTTTAGCTTTGCTGAATTTTCTACTATGGGGCGCTCTAGCTGCCGCTCTGGTTGGAATTTTGCAGTTCGCTTTGCAATTTATTTTTCCGCTGGATCAAATTTACTCCGCTTGGGCGATTATCATTCAGCCTTTTTTGGGAGAATCTTTTTCGCAAGCGGTGCTTACCAATCCCAGCTGGCTGGTCAATGTCGGCGGAAAAACTCTGTTGCGCGCCACCGCTTTTTTCCCCGATCCGCATATGCTGGCGTTTTATCTTAATATGACAGGTCTAATCGCATTGGGAATTTATTTTTATTTCAAAAATAAAAATCAGGATAAAAAAAAATATCTGCTGATTTTTTTCATTCTTCTTTTCGCCAGTCTCTTAACTTTTTCCCGCGGCGGCTACTTGGGAATTATTTCCGGATTGATTTTCTTTGCGCTTTTTTATTTTAAAAATCAATTAAAAAATATTTTGTCCAACTCCAGCAGCTTGCTGATTATCTTCACAATTTTCATCGGAATTTTTATTTTTTTCGCCGTTCCCAATAATTTTTCCCATCGCCTCCAATCCAGCTTTAATCCCTTTGAAGGCTCCAACGCCGGGAGACTTCAAACTTGGAATCAGTCCCTGGCAGTGGTAAAAAATAATTTGGTTATCGGAACCGGACTGGGAAATTATCCGCTTGCCGTCAAGCCGTCCGCCAATTACCGCGAACCGATTTATTCGCACAACACCATTTTGGACATTGCCGCCGAAACCGGAATTTTAAACGCCTTGATTTGGATTTCCATCTTCATTGCCGCCATCATCAGCGCTCTTCAAAAATATTCGCAACAAAATAATTTTGTTTTCCTGGGACTGGCTTCGGCGCTAATCGCTTTTTTTACCCACTCGCTTTTTGAAACTCCGCTTTTTTCCATTCACGTTTTTCCGCTTTTGCTTCTCGTTTTAGCCTTAAGCTCCCAAAATTTTTATGAGCAAAAATAATATGAGCCGATTTTTAATTTACATCACCATTTTATTGGCGCCGGCTTATTTAATAAAACTAATTTTTTTCAGTTTTCCCACCAATCTTTTGGAAATTTTAGAAATTTTTTCCATCGCTTTTTGGATTTTTGAAAACAGAAAAAGTTTTTTTAAAAAAGTAAAATTATTTTATCAAGAAAATATCGTGATTGACTGGGCGATTTTAGGCTTAATTCTTGGCGCAATTTTATCGGCAGCATTCAATGATAATTTGACTCACGAATTTTCCATTATCAAAAGCTGGTTTGTTTTGCCAATTATTTTCAGCTTCATCGCCGCCCTTGAATTTAAAAACGAAAAAAATAAATTACTGTCTGCCGTTTTTTATTCAACTTTTTGGGTTTCGCTCGCCAGCCTTTTTTATTTGTTAAGCGGAAATTTAACTTACGACCACCGGCTCAAAGCTTTTTTTCTCTCACCCAACCATCTGGCAATGTTCATCGCTCCGGGAATTATTATCGGAATTTATTTTTTTCAATCTGCATTTGGAAAAAAATTGTCAAAGACACCCCAGCGGGTCGTCTCTGCATTGGCAATTTTTTTAATAACTCTTGTTTTATTTTTCACCCATTCTTACGCCAATTGGCTGGCAATTTTGATAGCTCTGCTGATTTATTTTTTTCTCATCAATAAGAATAAAAAAATATTTTTGTTCATTTTTGCTGTTTTATTGGCATTTATTTTTTTAGAAAGCGGATCGGAAAAATTCAAAGACTTGATCAATTTTTCTGAGAGATCATCAGCCAGTTCGCGCCTAATGATCTGGCAGTCCGCCGGCAAAATTCTTAAAGATAATTGGCTTTGGGGAATTGGCGCCGGAAATTTCCAAGAAAAATATTTGCAATATCAAAAATATTTTCCGCCGTATCTCGAATGGGCGGTTCCTCAGCCGCATAATTTATTTTTGGCCTTCTGGCTGCAAACCGGCCTTTTGGGATTTTTGAGCTTTTTGATTTTATTGGCAATGATATTGAAAAAAATATTTTTGTCTTTCCGCTCGGCAATGGAAAATAAAAAAGAGATAACGCTTTATCTCTCCTTCTTTATTTATTTGATAATCGCAGGTCTTTTCGACACGCCTTATTGGAAAAATGATTTGTCGCTTATCTTTTGGATTTTCTTTTTCTTGCCTTTGTTCTTGGAAAAATCAAAGCATAATTCGATATAATTTTCCATCCAGCCTATTTCTAAAAAACAAGAAATCATCGCTGGGCGTCAGAAGCAAATCAACTGCGTCCGTTTTATCAGTTTTATCTTTGTCTTCCAAAATTTGCTCTTTCTTTCCTCTTTCTGCATCGATTTTCCAAAACACGTCATCGGAAACATTTTTTCCGCTCCAATAATCATCCGGCATCACCGCGTTGGAAGCAATATCTTTTATTTGCGCGCAAATCACGCTCTCATTATCGTTGAGCCACACGCATTTGGAAGCGATAGTCGGCAAATTCAAATCAACGCAAGTTTTTTCTTTGGCCTCACAGGATTCCAAAATTAAATTGTTCCCGCCTTTCTCACTCACATAACTGCGCAAAAACCGATTGCCCTCCGGCGACCACAAAAAATCCGCGCCATATTTCGGATCTCCCAATCTTTCCATTTCAGTTCCTCCGGCTGCCACCAAAGCCATTTCTGATTCTTGGCTGGAAAAAGATTTCGGCCAAAAAGCTGTTTTGGAAGATTTGGGAACGACTTGCATAATCAAATCGTCATCACTCAAAGTTGAAACTTCTTTCCAATTGCTTCCGTCCGGATTGGCAACATTGAGAGTTTTTTTGCCGTTGGCATCAAAAGTATAAACGATTTCTTTGCCGAAGTTCAGCCAATTCAAAGCCTTGGAATTTTTTATCAATTTCGCTCCTTCATTGTGGCTGTACAAATAATAACCGCCGTTCATTTTTAAAATCGCCTGCTGTCCGTCATCCGACCAATAGATTTTTTCCAAGCCGGAAAAATCGTCGCTGGAAACTTTTTTCTTGAATGATCCGTCAAAAGACATCATCCAAAATCCGTTCAAATTGGAACTGTAATATTTTATTTTCGTTTTGGTATCATCTAAAGCGATAGCCTCAACCATATCATCGGAAATTTTTTCGAAATTTCTTATTTTGCTGCTTAAAACAGAAGGGTTATTTATCCCGGTCAGGCTTTCTCCGATTGTCGAAATAGTCAGACTGTTTTCACCTTCATCCGCCAATAAAAAAATGTAAGCGGCATAAAAAGAACCCGCCAAAAAAAACAAAACTAAAGAAATTATAAAAACTTTTTTCATTTTTTAATATTCATTTAGAACTAAAGCTAATTGTTTTCCCTCTTGCCCAAAGACATAAATACTCCGGAAGAAAAAATTGTAACCGCCATAATCAACAGCAATCTAAAAATAAACATCGCTTGCTCCGGAATATTGTAAGCCAAACCGGCAATCACCTTGGAAGCTTTTTTCACTCCCACCACATCCGCTTCCGTCACTTTGATTTGAATACTATCGGTCATTTCATAATCTTCCGTACTTTTTAGCTGTGAAACTCCCCAATCCCTGGCTATTTCTCCAACATTGGTGATTGGGTTATATACCACCTTTATTGACACATTGACCATTGATCCAGGATCATAAGAAGACAAATCAATTTCATTGCTGTCCTGCGTTACGCCATCAACGTAATAAGTCACATTAGTAGCCTCATCTTCGACAAAGCTCGGATAATAAGTAGTCGGGATTGTCACCACGCCATTAGCATCAAAAACATTTTCTCGACATTCGCTCACTGTCTCCGTTTCCACAGTTCCGTCTTCATTCACTCGCGTAGCCTGATAAGTTCCGATTATCGCATTGTCCGCATCTCCGCCGTTAAGCACGCCGCAAGTTTCACTATTGCCTCTGTTTAATTCATTATTCGGTCCGATTGCCACCATCGGTTTAACGATAATAAAATTTCGGCTTAAGTTTAGTTTTTCTCCGGTATTACCGGAAGATCCCGTATCATTGGCAATTAAATTCAAAATCATCGTCTCGCCCAAATCTCCCTGCACCAGAAATTTGATTTGACTTCCTTGTTTGGAATCACCATCCGATAAATAATTTATCGACTCGCCATTAAGTGTCCAAGAAAAATTATTATAATTACCATCATCCACTTCCGCAGTTATCACTTGATTATTCAAAATCTCGCACCGCGAAGAGTTCTCGCATATCAAAGTATTGCCGGAATAAATTTTCATTTTTTCATTGGAACCGGAATTTACAATCGGCACAACAATATTGTTTCGCCCGCTGCTGGTTTTTCCACTAGAACCACTGCTGTCCTCTCCAAAATATTCTTCCACTTCCACATAAAATCTCAAAAATTTAATATCTTTGTTAATATCATTTAGCTGCATTCCAAAATCATTCAATCCCAAACCTTCTAAAATTCTTATTCCATTGGCTTTTCGAAAATCTGCATCATCAGATAATTCATTCCAACCGCCAGCCGCGCCATCCAACAGACTAATCTCATCTCGAGAATTTTTAGTTCCGTAAACTGTCCACTTATAATAAACTTCTGCATCATTCAAAGATAAGTTAGAAGTGCTGGCCGAAACTGTCACCAAATCCCCAGAGGAACTGCCGGAATTTACTCCATTGCCTCCCACGCTCGGATTTTCTGGAGAATAACTCAATTCTGTATCCAAAACCGAAGCATAATCACCATTAGTTGGATCAATTAAATTATATCGCAAACATTTATCAATATTCACTGAGGCTGTTGGAAAATCAACATTATATCCTTTAATATTTTCCATATAAGATTCCTTATCGCTTATCTGACAGTCTGTTCCATCTTTATCAAAAATATTTTTTGGAAGAGCAAAAGTTATTTCCTTAGAAGAATCATCGTGTTTAGTCGACAAAAAAGTGCTTCCTTCCACAATCACACCTATTTCATCACCTGGCAAATAATTCCATTTAAATTCATCAATTCCCAATCCGGCCACATTCTCCTCATCCAAGTTCCCATTTCCGGCCGTACTTGGATTATTCGGATCAGTTCCCCAGAAACGCTCCTCGCTCAAACCAAAGCTTCCATCTCCCACCGTCCCCACTCCATCAGCAAATTGATGTTCACAATCTTGATCAGTGTCATCGCTTGTGCCAACTTCAGTGGAACAATCCAACGCATCCGCATCAGTGCTTTCATTGCCAACTGCCAAAATACTTGTCGATCCTCCTCCGGTCAAATAACTGTTTACAAAAGAACAGGTCGGGTCAATAAAATCACTATCGGTAATACATCTTGGTGTTGTTCCGCTAGGACAAGTAACTTCTCCATTATTTGGATTACAATAAGGCTCCGAACCGCTATCAGTAGCCACTTGCGCTTCAAAATTATTAGCAATATCTACCGAATCAGCAAAGCAAAATAACGTATCCGTTTTAGTGCAAACCAAATCACCATCACAAGAATAACCGGAACTGTTTCCATTATTATGCACCGTAGCTATTTCATAATTAGTTCCCGAATCCCGATCATTAATATAGCAGTAATAGCCACCTTGCACATTATTGTTTCCACCAAGCTTTGGCTTAAACCCGTCATTATCGGTATCCTTGCTGTAATCAGCTTTAGCTCTATCAAATCCGTTGGTTGCCACCAATCGCATTGCTTCCACTTTCCAATCATTAGCATCTACTTTATTATCTCCATCTGCATCACACAAATCCAAATTAGAACTTCCTTCTCCGCAATCCTTATGTTTTAAATACCAAGTAAAATATAAATCTTCGCTTCCTTCCTGAAACCCGGTCGGCAAAGCACTGGCAGTTATCTTCTCGCCCAATTTCGGACTGGATGGACTAAAAAATAACTTCACTTCCGGAGCAATCGTTTTTTGCGAAGACACATTAAAACCTTCTCCAAATTCTTGAATGGAGTCTTTATTAAGATGATAACGATTTTCCATTTTTTGCAGCATCTCGTCCACGTTAATTGAAAAACTGCCGCCACCAAAAAGCCCCGCCTGCACCGGCTGGATATTCATCAATACCACTTCAAAAAATATGACGAAAATCAGAAATATTTTTTTTATTGTTTTTTTTGTTGTTTTCATTTTGAAAGATTATTTTATCTGGTTAGTTTTAGATAAATAATATCTGCCACTATCAATGTTATTATACTAAAAAAATACGAATATACCAAAGACCTGCTTTTATAAGCAATCATTCCCGCCAAAAAAGAAGTGACGATATAAAATATATTATTCAAATCCAATTTTCCCAAAACAAACAGAAAGAAAATAAAAAATAAAAATTGAATAAAAATCGAGTTAGCACCGAATTTTTTGTCAAAATAAAACATCACAAACCCGCGGAAAAAAACTTCATAAAGCAAAACAAAAAAATTCACCACCAAAAATTCATATGTAAAAAGATACCAAAAATCTTTTGTAAAAGAAAAGTTGCCCAAAAAATAATTATCTTTAAAAGAAGTATATTCAAAAACTACATAGCCTGCCAGCGCCGCTACTAAAAAACTTAATGGCAAAAACCAAAATCCACCCTTCCAACTTTTGATTTGAAATCCGAAATTGCAGACTTTTTCCTTTAAAACCATTTTAATGAAAAAGAGTGGCAGAATTAACAGCGCAAAAAATCCCAGCACCACTTCTTGAAAAGTATCCTTGGTCGGCAAAAAAGAAAACACCGCCATACAAACAAAAACAAACAGAATTACGATTACTGTTTTCAAATCAACTAATTTTTTAAATTCAATTTTTCTTTTCATATTTTTAAAATTTGCGTACAGAATTAGGACTTGCGCGTTTGGCGAAAAATTTATTCTTGGAGCCGGACTGCGAACTGTGAAAATTTTCTCTAGAAAATATTTCTATTTCCAACCAATACTAATATATAACCTGGCGGAACAATAAATTTTGAGGCAAATGCGTAAGTCCTAAATACCAAAAAAATACATGTGTCTAAATTTTACTTATTATTTTTCCTTTCCGCCAAGGCCATCCAATAAATCACCGCCACCGTAAACATTTCAAAAGGAAAAACATTTAAACCTACCAAAAATCCTTCTGTAATTGTTCCAGCAATCAAAACCAAAAACTTTTTAGTTAAATTCCTAGCCACTTTTCTCTTGGCAGAAATTCCATCAAAAAGCAAAAGCAAACCGATGGCAATTGAAATACACCACGTAACAACTACAACCACCGCCACCCCAACTCCTGGCAGCCACAATATTGCTATGTCTAATAAATCTTTAAAGCCAGCCAAAATAAAAGCGAATCCGTAAATAAAAATATCCATCAGCTTAAATTCTTTAAAAGCGGTCGCCATATCCTTAGCTGTCCGCGCCATTTTTAAAGGACTCCTCATTCCTTTAAAATTTTTCGCATATTCCCTAGCCTGATTCTTCTCTTCTTTTCCTCCGTAAGGATTTTTTTCTGAACTTACTATATCCGCTTTCGCTATTTTATTCCTTACTGCTTTTCTTCTGGCTTCATTCAATCTTATTTTATTTTCCTGCTCGTTTTCCGCCATAAATTTTTATTTTAATCTTCCAATTCTTTTTTAGCTTCTTCGATTTCCTGCAGTTGCCGCGGATCGGAAGTAATAATTTGATCTTCACTATAAGACGCCACTACTTTTATTGCCGCATGCTTGTTGCCGGCAAAAAATATTCCTTCGCCCACATTGCTTTCCAAAAGCAAGAATTTTTCTTGATCAGTCAAGAAGAAAGTTTCTTGAACCACGTCAATCGCCGCCGTCGATTGCTTCAATAAAAATTGCGTCGAAGCATTGGTGACAATCGGCTTACCGTAGCGCGAACCCATAAAATCATTTACATCCTGTGTAATCGTAGTAAGCCCGGTGTAATATTTTCGACAGCGCTTGGCAATCCCAAACAAGAACGATGCCGCGTCTTCGTGTTGCATCATCACCCAAGCTTCATCCACCACCACCAATCTTTTGCGCATATTTACTCGCATTTCATTCCAAATAAACTGCAACACCACATACATCGCAATCGGCCGCAGCTCGTCTTCCAAATCGCGAATGTTAAAAACTACTAACTGATTATCCGTTTTAATATTAGTGTGTTTATTAAGAAAACCGGAAAAAATTCCTTCAGTATATCTTTCCAATTTCACCGCCAATGATTTAGCGCCGTCCATATTTCTCAAAACTTCATACAAATCCGACATCGTCGGAAATTGTTCCGGCGTCAAAGTCGCCAAATTGGTCTGCTCGGTAATATCACGCACCGCGTAAGTTTCTCGAATAGCACTATCTAAAATCGAATTTTCTTCCGGCGTGATATTGCCCAGCATTATTCGCAGCAACCCCACTAAATTAGCAATTGCATTTCGCAAAATGTCCGCCGCATCGTCATCTTCCGAAGAGCGAGGCAAATCGAAAGGATTCAAATGATATTTTGAATTGAGAGAAATTTTTATAAAACTTCCCCCCACCGTTTCCGCCAAATGTTTGTATTCGTTTTCCGGATCAATAATAATCACATCGGTTTCCAACATCATCGAACGCAAAACTTCCAGCTTAATCGCATAACTTTTTCCAGCTCCGGATTTA
>Ga0116152_10003340_pt1 | contig 12907 bp, 12 predicted proteins | sample AD_UKC119_MetaG_FD_89894 | JGI IMG/M metagenome (GOLD analysis project Ga0116152, IMG submission 89894) | Active sludge microbial communities of municipal wastewater-treating anaerobic digesters from Hong Kong - AD_UKC119_MetaG | ecosystem: Engineered > Bioreactor > Anaerobic > Digestate...
GAATAAAAATAAAAATGAAATACTGCAAAAATTCATACTGCTACCCTCCTGATATTTTATAGTTTTTTCTAAGTATAATAATACTATTATAGCTAATAAAAGTCAATTATTAGCCCTTTATTATAAAGACTCTTCCATTTAAATATACTGCATAAATAATTCTATTTATATTAAGATTATTTTTCTTAATAACATTTTTTATCCAAATGGTACTTTTATTTATTTTCAATAAATTTATATATATTAATTTTCCATTAATAATTAATGATATTGGAGTATTATTTTTCTTTAAAAAATATACTTTATTATATATAGATATTAAAAATTCTATATCCTCTATTTTTTCTATTTTCTTTTTATTCAAATATATCATTAAATCTTTAATATCAATATCATTAATAATTAAACTATTAAAGTTTATTTGACCATTTTTAATTAAAATAAATTTATTCATATTATCACCATAACTATTATGTATTTGTAATAAATTGTTTATACAAATAATACAATTAGTTAGGTGATATTATGAATTTTTTAAACAAGTTCTATAAATCTTTTACATATATTATATTATTTATTTTAATATCTATATTAGTAATTACTATATTAAATTACATTAATATATTAGATTATAAATTTACAATATACTTAAAGTTTATTTTAACTATTCTAGCATTTTTTATAGGTGGATATAAGATAGGAATTAAAAGTATTAAAAAAGGTTGGTTAGAAGGATTAAAATTCAGTTTTATTATTATATTATTAATGATTATATTAAGTGTTATTCTTAAATCATTTGAATTAAAATCATTAATATTTTATACCATTTTAATTTCATCATCAGTTATAGGAAGTATGACTGGAATAACAAAAAGTAAGGAAAATTAATTTTCCTTACTTTTATAATTATTTAAAAATTCTTCTTTATATTCTAGTAATCTATCTTCTTCAATAGCTTTTCTTATTTCTTCTGTTTCTCTTATTAAAAATCTAATATTATGAATAGATAATAATCTTCCACCTAATGATTCATTAGCAGTGATTAAATGACGTATATATGCTTTTGTGTAATTCTTACATGTATAACAATCGCAACCTTCTTCAATAGGATTAAAGTCTTCTTTATACTTCAAATTTTTAATATTAATTTTACCATATTTAGTAAAAGCATTACCATGTCTTGCTAGTCTTGTAGGTAAAACGCAATCAAACATATCAATACCACGTGTTACACCTTCAACTATATCGACAGGATCTCCTACTCCCATTAAATATCTAGGTTTATCTGTTGGTAAATATCTAATACCATCTTCAATCATTTTGTACATAGTCTTTTTATCTTCGCCAACACTTGTTCCACCAATACTATATCCATCGAAATCTAGTTTAACTGTTTCTTTAGCACTATATTCTCTTAAATCTTGATATTCTCCACCTTGAACTATTCCAAATAAAGATTGTCTTTCATTATTAAAAGCTTCTTTACCTCTTTTAGCCCATCTTATTGTTCTTTCAGTACTTGCTTTAGCATATTCATAGCTAGCTGGAAATGGAATGCATTCATCAAAAGACATGGCAATATCACTATCTAGTTTATTTTGAATTTCAATAGATTTTTCAGGTGTTAAGAATAATTTAGCACCATCAATATGACTTTTAAAAGTTACACCTTCTTCAGTTATATCTTTTGGCTTTGCTAATGAAAATACTTGAAATCCACCACTATCCGTCAAAATAGGTCCATTATAATTCATAAATTTATGTAATCCACCAGCATGATCAACAACATCTTCACCTGGTCTTAACCATAAATGATAAGTATTTGATAAAATAACAGCACTATTCATTGCTTTTAATTCTTCAGGAGTTAATGTCTTTACATTAGCAAGTGTTCCTACTGGCATAAACATAGGCGTATCAAATACTCCATAATTTGTATGTAGTTTTCCTCTTCTTGCTTTTGTATCTTTTTCGTTTTTTAACAATTCATATTTTATTTTCATATTACTCCTCCAATACTAACCATTATATAAAATAAAAGACTATTTTTCAATAGTCTTTGTATAAACCTTTACTGGTTCATAAATCTTATCTACTACACCTGTAATAATTGTTCCATTTACTTCATATTTAAAATTATCATTTTCTTTTTTGCCAATAACTGATTTGGCTAATGGACAATTTCTAGTAATTGTCATATAACCATCTATTTTATTTTCTTCATCATCACATAAAAAATAATCATATGTTTCTTTAAAACCTAAAAAATCTATAGTAGCTTTGAATTTAGATAAATTTGCTATAATACTATCATTCTTCTTATCATCAGAAATCATATTAATATATTCTCTTAATTCATTAGCTAACATAAATAATTCCTTAGAATTACTATTATTTTCTTTTTCTAATTGTTCACGTCTTGTTTGTAATTGTTTAATTTTTGTTCTAATTTGAATTAATTGTTCTTCTGTAAAGCTCATATTAAATCCTCCTAATTAATTAGCAATTTTTATTGTAGTACAATAGATAAAAATAGTCAAGAAAAAATGACTAATCCATATACTTAGTCATTTGTTTCATAGTTTGATTAACTTGTTTTTGACTTGGAGTTCTCCCCATACTAGTCATCATTGCTCTTATCATTTGTTCATTAATTGGTGGATTCTTTTTCATATATTTCATTAAGTATTTCTTTGCAAGAAAGAAACCTGCAATACCACCTGCTATTACACCACCTAATATTTGTAAAACATCTATTAAAAATTGCATTTTATTACATCCCTTCTATATATATTCTACTAAAAATATGCTTTTCTTTCAAGTCATTTTATTATATTATCTACATTTTTAAAATATTCATGATTTAAAAAAGAAAATCTATCATTATCAAAATCACATATAAATAATGGAAAATTATAATAATATAAATATTTTAAATTAACTAAAGATAATCTATTAGTTAAAACAACCATACAAGAATTATTTATTTCTATTATACAATTATTTATATAGTAATGATTTTCTATAGAATTATAATCTTTATAATAACTCTCTAATATTTCTTTATTTATAGGAGCACATAATTGATTATATATTGATAAGCCATAATTCATATAATCAGTATCTAAAGTATATAAATTTTTTAAAATCTTATATAAAGATTTTTGATTATCTGCATAATCAGAATAAAATTCTCTATTAATAGCAAATATATAATATTTTTTCATTATAATCACCACTATCAATATAACACTTCAAAATTAAAAAAAATGTCAAAAAAAACTATTATTTAAATAGTTTTTTAATTTTCTCTAATATTTTATCATAAGTGAAATCACAATAATCTAAAACTTCTTCTCTAGTACCACTTAATCCAAATTTATCAATTGTCATTAAGTATTTTTCATTATATACAAATCGATACCATCCAAATGAAGAACCTGCTTCTACAACAATAGTTTTATATCCCATTGGAAGTATTTCTTTCTTATATTCTTCAGATTGTTTTAAATATAATTCTTGACAAGGCATACTTACAACACGTAAATCAATACCATCTTTTTCATATAATTCATTTGCAATTAATAAAGATGTTTGAACTTCAGAACCTGTTGCAATAATTATACCATGTAATTGTCCAATTTCTCTTCTAACTATATAAGCACCTAAACTAACTTTCTTTCCATCTGTAACACTTAAATTTTTATCATCTTGTCTTGATAAAATTAAAGCATTTGGATTCTTACTATTTAACATCATATTCCAACTACCAAGTACTTCATTAGCGTCTGCTGGTCTATAAACATTTAAATTAGGTATAGATCTTAACATTGCTAATTGTTCAATTGGTTGATGTGTAGGCCCATCTTGTCCTACATTAATAGAATCATGTGTAAATATATAATTAACTGGTAAATTCATTAAAGCAGACATTCTTATTGCTGGTTTCATAAAATCAGAAAAACATAAGAAAGTTGAACCATATACTTTAAATCCTGATAAAGCTAATCCATTTAATATTGAACCCATTCCATTTTCACGAACACCAAACCAAATATTTCTTCCATTATAATGATCATCTTTTATATCATCTTCACTTGTTAAATATGTTTTAGTAGAGCTTCCTAAATCAGCACTACCACCGATTAAATTTGGTACAATTTTCGCTATTTCTCTTAGAATTTCATTATTACTATCTCTAGTAGCCATTTTTTCTTCTAAATTAAAAGTCCAATTATATTTAAATAAATCAATTGGGTTTTCTTTCATATATAAATCTAATACATCAGTCTCATTTAATTTAATATTATTTTTGTATTCATTATATAATCTTGCCCATAATTCATATTTTACATTTGATCTTTCAGTAATCTGTTTAGCAAAAGATTTTTTAGCTTCTTCATCAACATAAAAAGGTGTTTCAGGTATTCCTAATGTTCTTTTTATATTAGCAATATCATCTTTTTCTAAGCATTTTCCATGAACACTATTAGTTCCAGCTTTCATAGATCCATTACCTATTACAGTTTTAACTTCAATTATAGAAGGTTTACCTGATCTTTTAGCACTTGATATTGCTTTATCAATATCATTAACACTATTACCATCTACTACTTTTATAGTATTCCATCCCATAGCTTTAAATCTATCCAATACATTTTCAGTAAAAGTATTAGATGTATCACCATCTAAACTTATATTATTAGAATCATATAAAACTATTAAATTATCTAAATTTAATGTTCCGGCAAGTGAAGCTGCTTCATAATTAACACCTTCCATTAAATCACCGTCACCGCATAATACATAGACATTATAATTAACTAAATTACGATCAGCAAATATTTTACTATTGCTTGGTAAAATAAATTTTTCTTTAATAATTTTTTCACCAAGTGCCATACCAACAGCTGAAGCAATTCCTTCACCTAATGGACCAGTAGAAATATCTACTCCAGGTGTAACATTCAATTCAGGATGTCCAGGAGTTTTAAAACCTTTTCTTCTAAAATGTTTTAAATCATCTATAGAAATATCATATCCAGCCATATACATAGTAGCATATAAAAGTGCTGACCCATGACCTGCTGACATAACAAATCTATCTCTTGAAATCCAATTATCATCTGTCGTATTTATATTCATATGTTTAGCAAAGATAGTATAAATTATAGGGGCTGCTCCCAATACAATTCCAGGATGGCCTGACCCTGCTTTATCTATCATATCTAAACCTAATGTTTTTATATTTGCAATTATTTTTCCGTCCACACTAACACCTCTATTTTATATTATTATACCATATAATATAAAATATTAGATGTTTTTTCTAGATATTTATATTAGTTTCATTTTTGACATTAACATATGTATTCATTCCAGTTGTCATTGCACCTCCTATATAAATAAGTAATGCATAGAAGATTACTACTCCTATTAATAATTTGTTTTTTAATATTTTTTCCATTCTATTCCTCCTTAACTATATTTAGTTTATCACGAACACTTGTTCGTGTCAATAATAAAACAAACAAATGTTTGACATAAAGTGTAAAGTGTGTTAATATGTATTTAGAAAGTATAAGGAGGAAATATGAATAATCTTACAAAAAGACAAGAGGAAATATTAAATTACATAAAAGAATATATTGTATCTCATGGTTATCCACCTACCGTTCGTGAAATTGGTAAGGACTTAGGAGTATCTTCACCTGCAACTATTCATACACATTTAAATAAATTAGTTGAAAAAGGATTTATAAAAAAAGATAGTTCTAAAAATAGAGCTATCGAGTTATTAGTAGAAAATGAATTTGAAGATAACGATGAATCTATAGTAGAAGTTCCATTACTTGGAAAAATCACTGCTGGTTCTCCTATAGAAGCTATCGAAATACCTGATGAATTTTTCTCATTACCAGCTTATTTAGTTCCTAGTGATAAAGAAGTATTTACTTTAAGAGTAAGTGGTGAAAGTATGATTAATGCGGGTATTTTAGATGGGGATATAGTAATAGTGCAAAGACAAAACGTTGCAAGAAATGGTGAAATTGTTGTAGCTATGAATGATGAAAATGAAGTCACTTTAAAAACATTTTATAAAGAAGATGGATATTTTAGATTACAGCCAGAAAACGATACAATGGATCCTATTATATTAAATAGTGTTACTATTTTAGGAAAAGCAATTGGTTTATATAGAAAGTTTTAAATAAAAAAAAGAAATAAGTTAAACTTATTTCTTTTTATTTTGAACTAATAAGAGTTATTCTTGCATAACCATTTCCAACTTTAGCAAAATTCACAGTTGGTTCTTCATCAAAATCAGTAGTTGCTAATGTTTTTGTATTAGCTCCGTTACTTCTTTGACACCCAAAACAATACATAGCTTTATTTGTTAAAAGACTATTACCAATATATGATGATCCTCCGCCAGCTCCACCATTATTAGTAGCAGAGCCTCCACCATAGAATCCTCCACCACCTCCGGCTCCACCATAAAAAGTCCCGCCTTTAGCGCCTTGCCCAAATGAGCCATCTACTTGGCTAGTAGTTGCTCCTATACCGCCAGTTGTTTGTGTTCCACCATGTCCAATCGTATTAATATTATTTGAAATTCCATCTACACCAAGAATTCCACCACCTGAGCCACCTGTTCCATATTCGCTAGCACTGTAGTAGCCTCCGCCACCACCACCAGCTGCAACTATTAAAATAGCTCCTTTATAGCTTTCTAATGTTGATAATAATCCTGAAGTAGTTGCAATAGAAGTTGCTCCACCGCCAGAACCTCTTCCGCCACTTACACTAGTAGGTAAACTATTACCACCACCATTATATCCTCCTGCAACTTCGCCTGATGTAGTAGTTGTGACTCCAGCTCCACCAACATTAACATAGAATTTTTGATTTACATACATATCTATTGTTCCAGCAACATAAGCACCATATCCACCTATATAAGTTTCATTAGCTGCTCCACCTTGAGCTCCCCATGTTTCCAACTTATATATTCCATCACATGGCACTGACATATTTACTTCAGAGCCTGTATAACTATAAGTCCATGAAGTATTATTTGCAACTTCACAAGAACCAGGAACATATTCACTATGTTCACCGCAATTATATTCATACTCTAATATCTTATTACTGTTCTTCGTTACTTTAATAAATAAATGTGAAAAGTTACAACTCATCTCTTGTTCTAATTTTCCATTTAAAAATCCTTCTTCTACTAAAGTACTTGCATATACATTTGTAGATCCGCCATTTTCTTTTAAACTAGGAAATCTATCTAAGTTTGTTTCAACAAATGCTTCACAAGCACTCGCTATTTTATTCTTATTACTATCTTCATAATTAGTTTTAGTATCTTTTAATGCTTTTGTTAAACTAGTATAAGATAATAATAATACTACTCCTAAAATAATTATCATTGCGATTAACTCTACTAAAGTAAATCCTTTTTTCATACCATCACCTATTATCTTTAGTATACATTATTTTCAAAAAAAATAAAAGACTATTAAAGTCTTTTATTAAAATTTAAAATCATCTAAGAAATCATCTATTGTTAATATTTTTTCATCAATTTTTTCTAAATTAACTTCTTTTTCAATAGGTTGTTCTTCAACCTCTTTTTTATTACTAATATCATTCTCGGATTGTAAATTTGTTTTTAAATAAGCTTCTATTATTTGACTCTTTGTTATTTGAGTACCTGTAGAATATCTATCAGTTATTGGAAGATCAGTAGTTTTAATTTCTAAATAATCCATTCCAATCTTTAATAATAAATCATGCTTATTTGATAATATAAATGTGTTTATTATACTATAAGGATTTGTTTTAACATCCCTTACCATTAATAAACCTTTTCTAGCTCTAACCATTTTATCAAATTCAGAAATTTTAATTCGTTTACCTGTTCCTTTATCAGTTACAACAGTTAATAAATCATTTCCTTCATTATAAATTTCACCTTTTACAACAATATCATTTTTTAGTGATATAGATTTAACACCACTAGTTTTTAATCCAACTACTGGAACTTCACTAGCGTCATATTTTAATCCATAACCATTCTTAGTTGTAATAAATATCATATTTCCATCATTATTAGAAACATTAATAACTTCATCATCATCTTTTAATTTCATACATGTAATTGGTTTATTATAACGTTGAGCTTTAAATTCACTTAATTTACTACGTTTAACCATTCCATTTTTAGTAAACATAATAATACTATTATCTATATCAAAATTATATACTGGAATACTCTTAATAATTTTTTCTTCAGCACCTATTTTAATAACATTACTTACATGTTTACCTAATTCTTTCCATTTTGTTTCTGGAAGTTCATATACTGGAATATATAAATAATTACCTAAGTTAGTAAATAATAATAATGTATTCATTGTATTCATTTTATACATGCCAATGATACAACTACCTTCTTTTATTAAATTATCTTCATCTTTATTATAGCTTCTCATTGAAACTCTTTTTACATAGCCCTCATTAGTAACTACTACAACACAATCTTCTTTTGGAATCATAGCTGTTGTATCTATCTTAATTTCAGTTATTTCATCTTTAATCTCTGTTCTTCTTGGTGTAGCATATTCTTTTTTGACTGCTCTTAATTCAGATTTCATAACATCTTTTAACTTATCTTCATTATTTATTATTTCTCTTAATTCTTTAATAATCATATCTAAGTTTTTCTTTTCTTCTTCTAAAGCAACTACATCAGTATTAGTTAATCTATATAATTGTAATACAACAATAGCTTCTGCTTGTAATTCTGTAAAATCATATTTCTTACATAAATTTTCTTTAGCATCGCTCTTATTTTTACTTGCTCTAATAGTTTTTATTACTTCATCTAAAATTGATAATGCTTTAATTAAGCCTTCAACAATATGGCTTCTTGTTTCAGCTGTTTTTAAATCAAATTTCGTTCTATTTAAAACAAATTCTTTTTGATGAGCTATATAAGCATCTAATATAGGTAAAATACCTAAAGTCATCGGTCTACGATTAACTATTGAAACCATATTATAATTATAAGATATTTGTAATTCGGTATTTTTAAATAAATAATTTAAGACTAGTTCTTTATCTGCTCCAGCTTTTAAATCAATAGCAATTCTTAAACCTTCACGATCAGATTCATCTCTTACTTCACTCATACCATCTATTTTTTTATCAATTCTTATATCATCAATTTTCTTTACTAATAAAGCTTTATTGACATCAAATGGTATTTCTGTAACTATTATTTGTTCTTTACCTTTTTCTTTAACAAATTCACATTTAGATCTTACTATTACTTTTCCACGTCCTGTTGTAAAAGCATCAATAATACCATCTTTTCCTTCAACTATACCACCTGTTGGAAAATCAGGTCCTTTTACTATCTCTAAAATTGTATCTAATCGGCAATTTGGACTATCTATTCTTTTAATAGTAGCGTCTATTATTTCTCCTAAATTATGTGGAGGTATATTGGTTGCGTAACCTGCACTAATACCAGTTGATCCATTAACAAGTAAGTTAGGAAATCTTGCTGGTAATACAGTTGGTTCTAATTCTGTATCATCAAAATTAGGTGACCAAATTACTGTTTCTTTATCAATATCTCTTAATAATTCATTACTTATTTTTGATAATCTTGCTTCAGTATAACGCATTGCGGCAGCACTATCACCATCCATAGAACCATTATTACCTTGCATATCTACATATGAAGTATTTTGTTTCCACCATTGACTCATACGAACCATAGCGTCATATATAGAAGAATCACCATGTGGATGATAATTACCCATTATATATCCAACAGTTTTTGCACTTTTACGATATGGCTTATCATATGTATTATGGTCTTTATACATACCATATAATATTCTTCTTTGAACTGGCTTTAGTCCATCCCTAACATCAGGAATAGCGCGATCTTGAATAATACATTTAGCATATCTACCAAATCTATCACCCATTATTTCTTCTAAAGCATAATCATGAATTCTACTTATAACATCTTGCATTTTATCACCCACTATATCTTGTAATTATCTTCTAATGTAAAGACAACATTTTGATCTATCCACTCTTTACGAGGTTCTACTTTATCACCCATCAATACACTAACTCTTTTTTCAGCAAGTGCACCATCTATAATATTAACTCTAATTAAATTTCTACTATCAGGATTCATTGTTGTTTCCCATAGTTGATCAGCATTCATTTCACCAAGTCCTTTATATCTTTGAACTCCTGGTTTACCACCATTTTCTTTTTTAACTTGTTCTAATTCTTCATCTGTCCAAGCATAAAAATGTTTTTTACCATAATCAATTTTATATAAAGGAGGTAAAGCTATATATAGTTTTCCTTCTTCAATTAAAGGTTTCATATATCTATAGAAGAATGTGATTAAAAGTATTTGAATATGTGCACCATCATCATCAGCATCGGTCATTATAATTACTTTATCATAATTAGAATCAGTAACTGTAAAATCAGTACCAACTCCTGCACCTATTGTATGAATCATAGTATTAATTTCTGCATTTTTTAATATTTCTTCCATATGAGTTTTCTCGGTATTTAATACTTTTCCTCTAAGTGGTAAAATTGCTTGAAATTTACGATCTCTACCACCTTTAGCTGATCCACCAGCTGAATCACCTTCGACTAAGAATAACTCATTCTTTTTAGGATTCTTTGATTGAGCTGGAGCAAGTTTCCCAGATAAAGCTCTTTCTTTTTGTTTCTTATCTTTGCCTAATCTTGCTTCATCACGAGCTTTTCTTGCAGCCTCACGAACCATACGACTCTTTAACATTTTTTCTACTATATCAGTCGCTATTGCTTTATTCTCTTCTAAATAGAATTGTAATTTTTCATAAACAATTCCCTCAACAATACTTTTAGCAATTGGTGTTCCTAATTTACCTTTTGTTTGCCCTTCAAATTGTAATAAATCTTCAGGAATTTGTAAAGATATTACTGCAGTTAAACCTTCTCTAGTATCAGAGCCTTCTAAGCTCTTATCTTTAGCTTTAATATAACCATTTGCTTTAGCATAGTCATTAAAAACACGTGTAATAGCAGTTTTTAATCCTACTTCATGACTACCACCATCATTAGTTTTAACATTATTAACAAATGATATTATATTTTCTGAATAACTATCAGTATATTGTAATGCTACTTCAACATTAATATTGTTTTTACTTCCATCTAAAGTAAATACTTTATGTAATGCTTTTTTATCTTCATTAATATAATCAACAAATGCAGACAAACCATTTTCATAATGGAAAGATTCACTTCTTGATTCTATTTCATCTACTACTTCAATTGTTAAATCTTTTAATAAGAAAGCACTTTCTTGCATTCTTTCAATTATTGTTGAATAAGAAAAACTTGTTACTGGAAATATTTGTGGATCTGGTTTAAATCTTACTGTTGTTCCAGTTTTACTAGTCTTTTCCAATTTTGTTAATGGTTTAGCAGTATGCCCACCATTTTCAAAGCGAATATAATGTTCATATCCATCTCTTTTAATATTAACTTCCATCCAAGTAGATAAGGCATTTACTACTGAGCCACCTACACCATGAAGTCCTCCAGATACTTTATACCCACCAGCTTCAAATTTACCTCCAGCATGTAATACAGTATATATAACTTCAGGAGTTGATTTACCACTAGCATGCATACCAATTGGTACACCACGTCCTTCATCTGTAACTGATAAAGAACCATCTTTATGCATAATTATTTTAATTTTTTTACCATAACCATTAATAACTTCATCAATAGAGTTATCAACAATTTCCCAAATTAAGTGATGTAATCCCCTTTTATCTGTTGATCCAATATACATTCCTGGACGCTTTCTTACTGCATCTAGGCCTTCTAATATTTTTATTGAACTTTCATCATATTTTGCCATATCTATCACCTTCCTAATTATATCATAAAGAATCTAAAAACTCAAAAAAAATAAGGGTTTTTGTTAGAAAAATAAAGAAAAAAGAGAATATTTTTCTATTCTCCTTTTTGTAATTCTACTAATACTTCACGTGGCTTAGAACCATTTTGAGGTCCAACAATTCCTCTTTCTTCTAATTTATCTACTAAATTAGCTGCTCTATTATATCCAATTCTAAATCTTCTTTGAATTAATGAAGTACTTGCTTTTTTACTCATTACAACAAATTCAACAACTTGATCATATAGTGGATCTTCTCCAGCATCATAATCTTGTCCTTCTTTTTTATCATCATCTAACATTGTTGTAGCATTCATTTCTTCATCATCCATTATTAATGTATCATCATATTTAGCTTTTTGTTGTTTGATTGTATAATCAGCTACATTCTTAATTTCTTCATCAGAAATAAATGTCCCTTGAATACGAATTGGAGTATTTTCACCTTGTGGTAAGAATAACATATCTCCTTTTCCTAATAACTTTTCAGCTCCTTGAGCATCAAGTATTGTTCTTGAATCAATTCCACTTGAAACTGCAAATGCTATTCTAGATGGAATATTTGCTTTTACTACACCTGTAATTACATCAGTTGATGGTCTTTGTGTCGCTACTATTAAATGCATACCAGCAGCACGAGCCATTTGTGTAATACGCATAATAGAATCTTGAACTTCTTTTGCTGCTACTAACATTAAATCAGCAAGTTCATCTATTATTATTACTATATAAGGCATACTCTTTAATTTTTCACCATCTGGTAAATTTGCATTCTTCTTTTCTACATATGCATTATAACCAGCTATATTTTTAGTACCACTTTGCTCAAATAAGTCATATCTTTTTTCCATTTCAACGACCATTTTTTTAAGAGCAATATTTGCTTTTTTA
>Ga0116152_10003341_pt1 | contig 12903 bp, 10 predicted proteins | sample AD_UKC119_MetaG_FD_89894 | JGI IMG/M metagenome (GOLD analysis project Ga0116152, IMG submission 89894) | Active sludge microbial communities of municipal wastewater-treating anaerobic digesters from Hong Kong - AD_UKC119_MetaG | ecosystem: Engineered > Bioreactor > Anaerobic > Digestate...
CTCCGGTGTATCGCTGTTTGCCTGCAAGACATAGATATCGCTTCCCCACAGGGTATACAGCGTGTCGCCGACAGCGGCCATCGTGGGGGAATTATAATTATCGATTCCCAGCTCGGTGCGCTGATCATTGCTGAACAGGTAGGCGTCTCCCGGTGCGGCCAATGCGGCCGCGGTCAAGCACAGAATACAAACGGCGCACAAAAGTGCGGTTAATTTTTTCATGGTTTTCCTCCGTTTTGCCTTATGCAGGCAGTGTTTTATATGGATTGCATGGAACGGTGAGCGTGTTGTCCCGAGCAATCGGCTCGGATGCAGTATAGCATAGTGTACTATACGTTGCAATACACGTAGTACAAAGAGAACGGATTTCCACCAGTTCCTCCATCAAAGATAAGACGTATCAACAGGGAAAAAAGATCATAAAAAACCATAAAAAATGAAATTTAAGTTAAAGCAGGAAGAATAAAGGACTGGAAAAAACCGCGCAATGCGGCGCGGCTGCAAAACGATGCTCTTTAACATGCTGACGGCCCTGTGTAACAACAGGGCCGTGGATGATAGATTGCGTTGCTGTTATATTTATCAATAATGTCGTCCGGGTTTATACATCCATAGGCAGCGGATTGCAAGCAGCGCGCTGCCCAACAGCAGGATAAGCCATAGCACAAGGTTGGATTCGTCTCCGGTTTCCGGATAAACCGTTTCCCATGCGGCAATTTGCAGTGCTCCGGCAGCCGTTGTACCCAGCGGATTGCCCGCCAGATCGGTAACGGTGCCGTTGCCACCCGCGCTGTAGCTGACCGTAACGCCCGCAGCACCGGCCGATAATGCAGATACAGAATGTGTTTGTGTTATTATAGGGCAGGGAAAAGTACACTGTCAATATATCTGCATCCGATAGAAATTAATAAAGTATATCGTTTATCTAACAAATCCGAATCCAAGCGGATTCGGATTTGTCAGCAATTTATTCTACTGATGATAGGCAATATAGTCTTATGCGTTCAGGCTCTTGTCCAGCTTGATCACGGCATTCAGCATCACATCCACGGCCTTGGCGCACTTTTCGGTGGAGGTGAACTCCTGCTCGCAGTGGCTGTAGCCGCCCTCGCTGGGTGCGAAGATCATGGCGGTGGGCAGGATATCGGCGGCAAACTGCGCGTCGTGGCCCGGGCCGGAGAACATCTTCAGCGTCTTGTAGCCCAGCTCCAGCGAGCTTTCCTCGATGGTATCCACCAGCTTCGGCGCGAACGCGACAGACTTGCGGGCCCAGGCTTCTTCCTTGCTGAAAGCGCAGCGCTCCACCTCGGCGGGGATCTTATCGATCACGGCCAGCACTTGCTTGATGACCTCGGGGTCATAATGGCGGGCGTCGAGGGTGAACTTCACCTCGTCGGGGATGATGGTGTGGATGTTGGGATGCGCGGAAATCTTACCCGTGGTGTATACCAGCGCAGAGTCGAGCTTATCCAGCTCGTCGTGGAGGTACTGGATGATCTTGCAGGCGGCATACAGCGCGTCCTTGCGGTATTTCATGGGTGTGGTACCCGCATGGTTGGCCTGGCCGATGAAGGTAAACTCGTAGTTGATCATACCGCATACGCCGGCAACTACGCCCACATCGTATCCCTCGGTATCCATCACGGGGCCCTGCTCAATGTGCAGCTCCAGCATCGCAGCATATTTGTCGGCGGTCAGGCGGTTTGCCTCGCTGCCGATGTAGCCGCTCTCGGTAAGCGCCTGGCCGAAGGTGTAACCGGGCTTATCCTTGGCGACGGAGGCCAGCATCGCGGCCTTGTCGAACTTGTGGCAGATCACGCCGGAGGACATCATGGCGGGCTCAAAGCGCGCGCCTTCCTCGTTGGTCCACACCATGGTGGTCAGCGGGTGGCGGTGGGGGATTTTCTCGGTCGCGATGGTCTCCATCGTTTCCATACCGGTCAGCACGCCCAGCACGCCGTCAAAGTTGCCGCCCTGCCGCACACTGTCCAGATGCGAGCCCATAGCGATGGCGGGCAGGTCTTCGGTGCCGGGGATGGTGGCGTACATGTTGGCCATGTCGTCGGTCACAACCGTTGCGCCGATGGCTTCCATGCGCTTTTTGAATTCACCGCGCGCCTGCAGCGCTTCGGGCGAGAGGGAGAAGCGGGTGATGCCGCCCTTGCCCGTGTCGCCAAACTTGGAAAAGGTCTTGATTTTGTCGTCCAGTCGTTCTCTGCTGCAATGTACCATAAAGATTCCTCCTTAATTGTTCTTGGATTTGGGTATGCAGGTACCCGCCGATATGGCTTCCGCCGGACAAACGGTAATGCACAGGTGGCAGCCCACGCATGCTTTGCCGTCGAGTACGGGGCGGTTGTCAGCGCTTAAGGTAATGGCCTGGTGGCCGCCGTCCATACAGGAGATATAACAGCGGCCGCAGCCGACGCACTTTTTGCGGTCGAATTTGGGATAGCAGATCGTGGCGCGGTCCAGATCATCGCCCGGGATAATATGGGGCAGCGCACGGCCCACAAGCTCGGAAATCGTGATGCCCTCTTCATCCAGATACAGGCGCATGCCCTCGATCATATCCTCGATAATCCGGTAGCCGTACTGCATCACGGCGGTAGTTACCTGCACGGTTTCGCAGCCCAGCGCGATGAACTCCGCCGCGTCGCGCCATGTTTCAATGCCGCCCATGCCGCTGATGGGCACATCCGCAAGCTGGGGATGCTTTTTCATCGATTCGATAAAGCGCAGGGCGATGGGTTTGACGGCCTTGCCGGAGTACCCGCCAACGCTTGACTGGCCGCGCACGTCGGGGCCGGAGGAGAAGGTGCGCAGGTTGACATTCATCAGGCTTTTGACGGTGTTGATAGCCGCAATGCCCGTAGCGCCAGCCTCCATGGCGGCGATGGCGGGCGGCTCCATGTTGCCGAGATTGGGCGTCATCTTTGCCAGCACCGGCAGGGACGTGCCCCTGCGCACGGCGCGCATGTAATCGGCGACCATCTCGGGATTCTGGCCCACATCGGAGCCCAGCCCGTTTTTAGCCATATGCGGGCAGGAAAAGTTGCACTCAATGATGTCCGCGTTTGCTTCTTCCGCCATCTTGGCAAGCTGTGTCCACTCGGCTTCGTCACGCCCCATGATGGAGGCGATGATGACCTTGGTGGGGTAATCCCGTTTCAGCTGTTTGATGCACGTAAAGTTTTCTTCGGCGGTCTTTTCGGAGGTCTGCTCGATATTTTTGAAGCCGACAAACGGCGTCGCTTCCTTGCCGATGGCGTCAAAGCGCGGGGAGACCTCGTCAGGCGTGAAAAGCCCGATGGTTTTCATGCACGCACCGGCCCAGCCCATATCGAACGCCCGGGCGATCATGCCGTAATTGTTGGCAACGATCGACGAGGACAGGAAGAACGGATTGTCGCATTTTACGCCGCAAAACGTGATGTTAAGGTCGCTTTCCGGTTGCCTGGGCGTGTGCGTATGCACGGATTTGAGCACGGCATCGATCGCGATTCCGCGCGAAACCTTGCCTTTGCTGCACGCGGACAGGCAGGGCTTATCCGCGCAGGTTTCGCAGGCCAGCGTGTCGGGCAGGTGCAGGGGCGCGCCCTGCGTATTTTCAAAGCGTACCGCGCGGATGACGCGCGCCGGTTTCAGCCCGTAGGGGCAGGCAGCCGTGCACGACGCGGGCGAGCACAAAAAGCATGCGCCCGCTTCCTCCCGCAGCATCATGGTTTCGTTGAACATGGTATCACTCATTTCTTGGCCGGTATCCGCTTCACAAATTCGCCGTAGCCCGGTTCGCCCACAAATTCACCGTCTTTATATACCAGCTTGCCGCGCATATACGTCTGCACGGGATAGCCCTTCACGGTCTTGCCCTCCCAGATGGTATGGTCGTAATCGGAGTGCATGTTTTTCACCGAGATGGTGAAAGGCTTCTTGGGATCATACAGCACGATATCGGCATCCTTGCCCACGGTGAGCGAGCCCTTGTCGGCGCAGCCGAAGATTCTGGCGGGGTTGGTTGAGCACAGCTCCACGGCACGCTCGAAGGAGATTTTCCCTTCGTTTGCGGCGGACAGCATGTACGGGTATAGGTTTTCGATGCCCGCGCAGCCGTTGGGAATCTTGGTGAAATCGTCCTTGCCCCAGTCCTTTTCGTAGCTCATAAAGGGGCAGTGGTCGGTGGCAACGGTATCGATCGATCCGTCGGCTACGGCCTTCCACAGGGCGTCCTGGCTCTCCTGGCCCTTCATGGGCGGCGAGCACACAAAGTTGCGGCCGTCCTCCCGCTTGTAGACGTCGCAGGTGAACTCCAGATACTGCGGACAGGTTTCAATATGGATAGGCGCGCCCGCGCGCTTGGCCGCCACGGCCGCCTCCAGCCCTTCCTTGTCCGCCATGTGCACGATGTACAGCGGCGCGTCCACCGATTTGGCCCAGTGCACGGCGCGTTTATCCGCTTCGGCTTCCACAAATTCGGGGCGCGACAGGTAGTGATACCATGCCGAAGTCTTGCCCTCTTTGAGGAAGTTCGCAATATTCATATCGATGACATCGGGGTTTTCGGCGTGCAGGTTGGTCATGCAGCCGACTTCCTTGGCTTTCAGCAGTACTTTGATAAAGGTGGCGTCGTCCACCATCATGCCTTCTTTTTTGTAGACGAAGAAGCATTTGAAGCTCGTGATGCCGTAGTCCGCGGCGGCTTCAAATTCATCCAGCAGCGTGTCTTCGTTCAAATCGGTAATGCAGCAGTGGAAGGCATAATCCACGCAGGCATTCGGGTCGCACATTTCCTGACGGGTTTTAACGGTTTCCACAATGCCGTGGCCCTTGCGCTGCATCGCATAATCAAACACGGTGGTCACGCCGCCGCAGGCCGCCGCGCGTGTGCCCGACAGGTAGCTGTCCGACGATACGGTACCGCCGAACGCCATTTGCAGATGCGTATGCACATCGATGGCGCCCGGGAGTACAAGCAGACCGGTTGCGTCCACCACCTTTTTTGCCGGCACGGTAAGCGCCGTTCCGATCAGCACAATTTTCCCGTTATCCACGGCAATATCCGCCTTAAAGGTAGTTTCCGCAGTGACAATAGCCCCGTTTTTGATCAGCAGATCCATGAAGAACCCTCCTTATGGCGCCTGCGGAAGCGCTGCAAAGCGTGCTTCCGCAGGCAAATTGGTTTGGAAATTTATCCTATTCGGTGAGTTTGTACACGAGCACCAGGCCGCTGCGCTGGAAGACCTGCGCAACTTCGATCAGGCCCATGCCGCCGGCATTGGCGGCAATCAGGTTGGACACCCAGGTAACGCCAAAGTCCACCTGGCCGGTGTATACGGCAGTCGTTTCGGAGATGTCGCCGCCGCCGGGCACGATGGTCACGTTCAGGCCGACTTCTTCATAGTAGCCCTTGTCCAGCGCTACATAGTAGCCCATGAACTGCGCCTGCGGCAGCCACTTGAGCTGGATGCTGACGTCGGTCTTTTCGGGGGTGCCGATCACGGCGCCTTCGGCCATGGCGGCATCGTAGTAGCTGGAGTCGTACACATCGGCAAGGGTCATGCCCGCAAGGGCTTCGGCGGCTACGCTGTCAGCCAGCTGGATATAGGTCTTGGCCAGTTCCAGCGTCTGTGTCATGGCAGCTTCGTCGATCTTGCCGTAGTCGGTCACGGTGTTGCCGGCGGTATCGGTTTCCACGAGCTTCTTCACTTCGGAAGCCATGTAGAGCTGATGCTCGCTGGACACGGAAGAACCGTAGTTGTACACGATCTCGGCGGCTTCTTCAGGATTGGCACAGGCATAGGCCCAGCCCTTCATGGAAGCATAGATAAACGCCTCGACGGTGTTGGGGTTCGCTTCGGCAAACGCGGCGGTGGTGAAGAGGTTGTCCTCCAGCATTGCTACGCCTTCATCGTTCATGTCGATGTAGTCCACGGTATCACCGTATGCATAGCCGCCGTCGTAATCGTTGACGACGAGGCCCAGCTCGTTGTAGGTCATGGCCGAGGCCAGCAGCAGGGAACCGTCGTCAAAGCCATCCATGTCGAAGGCCTGGCTCAGGTAGGTGGTCGGCATGCCGTATTTGGTTAAAAGCGCCTGGATTTCGTATTCGTTGCCCAGACCCCAGTTGCCGACTTTGCCTTGCGTTGCCGCATCGATTACCATTTCTTCGGCAGTCTGATCTGCGGTGTACGCCGCGGCCAGCGCGGGCATCATCACCAGCGTCATCACCATCACGACCACTGTGAGCAAAGCGATGAAAGAGTTTCTGTTGTTCCGATTCCTCATGTACATTTCCCCCTAATTTCTTATTTATTCTATCTGAAAAGGCTACTTGCGCCCTTTCAGCAGAATGCTCTCAAAGATCAGCAGCACCATATACAGCAGGATGCCCATAATGCAGGCAACCAATATATAGGCCCATGCCGTGGCAAACTGCGCCAGCACGATGTTTTCGCGGATCTGGCGGCCCACGCCGATGATGTACTCGGCAAAGTACTCGCTGACCAGCGCCGAGATGATGCTGCCCGGCACGCTGACGCGCAGCGCCGTAAATACGAAGGGCAGGCTGTTGGGTACGCGGAGCTTGAAAAACACCTGCCGCTTGTTGGCGGCAATGGATTCCATCAGTTCCTGTGAAAAGGGCTTGAGTTCCGTCAGGCCGCGGTAGGCGTTTACGCTCATAGCCACGGTGCAGGTAATGGTGACGACCAGTATCTTTGCCACCATGCTGCGTACGCTCGCGTCGGTGCTCACGTCCTTGGTCAGGTTGTTTAATATCGGCGCGATGGCAATGATGGGGATGGCGTTGAACGCCGAGGCCAGCGTCAGCCCGCCTTTTCCCCATTTGGTGAACAGGGCCGCGATAATCCCCAGCGTGTATCCCAGCAGCGAGCCGAGGATCAGCCCGCTCACCGCCACGATGGTCGTGGCCCACACGTTAGTCATCACGGTGGGAAAGTTGTCCCCGATAATGCCGATGATGCGGGACGGCAGCGGCAGCGTGAAGGTGTCCGCGCCCAAAATCTTATGCAGGATCTCCGTTTGCCACAGCACCACGATCAGCACGCCAAACGAGATCGGGTACACGAAGGTGGAAATCGTATTCCAGTTCAGTTTGGATTTTTTCACGATTCCATCACCTCCGCTTTCCCGGCAGGCTGTACTTGCAGGGCGCTCAGCTTCTTTTTGCTGATCGGTCGGCCGTTGGAGAAAAACTTCTCCAGCCAGCTCATCAGCTGATAGCTCAGGATGCCGATAATGGCGCTGATAAACACGATCTGCCAGAACACGTAGATACTCATGGCGTGCTTGAGCGACTGCGACATCATGCAGCCCAGCCCGCCGCCGCCCTGCAGCGTATCCACCAGAATGGAGGCGGTAATGGCCAGCGGCGCCGCGATCTTCAATCCGGAAAACAGGTAGGGAACTGCAAACGGGATCATCAGCTTGGCGTATATTTGCGATCGGCTGGCCGCCAGCGAATACATCAGGTCATGCTGCTCCTTTTCCACGGCTTTGAAGCCGGACAGTGTGCTCGTCGCCACCGGATAAAACGTCAGTATCGCGGCGATCAGGATACGACTTTTATCAATATCCTTGGTCACGGCCAGCACGATGGGTGCCATGCCCAATATCGGGATCATCTGGATAATCATCAGGTAGGGGAAAATCATCTTTTCAATCGCGCGGAAGCGGCTCATCAGCAGCGCGAGTACAAAACCCACGCATGCGCCCTCCACAAACCCGATGCCGGCGCGCGCCAGCGTGATCCACGCATTGGAAAGCACCAGCTGTATAGCGGTCTGCCGGCCGTTGACCTTTTGGGTGGAGAACACCGATTCCGCAATCTGCCACAGGTGGGGCAGCACGTTTTGCGGCGAGCGCTTGATGGTGGCAATGTAGGTTGCCCCAAGCTCCCACACGATGATCAGCCCGACGACCCATGCCACGGTGACCCACTTCGGGGAGGCAAAGAATTTCTTCCATGTCTTGTTCTTCAAACCGCTACATCTCCTCAAAACTGTTGCGTACCTTGGCAACCAGCGCGGTAAACTCCGGCGATTGCTTTACGCTCAGGTCACGGGGACGCGGAATGTCCACATCCACGATGGCGGACACGCGGCCCGGGTGCGGCGAAAGCACCACGATGCGGTCGGACAGGAACACGGCCTCGGAAATGTTATGGGTTACGAATACGATGGTCTTGTTGGTCTTGTGCCAGATTTTCAATAGATCCTCGTGCAGCTTCTCCTTGGTAAATTCATCAAGCGCCGAGAAGGGTTCATCCATCAGCAGGATTTCCGGCTTAATGGCCAGCGCCCGCGCGATGCCCACGCGCTGCTGCATGCCGCCGGAAAGCTGGTGTGGATACTTGTAGCCGAATTTCATCAGCCCGACCATCTCCAGCATTTCGGTTACGGTTTTGGTGCGGCGCGGCTTGGGGATGCCCTGCACCTCCATAGGCATGCACACGTTGCGGCGCACGGTGCGCCAGTCAAACAGCACGGGGCTTTGGAACACGATGCCGAACTTTTTTTGCAGGCGCACTTCCCGCGGGCTTTGGCCGCGCACGGTGATGCTGCCCGACGATGGCTTTTGCAGATCGGCGATCGCGCGCAGCATAGTGGTTTTGCCGCAGCCCGAGGGCCCGACCAGCGACACGAACTCACCCTGCCTGATCTCCAGGTTTACGTTGGTGAGCGCATGTATGGTCGACGACCCGTTTTTATCGGGAAAGCTGATGGACAGATCTTCGATACGAATTTCTACCCCGTCGGGCACAAGCACGTTGTTTCGGTTAGGGTCCGGTACCAATCGCTGCATGCTGTTTCCTCCGCTTCAAAATGGAATTAAAAAAGGCGTCCGGCAAATCATTCGCCTTACGCCTTTGTAATGCGGTAACTATTCAGTCGTTTGTGCTAATAGAGACTTTGGTAAAGGGTTACGATATCGTATTGCGATACGGAGCTGCGCGTATTGGCGGGACTTCCGCTTTGGAGTGCTTCCACCGCCATTTGCTGCGCTGCGGCAAGGAAATCCTCCCTGGCAATGCCATACTCCCCGGGGGACGGGATTTCCAAAACCTTGGAGATCCGTTTCAGCTGCTCGATCAATGCATTGGCCGCCGCCTGGTTGCTGTCGCTGCCAGAGGCAAAGCCGACCGCGCGGGATAAGGCGGCAAATCGTTCCGGCGCGCCCTCGGCCGCAAAGGCCAGGCACGGCGCCAGCAGCATGGCGTTGCTCAGGCCGTGCGGCACATGGAATTTCGCACCGATGGGCCGGCTCATGCCATGGACAAGGGTAACCGACGCATTGCAGATGCACACCCCCGCTTCAAATGCCGCAATCGACATGGATTCACGGTCCTTGGCCGCACTGCCGTCATGATAGACGACCGGCAGGCTCTCAAAGCAGCGCTTCACGGCGTCAACGGCATAGGGATCGCACAACGGATTGGCGCGCTTGGAGGTGTAGGCTTCCACCGCATGGGTGAGCGTATCCATACCGGTGTAGGCGGTTAATTTCGCCGGCATGGACATCGACATCGTATAGTCCACGATCGCCAGCTTCGGCAGCAGCGCGTCTCCCTTGAGCAGCAGCTTTTCGCTGGACTTGCTGTCGGTGATCACGATAAACTTCGTGGCTTCCGAACCGGTGCCGGCGGTGGTCGGGATCAACGCAAGGGGCGGTACATCGGCCTCAATCTCCTTGCACGTGTAGGCGCATACGCCGTCCGGCAGTACCACGCCCGCGGCGATGGCCTTGGCGCTGTCCAGCGCGCTGCCGCCGCCGATACCGATCACACAGTCGCATGCCGCCTGCAGGTAGGTCTGCATACCTGCCGCCACCATGGTATCGTCCGGCTCGGCGGGGATATCGGAAAACAGGGCGTAGGGCATGCCGGCCAGCACATCCGTAAGCTTTTGAAACGCCGGCATTTTATCCATTCCGTATCCGGTGACGATCAGCGGCTTTTTGCCAAGCGAGCAAAGAGCCTCGCGGCAGCTTTCCAGCGCGCCTTCCCCGAATACCGTCCGTTTGGGAGTTAAAAGTGAAAAAGACATATTCTTCCTTCTTTACAGGGACGCGTCCACTTCGGTAAGCACATCGTCCAGTTTCTGCAGCTCTTCCAACAGCTGTTCCTTGGTGATGATCAGCGGCGGCATGACGAGGATCATGTTCTCGTGCGTATAGGTCATAAAGCCTTTGGCCGCGAGCTTTTTATTGATCCCTTTCATAATCCCGTCGGGATCGCTGCCGTAGGGCACCAGCGCTTCCTTTGTTTCCTTGCTCTTGACCAGCTCAACGCTTGAAAACAGGCCGATGGCGCGCACGTCGCCCACGCAGGGATGCTTGGCTTTCATTTTTTCAAGGCGGGCCTTGTGCACCTTGCCAACCTCGGTCACATGCGCGGCAATGCCTTCTTTTTCGTAGAAGTCCACGCATGCCAGCCCCGCCGCGCAGGCCAGCGGATGACCGGAGTATGTCAGCCCGCAGGAGAGCAGGTGATCGTCGAAGTACGTCGCAACCTGCTTGCTGACCACCACGCCGCCCAGCGGCACATAGCCGCAGGTAACGCCTTTGGCGAAGGAGACAATATCGGGCTTGATGCCGAAATGCTCAAAGCAGAACATCTTGCCCGTGCGGCACCAGCCGGTCATTACCTCGTCGCAGATCATCATGATGCCGTACTTGTCGCACAAGGCGCGCACACCCTGCATGTAGCCCTCCGGCGGGATGATCACGCCGTTGGAACCCGGGATACTTTCCTGCACGATAGCGGCGACGGAATACGGATTTTCGTACAGCAGCTGCTCTTCCAGCTTCGCCAGATAAAACTTGGTGGCTTCGGCTTCGGATGCAAACTCGATCGCTTCGCGGTACACATAGGGATCGAAAAATTTCACAAACCCGGGAATACCCGGCTCCAGCGGAAAGCGCCGCGGTTCGCCGGTAAGGTTGCCTGCGCCAAACGACGCGCCGTGGTAGCTGCGGTAGCGGCTGAACACCTTGTTGCGGCCGGTAAACATGCGCGCCATTTTGATAGCGTTCTCGTTGGCCTCCGCGCCGGCATTGGTGAAAAACACCTTGGCCATGTTATCGGGCATCAGGCTGATGATCTTCTTGGCCAGCAGGGCGCGCGGCTCGGAACCGTAGCCGGGGGAGACGTAGCAGTACTTGTCCACCTGCGCCTTGATGGCTTCGTTGATGGCTTTGTTGCCAAAGCCCACGTTCAGGTTTACCAGCTGGGAGGACATATCGGTATAGCGATTGCCGTCGGAATCCCAAAAATAGATGCCCTCGGCCTTTTCCACCGGAATGGGATTGATCGTCTTTTGCACGCTCCATGACTGCAGAATATAATGCCTGATCATATCGCGAAGTTCGTTTCCCTGCATGCCCTCATCTCCTAAAATAAAAAACACGCCGCAACGAAACATCGCTTCGTTGCGGCGCAAAAAATATGTTGCAATTATATCGCCGGACAGCGGTCGTGTCAAGGGGGTAAAACCGACCAAAAAGTACATGCTGTGTAATTGGATGCGCATTTCTTGGGCCATGGCAAGGAATGCGGTTGTACGGTAAAGTATTGTAAAATGTGATACACTATGTTTGTTAAATCTACAAAAAGGGGTTTTTCCGATGAGAATATCCTATGAGGAAATGCATAAGGAGCTAACCCGGATACTGATAAAGCACGGTTTGGAGAGGGAGCGGGCGGTGCTGTCGGCCAGGCTGTTTGCGGATGCAAGCCGCGACGGCATTTATTCGCACGGGCTGAACCGCTTTTCCGCGTTTGTACGCGCGATAGAATTGGGCGATGTCAAGGTGGACGCCAAGCCGACGCTGGACGCGGATCTCGGCGTGATTGAGCGCTGGAACGGCAACCGCGGCCCCGGCAATCTGAATGCCTATGCCTGCATGCAGCGCGCCATTGCGCTTGCCCATGAGCATACCTTCGGCGTGGTGGGACTTAAGAATACCAACCACTGGATGCGCCCGGGCAACTATGGCCTGATGGCCGCGGAGGCGGGCTGCATCGGCATTTTATGGACGAACACCCTGCCCAACATGCCGCCGTGGGGCGGGCAGGACGCAAAGCTGGGCAACAATCCCATTGTGTTTGCCATCCCCAATGGGGAGGATCCCGTGCTGCTGGATATCGCAATGTCGATGTTTGCCTACGGCAAGCTGGAAAGCTATGCGCGGCAGGGACGGGAGCTGCCCGTGGACGGCGGGTTTGACAAAGAGCAGCGGCTCACGCGCGATCCGGCCGCGATACTGGAAACGCAGCAGGCACTGCCGTTTGGATTTTGGAAGGGGTCGGGGCTGGCACTGGCGCTGGATCTGGTAGGCGCGGCTATCAGCGGCGGGCGCACCACCTGCGAAGTGGGTGAGCTGCCGCGCGAAACCGAGGTCAGCCAGGTATTTATGGCCATTGACCTGCGCCGTATGCCCGATAGCGAAGCATACGCAAAAAAGGTGAAGACAACCCTGCAGGACCTGCAGACTGCCATCCCCAGGGATCCGCAGCACCCCGTAACCTATCCCGGACAGAATATGATGCGCGTGCGCCGCGATAACCTGCTGCACGGGATTCCTGCGGAAGAGGCCATTTGGAACGCCGTTAAGGAGATGTAAAGCGAAAAAAACCAGCGGCACGCATGGTATCGCTGGTTTGTGCGGATAAAAAACGGCTACTGGTCTTTGCGCAGCTGATCGGCAATATCGGTCAGGTTGATGTAATGCATGCCGGCGACCCGGCGGATTTCCGAAGCGACAAAGTTATCCGTCGCCAGCACCTTAAACTGCTTACCTCTGGATTTCAGCAGCTGCAGCGCGCGCTCAAAGTCGCCGTCGCCGCTTACAAGCACCGCCATATCATAGTTATCAATGGTGTTA
>Ga0116152_10003342_pt1 | contig 12900 bp, 10 predicted proteins | sample AD_UKC119_MetaG_FD_89894 | JGI IMG/M metagenome (GOLD analysis project Ga0116152, IMG submission 89894) | Active sludge microbial communities of municipal wastewater-treating anaerobic digesters from Hong Kong - AD_UKC119_MetaG | ecosystem: Engineered > Bioreactor > Anaerobic > Digestate...
ATTTCATGCGGTATTAAGAAAAACAACACTAAAATTAAGACGTATGAAAAAAATGATTGTTTTCAGCCTGATCCTCGCCGCAGCTATGCTGTTTTTTGCCTGCGATAAGGAAGACACCCTCACAAAAGAAGCGCTTACTGAAGCGGTGGAAAAAATTTCAACAACAGAAACTACCGTCGAAGATGTTATGGAAGAAGCCACTTACGAAGTTGACCTTTTCTCTTCAGCGCATAACCTGCTGGGAGAATATATGGCCAATAACAACCAATGGCCTGCCGGTTATTTAAACAGCCAAAATGCATTCGGGCGCCGCTACCGTTTCCAACAGTGCCCCGAAGTAACTTTAGTAACGGAACCGGGTGGCTTTCCAAAAACCATCACACTGAATTATGGTGACAGCACAACACTCAATAATGGAAGGGTATTGTCGGGTATTATTGAAATTTATATTACCGCGCCATTATTTGAAGATGGATCCTCCCGAACGGTGACCTATATCGATTTCGCCATGGATACCATCGGCATCTCCGGCACGAATGTACACGTTTTTGCAGGCGATAACCAAACAGAAAGAATCTTTACAGTAACAGGTACTCTGGTTTTCTCCTTCCCCAATGGTCGTTCAATTCTCCGCGAGTCGGAATTGGTCAGAGAATGGCTTTCTGGTTTGGAGACAGAATTCAACCCACTGGATGATAGCATTATAATCACCGGGACGATAACACTCACCCACAGCGACGGAGACATTTTTGTTAAAGAAATTGTTGACCCGCTGATGCGTGTTGGCGAATGCCGTTGGATTGTGCTAGGCAGTGTTGAATTCTTCAAAAATGACGTTTCAGTTTTACATCTTGATTATGGAAATGGCGAATGTGACCGCATTGCAACCCTAACCTACGAAGGAGAAACCCACGAAATCCTTATTGGTGGAAGACGCTGGGGAAATAACCATTAGCAGTAAAAGCCGGATGCAAGTGTATTCCTGCATCCGGCTTTTTATCAGGCATGAAAAGAAAAGCAATCCGTTGAGCGAAAAAGAGTTTAAAACGATATTTGATCAGTGGTTTAACCCGCTTCGGGCCTACCTGATTTATCGGAGTGGCGATGAGGAACTAGCCACTGATATTGCGCAAGAAACGATGCTGATTGCCTGGCAAAAAAATATCTATACCCAACCGAAGTTCATTCCGGCAATGCTCTATAAAATTGCCGGCGACCTGTTTGTCAGTTATTACCGAAAACAGCAATCAGCCACTAAGTACCAGCTCACTTTAGCATCGGATAACCATTCATTGACACCGGAAGAGGTTATTAACTATCAGGAAACCAATGCAAAATATGAAAAAATTCTAGCACAATTACCGGAAGGCCAACGCACCGTTTACCTCATGTCGCGATTAGAAGCATTACACTACAAAGAGATCGCAATTCGTCTGGGCATAGGTGTAAAAGCAGTAGAAAAACGTATGAGCAACGCACTGTCAACCCTTCGGCAAAAACTCATCAACGAATGACACACGATAACCGACAATTCACTCCCAACGGAGGCCTCAGCCTCGATGACCACCTCTCCCGGTCGCACATCGTCTGGAAAAAATCCGGGGATCAGGCGTGGAAAGAAATACAACAACAAATACAAAAACAACCGGTTATCACACCGCTTGACCGTCGTACGCTATATGCCCGCTATTCGATCGCGGCAGTTCTTATTTTACTCTTTGGCATAACCCTGTTTATCCGTTTCTATTCAAAAGTTACCACCACTGAGTACGGTCACCCTATGGCCATTACCCTGCCCGATGGCTCAGAAGTAAACCTCCAAGCAGGCTCCAAACTCGCATGGAATCCACTTTGGTGGAAAATAAGCCGGATCGCAACACTGCAAGGAGAAGCCTTTTTTCATGCCCTACCCGGAGGCCGCTTTACAGTAAAAAGTGAACAAGGATCAACGACCGTTTTAGGAACCTCATTTAACATCCTTGCCCGCGATAACCGTTACGAAATTACCTGCATGACAGGACAGGTAAAGGCCGAGGCGAAAACAACAAAACAACAAATTATTATTAATGCGGGAGAGCGGGCCATACTGAATACCAGCGGCATTTTCATCCTGAAAAAAAACAATAATACTGAACATATTAGCGGATGGGAAAATAATATGTTTACTTTTACCTCAGCACCGCTGCAGGAGGTATGGAAAGAGGTGATGCGACAATACGGAATAATCCTTTATTACCCGGTCACAAACCACTTGTACACGGGTTTCTTTTCCCGGTCGATGGAAGTGGAGACAGTGTTAAATCTGATAGGTAAACCCTTTGGATTAACCTTTATTAAAAAGGCAGAAAACGAATATGAAATTATTCCAGACAAAATTCAAACTGGCCCTTAATAGAGCCCTTCTGTTTGTAGCCATTGCAACAATGCCGGTAGTACTCAAGGCCCAATTCATAGTTATTTCAGCTAATAATGAACCCCTTAACAAGGTAATGATTCAACTCCGGGATTCAGCCGGCATTCAACTCTCCTTCGATGATGCCTTACTTAGTACCTTTCTGATCAGCAGTCATCAGACATTTCCAACCCCGGAAGCAGCAATTCAGTCGCTGATTAAAGATTTCCCCCTCCAATATGAAAAGAGCGGTGACGTATTTTTACTTTTTCCTAAAGAAAAACCAGTAAAAAATTACCATTACCGGGGTGTGGTAAAAGATAAAAACACCGGAGAACCGCTACCCTACTCCCACGTTAAAATTCACAAAACCCGCATTATCACCGACCTTTCCGGAACGTTCAGCTATATGCATTCGGGTGATTCGGGAATCAGCCTGACCATTTCACATCTTGGCTACTTTATTCACGACACGGTGATGTCAACCCCAGGCAGCCATACCGTTAACCTTACCCCCTCGGTAATCGGGTTACAAGAAGTAATCATCGAAGGCCAAAGAATTGAAAAGGAGTTACAAATCGGAAGGATAGCCGGAGTAATGCGGCTCAACAAGTTCATTGGCCGGCATCTGCCCGGCAATGCAGATAACAGTATTTATAATCTTCTGCGGCTACAGCCCGGGATAATGGCCTCTGGCGAATCGGCCAATGACTTGATTATTCGGGGAGCCTACGAAGGCCAAAGCGAAGTACGTTTTGATGGCTTTAGCATTTTCGGCGTTAAAAATTATAACGACAATATCAGTGCAGTTAATCCACTGATTACAAAAGACATCGAGGTTTTTAAAAGCGGATACAATGCCAGATACGGCAACCGGGTTGGAGGTATTGTCAATATCACAGGAATCAACGGAAATACACACAAACCCACCTTCCAGTTAAATCTTAACAATTTCACAGCCAACGCATTGCTAGAATTACCCCTTTCAGGAAATAGTGCCGTTATTGCTGCATTCCGACAAACCTACTATAACCTGTATTCTCCCGAAACCTATTCCATCCTGCGTCGAAGAGCGACCAGACCAGTGGTTCCGGCCGATATTTCTGTCTTTCCTGACTACACCTTTAAGGACGCCAATATCAAATACTCAGTACAGAAGAAAAACGGGGACTTACTCTATATTAGTTTGTTTGGTGCGAAAGATGAATTTAATTATGAATTAGCAGAATCCTTTTCGCAAAACAGACAAATAGCCAAACAATTTTCAGAAGCCAACCATCAGGCCGGTGCAGCTATCTATTATGGGAAAAATTGGGCAAAAGGAAATAAAAGCAGCATTACTGTTGCGGCCAGCGGACTCAATACTAGCTTTTCCGACCGGTATACGATCACCCAAATTAACCCCGATGAAATCGTAACTGAACGGTCTTATGGTGCAATAAACAGAATCGGTAATTTTGATTCCCGGTTTGAGCATAGAATTGTAGTCCATTCAAATCACACCCTCGAAGGAGCCATTGGTATAACATCAAACACCACACAGGTTGCCTGCGATAGTCTGACGGTAGCCCTATTAAACCATCAAACGGCAACTTTGCGTCTTTATGGATACCTTCAGGATCACTTGCAACTTGGTAACTACATCACAATCGTTCCGGGAATCCGTATGAATTATGCAGTAAAAGCCAAACGGGCAATTCCTGAACCACGGATATCCGCTGCAATCTCCAAAAATCAAAAATTTATTCTTACGCTTGCAGCAGGTCGCTACAGGCAATTTATTTCAAAAGTGCTGTTTTTGGATGCTGCCGGAAACAGAAAATATGTCTGGATGAACAGCGACGGAATACATATCCCTGTTCTGGCCGCCACACATCTGGTTATTGGCTCCACTTATTCCCTGGCAACGTTTCAGGTTTCAGGTGAGTTTTTTTACACCCATACCACAGGCGTTTCAAGGTATATCCGTGCGACTGCCGACAGCCAACCTCTGCGCTATCAGGGTGAAATCATGGCATACGGCCTCGACTTATACCTTAGAAAAGAAATTAAACAACATACCTTCTGGGTTTCTTATACCCTGTCGAGGGCATTGGAAAAATTCCCGTACTTCGCAGAGGACGAATTCAGGCGCGCACTGCACGACCAGCGACACGAATTGAAAACCGCGCTTCTTATTAATCTGGCATCATGGCATTTCAGTACCAATTATATTTATGGCAGCGGACAACCCTTACCAACCTGGACTGGTGCCGGCGAACTCCGGGAAAAGGCATACTCGCGGCTGGATGTAGCCGCTACGTATGCCTTTTCCATAAAAAAAATTACCATGGAAGCAGGAATTTCTGTCCTTAACCTCCTCAATACAGAAAATATTAAATATTCAAATTACGAACGTATCGTGTACCCGGCCAACAACAGCATAACCCTTTTCACAGAAGCTATTCCCATCACACCAACACTAAATTTAAAAATCGTACTTTGATGGATGAGTCTGACATTCTGACTGATTTTTAGCCCATTATAAACCTTCGACTTGATTCGGGATTTTGCACTTCGAAACCTTGCCGGCTTTTCTAATTGTGAATACACCTATATTTCGTGCTGATTGACTCTTGGCCATAGGGCATGTCAAAAAAATTGATTTGCCCCGTCATTTTTTGCAGGGTCTATAATCCAAAGATTATTTATCTTTAGAAAAAAATATTGTCCGGGAAATTGAATTTATCCAGAATCCTGATCTGAGATTCCTAACCCTGTCCGGAATGACAGCTATTTAGTTTTTAATGGAAGAGGGGGTTATGCGGCTTTGTCACAACACCCCCATCCAAAAGAAGAAAGCCAAGAAAGCCCTGTCGTTTCGTCCAAGGAAAAAAATCCCGAACGTTTTACCGGACAACATTAAAAAAAGAAAAAAGATGAGAAACCTTATAGAATCAGAAAATTTCCGGTATTTTTTAATTATTACCATAACACTGTTGATTGCCATATTCGGCACATGGGCCTTACGCGTAGCCATCGACCGATACATAAAATTTTCATCAAAAAAATTGAACAGTGACCCTACAAAGTACAAATTCTTGAAGAATGCAGTGAGTTTTTTGGTTTATGCAGGGGCACTGATATTTATTTTTATTTCTATTCCGGCTTTACGGACACTTGGTGTGACTCTATTTGCAGGAGCCGGAGTAATAACTGCCATAATTTTGTTTGCATCACAGGCGGCGTTTGCCAATATCATCAGCGGAATTTTCATTGTTATCTTTAAACCCTTTAAAATTAACGATATAGTAGATATTGGGACACTTAGCAAAGGTCGTGTCGAGGACATCACACTGCGGCACACGGTAATCCGGAACTTTGAAAACCGTCGGTTAATCATACCCAATTCAGTAATCAGCAATGAAACCATCACCAATTCAGATTTAATTGACGAAAAAATTTGTAATTTTTGTGAATTCATGATAAGTTATGATTCAGATATAAACCGCGCGATGGCCCTTATTGCGGAGGAGGCCAGAAAGCATCCGGACTTCATGGATGGCCGCACAGAAGAAGAAAAAGCCACAGGAACTCCCGATGTGATGGTTCGCGTGACAGGATTTGGCGAATCATCCGTTAACCTCCGGGCATATGTATGGTCGGCCGATCATACCAGCGGATTCAGAATGAAATGTGATCTCTATAAGTCGGTGAAAGAACGCTTTGATCAGCAGGGGATTGAAATACCCTTCCCCTACCGGACCATTGTATTTAAAAACAACAAAAATGAAAAGCCATGGCAAGATACCTGACCAACCGGGAAAAAAGTAAAGGGGAAGCACCCGGAGCGCTGATATTTTTAGGGGCACAAAAAACAAAAGAGAGTGCCATTCATCTTATACAATATAACGCCTCAGGGATTATTGAAAAACAGCTTCAGGTGGAAGATATATCGCCGAAACTGGCAATTCCGGGCCACACGACCTGGCTAAATATTTATGGATTACATGATATTGCATTGATTCGTCATATAGGTGATACTTTTACTATTAGTTCACTGGTACTGGAAGACCTTCTTAATCCAGACCAACGCCCAAAACTAGTGGAGACCGAGGCCGCAATGGCAGTCTACCTGAAACTATTTCCAAAATCCACCACTGAAAGCCAACTTAATAGTGAGCAAATTACACTCTATCTTACTGATAATTTATTAATTACATTTCAGGAGCAACGTACACAGCAATTCGAAGATGTACGACGAAGGATCAGAAATCACACGGGAAGAATCAGAAACCTTCAGGCCGACTACCTTTTTTATGCCTTAATAGACACTGTTGCCGATTCGTATCTGCATCATATTGAATATCTGGGAAGCCGGATTGAGGCCTTAGATGCGGAACTACACCAAACAACAAATAGAAAACTAATACAAAAAATTTACGCGTACAAGGGAGAACTCCTCTATATCCGAAAGGCCGTACGGCCCGTAAAGGAGATCACAATAAAACTGCACAAAAGTGATAATCCTCTGGTAAAAAACAAGACCCTTCGCTTTTTCGAGGATCTGGATGATCTGACTACACAAGCCATTGAATCGCTGGACATCTATTATACCATGATTACTGACCAACTGAACCTGTACAACACAAACCTAAGTAACAAAGCAAACGATGTAATGAAAGTGCTTACCCTGTTTGCCAGCATCTTTATTCCACTAACCTTTATTGCTGGCATATATGGAACCAACTTCGACTACATCCCTGAGTTAAAATGGCATTATGGCTATTTCGGAATGCTGGCAGTAATGGGGATTGTTGCAGTAATTATGCTAATATTTTTTAAACGAAAACGTTTTTTATAAGCAATTTTAAAGCAATCCCATTGCATGATATAAAAATAATAAATCGAGTAAGGAGTGAAGAAATTCAAACAATTTTGTTTTCAACAGAAACAATCTTTTAAGGAGCCGATGGAGGCATTTCGCCTTTTTTTACCCAAACTGACGACTCCAAACGTTGAAATTCGAGGTTATCTCCATTTCGGATAATCCGCCAGCTACCCTCCACATCAGAAGCGCCAAAATAAAAAGCAACATCAGAGGCCACCTGAATACTTTTTGATGACTCAAGAGGTGCAGATAATTCCACTTTAACATTGGCAGTTATGGCCAGCACATCAGAATTACTCCGCAGGGTATGGGTGTATATTGCGTTATCTGCCCGGATATCATTCATAACCTGCAGATTATGTTCAACGCCAAGGTCGGCTCCATACGTACCAGTCATACAAGGGATAAATGTTTGATCAAAAGGAGTGAGCCGAACATCGATGGAAGAGGCCGTGGAGAGGGTATTGTTTTTAGCACCGATTAACACAGACCGGTACATTTGGGTGGCAAAATAATCACCCTGGCGTGGCACCGTCAATCGTGAACGGCCATTCACAATAAGATCAAATGCAACCCCATCAACCGGATCAATCATAGTGATACTCAAGTGCTCTCCAGTGGCGGAAAGCAGCGCATTGCCAATGGTTACATTTTCCGATTTCAAGCCGGTAAACTCCCCTGCGCCATGTACCGTGAGGCCCAAATCACCACCAGCAGCCGAAGAAACGGTTGCACTTCCTGTTCCACCCACCTGATTATACGTACCAATCAACGAAACAGAGATATAGGAAGACTGAAAATAAGGCGTATTGAGAGACGAATGAAGGCACCAATAACCCTGTTTGAAATACAGGTAACCTCCTGTTCCTGCATAATAATCTCCAGTTAGTGTGTAGCTGCCATCTAATGAGGAGGTACCGGAAACAGTTAATGTTGTTAGCGCTCCGGAAGGGGGTGTAATTTCCACAATCCGGTTCTCAAAGTTTTTCGTTATTCCGGAGTCATCATACCATAGCCCTGATCCTGAAATGCCGCTCACAGCGGTGGTAAAACCAAAACTACCGTCATACGTCACATACTTTGTTGCCGAAGCCTGTTCGGGCAAATCCCTGACCGAAAGTGTACCATTAACGGTTAAAGCATCCAGAGAAAAATCGCCATAAATTAAGGGCTCAGCAGAACTGGAATTTTCCACAACAAGCCGATTGGATTCATTTAACCCGCTACCTGCCTTATAGCCAATAAAAACATTATCACTTCCTGAGGTATTCGTAATGCCGGCATTATACCCGATGATCGTATTGCGTTCACCCGCACCATCCGCAAAGGCTCCCATTCCAACAACTGTATTATGATTATGGGTGGATATACCTGCAAGGGCATTATTTCCTATCGCGATATTCTGAATACCGGAAGTAAGGGAAGGAGCAGCATTATAGCCAACAATAATATTAGCACTATTTGAAGTATAGCTAATGGAAGAGGCAACTTGAACACGGTTCAGCCGGGCCTCGCCGTAAACTGTTAAATCTTTGAGTAGCATCCCGCCTTGCTGGGCAACAGCCGCAATACTAACAAAGAGAGAAATAATCAATACGGGAAACAGGATTCTTTTCATCGCAATTAGTTATTAGTTTCGTTAAAGATAGCGAAAAAAAACAATCCAAAATACAAGAATCCACAGAATAATAATCAGCCCCCGGAGGAACAGCGATTAACGTTAATAATTCAGGCGTTTACTGATAAACAAATCGTTTTATGCTTCGTTTGGGTGTTTTTTCAAATTCTTCGGCGTGAATTTCATAGCCAGAAAGGTTCATATATCCCGGCAAGCGATCGTTGGTTTCATTGATATACCGCTGTAATACTGCGGGAAGATCGGATTCAGTAAGTCCGGCTTTTTTTACCGCTTCATAATCCGGGCAGATCAGGGCAATCAGTTTATTATTCCGGGGTACCACTACCGATTCAGAAACCATAAAGCGGTTATTCAGAAAAGATTCGATTTCTTCAGGATAAATATTTTTTCCTGATCCGGTAAGGATCATGCTTTTAGAGCGGCCTTTAATAAAAATATTTCCTTCACTGTCGATAATTCCCAGATCGCCGCTATGAAGCCACCCCTCGTTGTCGATAGCCTGCGCCGTAGCTTCTGGATTTTTATAATACCCTTGCATCACATGCGAACCCCGGATAAGAATTTCTCCCACCAAATTTTGCGGATCATCAGAATCGATGGTCACCTTAAGCTCATCCACAGCACGACCCGAAGCGCCAAGTTTTGTAGTTCGCCATGAGGCATAGGAGATCAGGGGGCCACATTCCGTCATTCCATAGCCTACCGTAAATGGGAATTTCATTTTTCGAAAAAAACGTTCGGCCTCCGGGTTAAAAGCAGCGCCGCCAATAATCAGTTCACGAAAATTTCCACCAAAAACATCAAACATTTTACTTCGTATTTTATTATATAGAAGCTTATTAATCAAAGGTATACGAATTAAAATTGCCATCGAACGTTTATGGAATAGCGGCATGATACGGGTTTTGTAAATCTTTTCGATCACCAATGGCACGGAGAGAATCAGTGCTGGTTGTATTTCCTGAAAAGCATCGGTAACAATTTTTGGCGATGGAGTACGCGTCAGAAAGGTAATATGGCAGCCAAGAGTAAAAGGAAAGAGGAATTCAAAAGCGCATCCATAGGTATGAGCCAGGGGCAGAAAGCTGACTATTTTATCGGCCGGATTCAATGGCATATTAAGCTGGGCAAAGTTCATGTTCCCCAACAAACTTTTGTGTTGCAAAACCACGCCCTTGGAAAAACCTGTGGTTCCTGAAGTGTAACTAATCACGGCAACATCGTCATTATTACATTCAGAAAACCGGATATCTTCCTGCGAGAGACCATCAGGATAGCGGGTTTCAAAGGCCTGCATGGCTTCGTTAATAGCAGATTCCAACCCATGCTCATACACATGCAGCAGCGAAAAGTCCTGAATTTGAAGCACAGTACGCAGGTTAGTCATGGCATTAGGATCGAGTTTTTCCCAGAGCGAATCACCGGCAAAGAGCACAACAGAATCGGAATGATTGATAATATAATGAATATCAACCGGTTTGAAATCAGGCAAAATCGGAACGATAACCGCGCCATAATTCACGGCAGCGAGGTAAATAATTCCCCAGTTAGCTGAATTTTTGCCAACCAGTGCTATTTTATCCCCTTTTTTTACCCCGCAGGCTTGAAAAACAGCATGAATCTTCATAATACGGGTTCCTACTTCGCGGTAAGTGTAATCAATCCCTTTATAATCGGAAAGTGCGGTAATTTCCCAGTTATTTTTTATGGAAAATTCAAACAGCCGCACAAGGTTCTCATGTTTTTTCATGATCATTATTTTTTCAGATGGGTTAGTATTTCCAAAACGTTTTCGTCAGATCCGTCAAACGAAAAGCATTGAATGCATAAAATTAGCAAAAAATCGAGATACAAACACAAAACAGCATTTTATTAAAGATCAGACCCTTTGCAATACAGTTATTTTAAAGCAAAAACACCTTTTGAAGCCGGTGATCAGGGCAATTTTTCACCGCTGGCCGTAATCCAGAGGCGGTACCAGTCATCGTGCGACAGGGTAATCCGGGAGGCCTCCACCAGCGCTTTAATGCGTTCAGGACGGGTAGTGCCAATTACTGCAGCTACCTGTGGAACACGCAGTACCCAACTCAATGCAATAACCCCCGGAGCAACGTCATAGATTTGACTTAGCTCCTTCAGCAATCCGGCCGTGGCCGGTATATTTTTCGCATCAGCTGCAAAAGGGGATAAAAAAAGTCCTTTGTCCAGCGGACTCCATGCCTGCAGCTCAACGGCATATTGGGAGGCGAAGGAAAGCATGCCATCGAGGCCATGATTCATTACTTTCGCTGAATTCACCCATACCATCTGGTCAACTAACAGGCTATGCCCCAACGAAAACCGGATCTGGTTCACCCTGACCGGGAGCTGCAATGCATGTTCCAACCACTGGATTTGCCATACCGACATATTGGAAACTCCGAGCGATCGAACCGTTCCATTTTTTACCAGTGGTTGTAATACCCGGGCCAACGCTTCACCGGAAGCCAAAGGGTCAGGACGATGAAGAAGCAGGCTGTCCAGATAGTCGGTATGCAGGCGAGCCAGAATTTGTTCCACATGCTGTGAAAGATACGTTTCAGAAAAATCGTAGTAACTTGAATTATAGGGCCCTGCGTGAAGGTTGATTCCTGTTTTGCTCTGAAGAAAAATCTTCGACCTGAGTCCCGGATTATCTTTTAACCATAGGCCAAAAACGGATTCGGCCCTGCCCTGGTTATAAATATCCGCATGATCAAATCTATAAATACCTGAATCATAGGCAGTTTCCAACGCCATAAAGGTTTTTTTTAACACGGCCAAGTCACTCACCGTGGTATTTACAGCCCCGCCCAACCCCATACAACCATAAATTATTTTTTCTGTCTTTCTTCGCATCTGGCAATTTTTTATCCATTAACATAACCAAATAGAATAGAAAATGTTATTAAGCCTTTCAGCTCAACAAAATCATCGGTTGGGCATTTTAAAAATTTGTAATTTTACACCCCTTACCCAAATCCCGTTTGAATGATGAATACTAAGAATAAAAAAATCTATGACCTGACGCAAACAATTTGTGAAGGTATGTCACTTTTCCCGGGAACGACCCCACCGGATCAACAAGTTATATCGCGAATCGAAACCCACGGATACAATGAACATTCCATGCGGTTCACAAGCCATACAGGCACACATATGGATGCTCCGAACCATCTTATTTCAAAAGGCAAAAGGCTCGACCAATATGCGTTGGAACATTTCATTGGAAGAGGTTTCTGCATTCCACTCTCAGGGAAAAAAGACATCGCAGACTGGCACATTCTTACTTATAAACAGGAAATATCACAGGCTGATTTTATACTTTTTTATACAGGCCATGACCGGTACTGGGGCAGCGAAAAATACAGCCAGCGTTTCCCTGTAATTGACCCGGAAGCTGCCAGATTATTATGCACCTTTAATATCAGAGGAGTTGGTATCGACACCCTATCCCCCGACCCTGTCGCATCACAGGAATTGCCGTCACATCACATCCTCATGAAGTACCAGATAGTAATCATTGAAAACCTTACAAACCTGCAACCGCTTATCGAAAAGCATTTTGCATTTTATACCATTCCACTAAAAACAAATAGTGCGGATGGAGCACCGGTAAGGGCTTTTGCGATTTGCTAAGTAAATGCAATTCTTTAGGTTTAACAAGCGATAGGAATTCACTTTTTATTTAGATTTGTACCCGCTGTCATCAATTTAAAAATGTATGGACTCAACAAAAAAAATCTTTTATCTACTGCTTACCGTTGCCATTCTTCTGGCGCTTATTTACGGTCAATCCCTGCTGATTCCGTTTATCCTGGCCGTGCTTTTTTGGTTTTTAATACGTGTGGTAAAAAGAATAATTCACAAAACACGCATTACAAAAAAATGGCCGGATTGGCTTATGACGGCAATATCGACCATTTTTATCCTGGGCATGATTTCTCTGGCCGGGAATCTGATTTCATCCAATATTCAGGA
>Ga0116152_10003343_pt1 | contig 12899 bp, 7 predicted proteins | sample AD_UKC119_MetaG_FD_89894 | JGI IMG/M metagenome (GOLD analysis project Ga0116152, IMG submission 89894) | Active sludge microbial communities of municipal wastewater-treating anaerobic digesters from Hong Kong - AD_UKC119_MetaG | ecosystem: Engineered > Bioreactor > Anaerobic > Digestate...
ACCCGGTGAATCATCCGTCCGCCCCGCCCCGCTTCCCCGGGGAAACCTTGCTTGACATCAATATCTTAGCCTAGTATAAGTTTGACGCGTCCCGGGGTTCGACGCGTGTTTTCACGGCGAGCCCGTCGCGTCACGATACGGATTTGTGTCGACGCGCCTGAAGATCTGACAGCTCCATGGATCCTGGAGTACCGACAGGAATGACTCCGATGATCGCGACGAACACCCCGCCTGCGCCCGCCCCGCCCCCGTGTGCCGGGTCCCTGCGCGGCGCAGGTTTCATTGCGGATCGGGATCGACGCCGCGACCGGACCTCGACCCGAACGATTCTGTTCGCCGCCTTCCGTCTTCAGCGAACCGGTGGCGCCAACATCAGGACGGGAAATCGATGACCCCCTGGTACGTCATGGCGTTTCTGCTGGCTTCACTTGGCGTCGTCTTCTGGCCGCGCCGCGGACTTCGCGCCCGTTGGCGCGTATCACAGGCGCTTGCGCGTCGAATTCGACGTGAGGACGCGCTGAAGCACATCCTCAAGTGCGAAGCGAACGGACGCATGGCGACTCTCAACAGCCTTGCCGGATCGCTGCAGATTACAACGAGTGACGCGGCCCAGCTGCTTAAGGAAATGGGGGAACACGATCTGCTGACCTTCGAAGGCGGCAAGCTGCATCTGCGACCGACGGGCAGAACCATGGGCCTGCATATCATCCGCGCGCATCGTCTCTGGGAGAGCTACCTCGCGGAGCAGACAGGCCTGGCCGAAGTCGAATGGCATTCTCGCGCCGAGGAAAAGGAGCATCTGCTCACACCAGAAGAGGCCGACCAACTGGCGGCGCGGCTGGGCCATCCCACGCTCGATCCACATGGTGATGCGATTCCGGAGGCGGACGGCGTCCTCGAAGGCGACGCGGGTCGCTCGCTCAACTCTGTCGAACCCAACACACCTGTGCAGATCACTCACGTCGAGGACGAACCGGAAACGATATATCGTCAGCTCGTGGCCCAGGGCCTGCGCCCCGGAATGCGGGCCTTCGTCATCGACAAGTCTCCGACGCATATCCGATTCTGGGCCGACGGCTCTGAAAACGTTTTGGCCCCGATCCTCGCGGAAAACGTCTCCGTCAAACCGCTGCAGGGATTTCAGACGGAAGATCTGGTGGAGGAGGAGTTCCTCTCCGGATTGCGCCCGGGCGAGCGAACGCGCGTCATCGGTCTGTCGGCGGCCTGCCGAGGACAGGAACGCCGTCGCCTGCTGGACCTGGGATTTGTCGCCGGCACACCTGTCGAAGTGGACATGGTCAGCCCCGCGGGTGATCCCACGGCCTATCGCCTGCGGGGATCGGTTGTGGCGCTGCGACGCGAACAGGCGAATCTCATCCGGACGTCGTCGAAGGAGGTTGTTACGTCATGACCCGCGCTTCGTCAAAGTCCTCTGTTTCGCTGCCCGTCGCCAATACGGACGCCGCGCCGGCCCACGATGGCTGCGCCTCCTGCAGCGTCTATCGCGCCGCGAATCTAAAGAAGCTCGGCGTGACGATGGACACCTGCGATTTCGTCATTGCCCTGGCCGGCAATCCGAACACCGGCAAGAGCACCGTCTTCAACGCGCTGACCGGCCTTCGACAACACACGGGCAACTGGCCCGGCAAGACCGTCGCGCGCGCCGAAGGCGCCTACGCCTACGACGGCCGTCGATTCAAACTCGTGGACCTTCCGGGCGCCTATTCACTGCTGTCAACAAGCCTGGATGAGCAGATCGCCCGCGACTTCATTCTCTTCGGCCAGCCGGATGTCACTGTCGCCGTCGCTGATGCGACACGCCTGGAGCGCAACCTGAATCTCGTGCTTCAGATTCTCGAAATCACGGATCGTGTCGTTGTCTGCCTGAACCTTGTCGATGAAGCGAAACGACATGGTGTCACGGTCGACGATCGCCAGCTCGCCCGCGATCTGGGCGTTCCCGTCATCCCGACATCCGCCCGCTTTGGACAGGGGCTGCCTGAACTGCTGCAGAGCATCAGCGCTGTCGCCACGGGCGAAATCGTCTGCCGTCCGCATCGGCTGGCAACGGAACCCGACGCGATCAAGCCGGCGCTGTCCGATCTCGTGGCCCAGCTCAGGGCCGCGTACCCCGATCTGCCCAACGCACGATGGGTGGCCCTGCGGCTGCTCGGCGGCGACGAGTCCATTGTTGAAGCCCTTCGCACGGGTCAACTCGGAACGCTCCAGGCGTCCGCGATTCAAGAAACCCTCTCCGCCTGAGTCTGCGTGGATTATGAACGAACCAAACACCAGCGCCGCGCCGCCCCAGGCCGAAGCCATTCTCGCCTCCGCCACACAATGGCGAAGGCGGATTCACGGCGACCTGCACGAGCACATCGTTGAGGCAATCTACGGCCGGGCCTCGAATCTCGCCGACCGGGCGATTTCGCGTCCCGGACACGCGGCGAGACCAACGTTTGATCGAACCCTCGATCGCATCCTGACCAGCAGGCTCTGGGGTTTCCCCATCATGATCCTGCTGTTCGCGGTCATGTTCTGGCTCACAATCACGGGCGCCAACGTGCCCTCGAGCTGGCTCGCCTGGCTGTTGATGGATCAGGGCCATCCGTGGCTGCACGGCCTGTTCGAGAGCGCCGGCGCGCCGTGGTGGATCACGGGTCTCATCGTTGACGGAATGTACCTGGGCACGGCGTGGGTCATCAGCGTGATGCTGCCGCCAATGGCCATCTTCTTCCCGATGTTCACGCTGCTTGAGGACTTCGGCTATCTGCCGCGCGTGGCGTTCAATCTCGATCGCCTCTTCAAGGCGTCGGGCGCTCATGGAAAGCAGGCGATGACCACGATGATGGGCTTCGGCTGCAACGCCGCCGGTGTCATCGCGACACGCATCATCGACAGCCCGCGCGAACGGCTGCTCGCGATCATCACGAACAACTTCGCCCTCTGCAATGGGCGCTGGCCAACGCAGATACTCATCGCGACGGTCTTTCTCGGCGCCCTGGTTCCGGCGTCACTGGCCGGCCTCGTGTCGGCCGCGGCCGTCACAGGCGTCGCGCTGCTGGGTGTTCTGCTGACCTTTCTCGTCGGCTGGGGGCTCTCGCGCACAGTATTGAAGGGAGAAGTCAGCACCTTCAGCCTGGAGCTGCCGCCCTATCGCCCACCGCGAATACTGCAGACGCTGTACACGTCGCTGATCGACCGCACGCTGTTCGTGCTGTGGCGCGCCATTGTCTTCGCCCTGCCCGCCGGCGCGATCATCTGGCTCGTCGCCAACATTCATGTCGCCGGCGACAGCCTCGCCGGGCACTTCATTCATCTGACCAATCCGCTCGGGCTCTTCTTCGGGCTCAATGGCGTCATCCTGCTCGCCTACATCATCGCGATTCCCGCCAACGAGATCGTGATTCCGACAGTACTCATGCTGACCGTCATGGTGACGGGCTCGCACGATGTCGGCGCCGGCGCCGGCGTGATGTTCGAGCTTGAGTCGAACGACGCCGTCCATCAGCTGCTCGCCGCGGGAGGCTGGACGACGCTGACCGCCGTGAATCTCATGCTGTTCAGCCTGCTCCACAACCCGTGCAGCACGACGATCTACACGATCTACAAGGAAACGGGCAGCGCCCGCTGGACGATCGTCTCAACGCTGCTGCCGCTGGTCCTCGGGTTTGTGGTCTGCGGTCTGACGGCGACGATCTGGCGGCTCGTCCACTGAGTATTGGACACATCCAGATGTTACGACGTGAATCGACTGAGCGATGTCAGATCCGCACGCCGGGCGTCACACCCGGCCCAGGGTTGGCGTCGGGGTCGGCAAAGATATAGGCCGCGCCAGCGGCGCGTTTGGATTCCACGTCCGCCGATGGCGAACCGATCATGATGAAGTCGTCCCGGAACTCGATTCCAGTACCGAATGAATCAAACGCGCGAGACTCAAACGGCGCGAGCGTCACGGTCATTTTCCAGGTGTCGCCGGATTTCTCATAGAGCAGGACACGCCCCTTGCCGCCCGCCGTGATGGCGATGCGATCGTCGTGCACGGCGACATCGAGACCGAACAGGCCCGCGATCGCATCGTCGGGAATGATCGTGGCTTCGAGCGTGTAGAGTCCATTAACGCGGCGATAGATGTAAACGTAGCCCGCCATGAGCAGCGTATCGCCCTCGCGCTGTTTGGACGGGGCGCTGATAACCAGCAGGTCGTCTTCCATAGCGATAGCGGCGCCGAACTTGTCCGTCGACTTGCCGTCGGGCGCCGAGATCTTCTGGATCTCCACATAATCGCTCGCCATGCGCTCATAGATGTATACGGCGCCGAGCCCCGACGACTTGTTGGCCGCCCCGATGGCCGCCCACACGTTCGTCATGGCCATCGACCCGCCAAAGTCGTCGAACTGGCCACCATCCGACGCTGTGAGCCGCTGCGTCTGGATGAATGTTCCACCCGTGTCACGAAACACGTAGGCGGCGCCCTGTCGATCGTTCCGCCCCGGGGCGCCTGCGATGATGTGCCCCTGGTCGACGTCATAGGCCATGGCGGCGCCGAGCATTTCGTCATCGACGCCGTCGGGAATCGTCAGGATCTGAATCTGATCAAAGACCTGTCCACGATTGGCGAAGACGTACAGCGCGCCACGCTGAATATGAAACGATCCGGGAATCGCATATTTCGGAGCGCCAACGATCAGGCGTGTGTTGCTCACGGCGACGGACGCGCCAAAACTCTGTTCGGGGAACCTCGCCGTATCTCCGACAACGCGTGAATGGTAACTCCAGTCGCCCCCGATATTGATGAAAATATCAACGAGTCCCGTCAGAGAGTTCTTCGCCGGCGCCCCGACGACCGCGACGGAATCCGAAGCGGATATCGCGCTCGCGAAGAGATCGTCAACCGCGGCGTCGAAGGCCGCCAGTCTGGCGACCTGTTCCCAGTCAGAATCCGGCGAGGTCCCTTCGCTCGCGCCGGCCGAGCTGTTGTCATTCGCGTTTCCGCCGGGATTGTTGATACCCATCGGCGTCGATGTGTCCATCGGACAGTCCGCCCCGAACAAGGGAATGCAAAGCGCCGGGAGTACCAGGAAAGGTCGCTTCATCATGAAAGTGCTCCGGAGAGGTTCATTAGGCCACGAGTTCGCGGCGCCTCGGGATCTGGGTTTCAATCTTCGTCCATCATGCGTGAATTCGTCGGCGGCGGGCGCCGAAGAACAACATCATCGACAGCGTCAGCAGCGGCGCGCCGGCGCCACATGCGCCCGATCCACAATCCGTCATGCTGTCGGGCGTCATCTGCGGCGCGCCGGTGTTGTCATTGGCATTGTCATTACTGACGTTGTCGTTATTCGCCGTGTTGTCGTTCATATTCTCAACGCCGTTGTCATTGGCGTTGGTATTGGTGTTGGTGTTTGAATTTGTATTGTTGTTCTGGCCGCCGCCGTCATTCGCGAACGTTACGATGACGCTGTTCCCCTGGACGCTTGCGGCCGCCGAGATCGACGTCGGAAACCCGGTCAGGACGACATCATCAAATGCCCCCGCCAGCGTACCGGCCATCAGCACAGTAATCGCATCACCCTGCGATGGTTCGAATCCGTTCAACTGTCTGAGTTCGAGCGTTCCGGCAAGAGTTGCGGCGCCATCAACCAGAACCTGGTCGTGCTGCGTCCCGGCCGTCAGCCCGCCAACTTCGATGACAATCGTTGCGCCCGCATTCTGCGTATAATTGCCGGCGATGGATGGCGTCACGCTGGAGACGACTTCCAGAATACCCGGCGACGCGCCGGGCTCGACACTGGCGCCGTTGTTGACAACATTCGCCGCCAACTGGCCGGCGCCACGCAGGACGCCGCCATTGAGCGTCATCGAGCTGACAACGATGCCACCGCCCGCCAGCTCTGTCGCACCCGCGTTCTGCGTAAGAGTGTTGACGACGTTCGGAAACACCATGCGACCGGACTCCGATCGAAATTCGCCCGTGTTCGTCACACTGCAGACGATATTGGCGTCACCCGCCCCGCCGGACTTCCTGAAAAACCCTTCGTTCGAGCAGGGACCGTTACTGAACCAGTTGAGGAAGGCGAAGTCCGCCTGGATGTCGACGACGCCGTCGGCGCGGTTCCTGAAGTCGGCGAACCCGAGGCTCTGAGCGCTGAGTTCCAATGTCCCATGGTTCTCGAAGACTGTTGTCTGCCCGCCCGTGAAGTTCGGGCCGGAAACCGTCACGAGCGCCCCGGCGTCAAACGTGACGAGGGGCAGACCGAAGTAACCACCCTTCAGGTCGCCCTCGTCGCTGATCCGCAGACTGCCGGCGCCATGGAGACCGTGCCCTGTTCCGCCCGCGCCGGACATGCGATACCGCTGCACGACGAACTCGGCGTTTGCGTCGACGAAGTTGTTCTGCGCCGCATTGATATGAAAGAAGCCCTCGCCAGTCGCCGTCGCGCCGTCGTGATACGTTCCCCAGTGCTCCTGGCTGAACTCGGCGCCTGCGGCGATCTCGATGGCGCCGGACGTCTCGAGGAAATTCTGACACCTGAGCACGCCCGCCGGGACGGAAATGACGCCGTCTTCACGATTGATCAACCGGGTTTCAAAGAAATTGTGAATCGTCGCAACGCCATTCGCATCCTGTTTGCGAATCAGTCCGTGATTGTCGATCGGCTGTGTCACCAGACCTATTTGGTTAAGCGTCGCCCCGTCTTCAATCGTCACGACGCCGCCCGGCATGACATTCAGTGTCTGATTGAAGCAGCCCGTCGCGGCGCCCGCCGTCACGCGCATTTCGCCTTCCACATCGACCTGTCCCGTGAGCGCATTGGTCCCGTTGGCGATGAAAAGGCCGCCGGGCAGAATACGCAGGTGAACGTTCGGATCGCCCGCCTCATTCGTCATCGGATCCGCCTCGTTCACCAGCGTGCCCGCAATGCTGAGCACACCGGCGCCACCCAGCCGTCCGTCCGTCGCAATCGTCAGGTCGTCGATCATCACATCCTGATCCACGTTAACGCCGACGTTCGAGCCGGACTGCTTCACGACGGCCCGCCCATTGATCACGACGCCCGGCTCGAGCGTGAAGAAGTTGCCGGCAATGCCGAGCTCCGCGCCGGCGTCGATGTTCCATGTCCCATCGATGGCGCCGGCCCGCGTCAGGCGAAGCTCACCCGCCTGCACATGAACCGTGCCCGTGTTGCGAAGATTGACGGCCCATTCGCTCAGGCCCGACGAGAGTTTGTTCAGCGCGCCTTTGTTTTCGAACTCGCCGACGCCGAACGATGTCTGCAGGATCGCCGCGTCTGTCTGCACATTGAAAACACCGGTCGCGGCGTTTTCGAAAATCGAAGGGCAACAGGCGCCGGGGATCATGCCGATCGTCCACTCGCCGGCGCCGCTCCATGAACACGTCGCCGTATTGATCAGTCGAAATCCGCCAAAGCCGCTGAGTGTCTTGGGGTCGTCACCCTGTATCGTGAGCCCGGCGTTAAGCGTCACCTGTTGCCCCGACGCGCCGCCGGACCGACCGATTTCACCACTGTTCCAGACGACGGGACCATCGAAGACGCCTTCGTCCGCGATCATCAGGGCGCCGTTGACGGTAAAGTCCCCTTCCGACTGCGCGAGCGTCAGGGCCACGCCCGTCTTTCCGGCGTCGATCACGCAATCGCCGACAATCGTGACATCGTCGGCCCCGCCGGGAAGGCCCGGACAGACCGGCGACGGCGACGCCGGCGTGCTCCAGTTGTTGCATTTCATGTTGATCATGCAGTCACAGCATGTGTGCCAGTTGGCGTCGCCGCACTCGTTGTCGAAGGCAATCATGTCGGCCGTCGCCCGACCTCGCGGCGCCAGGATGGCCGCCAGGAAGGCCATCGCCAGGGCATATCGCACGCATGAGATGTCCATCAGCTGATCTCCCCATACGGGTAAGACGCCATCGACCCGGAGGGGGCGGATATCGCACGGCGGTCTCACCAGCAGTTGTTCAGGGAGGTATGCGCCAGTTCGTGGAGATCGGGGCCAGAACCGTCTCAGGGATTTTCGGCGCCGGCGTCGGCCGCCGTCGGTTGCGTTGACGGCGCTTTCGCCGCCGGAGCGGGCGCGGACGCGAGGCTTTCCGCAGTTGTTGTCCATTCCGCAGCCTTTTCCGGCTTCCCCATGGCGGAATAGAGCTGGCTGAGTCGGACCGCGAGGGCGCGTTTCCGCGTTTGCGGAATTCCGGGAACAGCCCGAACGGCCTCAAAGGACTCCAACAGGAGCGGCTCCGCCTGGTCCAGTCGCCCGGATCCGCCAAGAACACTGACAAGGCTGTCATTGACCGTCAGCGTGTCGTTGTGGGCGAGACCATAGATTCGCTTGAAAATGGCAAGCGATTCGCGGAGGGCGGCCTCACATTCGGGGAGTTCCTGTCGGACATAGCGCAGCACGGCAATATTGTGCAGGGACGTGGCCAGATCGGGATGATCATCGCCGAGCAAGGCGCGCCGCATGGCGATCGCCTTCTCGTAGGCCTCCAGCGACGCGTCGAGATCATTCATGCCGTGAAGCGCCTGGGCCAGATTGTCGTAGTTCGTGGCGATATCCGGATGAGACGCGCCGTGCCGCTTCGTGTTGACCTCGATCGCCTCCCGGAAATAGGGAGCGGCCTTCGCGAAGGCGCCCTGCGCCATGTAGAGCGATCCGAGGTTGTTGACGGCCTCGGGAAGCAGATCCGCCTCGGAGGAATCCGGCGCCGTGGCGTCCTGATAGACGCGATCGAGCAACGGCGCGGCTTCATCGAATCGACGCTGATCGATCAGGGCCAGCGCCAGATCGTTGGCGCACGAGACCGCTTCGGCGGCGCCGTCGGTCCCGCGCCCTTCCTGAATGGCGAGCGCCGCGCGCAGATCGGATTCGGCCTCGGCCGGCCGGCCCTCCAGTTTCAGCGCCGCGCCGCGCTCATGGAGCGCGCGGGCGAGACCTTCCGATTCGGGGCCATGAAGCTCCCGGAACGCCGTCGCCGCCTTCGTCAACTGCGCCTGGGCGGCGTCGAACTCGGCGAGCCCCGCGTAGCTGCGACCGATCGTGATGCGGATCTCGGCGTCAATCTCCGGCTCATTGCTCATTTCACCGGCGTCGAGCCGGGCAACGGCGTCGTCGAGGGCCTCGCGAACCTTCATGTCCCGGCGGGCGCTGCGACGAGGATCCGCCTCGCCGAGCATCTTCTGCAGGAACTTATTGACGGCCTCCGCCTTCCGCATGGCGAGCCGCGCTTCCTTCTCACTCTCCTCGGCGTTGCGTTTCTGCCGCTCGGCGACATCCCTGGCGCGATTCGCCTCACGCAGACCCGCCACGGCGATCGACATTCCGACGATCATGCCGACGACAACGACGACGATCGCCGTCATCATGATGCGATGCCTGGACGTGAACTTGGCCAGCCGATACATCGGGCTGGGCGGTCCCGCCAGGACGGGTTCATTTCGAAGATACCGCTCGATTTCGGCGGCGATCGCGGCGGCCGAGTCATACCGCCGTCCGCGATCCTTCTCCATACACTTCATGACGATCCAGTCGAGTTCGCCGCGCACACGCCGGATCAGGTTCCGTGGGTCGGCGCCGCGCCGCCTGGAGATTTCCTCGATCGTCGCTTCTTCATCCGTGTCAGTGGCGCCATTCGGATTCGGCGCCGCCTGACGGGCAATCGCTGTCAAACGCTGACTGGGTCGCGGCGGGTCCACTTCCCGCACGATGCGCTGAATCTCGCCGATCGGCTTTCGACGCAGGGTTCGGCGCCCGAGCGGCAGCGTTCCCGTCAACAACTCGTAGAGCAGCACACCCAGCGAGTAGACATCGGTTCGCGTATCGATGTCGCGTTCGCCCGGCTCGGCCTGCTCGGGGCTCATATACTCCGGCGTTCCGACGAGAATCCCATCGAGCGTCGCGATGGAGTCTTCCGTCAGACGCTGCCGCGTCGCCTTGGCGACACCGAAATCAATGACTTTTGCGAGGGACTCGCCATTGCCGGCGCCAAGGACGAGCACGTTCGACGGCTTGATGTCCCGATGAATGATCCCCTTCTGATGGGCATGCTGCACGGCGTTACAGACCTGCACAAACAGCTCAAGCCGGCGCTTCAGGGACAGCCCCCACCGATCACAATAGGTCGTCATCGGATCGCCCGGCACGAACTCCATCACGAAATACGGCCGGCCCTCCGACGTCGCGCCGGCGTCCAGCACCGCGGCGATATTCGGATGACTCATCATCGCCAGAGCCTGTCGCTCACTCTCAAAACGGCTGATGACGTCGCGCGTGTCCATGCCCTGCCTGATCACCTTCAGGGCGACGGTCCGTCGAACGGGCGTTTCCTGCTGCGCCTTGTAGACAACACCGAATCCTCCCTCGCCGACGATTTCAATCGGCGTGTAGGCGCCGATCCGGTCCGGGAGCCGCCGGCGCCCCTCGGCGCCGATGATCGCGGCGACCTCCGCGGAGCCATTCAGTGTCGGCGCGAGAAGAAAGTCGCCGGCGGCGTCATGGGATGCAAGCAGCCGCTCGACACCCGCGCGAAGTTCGTCGTCTCCCGCGCAAAGCGCCGCGAGCGCCGACGCCCTGTCCTCGTCCGGCAGATCGATGACCTCTTCAAATACAGACTTGATCCGGCGCCAATCCGGCATGGTGCGTTCCACGTGTTCGACGATTCTCTGAACTACCCGTCGGTCCAGCGCCGCCCCGAGTTAGGCTTCCAGCGCCTGATAGAGCCAGGCCCTCGCGAAGGCCCACTCCCGCTTGACCGTCCGTTCCGACATGCCCAGCGCGGCCGCCGTGTCCGCCACACTCAGGCCCGCGTAAAAACGAAGCTGCACGACATCGGCCGCCCGTCGATCCGTCTCCGCAAGGCGGGTCACGGCGGCGTCCAGCGCCATGATCTCGGCGGGATCGCTGGAAATCGCAAGGTCGATCGCGTCCAGTGGCTCTCGCCCACGCTCGCCGCCCCGCTTTACGCGACCGCGCCGTCGGGCGTAGTCAATCAGAATTCGGCGCATCGCATTGGCGGACGCCCGAAAGAACTCTGCGCGCGTCGCCCAGCTCAGCGCGTCACTGCCAACCAGCCGCAGATAGGCCTCGTGTACGAGCGCCGTCGCCTGAAGTGTGTGGCCCGCGTTCTCATGACGCATGTGACTCCGTGCGAGCGCGAGCAGCTGATCATACACCATCGGGAACAGACGCTCGGCCGCGACAGCGTCGCCGGACGCGGCCGCATGCATCAACTGCGTGACGGCGCCGTCTTCCGTCGGCGGTGTGGATTCACTGTCAGCGGATCGGGACTCGTCAGATTGCATCGCCCGAAGGACTCCCCTGGGATACACGGACCGCATCGCAACAGATTCAGTATAACAGATCACCTGATCCGGCGGCGTCGTTCAGGCCCCCGTCGCGCGTCAAACGTTACGACAACGGGACACGCAACATCCGGGGCGTGGCGGCCCCCTTCCGGCATAGGTGGATTGGGTCAGGGACCGGCGGGACTGTCGCCGGCCACGCGCGGCCAGAGTTTGGCCAGGACCGCCCCGGCGCCGATCGCAATGATCGACAGCACGATTGCGAGTTCCAGATGGCCGTAAATCCAGTGTCCCGTGGCAAACAACGCCGCGTACACGGCGACGCAACCGACGACCATGCAGAGAATCCCCAGAGGAAGACTGCCCGCATTCGCCGCCGCGTCATTCAGGGACTCGCCGCTTCGCTCAGCATCCCGCACAACTCTGCCCCATCCCGGTCCGCCCGGACGAATGAGACGATAGAACCGGCGCAGCGTCTCCTGCGCGTCGGCGGGCGTGAGCATTGTTACCAGCATCCAGCCCGCCGTCGTCACGCCGACACTCACAACAAGCTTCTGCCACGCGGCCAGCGACGTCGGCGCCCAGAACTGCATATAGACGGCGACGATCAGCGAGATCACCATCGCGGCGATTTCACTGAACGGATTAATCCGCCACCAGAACCATCGCAGGATAAACAACAACCCCGTCCCGGCGCCGATCTGCACGAGGATCCCGAAGGCCTGGGCCGCGTCGCCAAGTCCCAGCGCGAGGAACCCGGCGCCGATCATCAGCAGAACCGTCGACAGGCGTCCGATCCAGACCAACTCCCTTTCGCTGGCGCCGCGCCTGACGAAACGACGCCAGAAGTCATTCACGACATAGCTCGACCCCCAGTTCAGGTGTGTCGAAATCGTCGACATGTACGCCGCAATGAGCGACGCGATCACCAGCCCCAGCCATCCCGTCGGAAGCAGCGTCATCATCGCCGGATACGCGAGATCGTGACCAATCTTCCCGTATTCGGCGTTCGGGAAGGCCGATCGAATCGCCGTGAGTCCTCTCTCCTGAATCACGAGCTCCTCGATATGCGAACGTGTCGCGTCATCCAGGGACGTCGGATCCTTCTGAAACTGTACAAACGAAGCGTGGATCTCCGGCGACGCCAGCGCCTCGCGCGCAGACAGTCGATCCGCGGGGGCGTCCAGCGGGTACACCACGAGCGAGCACAACGCCACAAGAATCCACGGCCAGGGTCGCAGCGCATAGTGCGCAACATTGAAGAGCAGCGTCGCGCCAATGGCGTGCGTCTCATTCCTCGCCGAGAGCATTCGCTGTGCGACGTAGCCGCCGCCGCCGGGCTCCGACCCCGGATACCACACGCTCCACCACTGCACGGCGAGGGGGAGAACGAAGATGGAGACCAGCATGCTCACGTCCCCGGAGGCGAAATCCGGGAAGACGGAGAGTTTCGAGGAAAGCTCGGGGTGGTTCAGAAGGCCCTGGAGCCCGCCGACCTCCGGCCGCCCCAGGGCGACGTAGGCGGCGCACACGGAACCCACCATGGCAATGGCGAACTGGAGAAAGTCTGTGATCAGCACG
>Ga0116152_10003346_pt1 | contig 12893 bp, 8 predicted proteins | sample AD_UKC119_MetaG_FD_89894 | JGI IMG/M metagenome (GOLD analysis project Ga0116152, IMG submission 89894) | Active sludge microbial communities of municipal wastewater-treating anaerobic digesters from Hong Kong - AD_UKC119_MetaG | ecosystem: Engineered > Bioreactor > Anaerobic > Digestate...
ATTAAGGTATATCTTAGTTCGTCGTAACCGACAAAATTATTTTTGAGCGCTTCAAGCATTTTTTCCATTGTTACGGATTGATTGTCGAACACATGGTAACGCAAAGCGGTCAGACTGTCGGTTATACTTCCAAGTCCCACGCCCTGAATATAACTGGTATTGTATCGTGCTCCACCGGAGTTATAGTCACGGCCATTGGCTACGCAATCATCTATTACCAGTGAGAGAAATGGTGCCGGCAGATTATTGGCAATAACCTGCTCGATGATGTTGTTCCCCCTGATTTTAAGGTCAATGAAATAACCAAGTTGCAGTGCATAAGCTTCCATCAAATCCGAAAAGCTTTTAAATGTCAGAGGATTGCCTGTTTTAAGGCCGATTAGTTTATTTGTTTGGGGGTCAATGCCATTGTGGAGGGTGATTTCGAGGATTTTAGCAAGATTGAAATATCCGGTCAGGAAATAGGCTTCGGTGCCAAAAGCGCCGGATTCGACGCAACCGCTGGCACCACCATTGCGGGCATCTGTGATACTTTTACCCTGCCTGATCAGTTCCTGAACAATGGCATCAGTATTGAACAATGAGGGTTGTCCAAAACCGGTTTTTATTATTTTGACGGCTCTTTGTACAAAATACTCAGGATTTTTCTTGCTGATTTGAACCATTGAGCTGGGTTGAAGTAAGCGCATTTCTTCAATTACATCCAACATAATATAGCTGAGTTCGTTGACTGCATCAGACCCGTCTGCTTTAACTCCCCCGAGATTTATCAGGGCAAAGTCGGTATAAGTGCTGCTTTCTAAGGCAGTTACACCTACTTTTGGCGGAGCAGGATGGTTGTTGAATTTTATCCAGAACGACTGAAGTAATTCAACAGCCTGATCTTTAGAAAGGCTTCCGTTACTGATTTCTGCTGCATAAAAAGGATAGAGATGCTGGTCAAGTCTGCCGGGATTAAAACTGTCCCATGGGTTTAATTCGGTTATTACTCCTACATGGATAAACCAGTAGTGCTGAAGAGCTTCGTGGAAAGTGCGGGGTTTGTTGGCCGGAACGTGACGACAGATGTTTGCCATGTTTCTGTATTCCGCCGCACGTTTGCTGTCATTTTCACTGTTTGCCAGCTGATCCAGCTCATCAGCATATCGCTGCGCATATTTAATCATTGCTGATGCAGCCATGTGCATTGCTTTCAGCTCTTCTCTTTTATTGAGTGCTTCGGGATCATGGAAAAAATTGAGTTGTGCGATAGAAGTTTCTATATCCTGCTGAATGTCAAGCATTCCTTTTTTAAAAATTTTTTCACCTCCTGCGGTATGACCGGGTGCCCGCTGTTCCTGAAATTCAGTAAATACTCCTGCTTCAAAAGCTTCGATCCATTCCGGCTGCATATTTGCCATTACTTTTTCCCGATTGGTTTTGCCTGTCCAAAATGGAATTATTTCGTTACGATAAGCTTCCCGGACATCCTCATCAACTACGTACGGAACTTTCGGACGGGAATGGAGTATTTCGAGGTCAGTAAGGGAATGCAGACAAACTTCAGGATAAGTAGGAGTAGCTTTGGGGGCAGGTCCACGTTCACCGACAATTAATTCTCCTTTATTAATACAGATTATTTTGTGGCTTAAAATGTAATCGAACGCCATTGCCCGTTTTACAGGTTGTGATACCTGTTGTGCCACATTGCTTTTAAAGAATTCGGTGAGGAGAAGTGCTCTTTCTGCCGAAATTCGGTTTGTCGCATTCAGGCTGTTTTCTCTTAGCTGTTTTATTCGGTTGTTCATGGGATTATCCTCCAATTTTAGTTTTAAATCCTTGGTTTTCAAACAATTCTTTAAAGATAGTTAAGTTTTCGTTTTTTACTTTAACTGATGGTAACAAGGCAAATGGTTTCCCGAGTCTTTCATATTTTTTTTTGGCCATTTCGTGATAAGGTAACAAATTGATTTCTAATAGGTTTTTAGCTAATTCTTTCAATAGATCAGCAGTTTGATTCATCACTTTTTCTGAGTCATTAAACCCCGGCACAACAGGTATTCGGATGATAATTTTTGTGTTTTGTGCGGATAACCATTTCAAATTTTGAAGAATCAACCGGTTGTCGGCCCCGGTAAATTTTTTATGAATTTGAGGATCAGGATGTTTAAGATCGTAAAGAAAAAGATCGGTAAATGGAAGGATGGCTTCAAAATGCGCCGTTTCGCTGTAACCACAGGTATCAACCGTAGTGTGCAGGCCGTTTGACTTGGACAACTGGAGCAATTCTTGCAGGAAATTCGGCTGAGAAAGCGGCTCGCCACCGCTGAATGTAACGCCACCATTGCTTTCGGAATAAAAAACCTGATCTTTCAGGATGGATTTCATTACTTCGTCAACAGATATGTTTTTTCCTATTTGTTCATTTTTAGCAATTTTTTTCCCTTCAAACGAATGAACTTTTTGAATGGTTTCAATTTTTATTTCCTGACTTTCAGGATTATGGCACCAGATACAACGCAATGGGCAACCTTTCAGAAATACGGTTGTACGGATTCCCGGACCATCATGTACACAAAACCGCCTGATATCGAATACAATACCTTTCATAATAATTTTTACTTAAAAAAGAAAAGAAACAGGAAAGAAGGCGGGAAGTCAGAAAAGCCAGCACTCAAAGAGGCCTTTGCCGAAATGATGATAGAGGTTGATGATGTATTCGCAGGGAATCATGACCTGTATTATTTGAAGTAGCAAAAATAGTTGTTTTTATGATGATGATCGGCAAATCTCCGGATAATTTTTTCATTATGATGACATTGATTAATAATCAATTGCTGACAGGATGATTGATGAACTGACAAATTCTTTTATTTTACTTTTACAGCCTTATTTATTTGATTGATCTGTTTGTTGAGTAACGCAACCACGATCTTTAATAATTCATCTTTTGTGATAATACATGGTCAGTAAATGATGAGAAATTACTGAATGAAGAAAAAATTTTTATCCAACCTGATCTTACTTTTGTTTTTAAACCTTCTGGTCAAGCCATTTTGGATACTTGGTATTGACCGGTCTGTGCAAAACCTTGTGGGGGCGGAGGATTACGGTTTTTATTTTGTGCTTTTCAATTTTTCATTTTTATTTAACATTTTGCTTGATTTTGGGATCACCAATTATAATAATCGAAACATAGCCCAGAACAATCAACTGCTTAACAAGCATTTCTCAGGGATAGTTATTATTAAGATTTTACTTGCAGTAATCTATACGGTGGTAACATTCAGTGTAGGTATTGCTATTGGATTTAGCACCAGACAACTGGGGTTGTTGGGTTTTTTGTGTTTCAATCAGTTTTTGCTGTCGTTTATTCTCTATCTTAGATCGAATGTATCGGGTCTGCTGATGTTTCGTACGGACAGTATTCTCTCGGTGCTTGATCGTGTGCTGATGATAATCTTTTGCGGAGTACTGATCTGGGGACACATCACCGAATCGTCATTTCGCATCGAGTGGTTTGTATATGCCCAAACGCTGGCTTATTTGATCACTGCGTTGGTTGCACTTATCATCGTCATGAAAAAAGCCCGTTTCATCAGGCTCAACTGGAACTGGCCATTTATAGTGATGATTATACGGAGGAGCTTCCCCTTTGCCATGCTTGTGTTGCTGATGACTTTTTACAACAGGATTGATTCTGTAATGATAGAACGATTGTTGCCTCCGGAATCGGGTTCATACGAGGTAGGAATTTATGCCTCTGCCTATCGGTTACTTGATGCCGCAAATATGATAGCTTATTTATTTTCGGTTTTATTGCTGCCACTTTTTTCGAAAATGATCAAAAACCATGATGAAGTGGTGCACGTTGTAAAACTGGCTATCACGCTTCTTTTTATCCTATCAGTCACAGTAGCGATTGGTTCGTATTATTACAGTGTTGAGCTCATGCAACTGATGTATCATGAACATGTTACAGAATCAGCAGCTGTATTCAGGTTGCTGATGTTCGGATATATTGCCATATCGAGTACTTATGTATTCGGGACATTGCTTACCGCCAACGGAAGCCTGAAGGTTCTCAACATTGTTGCTGCAGGCGGAATGATACTCAATTTTGTGGTTAATCTCATCTTAGTCCCCCGGCTGTATGCTGTCGGATCGGCCTATGCAAGTCTGATAGCCCAGTATTCAACTGCTTTGATACAAATAATTATTGCCTGCAAAATATTTCGCTTTAGGCCAAATTATAAATTTCTGCTGACTCTTGCATCTTTCGTTGCAGGAGTAGTGCTAATCAATCATTTTTCCAGACAGATTTTTGATAACTGGATGCATAACTTCATCCTGATGTTTGGTGCATCCATAGTGTTGGCTACATTGCTCAAATTATTGAATTTAAAAGGCTTTATAGCTATTTTAAAAAATAAGGAGGATTTAGAAGATCAAACAATGGATGAAGTTACAGCGGATAATAATTAACAAATTGCTGCATGATAAAAAGTTCTATTTTTGCGACCTTAAATGATAAATAAACCTATGGTTCAACGTAACCCGGCAAATGACAGTTTTGATTCAACAAACATTCTGTTGTTTCTGTACAAATGGCGAAAGCCGTTGCTTTGGGTAGTGCTTCTTTCCATTGTCGGTTCTGTAATTGTTTCACTTTCCATATCCGACAAATACCGTTCAACAGTGATTATGTATCCTGCCGCAACAAATGCTATTTCACAGGCTCTTCTCACTCAAAACAAGAGTGCCATGCAAAAAAGCATTCTCGATTTTGGTGTGGATGAGGAAACTGAGCAAATGCTTCAGATTCTTCACTCCAACCGCATTCGCGATAAGATCATTGAGGAATTTGGTTTGCAGGATCACTATAATATCAGTCCTGATTCCAGATATCGTTTGAGTAAGCTTCACAAACGCTACGAGAACAACATCTCCTTCAAACGTACCGAATTTATGGCAGTCAAAATCTCGGTGCTGGATACCGATCCATTTTATGCTGCTGATATTGCAAACAGGATTGCCGACCTGCTTGATTCGACGAAAAACCAAATTCAAAAGGAACGTGCCCAAAAGGCATATGAGATCGTGAAAGGACAATATTACAATCTGTTAAATGAAATTGCGCAGATGGAAGATTCTCTCACCAAACTGCGTGAATTTGGAGTGAACGATTACGAATCACAGTCGGAAATGCTTAACCAGCAACTTGCCAGAGAAATGGCTGTCAACAATATTCAGGGAATGAAACGTATCCAGGAAAAGCTGGATATCCTTGCAAAATATGGTGGTCCGTATGTTGCTTTGAGGGATCAACTGGAATATGAACGAGAAAAGCTAAGCATCCTCAAATCAAAATATGAAGAAGCCAGAACTGATGCTGAAGAGGTGCTGCCGACTAAATTTGTGGTTAACAGTGCTTTTCCCTCCGAACGAAAATCCTATCCTATCCGCTGGCTCATCGTGCTGACTGCAACTATAGCTGCTTTTCTTTTTACGTTGATTGTGATACTCATTATCGAAAATATCAGAGAGTATTTACCTGTTTTCGGAAAAAATCCTGATAACCCGACACCTGCAAATAAATCAAAAAGAGCTGCGGTAAGACAAACAGAAAATGGAACAAACAGGGAGCGGAATCAGTATTTTAATGCTTCTGATCCAGGACCTCAGCCGGTGAAAAAAGAAACAACATCAGTACAGCCTGAAAATGAAAGACAGGAAGAGAACAATAATGAATCTTCAAATGATATGGAAATAAAAAAAAATAATCATCAACACCCCCAGTCATATTCACAACAAATAGAAAAAAACGATAATCAAATGGATAAGTATTTTGCAAACACGAATCTCCTGAAGATGCTTTTCAAATGGAAAATACATCTGGCCGTTATTCTTTTAATCAGCATTGTGCTGGCAGCCATCATCTCGTCGCCACTTTTTATCACGCCAAAGTTCAGGTCTCATGCGATAATTTACCCGAGCAATGTTACGCCATATTCCGAGGAAAGCGAATCGGAGCAGATGTTGCAGTTTTTGCAATCGCGGGATATTCGCGATCAGTTGATTGCAAAATATGATCTTGCCAAACGGTACAAGATTGATTCATCCTACAAATATTTCCAGTCAACCATTAATTACAAATACAACAAGAGCGTAAAAATTTCGAAAACTCCTTATGAATCTGTCAGAATTGAAGTTTTAGACGCCGATCCGGTTATTGCCTGCAAGATGACTGAAGATATAATTGCATTTTACAACCAGAAGGTTTTAAATACACACAAAGAAAAATACGGGGAAGTGGTTCAGTTTATACAGGATCGTCTGGAAGCCAAAAAAGCCGAGATTGATTCCATCGAACGAATTCACAAAAGCCTTCGGGTAAACTTCGGAATCATTGATTATCCGAATCAATCCCGTGAAGTGGCAAGAGGTTTTCTGCGTACGGTTGATGGTAATAATGCTGCGCAAAACATCAATAGTAAAGAAGTTTTGCAATTAAAAAAGAACCTCGAGCAATTTGGAGGTGACTGGATTTTTTATAATGACCGGTTGTATCAGCTTGTTGGCGAGTATTCTAAAATAAAAGTTGATCTGGATGATGCATTGATGAATTACAATAAAAAAATAACTTATGCAAATGTTGTTTCAGCTCCTTATCCGGCTGATAAAAAAGCCTATCCGGTTCGTTGGATCATTGTTGCAGTTACAGCTGTAGGAGCTTTGTTTTTGTCGCTGATTGCCGTTTTACTGATCGAAAACTACGAATCAATCAAAAGAAATTTTTAATCTGTTTTGTTTTCTGCCGAACTTAATTAACTCATATATAATACCTTACTCATATTTCTCTATCATGCTTATGGCGAAACACAAAAACTTAAAATGGATGATCTGTTTGAAAACCTTAGTATTTGCAAAATTTTATGGAAAAGAAAAACACACTTAATTCTAATTACACTGGGGGGCATAATTGCTGCTATTGTTTTTTCTGGCACCGGATTTATCACACCAAAATTCAAATCATTTGCAGTTCTTTATCCTGAAATTGAAACTATTTACTCAACTGAAGAAAAAACGGAGCAGATGCTTCAATGGCTTGAATCAAGAGATATTAAAGATAGCCTGATAAAACAGTTTAATCTGGTAGAACACTACGAAATTGACCCGGCAGAGAAATTGTGGCTCACAAAAGTCCGTAAAGAAATTGAAAAGAATGTACTTGTGTCACCTACAAAATTTGAATCGGTAAAAATCGAAATTTTGGATCAAAATCCGGAAATTGCCTGTAAAATGGTAACTGCAATGATTGATATTTACAATAAAAAACTAAATGCTGCGCACAGGAAAAAGTACAGGGAGATTTTGACAATAGAAGAAAACAGGCTGATAGAGAAGAAAATGCAAATGGATTCCCTGATGAACTGTATTACAAAACTTCGGACCGAATATGGCCTGATTGATTATGGTATTCAGTCAGGTGAGGTGATGAAGGGTTATCTGGGTACTTTTGACGGATCAAATTCGGCAAAGGTGAATCAGCATGAAGTTATGAAATTAAAATCCAGTATCGAAAGTAAAGGTGATTCGTTGTTGTTGCTCACTAATCTGCTGACAAGTGTTACTCATTCTTACAACAATTATCGGATTTCCTATGAAGACGCCCTGCGAAATGTAACCAAAGAGCTGACTTTTGCCAGTGTTGTTACAAGTCCTGAACCAGCAGACAAACCATGTTATCCAAAGAGATTTGTAATTGTGCTGGTGATAGCTGCCGTTGTGTTTTTTACAGCTTTTTTATTTTTTTTGGTCTTCGAAAAAATCGAGTTGAAGAAATTAACCTCTAACATCATAAATCGTCTTGACTGAAAGAACAAAACTATACTGGGTTTATGGCATTAGTGTAATATTCATTTTTTTGAATATCCTGATGATACTCAGGGACTTTTACTGGTTACTTTTTGTCCCGTTAATCATCGTAATAGCCTTGCTTTATATCTTTTCGATGGATAAAGTGTTGTTGCTGATTACGTTGCTCACACCATTTTCGGTTTACCTGGTACATTCTGAATTTAATCTGGGGGTTTCATTGCCTGCCGAACCTTTAATGTTGGGTGTTCTGATAATTTTTTTATTGAAGATAATTGGCGGGTACGGTTTTGACCGTAAAATTCTGCGGCATCCTTTGTCAATAGCTATTATGATAAACCTGGCATGGATATTTGTAACCACACTGACCAGTGAGATACCTATGGTATCGGTCAAATTTCTGATTGCCAGATTGTGGTTCGTTATACCTTTCTTTTTTTTAGCGGTTGTTTTGTTTAAAAAATTCAGCAATACCAAAAAGTTCATCTGGCTTTACACCATTGGTTTGGCTGTAGTTGTCATTTACACAACAATCCATCATGCTAATTATGGTTTCGACGAGCAGGCCGGCAACTGGGTGATGAAACCGTTTTACAACGATCATACGGCTTATGGAGCTGTTCTGGCAATGTTTGTACCTTTTCTGCTGGCTTTTATTTTTGATAAGTCGTATTCTTTCAGTGTAAGGATGTCCTCATTTTTTGTTTTTCTCATTCTGCTTACCGGGTTGTTTCTTTCATACAGCCGTGCAGCCTGGATTAGCGTTGCAGTTGGACTGCTGGTATATTTTATCATTTTGTTAAAGATTAAATTCAAATACCTGCTTGGAATTTTTATAGTTCTGGTTGTTTCTTTTTATAGTTTTCAGCATCAGATTATCGAAACACTTGAGCGTAATCGTCAGGATTCATCTGCCGATTTTATCGAGCATGTCCAGTCTATTTATAATATCAGTTCGGATGCCTCCAATCTTGAGCGCATCAATCGCTGGCAGGCAGGCATCAGGATGTTTAATGAACGCCCTTTTCTGGGATGGGGGCCGGGAACTTATCAGTTTTTATATGCCCCTTATCAGCGAAGCAAAGAAAAAACCATCATCAGTACCAATTTGGGGGACATGGGAAATGCACACAGTGAGTACATTGGCCCTTTAGCTGAACAGGGATTGTTTGGAATGATAACAATACTGGCAGTTGTTATCATTGCCATCTACACTGCACTTAAAGTCATACGACAAACCAATGATCGGGAGGTAAGAATGATGGGGCTTGTGACAACAATTTCATTGGTGACTTATTTTGTTCATGGATTTCTCAACAATTTCCTCGACACTGACAAGGCTTCAGTACCTGTTTGGGGGTTCTTTGCCATAATTCTGGCACTCGATATTTACCACAGGGAAATGAAACAGGAGTCCTGACAAAGCAGTTTTATTTGTTTTCCTGATCAAATTCCCTGAGCAGGTCCGGAAGTTGTCTGAGTGCAGCTATTTCCCGCCATTTTTTCCTGGCTTCATCGGCGGGAGCACCGAAATAAGTTTTTCCGTTACCTTCAATGGATTTATCCACTGCACTGGTGGCAAGCACGATTGCTCCTTTGCCAACGATCAGATCTTTGTTTATTGCCACACGACCCCATAAAATCACGTCATCTTCAATACGGGTAACTCCTGCTATTGCGGCATGTGAACCGATAAGGCAATTCTTTCCGATATAGGTATCATGCCCTACCTGACAATGGTTATCCATTTTTGTTCCTTCGTCAATGATGGTGTCACCTGAAACACCCCTGTCGATGGAACACAAGGCACCAATTTCAACACGATTTCTGATAATGACAGAGCCACAGGATTCCAGCTTTCGATAGCCTTCAGGTTTTCGCTGAAAATAATAAGCATCTGCGCCTATCACACTGTTGGCATGAATGATGACTTCATCTCCGACAGAGCAATGATCATAAATTGCAACTCCCGGATGAATGATGCAGTTTTTTCCTATGGTTACGTGATTACCGATAAAAGCATTGGGTTGGATGACTGTGCCTTCACCAATAATAGCACTGGGGCTGATGGTTGATCCGGATGAAACAAACGGCCGGTATTTTTTTACCAGCGAAACATACGCTGCAAAAGGATCGTCACAGATTATTAGTCCTTTGCCTTCAGGACAATCCAGGTCTTTGTTTATGATTATGGTGGTTGCTTTGGAGTTGAGTGCTTTGGAATAATATTTTGGATGGTCAACAAAGGTAAGATCGCCAGATTCCACCATATGAATTTCGTTGATTCCAATAACGGTCATGTCGGGATTACCCTTGTAATCTGCGCCAATTACTGCAGCAACCTGGCTGAGTGAGAGCGGTTGAGGAAATTTCATGAAATTGTTTTTTTCGGAAGTAAAGTTGCCGAGTTGCTAAAATATTTTTAAAATGGTGAATTATGCTTTAACCCTTTCGGAATAATCTCCGGAGCGGGTATCTACCCTGATGGTTTCTCCTTCGTTGATGAACAGTGGTACTCTGACAATGGCACCAGTTTCTACTGTCGCATCTTTCAGCGCATTGGTAGCTGTATTTCCTTTTTCGCCTGGTTCGGTATAGGTTATTGTAAGTTCAACGTATGCCGGAAGTTCACAGGACAAAGGTGTTTCAGTTTCGGAGTGGAATAATACTTCAACTTCCTGACCATCTTTAAGAAACTGAGGGGCATTAATCAGTGATTCGTCAAAGTAGGTTTGTTCGAAATTCTGCATGTTCATAAAGTGATAATCAGAACCGTCTTTGTAAAGGTATTGATACGGTCTGCGTTCAACACGCTGAATATCAATTTTTACTCCTGCGTTGAAAGTATGAGGTATTACTTTTCCTGTTTTTACATTTCTTAATTTGGTCCGAACGAATGCTCCACCTTTACCGGGTTTTACATGTTGAAACTCTACGATTGAAAAAAGTTCACCGTTGTGGTTTATCACCAATCCGTTTTTGAAATCTGCGGTTGTTGCCATAAATCTTTTCTAATAGTTTAGGTTTGATATTTTTATTTTCTAAAGATTATAGAATTTATAATTGAAAATGGTTAAAATCAGTTATTGCGCCGGTCAATTTTCCCATAGCCTTTCATTAGTCCGCGTGTTGATTTGCTCACAAAAGCAAGAATTTCATCTCTGTCGGGAGTTGCAGGGAGTTCTGCCTCGATGATTGCAATAGCCTGGGTAATGTTGTAACCTTTGAGGTACATGATCCGGTAGATATCCTGGATAGCGTTTATTCTTTCGTTGCTGAATCCGCGGCGTCTGAGCCCGATTGAATTAATGCCGACATAGGAGAGGGGTTCACGTGCCGCTTTTGTGAAAGGAGGGACGTCTTTTCTGACAAGTGCTCCCCCGGAAATAAAAGAATGCGATCCGATTTCAACGAACTGATGAACTGCGGCCATTCCTCCAATAATAGCCCAGTCATCAATGTTTATGTGCCCGGCAAGCATGGCTGCATTGGCCAGAATTACGTTATTTCCGATAATGCAATCGTGGGCAATGTGCACATAAGCCATTAGCAAACAGTTATTACCAATCACGGTTTCCATGTTGGCTTTTGTTCCACGGTTAATGGTGACAAATTCTCTTACTGTGGTATTATTGCCGATTTTGACAAGTGTTTCTTCTCCGGCAAATTTCAGGTCCTGGGGGATGGCCGAGATTACTGCTCCAGGAAAGATGCGGCAGTTTTTACCAATTCTTGTTCCTTCCATTATGGTCACATTAGATCCGATCCAGGTCCCTTCGTCGATTTCTACATTTTTTTCGATGTTGACAAATGGTTCAATTACCACATTTTTAGCAATTTTAGCTTGTGGATGTACGTATGCTAATGGTTGATTCATTGAGGATTAACTTTTTTTTGTGATTTGGGCGAGCATGACAGCCTCCATTACGATTGTCTTGCCGACATAAGCAATTCCTTTCATCTGGCATAAGCCTCTGCGAATGGGGGCAATCAGCGAAAGATTGAAAATCAGTGTATCGCCGGGTACTACTTTATGACGAAATTTTACTTCTTCGATTTTCAGGAAAAAGGTAAGGTAATTCTCCGGGTCGGGAACCGTACTTAAAACCAAAATACCACCTGTTTGTGCCATGGCTTCAATCTGAAGGACACCTGGCATTACCGGTTCATCAGGAAAATGTCCGACAAAAAAGGATTCATTCATAGTTACATTTTTCAGCCCGACCACATGAGTTTTGCTCATTTCCAGAATTTTATCAATGAGCAGAAATGGAGGACGGTGGGGCAGTTTTCGCATGATGTCCTTTATGTCGAAAAGAGGTTCTTTGTCGGGATCATACTGAGGGATTGGCTGAATGGACTGGCTTTTTTGCCAGTGTTTTCTTAGAATTTTAGCAAATTCTGCATTGGAACTGTGCCCGGGTTTTGTAGCAATGATATGTCCTTTTATTGGTTTGCCGGCCAGTGTAAGATCGCCAATTACGTCCAAAAGCTTGTGCCGGGCAGGCTCGTTTGGAAAATGGAGATCAATGTTATTGAGAATGCCTTCAGATTTGACGGCTACACTTGGTTTATTAAACAGTCTGGCCAGCCGGTCAAGTTCTTCCTGCGTAACTGCCTTATTCACAAAAACAATTGCATTGCTCAGATCTCCTCCCTTGACCAGATTGTTGTTCAGCAAAAACTCCAGCTCGTGAAGAAAAACGAAAGTACGGCACGGGGAAATTTCGGTGGCAAAATCTTCGATTCTTTCCAGAACGGCATTTTGAGTCCCCAGCACTTTTGTCTCAAAATCAATAAGTGTGGTGAGTTTGAAATGGTCAGCCGGAATGGCTATGAACTGGCTTTTGTGTTTCGGGTCATTATAGGTCAGTACTTCGTCGATAACAAGATATTCTCTTTCAGCATTTTGTTCTTCGATACCTGCATTTTGCAAGGTCTGGACAAAATATTTTGAACTTCCGTCGGTGATGGGAGGTTCCTGATTGTCCATTTCTATCAGGCAATTGTCAATTTGAAGCCCGGCAAGTGCGGCC
>Ga0116152_10003347_pt1 | contig 12887 bp, 11 predicted proteins | sample AD_UKC119_MetaG_FD_89894 | JGI IMG/M metagenome (GOLD analysis project Ga0116152, IMG submission 89894) | Active sludge microbial communities of municipal wastewater-treating anaerobic digesters from Hong Kong - AD_UKC119_MetaG | ecosystem: Engineered > Bioreactor > Anaerobic > Digestate...
GGCCGGCGCTGCTGACGGTGTTGTACCTGGGCCTGGTGCCGACCGCCCTGGGCTTCTACCTGTGGAACCGCGGCGCCGCACGCACGGGCAGCGGCCGCCTGGCGGTGGCCAACAACCTGAAGGTGCCCCTGGCAGTGCTCGTGTCGTGGTGGATCTTCGGCGAGACCGCGGACTACGCACGCGTGCTCGCGGGGCTGGCGGTCGTCACCGGCGCCCTGTTCCTGGCCGGGCGCGGCGAGGCCGGGCCCGCGGCGGGCGACGCAGGTTGACCGCGATTCAGCCCTGGTCGTCGGGCACGCCCGTGTCCACGGCCACCTTCCAGCCGCGGTCCTCGTCGCGGCGCCACACCGTCAGGTAGCGGCCCTGCCGCACCACGGGGCCGTCCGGCCCCGGCCGGGTGCTCACGTACCGCCCCGACGTCCACCCGAAGCGGCCGTCGCCGTCGGCCAGGTCCGGCGCCCACTGCAGCGTGGCGCCCGCCGTGCGGAAGAACCCGTCCATCGCCTCGATGATGCTGCCCGCCCCGGAGACGACGGCGCCCGGCGCGAGCTGTCGGCCGTCCTCGGTGAACCAGGCCGCCCAGACGTGGGCGCGGTCGGCGGGCGTGGCGGTGCCCACCTCGGCGGCGAAGGCGCGATCGGCGGCCATGAGGGCCTGGGCGGCGGCGGACGGCGTGGCGGGCATGGGCATCCTCGCGGGACAGGGTGAAGAACGCACCCTGAGCATACGGCGATCGTCGCCCCTTGTCAGGGCCGACCTTGTCAGCGGTTCGGCGGCGGGGCTATCATGCAGGCACGACCCTGCCCGGAGCGGACATCGCGTGGACCTGACCGTGCTCTACCAGGACAATCACCTGCTGGCCGTCCACAAGCCGGCGGGCCTGCTCGTGCAGGGGGACCGCAGCGGCGATCCGTGCCTGGTGGACGTGGCCAAGGCCTGGCTGAAGGAGACCTGCGGCAAGCCCGGCAACGTCTACCTGGGGCTGGTGCACCGGCTGGACCGCAACGTGTCCGGAGTGGTGATGCTGGCGCGGACCAGCAAGGCGGCCGGGCGCCTGTCGGCGGCCTTCCGCGACGGTACGGTCACCAAGCACTACCTCGCGGTGGTGCTGGGAACGCCGCCGGCGGATGCGGGCGAGCTCACGGCCTGGCTGGCGGGCGAGGGCGATGCGCAGGGCGTCACGCGGGCCGCGGCCACGCCGTTCCCGGGCGCCCGCGAAGCCGTGCTGCGCTACGCGGTGCGCGAGCGGAGCGGCGGCCTGAGCCTCGTGGACGTCGAGCCGGTGACCGGGCGACGGCACCAGATCCGCGCGCAGCTGGCCCTGGTGGGCTGCCCGCTGCTGGGCGACGTGAAGTACGGCGCGCCCGATCGCCTGCCCGACCGGCGGCTGGCGCTGCATGCGTGGCGGCTCGAGCTCGATCATCCCGTGGGCGGGGCGCCGCTCACCATCACCGCGCCGACGGACGCCACCTGGCCGTGGCCGGCGCCGACCGGAAGGACCGGACCATGATCCGCAAGCGCATCCTGCTCGTCGCCGCGTGCCTCGTCCTGGCCGGCGCGGCGCTGGCCGGCGACGACGAGGACCAGCCGCGCGGGCTCCCCACCCTCGACTGGCAGGGTCACCGCGACGCCACCGAGCGCGCGCGCGCCGAGGGCAAGCCCCTGATGCTGTACTTCGCCGCACCGTCCTGCGACCGCTGCCGCCGCATGGAGAAGGAGACGTTCGCCGACGGCGACGTCGTCCGCTACCTGAACGAGCACTTCGCCCTGGCCGAGGTCAACGCCGACCACCTGCCGGCGCTGGCGGCCAAGTACGGCGTCAACGGGCTGCCGACGCTGGTCTTCCTCGACCCCGAGGGTGCGCGGCTGACCCGCTTCGACGGGTTCATCAAGGCGGACGACCTCAAGCCGCTGATGACGTTCATCGTGTCGGGCGACTACACGTGGACCGACTACGAGACCTGGCGCGAGCACCACAAGTGACCGCGCCCGACGTCGAGGTCACCATCGTCGGCGGAGGCATCGTGGGCTGCGCCCTGGCCGATGCGGCGGCGCGCGCGGGCTGCGGCGTGGTGCTGCTGGAGAAGGAGGCGGCCCTGGCCCGCGGCACGACCTCGCGCAACAGCGAGGTCATGCACGGCGGCATGTACTATCCGACGGGCTCACTCAAGGCGCGCTTCTGCGTCGAGGGCCGCCGCCGGCTGCACGACTTCGCCGCCGGTGCGGGCGTGCCCTGGCTCGGGTGCGGCAAGCTCATCGTCGCGGTGGACGAGGCCGAGCGGCCGGGCCTCGAGCGGCTGCTCGATCGCGGCCTGGCCAACGGCGTCGAGGACTTCCGCCTGGTCGACGGCGACGAGCTGCGCCGCCTCGAGCCCCAGGTACGCGGGTGCGCGGCCCTGGTCTCGCCGCACACCGCCGTGTGCGACGCCGAAGGCCTGGCCCGCACCCTGGCAGCCAGGGCCGCCGAGCACGGCGCACAGGTGCTGACCGGTGCGCAGGTCACGGGGCTGGAACGCGAGGACGGCGGCTGGCGCGTGACCGTCGGTGGCGGGGAACGGCGCGAAGGCTGGACCCACACCAGCGGCGCGGTCATTAACGCGGCCGGGCTGTACGCCGACCGCGTGGCGGCGCTGGCCGGCGTCGATGTCCAGGCCCGGGGCTGGCGCCAGGTGCTGGTGCGCGGCAACTATTTCGGCGTGGCCGATCGCCACCGCGGCCGCGTCGGTCGCCTGGTCTACCCGGTGCCGCCGGCGGACGACTCGACCCTGGGCGTGCACCTGTGCCTGGACACGGGCGGCGGTCTGCGGCTGGGGCCGGACTACGACGGTCCGCTGCCGGCGGGCGTCGACCCGGACACGCTGTCCTGGGCCGTGGACCCGGGGCGCGGCGACCTGTTCTTCGCCGGCGCGCGAAGGTTCCTGCCGTGGCTCGAGCGCGACGACCTGTCGCCGGCCATGTGCGGCGTGCGGCCGAAGCTGGCGGCGCACGCCTTCCACGACTTCACGATCGACCGCGGCGAGGGCGACTTCGCCGGGCTGATCAACCTGGTGGGCATCGATTCGCCCGGACTGACGGCCTCGATGGCCATCGCCCGCCACGTGGTGGACGACCTGCTGCCGGCGTGAGGACGCCGCGAAGGAGCCCTGCACCGTGCTGACTGCCCTGGGACTGGCGTTGATCGCCGCGCTGCTGGTGGGGCCGGGCACCCGCCGCCGCCGCGGCTCGATGCGGCCGCTCTTCAAGGGCACCGGCCGGCAATGGCGGGCCAACTACGCCTCGCGCCGCACGTTCCTGCGCCTGGGCGCGGGCCTCGCGGGCGCGGCGCTGCTGGCCTACAGCGGCGCCGACGAGGCGGTCGAGTCGTGGCACACGCGCCAGGTGCGCGGGCGGACCAGCGACCGCGTGGCGTCCCTGGTCAAGCCGCCGGGCGAGCGCTGGTGGCTGCTGGTGTGGCTGGCGGTGGGCGCGGTGGATGCCTGGGTGCGCACCAGCCCGTTCACGCGTTGGGGCCGCGCCAACTTCGAGTCCATGGTGGTGGGGCTGCCCACGCTGTGGACGCTGCAGCGGGGGCTGGGCGCCAACCGGCCGTCATCCGCGGTCCCGAGCCCGCGCTGGCATCCGCTGGCCGCGGACAACGCCGCCTCGGGCCACGCCTTCATTGCGGCCATCCCGTGGCTCAACCTGGCGCGGCGGACCGACCACGCCGCCGTGCAGGGCCTGGCCCGCGTCGCGTCATGGGTGACGGGGTGGTCGCGCCTGAACGACCGGAAGCATTATCCTTCCCAGGTGCTCCTGGGCTGGACCATCGCCTGGAACGCGGTCGAGGCGGCGGCTGCCGCTTCGCCTGCCTCCGCCACATCCGAGGAACGAGGCTGAACATGCGCCGTGCCGTGTTGATCATGATGCTGGTCCTGCTGACCGCGCCCCTGGCGCGGGCCGCCGTGCCCGCGAGCCTGGACCTGCCGGCGGCCGCGGTCGCCGACCTGCCGCCGGTGCTCTTCGCGATGCCCGATCGGGCGGAGCTGGACGACCAGGACAAGGCCGCGGCCGAGGCCGGCGAGCCCTACCGCTTCGCGGTGCCCTTCGAGACGGCGCTGACGACGCGCACCGCCGGCCGTTGGAGCGTCGCGGCGGGCGGCGCCCGTGCGGCCTGGAGGCTGCGGGTGGCGGTGCCCGGGGCGCTGTCGCTGAACCTGGCCTTCGTCACCTGCAACCTGCCGCCCTCGGCCGAGCTCGTGATGCGGCCCGTGCGCGGCGGACGGGCGCTGCGCTTCGCGGCCGACCAGCTGGACGGCGACGCGCTGTGGACGCCGGTGCTGCTGGCGGACGACCTGGTGGTCGAGGTCACCGTCGACGCTGCCGAGCGCGGCCGCGTGGCCCTGGAGCTGGCGCGGGTCAACGCCGGCTACCGCTACTTCGGCGAGGACCCGGCGGCGAAGTCGGGCACCTGCAACGTCGACGTGGTCTGCCCCGAGGGCGACGACTGGCGCGACGAGATCCGTTCGGTGGGCGTCTACCAGATCGGCGGCATCTGGAAGTGCAGCGGTGCCATGATCAACAACACCGCGCTGGATGCGCGGCCGCTGTTCCTGACGGCGGCGCACTGCGGCGTGACCCTCGACAACGACGCCACGGTGGTCGCGTACTGGAACTTCGAGAGCCCTGCCTGCGGGCAACAAGGCGGCGGCAGCCTGGCCGACACCCAGACCGGCGCGACCATGCTGGCCAAGTGGTTCTACACCGTGGGCTCGCTCAGCAGCGACCTCTGCCTGCTGGAGTTCACCGACCAGCCCGACGCGTCCTGGGGCGTGACCTACGCGGGGTGGAACCGTGCGGACGCGGTGCCGTCCGCGTCGGTGACCATCCACCACCCGAGCACCGACGAGAAGAGCATCAGCTTCGACAACGACCCCGCGACGATCACCGACTACCTGGGCACCGCGACGCCGGGCAACGGCACGCACCTGCGCATCGGCGCCTGGGACCTGGGCACCACCGAGGGCGGCTCGTCGGGATCGCCGCTGTTCGACCCGCAGCACCGCATCGTCGGCCAGCTGCACGGCGGCTACGCCTCGTGCACCCAGCCCGCGGCCTCGGACTGGTACGGCCGTCTCTTCAGGTCGTGGGAGGGCAACGGCACGGTCGACACGCGGCTGCGCGACTGGCTCGATCCGGGGAACACCGGCGCGGTGACGCTGGGACTGCTCGACCCGGCCGGGGGCGTGCTGCAGGTGACGGTGCCCGCGGACCTGGCCTTCGGCGGCAGCCTGGGCGGGCCCTTCACGCCGGCGGGCCGCACCGTGACGCTGGCCAACGGCGGGGCCGCGGCGCTGAACTGGTCGGCGACGGCAGGGGCGGCCTGGTTCAGCGTCAACCCGGCCGTGGGCTACCTCGACGCCGGCGCCTCGGTCGACCTCACGGTGGCGACGACGGCGGCCGCGGCCGACCTGGTGGCCGGGGTCCACACCGCGGCGCTCGACTTCGCCAGCGACGGCGGGGGCGAGACGACGTCGTTGCCGGTCACCATCTCTGTCGCCGGCGGCGCACCGTCCCTGGTGAGCGTCGGCCCCAACCCGTTCCGCGGCTACTGCACCATCACCTACGAGCTGGGCGCCGCGGCCCCGGCGCACGTGCGCGTGTATGACCTTAGGGGACGGATGGCGGCCGACCTGGGCGCGTTCGCCGGCGAGCCGGGCGCCAACACCGTGACCTGGGACGGCCGCGACGGAGCCGGCCGACGCCAGCCCGGGGGGCGCTACGTGCTGGAGATCGAGGTGGCGGGCCACCGCCTGCGGGCGCACCTGACCCTGGCGCACTGAGCGTCTTCGACCGGTCCGGCAACGGGAAGGGCCGCCCCGACGGGGCGGCCCTTCGTGTCTCAACTGCGCGCGGGCGCGGCTACTTCACCAGCACCATGCGCCCGGCGGCGGCGCCGCCCGGTACCGTCACCTGGTACAGGTACACGCCCGCCGGCACGCTGCGGCCCTGGGCGTCGCGGCCGTCCCAGCGCACCGCATTGATGCCCGTCAGCACCGCCAGCGGCTCGTCATGCACCAGGCGGCCGGCGACATCCACGATGCGCAGGCTGCCCGCGCCGGTGCGCGCCGACTCGAAGCGGATCTCGGTGCTGGGGTTGAACGGGTTGGGGTGGTTGCCCATCAGCACGAGGGCGGCCGGCAGCTGGTCGGGTGCGGGGCTCTGGTTGTTCTCGTCGGTCTGCCACACGTCGCCGGCCACGGTGTAGGTCGCGCCGCCGTCGGTGGCGATGACCACGTGGCCATGCACCACGCGCAGGTCCGACGCCGGCAGCGTCCCGCCCGAACCGGTCTCGGTCTGGTAGACGAAGGACGAGAAGGCCTGCAGCCGGTCGAGCACCACCTGGTGCGGGTGGCCGTACGAGTTGCCGTCGCCCACCGAGATCACCGAGACCTCGGGCTGCGTCGCGCTGAGCCAGGCCGCGGTGCTGCTGGTGTAGCTGCCGTGGTGGTTCACCTGGTACACGTCCACGTCGCCCACGAGCGCGCTCATGGTGGTCTCGATGTCCTTCGAGCCGCTCGACGGGTCGCCCGTCAGGTCGCCGGCCTGCACGAAGTCGAAACCGCCGTACTCCACCTTCAGGCAGACGTCGTACTCGTTCTCGTAGGTGCTGTTGGTGTAGGGGGCCGGCAGCACGCCCGCGCCGTTCATGTTGATGGCTGTCACGGTGACGCCTTCGCCCATGTCGATGACCTGGCCCACCGCCAGCGTCGTGCGCTTGGCGCCCGCCGCGGCCACGTAGCTGTTGTAGGTGGCCGTGGTGTACGAGCCGCCGCGGTCGTACACGGCGTAGCGCACCGGGATGGCGCTCATCACCTCGTCGAGGCCGCCGATGTGGTCGCTGTGGTAGTGGCTGGCCACGATCCAGTCGAGGGTGTCGACGCCGGCCGCGTGCAGGAAGGGCACGACGATCGAGGTGCCCCGGCCGTTCTCGCCGCCGTCGAACAGCAGCGTGCGCCCGCTGGGGGACTGGATGAGGGTCGCATCGCCCTGGCCCACGTCGATGCAGGTGATGGTGAGCGTGCCCGCGGCCGCGGCGGCGCCGGCCGCCAGCAGGGCGAGGGCGAGGGTCAGGGCCCCCGAACGGACGAGACGAGGCATGGTGATCTCCTGCGCGGAAAGGACCCGGATCCAGGGCCGGCACTGTCGCCGTCCATTATAACAAGTTTTCGCACTCAACAACAGCAAAGTCCGCGCCGGCGTTGACGCTGGCGGCGGCCGGGGCCACTATGGGGGCAACCCCGGGAGGCTCCGTGCACATCCAGTTCGACCTGAATCCCGCGCTGATCGTGTCCTTGGCCCTGGCGGCCGGCGTCGTGGCCCAGTCCCTGGCCCGCCACCTGCGCATCCCGGGCATCGTCCTGCTGCTGGGGGCGGGCATCGCCCTGGGCCCGGACCTGGCGGGCGTGGTCAGGCCGGCCGACCTGGGCATCGGCCTGGAGATCCTGACGGGGTTCGCCGTGGCGGTGATCCTGTTCGACGGCGGCCTGAACCTGAACTTCCGCCGGATGCGCAGCCAGGCCCCGGTCATCCAGCGCCTGCTCACCGTGGGCGTGGTGGTCACTGTCGGTGGCGCGGCCGCGGCGGCGCACCTGCTGCTGGGCTGGGGCTGGACGCCGTCGGTGCTCTTCGGCACGCTGGTCATCGTCACCGGGCCGACGGTGATCACGCCGCTGCTCAGGCGCATCCGCGTGCGGCGCAGCGTCGAGACCATCCTCGAGACCGAGGGCGTGCTCATCGATGCGGTGGGCGCCGTGGTGGCCGTGGTCGCCCTGGAGATCGTGCTCGGCCGGTCGCTGACCGCGGGGGCCATCAGCGGCCCGATGCGGCTGGCCGTCGGCCTGGTGGTCGGATTGGCCGGCGGCGCGCTCATGGCCGGGCTGCTGCGCTGGCCGCGCGCGGTGCCCGAGGGCCACGAGACCATCTTCACCCTGGCCATGACCCTGGCCCTGTACCAGGTGGCCAACGCGCTGGCGTCCGAGTCGGGCATCATGGCCGCCATCACCGCCGGCGCGGTGGTGGGCAACGCCGGTGCGCGCAGCGAGCGCGAGATCAAGGCCTTCAAGGAGCACCTGACGACCCTGCTGATCGGCATGCTGTTCGTGCTGCTGGCCGCCGACGTGCGCGTGGCCGACGTCCTGGCGCTGGGCCGGCCGGGCCTGCTGGTGGTGCTGGCGCTGATGTTCGCGGTGCGGCCGCTGAACGTGCTGCTGTGCACCGCGGGCACCGGGCTGCCTTGGCGCGAGAAGGCGTTCCTGGCCTGGGTCGCGCCGCGGGGCATCGTGGCCGCGGCCATGGCGGCGCTGTTCGCCGAGCGCCTGTCCGAGCACGGCGACGCCGTCGGCACGCAGCTGCGGGCCCTGGTGTTCCTGGTGATCGGCGCGACGGTCGTGGCCCAGGGCGCCACCGCGGGCCTGATGGCGCGCGCCCTGCGCGTGCGGCGGCCGGCGGGCCAGGGCTTCGTGCTGTTCGGCGCGGGACCGCTGGGGCGCCTGCTGGCCCGGCTGCTGGGCGAGCACGGGCAGGAGGCCGTGCTCATCGACAACGACGCCGGCCACTGCCGCCGCGCCCAGGCCGAGGGCCTGCGCGTGGTCTACGGCAACGCGCTGGACGAGCGGGTCATGCTGCGCTCGCAGATGGACACGCGCCGCGCCGCCCTGGGCGTGACGGCGGACGAGGCCGTCAACCTGCTGTTCACGCGCCTGGCGCGCCAGGAGGCCAAGGTGCCCGCAGTGTACCTGGTGGGCTCGCGCACCGGGCACGACCTGGGACCGGAGCACTTCCGCCGCGACGACGCGCGCCTGCTGTTCGGGGCCGAGATCGATCCCGAGCTGTGGTCGGTGCGCATCCGCCGCGGCGCGACCGTGGTCGAGGCGTGGCGGCGCGAGGATGACGCCGTGGGCGTCGAGGCCACCCTGCCGGCCGAGCAGCTGGGCCTGTTGGTGCCGCTGTTCCTGGTCGACCGCCAGGACCGGCTCGAGCCCGTGGACGACGCATCGCGCTTCACCCGTGGGCGCACGGTCCTGTGGCTGGTGCTGGCCGAGCGGGGCGAGGACGCCCGGGCGTGGCTGGCGGGGCAGGGGTGGGCGCCGGCCGCGGCGACGGCCACCGACGACGGCCCGGCCCCCGCGGCGGCGGCGAAGGACGGGGCGCAGGCATGAAGGTGCAGGTCCTGCAGCACGTGGCGCACGAGGGCCTGGGCAACCTCGAGCCGTGGCTGAGCGCCGCCGGAGCCCACATCGGCTGGACGCGCTTCCACGAGCCGGGGGCGATGCTGCCCGACAGCGGCGGGCTGGACCTGGTCATCGCCCTGGGCGGTCCGATGAGCGTGCACGATGCGGCAGGCCTGCCCTGGCTCGGGGCCGAGCAGCGCTGGCTGGGCGAGGCCGCGCGGGCCGGCCGGCCCGTGCTGGGCGTGTGCCTGGGGGCCCAGCTGCTGGCCGCGGCGCTGGGGACCCCGGTCCGGCGGGCGCCGCAGGCCGAGATCGGCTGGTTCCCCGTCGAGCGGGTGGCGGCCCCGGACCGGGACGTCTGCCCGTGGCCCGAGCGGGCGATCCTGCTGCACTGGCACGGCGAGACCTTCGACCTGCCGGCCGGCGCGGTGCACCTGGCCCGCAGCGCCGCCTGCGAGCAGCAGGCCTTCCAGTGGGGCCCCAGGGCCGTGGGCGTCCAGTGCCATCCCGAGGCCACCGCCGCGACGGTCGCGAGCATGGTGGCCCACGAGGCGGATGACCTGCTGGCCGGTGGACCGTGGGTGCAGGACGCCGCCACGCTGGCCGCGCCCGATCCCTCCCGCGAGGCGGCGGGGGCGGCGGCCGCTGCCGCATTGCTGGGCTTCCTGCTGCGCTGAGGCCCCCGGGGCCAATTCGGACTGGCCATTCCGGGCGCCTTGCCCCTTCTTAGTGCCCCGTCCGTTCCCGGTCCGCCGGAGGGGCCGATTCCGGCGTGACGCCGCCGGGCCCGTCGGTTAGACTGCCGCTTCGGCGCTCAGCGCCGGTCGGTGCCGAGGGAGCGGACCGCGCTTTGGCCCCCGCGGGGGCATCACCTGGATCCTGAGTCGCGGAGGTCCGCCTTATGCTGCCTGGGGCGCCGTGGAACGTCGCCAAGAGCGAACAGCTCTACGGATTCGAGTACTGGGGCGCCGGCTACTTCGGCGTCAACCCCGCGGGCAACGTGGTCATCCGGCCCGACGGCCCCGGCGGCCCGGAGATCGACCTGCACGACCTGGTGGACCAGGCCCGGCAGCGCGACATCCGCCTGCCCATCCTCTTCCGGTTCAACGGCATCCTGCGCCACCGGCTGCAGACCCTGCACCGCGCCTTCACCGCGGCCATGGCGGAGTACGAGTACCAGGGATCCTACCGCCCCGTCTACCCCATCAAGGTCAACCAGCAGCGCCACGTCGTCAGCGAGCTGACCAGCGCCGGCAGCCGCCTGAACCTGGGCATCGAGGTGGGCAGCAAGCCCGAGCTGGTGGCCGCCCTGGCGATGCACACCAACGACGACTCGCTGCTGATCTGCAACGGCTACAAGGACCGGCAGTACCTCGAGCTGGCCATGATGGCGCAGCGCGTGGGCCGCGAGGTCATCGTCGTCATCGAGAAGGCGTCGGAGATCGACACGCTGCTGGACATCAGCCGCGAGCAGGGCATCGAGCCGAACATCGGCTTCCGGCTGCGCCTGGCCGGCCGCGGCGCCGGCCGCTGGGAGCGCTCGGGCGGCGAGCGCGCGAAGTTCGGGCTGAACGTGGCCGAGATCGTCGAGGCGCTCAAGCTGCTCGAGAAGCAGGGCAAGCGCGACTGGGTGCGGCTGGTGCACTTCCACAACGGCAGCCAGCTGACCAACATCGGCTCGCTGAAGCAGGCCGTGCGCGAGGCCGCGCAGGTGTACGTGCAGGTGGCGAAGCTCTGCCCCAAGATGCGCTACTTCGACGTGGGCGGCGGCCTGGCCGTGGACTACGACGGGTCGAAGACCGCCTTCGAGTCGTCCATGAACTACACCCTCGAGGAATACGCCCGCGACGTCGTGTGGATCCTCAAGGAGGCCTGCGAGAACGCCGAGATCGCCCACCCCTTCGTGGTCACCGAGTGCGGCCGCGCCATGGTGGCCTACGGCTCGGTGCTGGTGGCCGAGGTCACCGGGCTGGCCAACACGTTCTCGACCGCGGTCGACCCCGCCGCCGTGATGAAGACCACGGAGGAGGACACCGTCCACAACATGGCGCTGATGCTGCAGGACCTGACGCCCAAGAACTGCCAGGAGACGCTGCACGATGCGGTCGAGCTGCGCCAGACCATGCTGCAGCAGTTCAGCCTGGGCCTGATGTCCATCGAGGACCGCGCCCTGGGCGACCAGTGCTACTGGGCGCTGCTGAACGCCATCAACGCCGTCACCAAGGACCTGCACTACGTGCCCGAGGACCTGCGCCGCCTGCCGGCGCTGCTGACGGACACGTACTTCTGCAACCTGTCGATCTTCCAGTCGATGCCCGACAGCTGGGCCATCGACCAGATCTTCCCGATCACGCCCATCTCGCGCCTGAACGAGGAGCCGCGCCGCCGCGTCGTGCTGGCGGACATCACCTGCGACTCCGACGGCAAGGTCGAGCGTTTCGCCGACCTGCGCGACATCAAGCACTACCTGCCCGCCCACGACCTGAAGGACGACGAGCGCTACTGCTTCGGCGTCTTCCTGGTGGGCGCGTACCAGGAGATCCTCGGCGACCTGCACAACCTGTTCGGCGACACCAATGCGGTGCATGTCGACGTGGCCCCCGACGGCCGCTTCGTCTTCGCCAACGTGCTGCGCGGCGACACCGTGGGCCAGGTCCTGCGCTATGTCTCCTACGAGAAGGCCGACCTCGTGGAGCGGTGGCGCCATGCCCTGGAGGAGGCCGTGACCGCCGGTCGGCTGACCGCGCGCGAATCGGCCGTCCTGCAGCGGCAGTACGACGAGGTGTTCGGCGACTACACGTACCTGCGGTAGGCGAGACCCGCCGCACGGAGGCATGATGGCTCTGAAACCCGACTACGCGATCCTCGCGGACGAGCTGTTCACCCTCGAGCACGCCGACTTCTGCGGCGTGCCCGGCTACCTGGTCCTGCGCGTGCGCTCGGGCGCCCAGTCCCTGGGCGACCTGTCCACGGGCCGCGCCCAGAAGCTGGGCGTGATGACGGCCTCGGCCGCCGGCGCCATCGAGACCATCGTCAAGGCCGAGCGGGTGTACTGCCTGTCGTTCTGCGAGGTCGACCGCGGCCTGCACTTCCACCTGTTCCCGCGCACCTCGGGCCTGGCCGCCGCGTGGCGCGAGGCCGCGGGCGTGGGCGAGGACGCGCCCATCGACGGGGCCGCGCTGTTCGCGTGGGCCCGGGCCACGTTCCCCGCGGGCGCCGCGCTGCCGGCCGGCTTCCCGACGGTGGCCGAGACCTGCGACAAGCTGCGGGGCCTGCTCGACCCCGCCTAGGCCGCGTGCGCCGTTCCGAATGCGGAGGCCCTGCCGTGGACGCGATCCCACGTCCGGACATCCTGCCCGTGGCCCTGGTCCAGATGGATGCGGGGCAGGACGTGGCCGCCAACACGGCCGCGGCCGAGGGCCTGGTGCGCGAGGCCCTCGCCGGCGGTGCGCGGCTGGTGTGCCTGCCGGAGATGTACCACTTCCGCAGCACCGGCCGGCCGGCGGTGCTGCCCGGCGAGACGATCCCCGGGCCCTCGACGCAGGGCCTGGCGAAGCTCGCGCGCGAGCACGGCGCCTGGGTGCTGGCGGGCAGCGTGTGCGAGGCCATCCCCGGTGACCGCCGGGTCTTCAACACCGCGGTGCTGCTGGGACCCGACGGCGGCGTGGTCGCCACCTA
>Ga0116152_10003350_pt1 | contig 12874 bp, 13 predicted proteins | sample AD_UKC119_MetaG_FD_89894 | JGI IMG/M metagenome (GOLD analysis project Ga0116152, IMG submission 89894) | Active sludge microbial communities of municipal wastewater-treating anaerobic digesters from Hong Kong - AD_UKC119_MetaG | ecosystem: Engineered > Bioreactor > Anaerobic > Digestate...
GCCGGGTGCGGTGCTGCGCGGGCACGAGTTTCACTATTCAACGATCCTGGCGCAACCCGACGCGCCGCTGGCCCGGGTCACGGATGCCGAGGGTGCCGAGGTGGCCGAGACGGGTTCGGTCCGCGGGCCGGTGTCGGGGACCTTCTTTCATCTGATCGCGGAGGGCGGGGCATGAGCGCGGCCAAGGGGGGCCTTGCCCCCCTCTGCACCTTTGGTGCATTCACCCCCCAGGATATTTTCGGCACAAAGATGGGGCGGGGATGAGCGGGTTTGTATCCTTTGTCGGCTCGGGCCCCGGCGATCCGGACCTGCTGACGTTGCGGGCCGTGAACCGGCTGAAGGGGGCCGAGGCGGTGCTGTTCGACGACCTGTCGGCCGGGCCGATCCTGGATCTGGTGCCGGCCGGCGCCGAGTTGATCGCGGTGGGCAAGCGGGCCGGGCGCCCCTCGCCCAAGCAGGACCACGTCAGCCGGCTGCTGGTGGATTACGCCCGGGGCGGTGCGCGTGTGGTGCGTCTGAAGGCGGGCGATCCCGGCATTTTCGGGCGGCTCGAGGAAGAGATCACCGCGCTGCGCGGCGCCGGGATCGGCTACGAGATCGTGCCGGGGATCACCTCGGCCGCCGCCGCCGCCGCTGCCGCCGGCATCCCGCTGACGCGCCGGCTCGAGGCGCGGCGGGTGCAGTTCGTGACCGGCCACGACGTGACCGGCGGCCTGCCCGAGGGCCTGAACCTGGCCGCGCTGGCCGATCCGCAGGCGACCACGGTCGTGTTCATGCCCAAGCGCACCTTTGCCGCGCTGGCGGCGCGGCTGATGGCCGCCGGGCTGCCTGGCACGACCCCGGCGCTGCTGGCCGAGAATGTCAGCCACCCCGACCAGACGCTGACGCGCAGCACGGTCGAGGGTTTGGCGCGGGTGCTGGAAACGGCCGCGTCGCGGGCCCCCGGGCTGATTCTGTATGGGCCGCTGGCCGAATGAAGCTGACGCTCTGCGCCAGTTGCGCGCTGGGGCGCGGCGGGTTTGCACCGACCCTGGCAGCGGCGCTGGCGCGGGCCGGGATTGCCGCGACGGTGGACACCGTGGATTGCATGTCGGGATGCGCGCGCCCATCGACCCTGGCGGTGCGGGCGCCGGGCAAGACGGCCTATCTGTTCGGCGACCTGACCGAGGCCGACCTGCCGGACCTGCTGCGCTTCGCCGCCGCCTACGAGGCGACCGGGGACGGCTGCTTTGCCGATGCCCGGCCGCTGGGTGCGCTGCGGTTCAAGGCCCTCGCGCGCATACCTGGCTAGGGGGTCGAGGTCGCGTTCGGCCCCCGGTGTGCCGCGATCCGCCTTGACCGGGATCGGGCGACCTGCGAGGGTTGACCCCTCAGTTGCCCCGGTGCGCGGGGCCGAAATGGGAATGGGGTGAGGCCGGTAGCCGATCCCCCAGCCGCCCCCGCGACTGTAAGCGGCGAGCGGGCTGCCAAAGGGCCACTGTCCGGCGACGGGCGGGAAGGCGGCAGTCCGCAGCGACCCGCAAGCCAGGAGACCGGCCTGAGGAAGACATGCAAACGTCGTCGGTGGGACGGCAAGGAGAGCCGAATGAACACGTTGAACCATGCCAAGGCGCATTCGCTGATGGCCCCTGTCCTGGCGATGGCCCTGATCGGCCTGTCCGTGCTGTTCCTGGCGGGCCATGCGCAATCGGCCACGCTGCACGATGCAGCCCATGACATGCGTCATGCGACGGGCTTTCCCTGCCACTGAACCGGTGGCTGGACCCTGAATGTTTCAGAAAATGATGACCGGCGCGTTGATCGCCGGTGTTGCGGCGGGGCTGCTGGCGGCCGTGCTGCATTTCGCGTTCCTGCAGAAGCTGATCCTGTTGGGCGAGCAATACGAAACCGGCGCCCTGGTGCATTTCCAGGCCGCGCCGATGGCGCATGACGCCACCCACGGGGCTGCGGACGCGAGCGGCGCCGCGGTGCACGGCGCGCATGACGGGCACGATCACGGCGCCGCGGCCGGCACCAGGTCGGCGCTGGGCCGGGACGCGCTGACGGTCGGGTTCACGGTGCTGATCTACGCCGCCTATGGCATGTTGCTGACCGCAGGGTTCGGCATCGCGGCCTCGTTCGGGCAGCAGATCGGCGCGACCGAGGGGCTGCTCTGGGGCTTGGCCGGGTTCGCCGCGTTCCAGCTTGCACCGGGGCTGGGCCTGGCGCCCGAACTGCCCGGCACCGCCGCCGCCGATCTCGGCGCGCGACAGGTCTGGTGGTGGAGCACGGTCCTGGCCACCGGCGCGGGCCTGGCCCTGCTGGCTTATGGCCGGTCGCGGCTGCTGGCGGCCGTCGCGGTCGCGCTGATCGCCGCGCCGCATGTGTTCGGCGCCCCGGTTCTGGACGGCTATTACGGCTATGCCCCGACCGAGGTCGGCGCCATGTATTCCGCGCGTGTCCTAGGCGTCGGTCTGGCCGTCTGGGCGTTTCTGGGCTGGCTGGCCGGCCGCCAGTGGGCGCGCATCCAGGCCTGAGGTCGCGAACGCGCGGCGCCATGCCGCGAACCGCCTTGACCGTGGCGGGGCTTGCTGTAATCGTGGTCGGGTCAGGTGCCCTGCAAGGGCTGAAACGGGAACGGGGTGAAATGCCCCGGCCGCCCCCGCGACTGTCAGCGGTGAGCTGGCTGCCAACGTGCCACTGTCCCGGACGGATGGGAAGGCGGCAGTCCGCAGCGACCCGCGAGCCAGGAGACCGGCCCGGCGACGAAAACGAATCAATCGCCGTCGGAGGGACGGCAAGGAGTGAAAGCATGCATATCGAACCGGGTGTCGTTGACGGCGCCAAGATGATCCTGTCCTACGGCACCGCCGCCGCCGCTGCGGGCGTGTCGCTGAAACTGATCGCGGACGACCTGAAGCAGCACAACGTGCTGTCCTTTGCCCTGCGTTCGGTGCTGGCCGCCATGGGCACCTTCATCTGCTTCGAGGTCCTGCCGCACATGCCGGTCGGCGTGAGCGAAGTGCACCTGATCCTGGGCACCACGCTGCTGTTGATCCTGGGCGCTGGCCCCGCCGCGCTGGGGCTGGCCGGCGGTCTGCTGATGCAGAGCCTGTTCTTCGCGCCCACCGATCTGCCGATGTATACGGTCAACGTGACCACGCTGCTGTTCCCGCTGTTCCTGATCCACATGGTCGCGGGCCGCATCATTCCCGGCGGCAAGGCCTATGTGGACCTGGGCTATGCCGAGGTTCTGAAGCTGTCGGCCGCCTATCAGGGCGGGATTGTCGCCTGGGTCGCCTTTTGGGCGTTCTATGGCGAGGGGGTTTCGGCCCTGGGCGGCGTGGTCAGCTTCGGCGCGGCCTATATGCTGGTCGTCCTGATCGAGCCGCTGGCCGATCTGGGCGCGCTGGCGCTGGCCAAGGCGTTGCGCAACCACAAGGATTCGGGCCTGTTCGTGAACCGGCTGCACAACGCCGCCTGATCGCGGGTTTTTCGGATACGCGCGGCGGGCCTCCGGGGTCTGCCGCGTTTTTCATGGGGGCCGCATGATCGCGCTCGATCTCATCGGTATCGGCACGGGCAACCCCGAGCATGTCACCCTGGCGGCGATCCGCGCCATGCGCGAGGCCGACCTGATCCTTGTCCCGCGCAAGGGCGACGACAAGGGCGATCTGGCCGATCTGCGCCGCCAGATCTGCGCCGCGCATCTGCCGGACCTGTCGCGGGTGGTCGAATTCGACCTGCCGGTGCGCGATGCCTCGGCCGGGTATCTCGACGGCGTGAACGACTGGCACGACGCCATCGCCGCCCGCTGGGCGGGGGCGATCGCCGCGCATCTGCCGGGTGGCGGGCGCGTGGCGCTTCTGGTCTGGGGCGACCCGTCGCTCTATGATTCCACGTTGCGGATCGCGGCGCGGCTGGGGCTGCGGCCGCGCGTGGTGCCGGGGGTGACCTCGCTCTCGGTGCTGACGGCCGCGCACGCGATCCCGCTCAACGATCTGGGGGCGCCCGTGGTCATCACCACCGGCCGCCGCCTGCGCGAGGGCGGCTGGCCAAAGGGCGCCGACGCCGTGGCCGTCATGCTGGATGCCGGCGGGGCGTTCAGCGCGGTGCCGGCCGAGGGCGTGACCATCTGGTGGGGCGCCTATCTGGGCATGCCGCACGAGGCGCTGATCGCCGGCCCCTTGGCCGACGTCGCCAGGACCGTGCTGGAAACCCGCGCCGCGCTGCGCGCGCGGCACGGGTGGATCATGGACATCTACCTGCTGCGCCGCTGACCCGGGGCGTGAGCCGGGGGACAAGGTCGCCGAATGACGCAAGGTTTCGCATGACTCCGCGCTGGCCCCGGCTAGGGTGGGACACAATCGCCAGACCGGAGGAACCTCGATGTCCAGTCCCTATCCCCATCTTCTCGCGCCGCTCGATCTGGGGTTCACCACGCTCAGGAACCGGGTGCTCATGGGGTCCATGCACACCGGGCTCGAAGAACGCGGCGACTGGGACCGCGTGGCCACCTATTACGCCGAGCGCGCGCGCGGCGGCGTCGGCCTGATCGTCACCGGCGGCATGGCGCCGAACAAGGAAGGCGGCGTGTTCCCCGGGGCCTCGGGCCTGTTCAGCGACCAGGACATCGCCAATCACCGCAAGGTGACGGACGCGGTGCACGCCCATGGCGGCAAGATCGCGATGCAGATCCTGCACGCCGGTCGCTATGCCTATGGTCCCGATTGCGTCAGTTCCTCGGCGGTGAAATCGCCAATCTCGCCCTTCGTGCCGCGCGAACTGGACGAGGACGGCATCGAAAAGCAGATCCGCGACTTTGCCACAGCCGCCACCCGCGCCCGCGAGGCCGGCTATGACGGGGTCGAGGTGATGGGCTCCGAAGGGTATTTCCTGAACCAGTTCCTGTGCCTGCACGTCAACCAGCGCACCGACCGCTGGGGCGGCAGCTACGAGAACCGGATGCGCCTGCCGGTCGAGGTGGTGCGCCGCGTGCGCGAGGCCGTGGGGCCGGATTTCATCATCATCTACCGGATCAGCCTGCTGGATCTGGTGCCGAACGGGCAGACCTTTGACCAGATCCTGACGCTGGCCAAGGCGATCGAGGGGGCGGGCGCGACGATCCTCAACTCGGGCATCGGCTGGCACGAGGCGCGGGTGCCCACCATCGCCACCAGCGTGCCGCGCGCGGCCTTTGCCTGGGTCACCAGGAAGCTGATGGGCCATGTGTCGATCCCGGTCATCACCTCGAACAGGATCAACAACCCCGACACCGCCGAGGCCGTGCTGGCCGGGGGCAATGCGGACATGGTGTCGATGGCGCGGCCGTTCCTGGCGGATGCCGATTTCGTCAACAAGGCCGCCGCCGGCCAAGCCGACACGATCGCGCCCTGCATCGGCTGCAACCAGGCGTGTCTCGACCATACCTTCAGCGGCAAGCTGACGTCCTGTCTGGTCAACCCGCGCGCGGGCCATGAAACCGAACTGCGCTACGAGCCGACCGCGGCCCCGCGCCGGATCGCCGTGGTGGGGGCCGGCCCCGCCGGCCTGTCGGCCGCTCTGGTGGCCGATCAGCGCGGGCACAAGGTCACGCTATTCGAAAAGGACAACCAGATCGGCGGGCAATTGAACCTGGCCCGCCAGGTGCCCGGCAAAGAGGAATTCGACGGCCTGGTGGCCTGGTTCGGAACCATGCTGGCGGCCTCGGGCATCGAGCAGCGGCTTGGCACCGTCGCCACGGCCGCGGACCTGGCGGGGTTCGATGACGTGATCGTCGCCACAGGCGTCACCCCGCGCGATCCCGGCATCCCCGGCGAGGATGGGGCCAATGTTCTGTCCTACATCGACGTGCTGCGCGACAAGGCCCCTGTGGGCAAGCGCGTCGCCGTGGTGGGCGCGGGCGGCATCGGTTTCGACATCGCCGAATACGTCACCCACCAGGGCGTCAGCCCGACGCTGGACGCCGCCGAATGGCGCAGGGAATGGGGTGTGGGCGACCCGTCCGAGGTGCCGGGCGGGTTGCTCGAACCCGCGCCGCCCGCGCCCGCGCGCGCCGTCACGCTGCTGCAACGCAAGGCCGAGAAACCCGGCAAGCGGCTGGGCAAGACCACGGGCTGGATCCACCGCGCCAGCCTTCAGGCGCGCCAGGTGCAGATGCTGGGCGGCGTCAGCTATGAGCGGATCACACCAGAAGGCATCGTTCTGGGCAGCGACAAGGGCGAGCGGTTGCTGGCGGTCGATACCGTGATCCTGTGCGCCGGCCAGGTGCCGAACCGCGCGCTGGCCGACGCCCTGGCCGGGGCCGGCGCCCGGGTGCATGTGATCGGCGGCGCCGATGTCGCGGCGGAACTCGACGCCAAGCGGGCCATCGACCAGGGCGCCCGGCTGGCCGCTGGCCTCTGAGCGCGTCGGCGGTCCAGAAACAACGCGCCCGGGCCCGTTCGGCCCGGGCTTTTTCGTGCACAATCGCCCCCTGATTGCGAAACAATCCATGGGCTATCGGTAAAACTGTGCTGAATTTACAAACGTTTGTCCCAGTTATACCCCCCCCACGCCGCTTTGGCGCCGCATTTGGGGTGTGTAACAGATCCAACGCAACAGGTCGTGTGACGGGTAGTGCAATGGATCGTTTGACTGAAATGGAAGCCTTCGCGACGGTCGTGGACCAGGGCGGTTTTACGGACGCCGCGCGCAAGATGGGCATCTCGAAATCCGCGGTGTCCAAGCACGTCTCGTCGCTGGAAGCGCGCCTTGGAGCCCGGCTGCTGAACCGCACCACGCGCCGCGTCAGCCCCACCGAGATCGGCCTGGTCTACTATGACCGCGCCCGGCGCGTGCTGAACGACGCGGGCGAGGCCGACAGCATCGTCACCGCCATGCAATCCGCCCCCTCGGGTGTGCTGCGCATGTCGGTCGCCACGGATTTCGGCGTCAGCCTGCTGTCGCCGGTGCTGGACGAATTCCTGATGGAGTTCCCGGACATCAGCGTCAACATGGTGCTGAAGAACCGCTATGTCGAACTGATCTCGGAAGGGTTCGACATGTCGATCCGCGTGGGCGAGATGGAGGACAGCTCGCTCAGGGCGCGCAAGATCACCGAAACGTCGCAACGCCTGATCGCCGCGCCGCGCTATTTCCAGGCGCATGGCCGGCCCGAGCGGATCGACGATCTGAACGACCACCGCCTGCTGCATTATTCCAACCAGGCCAGCGCCAACGTCTGGAAGATCACCGCGCCCTCGGGCGAGGTGCGCCAGGTGCGCGGCACGGGCTGGTTGACGGTGAACGATGGCCAGTCGCTGCTGAACGCCGCGGTCAAGGGCCTGGGCATCGCCTATCTGCCGAGCTTCCTGTATCACGACGCGCTGGCCCAGGGCCTGGTCGAGGACGTGATCCCCGATCTGCCGCAGACCACGCTGGGGATCTATGCGGTCTATCCGCCGGGCCGTTTCACCCAGCCCAAGGTGCGGGCCTTCATCGACTTCCTGGTCGAACGCTTTGCCGACAAGGGGCCTGACCTCTGGTGAGTTTCCTGCCCGGTCGTTTCCCTCCGACCGGATGCCGTTGACTGGCCGGCCCTGGTGGCCGGCCATTTTTCATTCCGCGCGTTATTTCTTGCCAACCTTCGAGGTGTCGGCCCCCTTGCCGCCCCCCGCCGCGGCCTCTTTTTCCGCGATGATGCGCGCCTCGGTGGCCTTGTCCGGCGACTTGGGGGCGCCCTTGCCCGCGTCCTTGCCCATACCTTTTTCCATAATTCCCTCCTTGAAACATGACGCCCGGGTCAATCCGGGCCTGGACAGCGTGACAAGAAAGCGGTCGTGGGTCAAAACGTATCTGCGCCGAGGCCCTCAACCGGCGGTCAGCACGGCCTCCCACGCGGCCTGCATATCCGCCGGGTCGAAGCGATCCGCCAGGCCCACGGCGACGGCGCGACCCTGGCCCTTTGGCGGATCGACGGGGCGCCGGCTGGCGTGCAGCCCGGCGCGGTGAAAGGCGCTCCAGCCGCCATCGCGCGTCTGCACCAGCCCTTTCAGGCGGTAAAGCCCGGGGATATCGGCCCCCAGCAGGCGGTCCAGCGCGGCGCCGTCGGCGCTGGCCGGGCCGGTCCAGACCCAGCCGCGATATTCGGCCCCGTGATCGTGCCCATGCCCGTGCGCATGAGGGTCGGCGCGTTTCAGCCGGCGCGGCAAGGGATCGAGCAGCAGTTCGGACGGCACCCGGCCATGATCGGCGACCATGCGCTGGGCCTCGGGCGCGAGGTCCGCCACCACCGCGCGCAGACGCGACAACGCGCCCGGGGGCGCGATGTCGGACTTGGTGATCAGCACCAGCCCGGCGGTGGCCAACTGGTTGCGCAGCGTGTCCGCCAGATAGGCGTCAGCCATCGCCGTTTCGAAATTCACCGCGTCCACCACGACGACCACGCCGTGCAGGTCCATCTCGGGTTCGGCCAGGGCGATCTGGCCCACCGTGAACGGATCGGCCACGCCCGAGGTTTCGATCACCAGGTGTTCGGGGCGGGGTGACATCCGCAGGATGCGGTCGATGGCACGGTAGAAATCGTTGCCGACGGTGCAGCACATGCAGCCGTTCGACAGCGCGACCGTGTCGCCCGAGCGGTTGTCGATCAGGTCCGCGTCCAGCGCGATCTCGCCAAAGTCGTTGACCAGGACGCAGATCCGGCGGCCGTGCTGGTCCGCCAGGATGTGGTTCAGCACCGTGGTCTTGCCCGCGCCCAGATAGCCCGAGATCAGCGTGACGGGTATCGGGGTCATTTGACGAACACGCGGCCGCCCTGCACGGTGCCCAGGACGGGAATGTCGCGCAGATCCTCGGGGGCGCGGGTCAGGGGGTCGTCGCCCAGCACCGCGAAATCCGCGCATTTTCCGGGCGTGATCGAGCCGATGTCACGGTCCAGTTTCAGCGAGCGCGCCGCGCCCAGGGTGATCGCGTGCAGGGCCTCCATCACCGAAATGCGCTGGTTTGCCCCCAGCACCCGGCCCCGGGGCGTGATCCGGTTCACCGCGCACCAGGCGACGTGCAGCGGGCCCAGCGGCGTGACCGGGCTGTCCGAATGGATCGCCAGCGTCACCCCGTTGTCCAGCGCCGAGCGGCAGGCATTCATGCGCGCCGCGCGATCGGGACCGACGGTAAAGTCGCAATGCGCATCGCCGTAATACCACAGGTGATTGGCAAAAAGGTTCACGCACACCCCCAGCCGCGCGGCGCGGTGGAACTGGTCTTCGCCCGCCATCTGGCAATGTTGCAGCGTGTGGCGCGAATCGCCGGTGGGATGCGCCCACATGGCCTCTTCGATGGCGTCCAGCACGAAACCGCTGGCCTCGTCGCCGTTGGTGTGCAGTTGCATGTTCAACCCGGCGGCATGCAGCGCGGCGATCAGCGTCTTCAGGCGCGCGGGTTCCAGGTTCCAGATCCCGTTGGGCTGCCCGCCCAGATAACCCGGCCAGTTCATGCGGGCCGTGAAGCCCTGGATCGAACCGTCGGTCATGACCTTGCAGATGCCCATGCGCAGCATGTCGGTGGACCGGGCGCGCACCGCCAGCGCCTTGGCGACGGCGGCCTGGGGGTCCATGCCGATGACCCCCAGCGCGGGCACCAGCCGCAAGGGGTAGTCGGCGCGCGCGGTGACCGCGAGCAGGGTCTCCAGCTCGTCGTCCTCGAGCTCGGCGTAGAGATCGGTCGCGGTGGTCACGCCGGTCTGCACGGCGGCCTTTCCGAATTGCACGATGGCGTGCTCGCCGCGCGACAGGTCCTGAAGTCCGATGTTCAGCCGACGCATCAGCGGGAACATCGCGGCCATTTCCTGCAATTCTCCCATCAGCGTGCCGTCGGGCAGGCGCGGCACGCCCTCGGCGTTGGTGTCGGGGCCATAGCCGGCCAGTTCCAGCGCGGCCGAGTTCGCCGTCATCAGGTGAAAGCTTTGATGGATCACGGCAATCGGGCGCTCGGTCGAGGCGCGGTCCAGGTGCCGGCGGTTCAGGCGATCGCCCTCGAAGAACAGCGGATCAAAGCCCCAGCAGACCAGAGGGGCCCCTTCCGGCAGGGATTCGATCGCGCGTTTCATCCGTTCGATCATATCGTCCACGGTGCTTACGCCGGGCCAGAGCGTGCCGTCCGGGTCCACGCGATCCACGTTGCCGCAATAGAGATAGTCCCAAAGCGCGCCGGTCATCATGTGGCTGTGGGCCTCGACGAAACCGGGCAGCAGCACGGCGTCGCGGAACCGGTCGTCGTGGCGCACCGCGCCCCAGGGCGCCGCGATCTCGGGGCCGCCGACACCCAGAATGCGCCCGTCCCGGACCAGAACATGCGTGGCATGGGGTTGAGTCGGTTCCATCGTGAGGATACGGCGGGCGGAATAGAGGACGGTGTCGGCCATGGGATTTCCTTGTCGGATCGGGTAGGGTGCCACGAAGAATTTCCGGGTTGCGGTTTTTTCGGGCAACCCGTCCACGCGCGCAAATCAACGTATCGACTGACGCCAAGCATGCCGCAGTGCTGCACAGACTCTAGTGCCAGATTTCGGAAAACATAGAGCCAATTCGAGATAATCCTTGATCGCTGTCGGGAGGCTTCCATACTCGGCGCTGAAAAAAAAACCGGGGGTCATCCCCGAATGCCAACTGGGAGAAATGACAATGCGGCTGACGCGTAGAACGTTCTTCGGGGCTTCGGCCTCGCTCATGGCCCTGGGCCTTGGTCCGGTATCGGCCCAGGCACGCCGGGGCGGCGAGCTGGTAATCGTCAGCGGCGAGAACCCGCGGCACCTGAACCCGGCGGTGCAGTCGGGCGTGGCAACGGCGGTGCCGGGCACGCAGATCTTCGCCTCGCCCCTGCGCGTTGACGAGAACTGGGACCTGCATCCCTATCTCGCGCAAAGCTGGGAATGGGCCGACGACGGTCTCAGCCTGACGCTGAACCTGGTTCCGGGCGTGCTTTTCCACGACGGCACGCCGGTCACCTCCGAGGACGTCGCGTTCTCGATCATGACGATCAAGCAGTATCACCCGTTCCAGACCATGTTCGGCCCGGTTGACAGGGTCGAGACCCCGGACGCCAACACCGCGATCATCCGCCTGTCGCAGACCCACCCGGCGCTGTTGCTGGCGCTGACCGGCGCGCTGTGCCCGATCCTTCCCAAGCACGTCTATGGCGACGGTCAGGACATCCCGTCGCACCCGGCGAACACCGCGCCGGTGGGTTGCGGCCCGTTCAAGCTGGTCGAATACGTCGCCGGGCAGCAGATCACCCTGGTGCGCAACGACGACTTCTTCCTCGAGGGCAAGCCCTATCTCGACCGGATCACCATCCGCATCGTGCCCGACGCGGCTTCGGTCTCCCTGTCGCTGGAATCGGGCGAGGCCGATGCCGGCATCATCACCGATGCGACCGCGATCAACCGGCTGGGCAGCACCGACGGCCTGGTCGTCACGCCGCGCGGCTTCGAGGGGATCGGCCCGATCCAGTGGGTGGCGTTCAACACCCGCGTCGCGCCGTTGGACGATGCGCGCGTGCGCCAGGCCATCGCGTATTCCATGGACCGCGACTTCATCCTGAACGCGCTGATGCGTGGCGTTGCCTCCAGCCAGAAAGGCCCGATCATCGAATCGAGCCCGTTCTTCAACCCCGACATGCCCAGCTATAACATCGACCTGGACCGCGCGAATGCGCTGCTGGACGAGGCCGGGCATCCGCGCGGCGCCGACGGCACGCGCTTCAGCCTGACGATGGAGACGATCCCCGGCCGTGATTCGGCGTTGGGCAACGTGCCGGAATACCTGCGCTCGCAACTGCGCGAGGTCGGGATCGATCTGGAATTGCGGGCCTCGCCCGACTTCCCGACCTGGGCGGGCCGTCTGGCCTCGGGCGAATTCCAGATGTCGATGGACATCGTGTTCAACTGGGGCGATCCGGTGATCGGCGTGCACCGCACCTATCTCAGCACCAACATTCGCCCGGTCATCTGGTCGAACACCCAGGGCTATGCCAACCCCGAGGTGGACCGCCTGCTGAACGAGGCCGCGCGCGAGCTGGACACCGACCGCCGCCGCGACCTGTATTTCCAGTTCCAGGACATCGTCGGCAACGACCTGCCGGTCTACTGGGTGAACGCGCTGCCCTATCACCACGTCTATGACAGCCGCATCGACCTGCCGCTGTCGATCTGGGGCATGATGCAGGCCATGGACGAGGTTTACTGGACCGAAGACCGCTGAGCGCGACGCGATCTCTTCTCTCCTCGCCTGACGGCGGGGAGAGCCCGCACTTGAATCTGACCTGAAAGGCCGCGGATGGGATTCTCCAGCTACATTCTGCGCCGGTTGTTCTATGGCCTCATCCTGATGCTTGGGGTCGTGGTTCTGAATTTCTTCCTGATCCACGCCGCACCCGGCGATGCGGCCGAGGTCATCGCCGGCGAGATGGGCGGCACAACCGAGGAAATGATGGCGCAGATCCGGGCCCATTACGGGCTGGATCAACCGCTCTTGTGGCAGCTCTGGCTGTATCTCAAGCAGATCGCGATGCTGGATCTGGGCACCTCGTATCATTTCAACCGGCCCGTCACCGAACTGATCGCGCAACGCATCTGGCCGACGGTGCTGCTGGCAATGACGGCGCAACTGGTGGCCATGCTGATCGGCGTGGTCATGGGGGTGCTGGCCTCGCGCAAGCCGCAGGGCGTGTTCTCGGGGTTCGTGTCGGTCTTTTCGACCGTCGGCTATGCCGCGCCGGTGTTCTGGACCGGGCTGATGATGGTGATCCTTTTCGCGGCGACGATCCCGATCTTTCCCGTCGAGGGGATGGTCAGCGCGCGGTTCCGCGGGTCGGGCCTGGCCTATGCGCTGAACGTCGCCCACCACCTGGTGCTGCC
>Ga0116152_10003351_pt1 | contig 12874 bp, 10 predicted proteins | sample AD_UKC119_MetaG_FD_89894 | JGI IMG/M metagenome (GOLD analysis project Ga0116152, IMG submission 89894) | Active sludge microbial communities of municipal wastewater-treating anaerobic digesters from Hong Kong - AD_UKC119_MetaG | ecosystem: Engineered > Bioreactor > Anaerobic > Digestate...
CGACGATCCGCAGCCGGTGTTTTCGTTCCTCGGCCGGGCGAGCGACCATCCACCGCAGGCGCCGTGTCATATCACGGCCACTAACGAGCGTACGCACGACATCATTCGCGCGGCGACGGATCGTTCACCGCTCTTTACCGGCAAGATCGAAGGCGTGGGACCGCGATATTGCCCGTCGGTCGAAGACAAAGTTGTCAGGTTCGCCGACAAGCTCTCACACCAGATCTTCATCGAGCCCGAAGGTCTCAATACGCAAGAGATCTATCCCAACGGTATTTCCACCAGTTTGCCGTTCGACGTGCAGTATGAGTTCGTCCGCAGTATCCGCGGCTTCGAGCATGCGCATATCACGCGTCCCGGGTATGCAATCGAGTACGACTATTTCGATCCCCGCGATCTGACGGCGGCGCTCGAGACGAAATACATTGCCGGTCTTTTTTTCGCGGGGCAGATCAACGGCACCACGGGCTATGAAGAAGCCGCCGCGCAGGGGCTCGTGGCAGGGATCAATGCCGCACGTGCCGTACGCGATGAGCCGGCGTTCCTGCCGAAGCGCAGCGAGTCGTACGTCGGCGTGTTGATCGACGATCTCGTCACGCGCGGCACGCGCGAGCCGTATCGGATGTTCACCAGCCGCGCAGAGCACCGTCTGGTGCTGCGTGAAGATAATGCAGATCTGCGCCTGACAGCTCTGGGCCGTGAGCTGGGGCTGGTCGATGACGAGCGCTGGGCGTTCTTCGAAGCGAAGCGCAGCGGCTCGGAGTGTGAGCTCGAGCGCTTCCGTCGCACCCGCCTAAAGCCGCAGCAGATTCCGTCCGAGTGGACTGCGCGCGTGCTGGAGACGCCCATCGGTCGGGATCTGACGGCGCTCGAGCTATTGTGCCGGCCGGAAGTTCGTTATCGGGACGTCGTCGAATTGATCGGTGGCAGTGATCACGGGACCGCCACCGACGAGCGTCTGGCCCCGCAGATCGCTCTGCAGCTCGAAGTAGCTGCCAAATATGCGGGCTACATCGAACGACAGCAGGCCGAGATCGAGCGACAGCGATATAACGAAGAGTTGTCGCTGCCGGTGGATCTCGATTACGCGTCCGTCGCCGGTCTGTCGATCGAGGTGCGGCAGCAATTGGCCGCAGCCCGGCCGATGACCTTGGGTCAGGCCGCACGCATGCAGGGCGTGACGCCCGCCGCCATCTCGATTCTGCTGGTGCATTTGAAGAAGCGGGCGCGTGCGGCCTGAGGTGTTTGGCCGGCCCGGCCTGCTGGTGTCGTTGCTCGGCCTCGCACTGCTGGCGGCCTGTTCGCGCGAGCCGGTCACCAACAATTTCGATGACACACCCGCCGCCGCGACCGCGGCGCCCAAAATACTCCTGCGCGGCATCGGCCCGGGACCGGATTCCCTCGATCCGCAAAAGGCGCGACTGATCGAAGCGCACACCGTGCTGCGGGATCTGTTCGAATGCCTCACCTCACTCGGGCCCGATGCGTCGCCGGTACCAGGCGCGGCCAGCGACTGGAACGTGAGTGATGACGGTCGCGTGTACACCTTCAAACTCAGGCCAGAGCTCGTCTGGTCGAACGGCGATCCCCTGACGGCCGCCGATTTCGTAGCCGGTCTGCAACGGCTGGTGGATCCTGCCACTGCGTCGCAGTACGCGCAGGTCGTGGACGTCATCGAGAACGCCGGCGAGATCATCGCTGGCCGCATGGCTCCTGCCCAGCTCGGCGTCGCCGCGCCGGACGATGCTACCGTGGCGGTGACACTAACCACTCGTGCGCCTTACCTGCCTGGCTTGCTGGCACATCCCAGCACCTGCCCAGTGCACCGCGCATCGCTGGCGGCTGGCGCCAAAGAGCTGACTCGGCCAGGAGAGATGATCTCCAACGGCGCCTTCACGCTCGAAGAGTGGACCGAAGGTTCGTCGATCGTCCTGACGCGCAACCAGCGCTACCGTGCCAACTCGCGCAATCTGATCGACGGGGTGCGCTATCTGATTCTCGCCGATGAGAATGCCGAGCTGCGTGCTTATCGCGCCGGCGACCTGCACGTGACATTCGTCGTGCCGCGCGGGCAGTTCGACTGGATCCGCGAGAATCTGCGCGCCGAGCTGCACGTGTCACCACAGCTCAATACCTATTTCTACGGCTTCAATCTCGACAAGCCGCTGTTCGCCGACAACCCGAAGCTGCGTCAGGCATTGTCGATGGTGATCGATCGCGAGCGCTTGGCCAAGACGGTGCTGCGCGTGGGTGAAACGCCGGCTCACGGCTGGGTGCCAATCGGCACGCACGACTACGGTTCGCAGAGCTTCGACTACGCCGAGCAGCCGATGCCCGAGCGGATCGCGGCGGCGCGTGAGCTGTATCGCGAGGCTGGCTTCACTGCAGCCAGGCCGGCGCGCTTCGAGCTGCGTTACAACAGCGGCGAGATGCACAACAAGGTGGCGATCGCGGTGGCATCCATGTGGAAAGAGGCGCTCGGCGTGGAAGCCAAGTTGGTCGCCGTCGAGATAAAATCGCTGCTGGCGGACATCAACAGCCGCAAGGTCGACATGTTCCGGCTTTCCTGGGCCGGCGACTACAACGATGCCTATACCTACGCGCAGTATCTGAAGAGTGACTTCGGCATCAACACCGTGGGCTACAAGAGCGAGCGGTATGACCAGCTCCTTGCCAAGGCCGCTGCCGCTGCAGGGTCAACCACGCGCCGCCAGATACTGGAAGAGGCCGAACGGCTGATGCTCGCCGAGCATCCGTTGATCCCGCTGTACTTCTACGTGAACAAGCATCTCGTCAAACCCGAGGTGCGCGGCTGGTATGACAACGTGCTGAACGTCACCTACTCGAAGGATCTGGCGCTGGATTAGCGTTCTGCAGCTCGTCGAATCGATAGCCCTTGCGACCGCCACGCGTGAGCGCATTGTCGCCCAGGTTGTCTTTAATCATGACGCGCGCCAAGTCGGCAGAGCGCCGGGCGAGCGCCACAGCGCCTTCATGCAGCGACGTTGAGTTCTGCACATAGCGCTCGTTGTTCTCCATATCCTCGGCGCTCCAGCCGCGCGAGTGCGCGATGAACGGAAACGACGGGAACTGGCAACCGATCTCGGCGAAGAACGCCAGCATCTGGCCCGCAACGGCCTGCACGTTGTCCTGGCCGCCGGTGATGATGAAAGCAGCGACCTTGTTGCGTAGCAGGTGTTTGCCCGCGAGTGTTTCCTGGTTCTGGATGCAGTTCATCCGCTCCACCATCTTGTAGTAGAGGCTGCTCGCGTTGCCCCATCGAATCGGGGTCGCAACCAGGATCACATCGGCCCAGTGCACGATCCCCTCGTACACACGCTCCATCTGGTCAGCCGGGTCCATTTGTGTGATCGAGCACGGCCAGGTGCAGGCGCGGGCGGACTTCGAATAGAAGCCCTCACAGGCGCGGAACGCGAGGTCGCGCAGCCTGACCAGCCGCGTCTCGCAAGCCGACTCGTCTGCGGCGGCGCCCATGGCAGACTGCAGCAAATGATCCGACGTGCTGTAGCGCGGCTGGTCGGGCGTCATCACCGTGGTCGAAATGCCGAGTACGCGGATCGGTCCTGGCTCTCGTGTAGGCGTGCGCGCCAGCGGATGCGGTTCGTGTGGGGAGCGTTGCCGTTTGGAACTTGACTCACGGCGCACCAGTACGCGGCCATTCTCCACGCGTACGTCATGTGCCGGCACCTGGTCCTGCTCGTATCCGGGTTCGCCAACGCCCGTCCGGCAGTGAAACTTCCAGTAGTGCCATGGGCATACGATGTAGTCACCGTCCAGTCGACCATCGCCGAGTGGGCCGCCGACATGATTGCAGTTGTTGGAGATGGCGCCGAACCGGCCGTCCTTGAACGACAGCGCGATCCGCGTGCGACCCACACGTACAGCCTGCAGCGCTTTCTGCGCCAACACGTCGCTGGCGCCCACATCGATCCAGTCTTCAGTTGCCACGCGCGATCCACGCTCGTGTGCGCGCCTCCAGCACATCGAGCGGCAGCGCGCCGGCTTCGAGCAGCTGGTCGTGGAAGGCACGGACGTCGAATTTCTCGCGGAGCGTCTGTTCCGCCTCTGTCCGCAGCCCGCGGATGCGCAGCTGGCCGATCTTGTACGCCAACGCCTGCCCCGGCCAGGAGATGTAGCGGTCGATCTCGTTGACGATATCGGCTTCGGTCTTGGCGGCGTTGTCCTTGAAGTAGTCGATGGCCTGCTCGCGGGTCCATTTCTTTGCATGGATGCCGGTATCAACGACCAGACGCACCGCGCGCCACATGTCGTACGTCAGATAACCGAAGCGCGAGTACGGATCGCGATACAGGCCCAACTCCTCGCCGAGACTCTCGGAATAGAGCGCCCAGCCTTCCACATAGGCCGTGATACTGGCGTTGCGACGAAACTGCGGCAGGGATTGCTGTTCCTGTGCCAGCGCAATCTGCAGATGATGCCCGGGCACCGCCTCGTGGATCGTCAGCACCTCGATCTCGTACTTCGGCCGAACCTCGGGCCGATACAGGTTCACGTAGTAGTAGCCAGGCCGCGAGCCGTCGAGCGCCGGCCCTTGGTAGTACGCCGTGGTCGTGTTGGGCGCGCTGGTGTCCGGTATCGGCCGCACGCCATAGGGCGTGCGAGGCAGTACACCGAACAGCCGGACGAGCTCCGGGTCGATCCGCTTGGCGGTGCTGGCATACGCCTCGAACAGCTCCTGTTGTGACTGGAAATAGAACTTGGGATCGGTGCGCAGGTGCACGAAGAATTCCTGCAGCGTGCCCTGCCAGCCCACTGCGGCCATCACCTGATGCATCTCGGCGCGGATGCGTGCCACTTCGCTCAAGCCCAGCGAGTGGATCTCGTCGGGGGTCAGCGTGGTCGTGGTGTGCAGTGCCGCGCGATTGCGATAGAAGTCCTGACCTTCGGGCGTATCCCAGATGCCGACACTGGTACGCGTCGCGGGCAGATAGCGGGTGCGGAAGAACTGTTCAAACTGGCGGTAGGCCGGCAGCACGTGCACTTGAATCGCAGTCCGCCCGGCCGCACTGAGTTGCGCGCGCTCGGCCGCGAGAATCGACGCCGGCATGCGCTCAAAAGGCTTGAAGAACGGACTTTGTTCGGGCTCCCCTACGAGCTGCTTCTGCAGCTGAACCAGCGCTTTCTCCATGATGACGCGCGGCTGAGTTCGCCGCTCACGGATCGCTAACTGCAATATAGACTCGTACTGCCTCAAATATGGACCAATAGCCGTGAGGCGGGCGATCCAGTTGCGGTAGTCCGCGGCCGTCTGAAACGGCAGCAACTCGGCCACCTCCGACAACGCCTGCGGACCGTCACTCGGGCGAATCTCATACAGCCACGGCTTGAAGCGCTGCGCTGCCACGCGCCCGTCATACTCGCGCCGGAACAAGTCGTAACTCAGCTGCTCATCGGTGGTCAGGACAGCGCGCTCGATCCGCCCCAGTTCGATCAGCACTTGCCGATCCGCAGCATCCCGTCGGGCGATCGCTGCGGCGGACAGGTCTGGCAGCCGATCCTCAAAGCGCCGGTCGCCAAAGTAGCTGGCGGTCAACGGGTTGTCGGCCAAATCGCGCTGCCAAGCACGCTCGAACAGCCCGGCGAGCGCTGTCTGCGCATCTTGGCCGGCCGCGGCTGCAAGAGCCGGCGAGACCAGGATGAACCACACAAGCGAGCGAGTGAAGGACAAGGGATTGCGCATAGCGCGCCATCCTATGCGCAGCCGCGATGGTTGTCAGCGGGCGACTTTGCTCGTCTCGAACGATTGGCTGCGGACCTGCCCCATCGATGGCCGAAAGCGCACGACCAGCGGCGCGCCGGGTTGCTCGTCGACGCTGATCAGCTTCACGTCGGCATCCCGCAGGAACGAGTCCAGAAAGCTGCGCATCGACACAAAACGCTGCCGGCCAGCCTCTTGTTCTGGCAGGTGCGCCACGAGCTTCGCCTGCCAGTGATGCGCGCGCGGCTCGATCGTATGCAGATCCGCCAGGCAGCGATCCAGCAGCAGCAGATCGGTCGCCAGTGTGGTGTCGGTTAGATCAGGCTCGTTGACTCTGCCGGGCGGCACGATCCGCAAGTGCACCAGACCGCCCGACTCGTACACCGCGTCGTAAAAGCACAGCGCGAACGTCCCCGACAGGTACGCGACCAGTGTGACATCCTCGGCCACGACCGCGAGGTTGTCAGCGCTGACCGTACGCTCCGGAATTTCTGCAGGTGTCGTCACAGGGCGATAAGAAGCGGATTTGTCGGAAAACATCATCGAGTGTGGCACGCGCCGCGAGCTGCCAGTGTTACCTCGTTCACATATCGGCGGCCTCTCGAGTGTGGCACGCTGCACGCCAAAGGCACGCTGTCGGCGCTCGGCAACGTTCCTGCGATATCATGCTGTGATGCAGAATCGCCATACACCCTTGGCTGACGGGCGACCGACAAAAGGGTCGGAGATAGGTGAATAGCGCCCGTGCAAATGCCTGGGCAACCGAGTTCGTGTACCGGTTGTTACCCGCCGATCCGCGGGGCCAGCGTGAGCTGGCCCTGTTTCTCGATGTGGACGGCACGCTCGTCGGGTTTTCGCCAACACCGGTTGAAACGACCATCTCTTCCGAGCTGCGCGCCCTGCTCGATACCCTCACCCAGCAGCTCGACGGCGCCGTGTCGATAGTTAGTGGCCGGTCGATGCGCGACCTCGACCGACTGTTTCCTGCGCCCGCGTTCGCGCGCATCGGTGCGCACGGAGGCGAGATACGCACGCCGGCTGGCCTGCTCGCCAGTGCAGCGGCTCCTGATCCGGCCGTCATGACAGAAGTGCGCGTGGCGTTGCAACGCGCGGTCGCCAGCGAGCCGCGCCTGTATTTCGAGGACAAGGGTGTGAGTGTTGCGTTACACTACCGCCGCGCACCCGACTGTGAACCGATGGTTCGCCAACTCGTATCGGAACTCGCGCAAACCGGTAGCGGGCTACGCATCCAGTGGGGTGCTGCAGTGGCAGAACTTCGCGGTGACTCCTTCGACAAAGGAACTGCGGTCGAGGCGCTGCGTCAGCGAGCGCCGTTTCGCGGGCGTCTACCACTCTATTTCGGTGACGACGACACTGATCTGCCCGCGCTGCAGCACGTAGCGAGCGCAGGAGGCAGAGCCGTCGCAGTTGGTCCACGGTTGTCAGCTACGTCCTACCAACATCTGGCTGGGCCGACCGACGTGTGCGCCGTGCTGCATGCGCTATCTGCAGCGCTGGCGAATACAGACGCTGCAGCAGGAGGATCCGGACCATGAGGCTCGTCAATGTTTCCAATCGTATAACCATTCCGCGGCGCACGGCAGCGCCCGGTGGCCTGGCCGTCGGGGTGCTCGCCGCAATGCGTGCCCGCGGTGGTTTGTGGTTCGGCGCCAGCGGCGAAACATCTGCCAAGGAGACGATTGCACCGAAGCTCATGGAGCGCGACCAGGTGACCTACGCCACGATCGACGTGCCGGACGCGATCTACGCGCCATACTACAACGGTTTCGCCAATGGCACGCTGTGGCCACTGCTGCATTCCTTTCTCGGCACCTTCCATTATTCCGCCGCCGAGTATGGCGCCTACGATGCAGTCAACAGTCTGTTCGCCGAACATCTGGCGCCCCTTCTCACCGACGATGATCTGGTCTGGATTCACGATTATCATCTGGTGCCGCTCGCCCACAAATTGCGCGAGCGGGGTGTCCGCAATCGACTCGGATTCTTTCTGCATATTCCGTTTCCGCCCTACGATGTCTTGCGTGCACTGCCGGTCTGCGCGGAGCTGCTGGGGTCCTTGCTGGCTTTCGATCTGCTGGGCTTCCAGACGGAAGGCGATCAGCTGAATTTTCTGGCCACAGCCGCGGCCCTGTGGGGCGAGACGGCGGTCGGTTCCGACAGCAGTGTCCATGTCGCCGGTCGGCGCACGATGACGGGCGTGTTTCCGATCGGTGTGGATGTCGAGGAGATCGAGAAAAGCGCCAACGAGGCCATGCAGTCGAAGCCGGTGCGGCAGATGCAGGTCGGTCTGCAGGACCGGCCGCTGATGATCGGCGTCGATCGCCTCGACTACAGCAAAGGCCTGCTGGAACGTTTCGCGGCCTACCGGGAATTCCTGGAGACTTATCCAGAGCAGCAGAACCGCGTGGTATACGTGCAGATCGCGCCGCTGTCGCGCACCGACGTGCGCGCGTACGTCAAGCTGCGCGCGGCGCTGGAGCAATCGTCGGGCCGAACCAACGGCCTGTACGCCGACACGGACTGGACTCCCATCCGGTACCTGAATCGCAATTTCCCACGCAATGTGCTGATGGGGTTCTTCCGCCTGTCGCAGGTGGGTCTGGTCACGCCGGTGCGCGATGGCATGAACCTGGTGGCGAAGGAGTTCGTGGCGGCGCAGGATCCGGCCAATCCGGGCGTGCTCGTGCTGTCATCACTGGCGGGCGCCGCGGCGGAGCTCAAGGATGCGCTGCTGGTCAATCCCTACGACAGCAGCGCCATTGCCAAAGCGATGCAGACGGCGCTCACCATGCCACTCGAAGAACGGCGCGAGCGGCATCGCCGCTCTCTGCAGGTGCTACGCACTAACGATATCCATCACTGGTACAAGCGCTTTCTCCAGACGCTCTATCCGGTAGAGTTACAAGAATCAGCGGCACGAGTGGTCGCCGGTGCGTAGTTGCTGCTCGCCCCTGCAGGCGCTATCCTGTGGTAACACCGCCGGACAGTGCGAGGTGCAATCATGATCTCTGTGGAACAGTTGTTAGCAGGTAAACGATCGCAGGCGGTGTTCGCCGTCGAACCCGACACCCCGGTGCTAGAAGCCATTCGCCTGATGGCCGCCAAGTACGTGGGCGCCGTGCTGGTCATGAAGGGCAAGGAGCTCGTCGGCATCGTCTCGGAGCGCGACTATGCCCGCAAAGTCGTGCTGATGGGGCGCTCGTCGAGTGAGACACCGGTTTGGCAGATCATGAGCTCGCCCGTCCTCACCGTGGCGCCGCGCGACCGGGTCAACGACTGCATGCGGCGCATGACCGAGAAGCGTATCCGCCATTTGCCAGTGGTCGATGCCGGCGAAGTAATCGGTGTGATTTCCATCGGCGACCTCGTCAAATCGGTGATCGAAGAGCAGGAGCGCACGATCGCCGATCTCGAGGAATATATTCACCGCTAGTCAGTCAGCGTAGACAGCCTTCGGCAGCCAGGTCACGATCTGCGGCCAGATCGCGATCACGGCCAGCGCGATCAACTGCAGCGCGACGAACGGCAACGCACCCCGATAGATCGTGCTCGTTCTCACTTCCGGCGGCGCCACGCCGCGCAGATAGAACAGCGCGAAGCCAAACGGCGGGGTCAGGAAAGACGTCTGCAGGTTGATGGCGATCATCACGCCGAGCCACACCGGGTCGAGTCCCATCGCCAGCAGCACGGGACCTACGATCGGCACGACGACGTAGGTGATCTCGATGAAATCGAGCACGAAACCCAGCACGAACATCACCAGCATCACGATCAGCATGGCGCCAAGAACGCCGCCGGGCAGGCCCGTCAGCAATTCATGTACGACATCGTCGCCGCCCAAGCCGCGGAAGACGATGGAAAAGACCGCGGCGCCGATCAGGATCATGAACACCATCGCGCTCATGCGAACGGTGCCCTGCATGATTTCGCGCAACCTGGCGAGCGTCAGTTGGCGGCGCATGAGTGCGAGCAGCAGCGCGCCGGCTGCGCCGACTGCCGCCGCCTCGGTCGGTGTGGCCACGCCCGAAACGATCGAGCCCAATACAGCTACGATCAGCACGAGTGGCGCCACCAGCACGCGCAGTACACGCAAGCCGAAGCCGTGCACGCGCGCGGCATCCCGCTCGGCGACCGGTAACGCTGGCATCGACGCCGGCTGCCAGAGCGCGACCGCGGCCAGGTACAACAGATAGAGTCCCACCAGCAACAGACCAGGCAGCAGCGCACCCAGAAACAAATCGCCTACCGAGATGGTCTCGGGCGAGTAGATGCCCTGCCGCAGTTGCGCCTGGGAATAGGCCGATGACAGCACGTCGCCCAGCAGTACGAGAATGATGGACGGCGGAATGATCTGCCCGAGAGTACCGGCGGCGCAGATCGCGCCCGTGGATATTTCTGCGCTGTAGCCCCGCTTGAGCATCGTCGGCAGGCAAAGCAGGCCCATGGTGACGACCGTGGCACCCACTATGCCCGTGCTCGCGGCTAACAAGGTGCCGACGATCAGCACCGAAAAGCCAAGACCGCCGCGTATGCGGCCGAACAGCAGCCCCAAGGTTTCCAGCAAATCTTCGGCGATGCGGGCGCGTTCGAGCACCAGCCCCATGAACACGAATAACGGTACGGCGATCAGCGTTTCGTTCTGCATGGTGCCGAAGATGCGGCTCGGGAGTGCCTCCAGATACGAGGCATCGAACCAGCCCAGAGCCTGGGCAGCGAGCGCGAACAGCAGCGATACGCCAGCCAGCGTGAACGCCACGGGAAAGCCGGCGAGCAGCGCGAGCACCACCACCAGAAACAACAACAGCGCCGCGATTTCCATGGTGGGGTACTGTCAGCCGCCCCGAATCCGGTGCACCGCGCGGCGCAGATCTGCCAGTGCCTGCAGCGCTAACAAGACAGCCATCAACGGGATGACGGCCTTGAGCAGGAACAGCCCCGGAAGCCCGTTTGCTTCGCGCGATGCCTCGCGCACCGCGAACGACGCCGCGACGTAAGGCCAACTCGTATAGAGGATGTAGGCGCAGAATGGCAGCAGGAACAGCAGGCTGCCGAGGACGTCGATCCAGCCCCGTTGCCGCGGCGTCGCGCGCCGATACAAGACGTCGACCCGCACGTGGTCTTCCTGCCGCAGGGCATAACTCGCGCCCAACATGAACACCACCGCATGCATCCAAGTGATGGATTCCTGCAGCCAGATCACGCCAATCCCGAACACGTAGCGCAGCACCACCACCACGAGCGTTACCAACACCATCGCGAGAGTCAGCCAGGAGATGGCGCGTCCCAATGCATCGGAAAGGCGGTCGATCAAGCTCGATTTGCCAGGAAGAGTACCGTCAGCCGCGCTCATGCAGCGCGATACTGGCGGGGTACAGAGCCCGCCGCAAGTACAGCGCGCGGGCGCGATTGAGGGACGGGAGCCGTGCTCGCCGCAGAGCCGGAAATTCTCAGGGACCGACACGCTCGTCTGCATCGCCCGATTGGGTCCTGGGAGATGGCAGTCACGGTACGCAGACCACGAGGGATGGCGATACGGCTCCCGTCATCCATTCAGATGCGGCAACCCTGCCATTGGTTGCATGCCACGAGGCCCTATTTGCGCCAGAACACCGGTGTGAACAACACGAGCACGCTGAAGATCTCCAGCCGCCCCAGGATCATGGCGGCCGTGCAGATCCAGGTCTGCGCGTCGGTCAGTGATTCATAGGTGGTCGAGGGCCCAACTTCGCCCAGCGCCGGACCCAGATTGTTCAAGGACGCGACAGCGGCGGAGAGCGACGAGACGATATCGAGGCCGGTCAGCAGCAGACCGAAGGTGATGGCGGCTACCGTCATGAAGTATAGAAAGATGAACGCCAGCACGGAATAGATGATCCGATCGGGGACGACGTCGCCGCCGATGCGGATCGGAATCACGGCGCTCGGGTGCACGAGCTGCTTCAGCTCGCGCGCCGCTTGCCGCCACAGCAGCAAGGTGCGGAACATCTTGATGCCGCCGCCGGTCGAGCCCGTACTGCACAGAATGCAGGACAGGAACAGCATCCAGACGGGCGCGAACAGCGGCCACTTTTCGTAGTCTTCCGACGAGAAGCCAGTCGTCGTCGCCACGGAAATCACGTTGAACGTGGCATGCCGCAGTGACTCCCAGAATGTGGGATAGGTCCCGGAAATCGTCAGCAAGGCGGATATGAACACCAGGCTGCCGCCGAGGACCATCAGCACCGCCTTGCCTTGCGTATCGCGGGCATAGGACTTCAACGACAGCGTCCGCAGCGCCATGAAATGTCGCGCGAAACTGACCGAGGCGAGCACCATCAGTACGGACAGCACGATCTCCACGGCCGTCGTGTCGAAGGCGCCGATGCTGGCGTCGCGCGACGAGAAGCCGCCGAGCGCCATCACGGAGAAGGCGTGACAGACGGAGTCGAGCCAGCTCAAGCCGCAGAGCTTCAGCGCGGCGATGCCAACCAGGGTGAATATCAGGTACGTCAGCCACAGCGCCTTCGCGGTCTCGGTAATGCGCGGCGTGAGCTTTTCATCCTTGACAGGTCCGGGGGTCTCGGCCTTGTAGAGCTGCATGCCGCCGACTCCCAGCAGCGGCAGAATGGCCACCGCCAGCACGATGATGCCGATGCCGCCAAGCCAGTGCAGCATCGTGCGCCAGATGTTGATCGATGGCGGCAGGAAATCGAGACCATGCAGCACAGTGGAGCCGGTGGTCGTGAGCCCCGAGACCGCTTCGAAATAGGCATCCGTGAAGCTGAGATCGGGAATGGCGATCATCAAGGGAATCGCTGCGGATGCAGACATCAACACCCACGAGAGCGTGACCAATATGAAGCCATCGCGCGCCTTAAGTTCGCGTCGATAGCGCCGCGTAGACCAGGCGATCGTCAGCCCGACCGCGACGTTCGCCGCCGCCGCAATCACGAAATCCAGCACCGCGCCGTCGCCGGAGCCCAGCGACCAGGCGATCGGAGCGATGCTGGCGTTCTTCAGCGTCGCCTACATCGTGCCGATCGCCTGGTCGCTGGGCTCCGGCGACGGCGCGGTGCTGGATTTCGTGATTGCGGCGGCGGCGAACGTCGCGGTCGGGCTGACGATCGCCTGGTC
>Ga0116152_10003354_pt1 | contig 12863 bp, 9 predicted proteins | sample AD_UKC119_MetaG_FD_89894 | JGI IMG/M metagenome (GOLD analysis project Ga0116152, IMG submission 89894) | Active sludge microbial communities of municipal wastewater-treating anaerobic digesters from Hong Kong - AD_UKC119_MetaG | ecosystem: Engineered > Bioreactor > Anaerobic > Digestate...
CCAAACCAAAGCTGCAACAATTGCTATAGCTGAATATAACGGGCCAGTATATTTAAGGTTTGGGCGCCCGAGTGTTCCCAACTTTACACCTGCCAGCCAAAAATTTGAGATTGGCAAAGCGGTTCTTTTAAACGAAGGGACTGATGTTAGTATTTTTGCCACAGGCCATTTAGTCTGGAAGGCTATCGAAGCAGCTGAAATATTAGAAAAAGAAGGAATATCAGCCGAAATTATTAATATTCATACTATAAAGCCTTTAGATAACGATGCTATATTAAAATCGGCAAGCAAAACAAAAGCTGTTGTTACTGCCGAGGAACATGTTATGCACGGAGGCTTAGGTGATTCTATTGCTCAGCTTTTAGGAAGGAAACTTCCAACACCTCTTGAAATGGTTGCTGTAGACGATAAATTCGGAGAAAGCGGAAAACCCGAAGAACTCCTAAAAAAGTATGGAATTGATACTGAAAATATTGTACAAGCTGCCCAAAAAGCAATAAAGAGAAAATAAATCTGTTTTTGAGTTTATGTCTGAATATAGCGATAAGGAGCTGCTTGATTTATTTAAGGAAACAGACAAACGCAATTATGCGTTTAACCTTATTGTGCGCAAATATCAGCAAAAGCTTTATTGGCACATCCGTAAGATAGTTATTAAACACGATGATGCCGATGATATTTTACAAAATACATTTATTAAAGTGTGGAAAGGGCTTGAAGGGTTCCGTGAAGATTCAAAACTATATACCTGGCTTTACCGAATTGCTACAAATGAGAGCCTTACCTTTTTAAAACAACAAAAAACTAAATATTTATTGCCAATTATCGATTACGAAAATCAATTATCAGAAACATTGGAGAGCGACAAGTATTTTAATGGGGATGAAATACAACTCAAACTTCAAAAAGCCATTCTTAACCTGCCTGAAAAGCAACGCGTAGTTTTTAACCTTAAGTATTTCGAAGAAATGAAATATGAAGATATGTCGGAAGTGTTAGGGACTTCGGTTGGGGCTCTTAAAGCTTCATACCATCATGCAGTTAAGAAGATTGAAAATTATTTTAATGATAATTAAACTTTTAAACGTTTAATATGTCAAAAAAACAGGGAAAGTAAAAAAAGGGTATCAAAAATGGAAAATTTTAAAATGAATATTGAAGATCTGAAGGGAAATAAAAATCCATTTGCAGTGCCCGATGGTTATTTTGAAGACTTACCATCGCGCATTCAGGAAAGAATAACATCTGGAAAAGAAGAACACATTTGGGTACTTCGTTTTTTCCAATTTATAAAACCTCAGTTTGCATTAGCTTTTATGGTTATTGCATTTGCGGTTATTACACTAACTACTATTGATTTAATACTTTCAGGAAGAAATGATACGGTTCAAAATAATAATATGTATACTCGTATTATTGAAGTGGATGCTTCTGAATTTTCGGAGCAACATTTCTTAGACGTTTTACTGGAAGATGGTAAAAAAGAGGACATTAAGAAACAGGAAGAAATGGATTTTTATATTCATTACCTTGTCGATGAAGATATCGACTACGCCACATTAATTGATGAATTATAAGAATAGGGAAACATGAAAATTTTTAAATTTACTGCTATATTTTTTATCTCGCTTTTATGTGTATTAAGATTACAAGCACAAGAAACAAAAACAGATAAAGAACAGGAAATTAAATCTCAGAAAATTGCTTTTTTTACAGATAAAATAGGCTTAACACCTGAAGAAGCACAAGTTTTTTGGCCCATTTATAACAGTTATTGGGATAAGAAAAATAAAATTATTGCTGATAGAAAAGATAAAATGACCTTTTTTGCAGAAAATAATGCAAAAATGTCTAATGAAGAGATGATTAAATATGCCGATCAATATATTCGATACGAAATGCAACTAGCAGAGTTATTGGATGAGTACCATAAAAAATTTAAAGAAATTTTACCTATAGATAAGGTTATGAAAATCTATTTAGCTGATTATGAATTCAAAACATATCTTTTAAAAAGAATTCAGAAAAGTAGTAAAAATGAAAATGAATAAATAAAAAATCCGAAGGAGATACTTCGGATTTTTTACTTCTGTATATATTGCCTATTCCAGCTTTCCTATTAAATTTTCAACTTCTTCAAGTATTTCACAAGATTTAACCAGCTCTTTCATTCTTGTATGGTCAGGGTACAATGGCCTGTCAATATCCAGGAAGGCCACATATTTACGAATCACTTCCTTAGCTTTCGTTACACCTTTACCAAATTTATACTCTCTAAAATCGAGAGCCTGAGCTGCCGCCATATATTCAATTCCTAAAATTCCATATGCATTATCTAAAATCTGGAAGTTTTTAATTGCTGTATTCATACCCATTGAAACAAAATCTTCCTGGTCTGCAGCGGCTGGTATCGACTGAATCGACGCCGGCATCGAGAGTATTCTTTGCTCAACAATCTGCATATCGGCAGTATACTGGCTTAACATCAAACCAGAAAACATTCCTGCACCTTTGGTTAAAAAGGCAGGTAAACCAACACTTAATGCAGGGTGATTTAAACGGTTCATCCTTCGTTCCGACATTACGCAAACCATTGTAATTGCTGCACCTGCCATGTCCATTGGCAATGATACCGGAGTTCCCTGGAAATTAGCTCCTGACAATTGTAAATTCTCTTCAGGAAAGAATATCGGATTATCACCAACACCATTCAATTCAATTTCTACTTGTTCGCGTGCCCAGCGCATAGCATCATGAGCAGATCCAATAACCTGTGGTGCCGAACGCATAGAATAAGCATCCTGTACTTTACATTTTAAAACACCCTCCTTTAAATCGCCACCTGCAACCAGTTTATTAATAGCATTTGCACTTCGAACAGCACCTTTAAAACCTCTTACTTCATGTAATTTAGCAGTATAAGGTTTCATGTTTGCCATAAGCGCCTCAAGAGACATGGCACAAGCTATCTCAGCCTGTTTTAGCCATCGGTTTGCATCATATAAGAAAATTGCACTCATTGCAGTTAAAACATTCGATCCATTAATAGCTGCCAGTCCGTCTCGAGCTTGCAGTCCAGGAATCGGAATTCCAGCTTTTTCCATTGCAACCTTACCTTCAAGTAACTCACCATTATAATAAGCCTGTCCTTCTCCCATTAATAAAAGTGCAATTTGCGACATAGGTGCCAAGTCGCCACTAGCTCCTACCGATCCTTTTTGGCATACAAAAGGCGTAACACCTTTGTTTAACATGTCTACCAATGTTTGAGTAATCGCTAATCTACAACCTGAATTTCCATGTGCATGAACGTTGATACGTCCTAACATAGCACCACGGACATACTCAATTGGAGCAGGATCGCCAATACCAGCAGCATGATTGTATATTAAGTACTTCTGAAAATCTTTTACCTGATCATCATTTAATACAACTTCAGAAAACTCACCAATACCAGTATTTACCCCATACATAATTTCGTGTGCTTCAATTTTTTTCTCAAGCATTGCACGGCATTTATTAATACGGGTAACAGCATCAGGATGTAATTCCACTTTACGCCCGTTTCGGGCAACTTCAACAACATTCTCGATGGTGAGGCCACCACCGGTAATAATTAATTTTTCCATAAAGGTTTAAATTTATAGGGTTTAATAAATAGATTTATAAAAAAAGGGATATGTTTCAGAATTTAAAACATTGCAGACCTGTTGATTTTTATTAGAAAGTCTATAATCCAGATGATCATAATCTTTTTTTAGATTTGAATACAAGATAGTAAATACAAATCTAAGTTCCTAAAAAAGGTTTTAAAAATTAAAAAACGCCCCAAAATTGAGGCGTTTCCTATTTTACTATAAATATTTTAGTTTTCGGGAAGTTCTAATACAACCTCCTGCAAATATTCAACAGTCCTAGCCATATCGTCGTACATGGTTTTATCCTGATCGATAAATTTTACTTTTTTGCGATATCCTGCCACAAAATTTTCAATAAATGGCGATGATTTTGCCGGACGCTGAAATTCCAAGGCCTGAGCTGCATTAAATAATTCTATGGCAAGTATTCTTTCCAGGTTCATTGCAACCTGGTATGCTTTTGTTGCTGCATTAGCTCCCATACTTACATGGTCTTCCTGCCCTTGTGACGATTCAATTGTATCAACTGATGCCGGAGTAGAAAGTTGTTTATTCCGGCTTACAATGGATGCAGCAGTATATTGTGGAATCATAAAACCACTATTTAATCCAGGATTTGCTACGAGAAAATGAGGTAATCCACGTTTTCCGGCAAGCAGCTGATATGTCCTTCGTTCTGAAATACTACCCAGTTCAGCCATAGCAATACATAAATTATCCAGAGCCAAAGCTAATGGTTGCCCATGAAAATTTCCAGCTGAAATAATCAAATCTTCGTCAGGAAAAATGGTAGGATTATCTGTTACAGCATTTATTTCGTTATTAATAACATAAGCAACATAATTAATCGAATCTTTAGATGCACCATGTACCTGAGGTATACATCTGAAGGAGTATGGATCCTGAACATGAACTTTCGGACGATTAATCAATTCACTTCCTTCTAATAAAAACCGCATTCTTCGTGCTGTTTTTATTTGCCCTAAATGATGTCTTATTTGATGCACAGAATCGTGGAAAGGTTCAATCCGTCCATCAAAAGCATCTAATGAAACTGCACTAATAACATCGGCTAATTGTGATAATTTCCAAACCTTAAGTATCAAATATACTCCATAAGCACTCATAAATTGAGTTCCATTAAGCAGCGCAAGCCCCTCTTTCGACCTTAGGCCAATGGGTTCCCAATTCATCTTCTTTAATAAATCAGCTCCTGATATTCTTTCTCCTCTATAAAAAACCTCTCCCATTCCCAACATAGGTAAGCACATGTGTGCCAATGGAGATAAATCTCCTGATGCTCCTAAAGAACCAAATTGATAAACAACAGGTAATATATCATTATTAAAAAAATCAACCAATCGTTCAACTGTTGTTAATTGAACTCCTGAATGACCATATGACAAAGATTGAATTTTTAATAAAATCATTATTTTCACTATTTCAGAAGGTACTTCATCACCGGTACCGCATGCATGCGACATTACCAGATTACGCTGTAAGTTTCCTAAATCTTCTCTTGATATTCTTTTGTCATATAGTGCTCCAAAACCTGTATTTATTCCATAAATAGGTTGATCCTGGCTTGCCATTTTTTTATCGAGATATTCGCGGCATTTAATAATATTATTTTTCGATTGCTCTGATAATTCCAGTTTATATCCTTCTTTTAAAATCTGTTTTATTTTATCAAAAGTTAATTGATCATTCGATATATAATGTATTTTTTTCATATGTAAAGTGTGATTTATATTTAACAAAGTTGATTATTACAGCTATAATCTTAGTAATAGCAAGACCTCTCTTAAATCAACAATTATTTATTTCTCAAAGTTTTCCAGGAAATAGTCAGGGGAAACGTGTATCACCACCTGTAATTAACACAGGCCTGTCACGATAAATTGCAGTAATGCCCTTTGATATATATCTCATTTTTATAAAACTCTATTTAAAAGCTCTTCAAACTTTATCTCAGATTGTTCGCCACTAATCATGTTTTTTACAGTTAAAAAACCCTGGCTCATTTCATTTTCGCCTACCAATACCACAAAAGGTATATTTTTATTATTGGCATACGACATCTGCTTTTTCATTTTAGCCGGTTCCGGGAATATTTCAGCATTTACACCGTTCTCTCTTAGCTTTTGTAATAAAGGAAGGCAATACATTTCTTCCTTTTCACCAAAATTAACGAACATTACTTTGGTAGAAGAAACTATCTCGGTTGGGAAAATATTGAGTTGCTCCATCACATCATAAATACGGTCTGCACCAAATGAAACTCCAACCCCCGAAACATCTTTTAATCCAAATACTCCTGTTAAATCATCATAACGCCCCCCACCGCAAATACTTCCTATCTCAACATCTTTTGCTTTAACTTCGAAAATTGCCCCGGTATAATAATTAAGCCCTCTTGCCAGAGTTAAATCCAGTTCCAGATCTGTATTTATTGTCAGTTTGTCAAAATAGCCTAATATGGTTTCAACCTCTTGTATACCTTTTAATCCAACTTCAGAACTGCTTATAATCTTCTTTAAATCATTGATTTTATCCTTATTACTTCCCTTTAAATCAAAAACCGGCTTCAATTTCTCAATTGCGCTTTCATTAATTCCTCTGGATAGTAATTCCTCTTTTACTTTATCAATCCCAATTTTTTCTAACTTATCGATCGCAACAGTAATATCAATAAATTTCTCTGGTTCGCCAATCATCTCAGCAATACCCAATAAAATTTTCCTGTTATTCATTTTAATAACAGTGCCGATTTTTAAAGATTGGAAAACCTTGTCAATTATTTGAATAAGCTCAACTTCATTTAATAAAGAGTTGCTCCCGATAACATCAACATCACACTGATAAAATTCACGATAACGCCCTTTTTGAGGCCTATCGGCTCTCCACACCGGTTGTATCTGATATCGCTTAAAAGGGAATGTTATTTCGTTTAGGTTTTGTACTACAAAACGAGCAAAAGGCACAGTAAGGTCGTAACGCAATCCCTTTTCGCAAATTTCCAAGGCTAATTTATTCGATTCAGTATTTGATATTTCACCTGAAACCTTAGAAAGATAATCGCCTGAATTTAATATTTTAAATAATAGCTTATCCCCTTCTTCACCATATTTACCTAGCAACGACGATAAATTTTCCATTGCAGGTGTTTCGATTGGCAGATAGCCAAATCGCTGAAAAACTGATTTTATAGTTTCGAAAATAAAATTCCTTTTAACCATTTCCACTGGTGTAAAATCACGAGTCCCTTTGGGTATAGAAGGTTTTTGAACAGCCATCTCTTTTTATATTTTTTTGCAAATATAGAATAAAATTAGACCCATAAAAAGTTAAAAACTAAATACACATGATAAAAAAACGCCCCGAATTTCCCGGAGCGTTTTCAAGTAAATTATTCTTATTTTTTCTTGGCCATCTTTTTAAAATCTTTTTCCAGTATGCCATCAAAATTCTTCCCTTTTTCAACCCAATGATAATCAAAATAATAAAAGTTAGCGTCGGCACAACCCACAATGATTTTATAACAACGTGCTTTTAAGCGTGTACCCTGCGGCCCTACCTTATGCAAATAGACCACATCCGGATTGCGATCGGTAATAGCTTCTTCTATTTCTTCCCGTGTAACAAACTTAAATTTATAAGGGTATACTTTTCTAAGTTTTGCTTCAGTATTAATATCTGGTGCAACTTCATCTTTAACCAGATATAGCGTTTTCTGCTTAATATCTGCCATATTTTGGTTGTAATATTCAAGGATATCCTTTTTAATCATATCCGGGTTATTTTTCATGTTCTGTATATGGTTTTGCATAAACCTAACTAACGACTCTATCTTGTACACCCAGTATTCATCGTCAACCTCGGTATAAGATAGCGGAACGGCTGCTATATCTGGCAGTTCCTCAAAACTTTCCAAGCCTTCTTTACCAATAAATATATGCAAAAAATTATACTTAACCTTTGTTTTATCGTTTTGGAAAACCACCTGGGTCATCATTAAAAACGATTTTTCAGGATCGGTATACATTTCTTCAAATTGTTTATACGAAATGAATTCAAATTCTGTAAGGTTCCAAACCTTTTTCACAGCATCTTGAATTTTAAAGTTATATGCCGCAATAGGGTTCGTTTCTAAAACCACATACATTTTCGAATTTAAAAACTGGTTAAGGTCTGCTTCGGTTGGGATATAATGCTGTGCATTTACACCATATGCAAAAAAGCTAAAGAATAATCCAATTAATATTTTTTTCATAGTTTAGAGTTTTATTGATTTTAACTAATTTCCTTTTTATATTGTTGTAATTTATGAAATTTCTATCGATTAATACATTTCGTTTGATATTTTTTTAAAACTTTGTATAATGCGATGTAAATAACGAATAAAACTGTTTTTTATTAAAAAATTTGTATATTTAATATCCAAAGAAACGATTTGTAGTTAAATTCAGTAAATTTACAAAGTATTCGTTACATAGATTAAAATATTAATGCTAAATATGTTGTTTGTATGAATCTTTTACTCCGTATTATTAATTGGTGCACCCCTTCGAACGAAAAAGCTTTCAACGGGGATAATATATTGCAATTAATTGTATTTAATTTCTTAAGTTCGGCAACTTCTGCCATACTATTGTTATATAGTATTTTTAATGCTTTGCAAAGCAATTTTGATATTTTTATTGTTAGTTTGGTTGCTTCTTTTGCCATCCTTACCAATCAATTAATCTTTAGAAAAAAACCTCAAATTAATTTTGCAACAAATATTTTATTTTTAATTGTATCGGCAGTTCTAATCTGGGGGCTAATTAGTGGTATTATAAAACAACAAGGTATTATTTTTTATGTATTATATCCTGTAATTGCTATAAGTTTATTAAAAAAGAAATATACAAATAAGTTTGTATTTGCATTCCTGATTATTACGGTGGCAATTATTTTACTTCCGAATATCTTTAAATTACCTGATAATTTTACTTTAACTGTTAAGGTTATTTATGTTTTACTTTACCTGCTTCTTTATGCTCTTTATAAAACAATTGAAATTATTGCCGAAAATAAAATTAATGAATTAACAAGCGAGCTTAAAATTGCTAAACAAGATACACAAGCAAAAGAAGAATTTATTTCAAAAATCTCCCATCAAATAAGGACCCCCTTAAATAATTTAGTTGTAGTTACTAATTTAGTGAACAACTCAAACCTTGATGAAAAACAGCGCGACTTAATTGATACCATACAAGCCTCTACCAACAATCTGGTAAATGTTGTAAATAATATTGCAGAATTATCAAATGTGGATGTTTTGCAGAGTAAAGATTATAACCAGAATTTTAATCTGGAGACACTTATAAAAAGTACTGTAAACCTTTTTGATAACGAATCGAACCAAATCAATTTTGATATAAAAATATCTAACGATATTAATTTCCAGTTATATGGCGACCCAGTTAAATTAAAACAGGTATTTTTGAATTTATTTGAGAATATCCTTAAAAATTCTAAGGCGGGAGAAAAGAATATTATTGTTGACGTTCAAAAACACAGTGAATGGGATAAACAATCAGAAATTTATTTTGGGATTTCGACACGCGACCTGACTCAAGTAGCAGAGCTTACCAAAATACATAATACAGAAAAAACAAAGAAAGGGAAAAATACAGCTGTAGTAAAACTTTTGGATTTCAATATTGCCAACCGGATTATCGAATCGTATGGAGGAAGTATTGAGACTAATATTTCGTCGGAAGTATTTGAGTTTAAATTTGTATTGAAAATAACTAAAAGTGAAATTTTACATGAAGAGCTGGGACAAACAATCCAAAGCGAAGATTTTCCTGATTTGGAGAAACCTAAAAAAGTTGATTTAAAAGATGCAAATGTCCTTCTGGTTGAAGATAATCTTATAAATCAGAAAATTGTTTTGCTTAGTTTAAAGAAAGCGGTAAAATCAGTTGAGGTAGCAAATAATGGAAAAGAAGCACTTGATAAATTTGGATCGGCAAAATATGATATTATTTTAATGGATATTCAGATGCCCATTATGAACGGAATTGTTACTACCAAAAAAATAAGAAACATAGAAAAAAGCACCAACTCACATACTCCGATTATTGCAATAACTGCAAATGCATTACTGGGGGATAAGGAAGAATGCCTGGCTGCCGGAATGGATGATTACATAAGCAAACCTTTCCAAATTGAGACACTTATTCAGAAAATGGAGAAACAACTTGCATAATTTTTTGAGTAAGGAATGGAAACACCAAATACTGTAACATGCAAAAACTGCGGTAATATATTTACGGGTAATTTTTGTAACATTTGTGGGCAAAAGGTAATTAATAGTAGATTTCTTTTTAAGCAGATTTTAATAGATTTCTTTGAAGCTACATTTAACCTTGATAAAGGTTTCTTTTTCACATTAATACTTTTATTAACAAATCCTAAAAAAGTAATAAATGAATATCTTTCAGGAAGGACAAAAAGATATTTTAATCCTATTAAATATTTAATAATTATTGCCGGATTAAGTGCATTAATAGTTATTGCCACAAAATCATTTGACAAAAACTTAGATGTTGTAAATTCAATTTCATCTGATGAAATTTCGTCTGTGGGATTGAAAATTATAAATTTTATGAAAAGCTACATAAATATAATTATGTTAATGCTTGTTCCTTTTTTTGCTTTTTCCTTTAAATTATTTTTTCTCCGAACGAAACTAAATTATACTGAACATCTCATTATAAATTGCTATGCTTTTGGTACAGGGACTTTAATTATAAATATACCTTCGTTGATATTTACTTTTATAAATGGATATTCTCATTTACAAACTGTCATTGGATTTATTATTCAAATAACAGTTTATGCCTATTTTTACCATAAATTAGCTAATAGAAAGCTTATTATTGATATTTTGGCAGCGATAACTGCATTCTTTTTAGGAATGATTTTTATGACTTTAGCCTATATCTTATTAATGCAATTAATTATATTGATTTTAGTAAATCTTTCATTACTTTAGTTATTCGAGTTCAGGCCTAAAACCTAAAATAAGGACATCATCCACTTGCTCGTAGTTAGCCCTCCAGTCATCAAAAGTTTTTTCCAGATACCTGTATTGTTGGTCGAGTTGAAGTTTATGTATTGTTAAAAGCAAATGCCTGAATCGGCGGTATTTAAATTTTTTCCCTTCTGGCCCACCAAACTGATCGGCATAACCATCCGAAAATATTTAAAAGACATCATTCTTTTTTAATTTAATGTGCGTACTGGTAATTTGTTCAGCTTCATCCTCAGACAATAGCCCTACAGAAAACCGGTCTCCCCTAATTTCCTGTATTTTATTATCGCGAATAAAGTACAATGGCCTAAATGCACCTGCAAATTCAAGCTCTGCCTTTTTAGTATCAATAATACAAAGTGCAATATCCATCCCATCTTTAAGCCTTACATTATCTGCTGACATCCCAAAAGTAGTAGCAACTCCTTTATTTAAATCTTTTAAAATCTGAGCAGCATCATCAACACCCTGATCATCTGTAATTTTACGCAACAACTCAAATCCAATAATCGACATAAATGCCCCGGGAACCCCATGCCCTGTACAATCAACAACTGCAATAAAAATTTTATCTTTCTTTTGGTTTATCCAATAGAAATCTCCACTTACTATGTCTTTGGCTTTATGCAAAACAAACGATTGGGGTAAAATCTTAAAGAACCGTGTTAATGGAGGCAACAACGCTTCCTGTATGCGTTTTGCATATAAAATACTATCGGTAATATTTTTATTTTTTAAAACTAACTCTTCCTTTTGAATTGCCACTTGCTTAGCAATTTCTTCCTTCTCTTTAAGTTCTTGGTTAGCTTTCCTTAAACTTCTTGTACGATATTGAAAAAACCAAATTATTAATGTTGCAGATAGTAAGATATACAATATATAAGCCAATTTCGATTTCCAAATTGGAGTTACTACAGTAATGTTAAGCGCAGCCCCCTCCTCACTCCAAATATGCCCGCTATTTGCCCCTCTAACATGAAAAGTATATTTTCCGGAAGGAAGGTTTGTAAATGTTGCAAAACGCCTGTTGCCAATATTTATCCATTCATCCTCGCTACCCTCTAGCATATATTGAAAAATGTTTTTGTGTGGATTTGCATAATCCATAACAGCAAATTCAATGGTAATTAAGTTATTTGAATAAGGTATCTCAATATGATTGTCATTGGAAAGCTGCAGTTTTTGTATACCATTTTTTGTTATTATTTCTATTGATGTAATAACTACATCTGGTGCTTTATGTTGTATTGATATTGAATCAGGGTAAAAAGCGTTAAATCCTGATATACCGCCAAAAAATAATTCTCCCGATTTAGATTTATAAGAGGCTCCATGGTTAAACTCATTATCTTGTAATCCATCGGCAACACTAAAATTAACAAAATCTTCATTTTTTGGATTAAACCTGGATAAACCTTTATTGGTGCTCAACCATAAATTACCATATTTATCAGGTATAATTGAATATATTAAGTTATTAGGTAAACCATCAGCTTCGGTATATGCTTTAATTAAATTATCATCGAGGCCATACCTGTATAAACCCGCAACAGTGCCAAGCCAAATAGAATTAAGGGATGTATCTTCGTAAATATATAATATCTCATTTCTATCCAGGCACTCTTTACAATTCTTAGCTTTAAATGAGTTTTTTATAGTATTACTTTTCCTGTTATATCTGTTTAATCCTCTTTCTGTGGCTATCCAGATATCACCATTATTACCTTCTATTAAATCATATACAAGATTTGCGCTTAAACTTAAAGAATCTGAAGGGTTATGTATAAAACTAATTATTGTGTCTTGATCAATTTTATGTAATCCAAATTTTGTTGCAACCCATATGTATCCCTCTCTATCTTCAATAATATCATAAACCCTGTTGTTTTTAAATACAGGTGGTTTGCCAAGGCTATGAATGTGTTCAATTTTATTAGCCTTCAGGTCAAACTGGCAAAGGCCATTTTGCGTTCCAATCCACATACGCCCTTTCGAATCCTCAAAAATGGCATGTATATAATCGTTTACCAAATTACTATTTTCAGTGCTATAACGCTTAACGCCAAAATTATCCCGATTAAATAAAAACAACCCGGTTCCCCATGTCCCTACCCACACAGTACCATCCTTTTCGTATA
>Ga0116152_10003357_pt1 | contig 12859 bp, 4 predicted proteins | sample AD_UKC119_MetaG_FD_89894 | JGI IMG/M metagenome (GOLD analysis project Ga0116152, IMG submission 89894) | Active sludge microbial communities of municipal wastewater-treating anaerobic digesters from Hong Kong - AD_UKC119_MetaG | ecosystem: Engineered > Bioreactor > Anaerobic > Digestate...
CGCTCGCTTACTGCCCATCGCGCTGGTCCTGATCGTCGTTTCCGCTGCCGCCTTGTATTGGGGTCAACGCTCCCCGGGCGATCCCCAAGGGGCCTTGGGTCCGGGAGGGACGGAAGCCTTGGGCTTGGCCCCTGAGGTGGCCCAAGCCTCGCTCGGCGGCGAGCCCATCGAAACCGGGCAAGCGGCCCCCGAGAAGGACCCTATCCTGCGCGAGACGATCGAGTCCCGCGCGCTGGCCGAGCAACGCCAGGCCGATGCCATCGAGGTACTGCCCGACGCCAAGTTTTACCGCGGCGTGGTGATCGATCCCTACGGCGCTCCCGTGGTGGGCGCCAAACTAAAGCTCGGCAGCTCCAAAATCGAAGACCGCTTCCGGCTCAAAGCCACCCTGTCCAACAAGAAGCCCTTTGTCTACGTCGATACCCAGCGCGACGGGACTTTTGAGGTGCCCATCTCGGAGCCCTATGGCTTGGACATCAGTTTCCTGGTGGAGCAACGTGGGTACCAGCGCTTGCAGGGCAAACGCACCCTGGAGGGGCTGCACGTTTCCGACCTGGGGACGTTTGTTTTGGAGTTCGGCACGGTGGTCTATGGGCGCGTGATCGACGAAACGGGGGGCCCTGTGCGCGACGCCGAGGTCTACCGCGTGGCGCGGGGTTTGTCCCAGGAAGAAGCCACCAAGGCCGTCATGGCGGATATGGGCATCCTCACCCGCGAAGGAGCGGTCAAGACCGATGCCGATGGACGCTTCGAATTGCCCTACGAAGAGCCCGGTGCGATCACCCTGGTGGTGGAACACGAGTCGTATCTACCCACCAGCGTGTCGGCCACGAGCCCCGAGTCGGGCGCGCCGATGCCCGAGTGGACCATCCAATTGACCACCGGGGGCGTGATCCAGGGCAAGTTGCTGGGTTACCCCAAGGGCCGCACGGGGGTCCGGATCGCAGCGAAGCAAATCGAGGGCGAGCGCATTGCCTCCCCCGAAGGAACCCAAGGCGGTTTCAGTGAGATCATCAAGGCCGCGCTCAATCCCGCTGGCGACTTCGCCGAAGACGTGCAAGCCGATGGCTCGTTCCTGCTCAAGGGCTTGCCGCCCCAGGGTCGGTTCGAATTGCGCGCCTACGAGCCGGAGAACTTTGTCGAGCAGCGCTTCCTGACTCCGATGGTTGTGGCCCAGTCGGGCGAGTCGTCGGTGGTCTTGCCCTTCGACCAAGGAGCCCGCGTGAACTTTGTGGTGCTCGATGCACAGACCAAGGCGCCGGTGGAGGACTTCCAGGTGCGAGCGACTTGGCCCGAGGGGAATGCGCAACGATTGTTCCTCGCCCCAGGCAGCGATCGACGCGTCGAGCGCCATCCGAAAGGACAGGTGTCGATGTACGAGGTCCGGCCGCCGGGGAAAGCCAGCGAGCTCACCATCCGCATCCAGGCTCCCGGCTACTTCGACGGCTGGCGCACGGGTCTTTCCGTTTCGGAGGGCGCGACGGTCCAAGCAGGCACGATTCTTCTGGATCCTGCCCCAACCCGCACCTTCTTGGTGCTCGACGCCAAAACCCGTGAACCGATCCGACGCGCACAGGTTTCTTTGGTTGGCCATTCGAAGGGCCTGATCCTCGCCATGGACGATGAAGAGGGTGATGACGCTCCGCAAGTGGAAGACAGCGCCCAGAACCAAAAGCGATCCACCAACCGCACCGACCGCGACGGTCGTTGCGAAGTGAGCCTGTTCCGCGCCGAAGAGGCCACTTTGAAGGTCAACGCAAGGGGCTACGCGCCGTTCCAACGCAGCCCCTTCGACTTGGTTTCCGACGCCACCGATTTCACGGTGCTCTTAACCCGCGGCTCGACCATCGAGTTTGCGGTGGTCGACGAAGACGGGGTCGCGGTGCCCAACGCGGTCTTGCGCGGCAAGGACGGGCAACCCTTTGGCACCATGCGGACCGATTCGAATGGTCGCAAGCGCCGGACTCGCATCCCCGCCGGCGACTACGCCTTCCGCGCGATCCGCACCGACCAGCGCAATGGCGTCAACTGGTGGGAGGCCAAACCTGGCGATGACGACGAATGGATTCCACTCACCGTCCAAAGCGGGGAGGTGTACGAACTGACCCTCGTCGTGCCCAGCGTTGGTCAGCTGCGCGGTCAAGTGGTGACTTCCACGGGGCCGCTCTCGGGTGCCACGGTGTCCGCGTCGTTTGTTTCGGTTGATGACCCCGGGGACGAGATTGCCGAGGTCACCAGCAACTTCGGCCAGCGCGGGCAGGGAACCGAAACCGATGGCAAGGGGCAATTCTTGATCCGGGGCGTGGGCTTGGGCTACTACCGCATCTTCGTACGACACCCCGACTTCGCCATGCCCCACCAGGAAACGGTGTTGGTGGCGGACGCCGATCAAAAGGTCCTGATCCAAATGCCGCAGACGGCGGTGTCGGGGCGTATCACAGACTCCAATGGCAAGCCGATCGTCGGCGCCAAGGTTTTTGGTGAGCGAGCACCCAAGGAAGGTGAGACCAATCGCCAGCGACGCGGTTTCTTCCGGGCGGCGCGTATGTTCCAGAACCAAGCGCCCCACGCGAGCACCGACAACGAGGGTGAGTATGTCCTGCGCGGGCTCAACCCTGGATCCAAACTGCGCGTGCGCGTGGAAGCGGACGGCTTTGTGACTGGCTCCAGCGAGCCGTTTGACCTGGCGACGAACCAATTGAGGACGGCCACCAACCTCCGGCTGGAAGCGGCAGGATCGATCGATGTGACGGTCGTCTCCGAGGAGCCTCTGAGCGGGCTTTTGATCGTGGAAGCCAAATTCGTGGGCGAAGCCGAGCGTGCGCCCGAAGAGTCGATGTCGATCCTCAAGGGCGGCGTGGGCACCTTGACGGGACTTACTGCGGGCACGTGGGAGGTTTCCTTGACCCAGCAAGCCATGAACCGCAGCGGCGCGCGCACCCAAATCGAGCCCAAGCGCGTCGAAGTCCAGACCGGCAAGGCCTCGCAAGTGCGCTTCGAACTCAACTGAGCTAGGCCCAAGCCGGCGACGACCTAGAACGACCGACCGCCGTCACGCAAAAGCGGCGTGAAGTACCGGTAGTACACCTCGAGCGAGAGCACGCACATCGCGGTCGTGTAGCTCTTGTCCAAGTCGGAATCCCCCGCGTACTGCGCATAGATCGAAATCGGCTGCCACGAACCATCGGACTGTTGGGCGGGCAGAAGCGTCGCCTTGAGCGCCTGGTTCCAAGTGGTCCACGCCTTGCCGCCCGCGCGCAACAAGGCCAAGCTCGAGTAGTACCAAAAATAAAGGTTGCCGGTCGCGTGCTCGACAAACGCGCGCTCCCCATCAAAGCGGTACCCATCCGGCGCCCGGGTCAGCAGGAACATGCGCGCAGGGCCATAGGAGTCTTTGGACAAGTCTTCGCCCAAGAGCGATAGTGCGAACATGGCCGCCGGGGTGGAAGCCGGCAGGGTCTTGTACTCGGTGCTCAGGCGACTCGGCGCATGGTTGTAGCGGAAGGCACCCAGCTCATCATCCCAAGCCCCCTGGAGGAATCCACGCGCTAGGTCGAGGGCCTCTTGCGGAACCTCGAGCCCGGCCAAGCGCGCCGACTCCAACGCCATCACCTGCCACGAGGTCACCGAAGTGCGCGGCCACGAGTCGTACAGCTCGCCATCGGGGTAGTAGTAGGTCCAACCACCATAGAACCTCGGATCGTCGGCATTCCGGTTCTGCTGTTCGAGGATGTACCGGACCGCACGCTGGATCGGAATGCGCAGCCGCTCGTCCCCCGTCAGCGCGTAGCACTCGGCCAGGGCGTAGGTGGCGACTCCGTGACCATAGGCGCCGCAGTTTCCGAAGTGCCCGGTGCGGACGTCCTGCTTGGCCAGCAAGTAGGCGATGGCCTTGGCCACCACCGGGCTGTACTCCGTCCCCGATTGGTGCGTGTGCCCAGCACCCAGGAAGGCCAACATGCATAGCCCCGTCTTGCCGATGCGCAGCTGCCGATACTTCTCATAGACCTGCGTGCGCAGGCCCCAATAGCCGAGTCCATGCTGCAGCCCGGCCAAGTAACGGAGCCCGGAGGCGACGGCCGCCTCGGTTTCGGCCCCACCGCCGAGCTCCGCCAAGGCCTGTTCCTTGGCCAAGCCGAACCGGTTCTGATAGGGGGTGTGTTCGAAGGGGACGGGGGCCGTCGCCGCAGCCATGGGCAGTTCGGCGGTCGGACGAGCTTGCAAGGTCGGTGCCTCAGCTCGTGCGGGGCGCGCGCGCTCGGGGCTGGGTTGCACGCCAGCGCGCGCAGGGCCTGAGGCCGCCACAGGGGCGCTGCGGTCGAAGCGCTGGCTTGGCCCGGAGACCAACGAGCTTCCGCTGGAAGTCGCCGCAGGACCTGCTTCGGCAGCCGGTGCGCCCTCTGGAGCGTCGGCCAATTCGAACGACTCCGCAAAGGCTGCGTTCGAAGGCTCGGGAACGACCGACCGCGCGCTGGGCAGGGCTTCGCCAGCGGGGCGATCTGCAAGTTGCGCCGGCGCCTCGGCGACGCTGGGTCGCGGCTCCGGCGAGGGAACCGCGTGGGTGGCTCGGCTCGGGCTGGCCGGGCGAGTCGCGGGCCCCCTGCTGGATCCAGCCGCGGACCAAGCCGGGGGCGCAGGCAACTGCAGCGATCCGCTTGGCGCGGCCGCAGCCAGCGGGGATTCGGCAACCTCTTGAAGCGCTTCGAGCGGCAATTCGATGCCAGGGGAGGCGCTGGCCACGGGCTTGGTTTCCGGACCTGCCGTGGGCCATGCCGGATCCGAGGGCGCTTCCAGTTTGGCCACCGCCCGGACAGGGGCTGCCGATGGATTTGCTTCGGCGCTTGGCCCGCGCTTGGGCAGCGGTTCGGGGCGAGTGGCCTGCGACCGAGTCGGCGGTCCCGAGAGCGTGCTGGGCTGGATCTCGGTGCTTGCAACGGATCCTTGAAACAGGGGTTCGGGGGCCGCTTCGCGTTCGAATTCCACGTTGGGGGCCTGGATCTGGAGCGCCTCAGAAGGGACTGCTACGGGATCCGCCACCGGCAGGGCGGAAGGCGCTGCGGTCCACTCCAGCTCCGCGGCCTTGGGGCTCGCGGGGCTCGCTGCCAGCGCTTCCTGCTCGACCACACGATCGGGACGCATGGCCTCGGCCGTAGCGGCCGGTAGGTTTGCCTCGAGTTCTCCGGCCCGTTCGCGGCTCGCACCCTGCGGGTCCGCGGAAGAAGGGGCCAGCCGAACTTGGTAGGTAGCCGCGGCCGCCTCCGCCTCAAAAGGATCGCTGGCCGGGTGAACATCCCGGAACCACCACAGCAACAAGGCGTGGGCTAAGATCGAAACCAACACGCAGCGATAGATCACCTCGACCGTGGTCCAACGTTTGGCGAGCCAAGCCAAGAGCGCCAGCAGCAAGAGCGCCAACAGGAGCAGCGCTTCCATCCATCCGATCGGTTTCCCGGGCTGCACAAACAACTCGCGGGTTTGGGCCACGTACAGTTCCGACGGTCCCGGGGCCTGTTCTGCTTGGCGCTCGGGCCGGGAGGCATACCACAAACCGAATCCATCCGGAGATGGCTCGGGCCCGCGCAGCGAACCGGCCGTAGCCAGCCCTTGGACCTTGCCGGGGGGGAGCCAGGCACCTCGGTCGTGCAGCGTTCGGTACAAGCCATACTGGCCGCGGATCCCATCCCGATCCGATGCAAAGAACAGGCTGCGACCATCGGCGGTCAACGCTGGGTCGCGCTCGTTGGCGGGCGAGTTGATGCTCGCCACCGGAGTTCCAAGCCAAGCCTGGGGTCCGGTGGTCGGTGCCACAAACAAGTCATAGTCGCTGCGCGCCCCGTCCTTCCGATTGCTGGCGTAGATCAACGCGGCCCCACCGGGCAACGGCGCGGGGTCGGTTTCCTCGCCTACGGTGTTGAGCGGCGCCGGAAGGTGTTCCACGGTTCCCTCCGGGCCTCCGTCGAAGCGAACCCGGAACAGGTCCAGCCCTCCGAGGCTTTCCGGACGATTGGAGGCGAAGTACAGCACCCCCTCTGCGAAAGCCGGCGCGAGCTCATCGTCGGGCCCGTTGACTTCCCAAAGCGCCCGCGCCGTCCCCGGTCGATTGCCCTGCATGGGGGCGATCCAAAGGTCGGTGCCCAACCCCGGCTCCCCAACCACGAACACCAACCAGCGACCATCGGGCGAAATGGCCGGGTCCTGCAGAGCCGAGGCGCCCGCATCGAGCCCCAAAACCGGTTGACCTGGCTCCCAAAGCGCATAGCGCAGGGGTTCCCCGCTGGCGGCGTATTCCTGTTCGCCGTCGGTCAGCGTTCCTTGGACCCCCAAGTGCGGTCGGAAGCGCAGCCACGCGATCAGAAACCCTGCACTCAGCAAGGCGATCGCAATGACCACGTTTTTGACCGCATGTCGCATCGAATCAGCGTTCTTCGAGGGTCCCCAGGGACAACTGCCGCAAGCCCGCCCGGCCGCACGCATCCATCACCGAGACCACCACTTCGTGGTGTACCAGCCGATCCCCGCGGATCGTGACGGGGGTGTCGGGCCGATCTTGGGCTTTGGCGCGCAAGATCCGATCCAGTTCGGCCGGTTCCATGGTCTTCCCGCTCACCATCAGGGTTCCATCGCGCAGGATGTTGATGACCAACTCGTCCAGCGACTCTTTGGGCGAGGAACCCGTGCTGGCTTGGGGCAAATCCACATCGAGTTCGCGCTCGGGATCCGCGAAGGTGGTGGCCACCATGAAGAAGATCAAGAGCAAGAAGATCACGTCGATCATCGGGGTCAGGTTGAGCACCAGCTCATCGACCCCTTCCTCTTCCTGGAGATTCATTGGGCCCCCTTGGCGTTCAACAGGCCCCACATGGCCGCATGGGTGTCCTCCGCCAAGCGTGCGAAGCGATCGATGCGACTCTTGAAGTAGTAGTAGGCGGCCTGGGTCGGGATCGCCACGGTAAGACCCGCTGCGGTGGTGATCAGCGCCTGCGAAATTCCGCCCGCCAGCAACTCGGGCTTGCCCAGTCCGTCTTGCACGGCGATGTTCGTGAACGTGCCGATCATGCCCCAAACCGTGCCCAACAAACCAAGCAGCGGCGCGATCATGGCGACCACCACCAAGGGACGTAGCCCCGCGGAGAGGCGTTTCACCTCGCGCCGTCCGGTGTCCTCGACGACCTTTTCCATTTCGAGGAACGGGCCGGTGTGGTGCAGCAAGCCGGCTTCCAAAATGCGGCTCAAGGGGGTTGGGTTTTGTTGGCAGACCTCGAGCGCTGGCTGCGACCCCTGGGCCTTGACGATTTCGAGCACATCGCCGGCGAAGCGACGCGTGCCGATGCTCGTCGAGCGCAAGCGGGTGAAACGTTCGACCACGAAGGCCAAAGCGATCACCGAGCACAGACCGATGGGGTACATCAAAGGTCCTCCGTCGAGGACCATCTCGTACAGCGAGGCCAAGTCGATCGAGTGGGGCTTGGCCGGACTCGATTGGAGGGCGAGAACTAGGGGCATTCCAAGGTGGTTCATCAAAGTAGGGGGCTAGCGCCCAAGGTCGGCCAACCGCTTGGCGGCCTGGATCCCGTAGTAGGTTTTGGGGTGGTCCTCGGCGGCTTGCGCGTATTGGCGCTTGGCCGCTTCGAGGTCGTCGAGGCGTTCCAAGCAATCACCCGCCAGGAATTGGGCTTGGGAGACTTCTTCGGGCTGCGAATACAAGAGCGCCACCTTGAGGTATTCCGTCAAGGCGCCTTCCACGTCGTCTTCGGCTAAGTTCAAGGCACCGATCGACAATCGCGCGCGAGCACTGATCACACCCTTGTCGCGGGCTAGGACGCGGGCGAAGGCGGCCCGGGCTTCCTTGGGGCGGTAGAGTTGGACCAAGCATTGGCCCCGGGTCCATTCGGCCTCGGCCCAGGCGTCAAAGTCCCCAAACCGTCGAACCAAGTCCGCCAGGAGCTTCTCGGCTTCGGCAGGGTGGGCTTCCGCCAGTTGAGTTTGGCCGAGTCGGAACAGGGCCTTCGGAACGGCCTCGTGATTGGGATGATCGGTAAGGAACCGAGAAAGCGGAACCATGGCGGCCCCAGTATCGCCTGCCCGCCAAAGGGCTTCGCCCCACAGGTAGGTGGCCTCGGGGGTCAGCGGGCTCGTTGACCGGCCAGATTCGTTTTCGGGGAAGCGTTCGCAGAGTGTCTGAAAGGAGGTCGCTGCAGCGCGCGGATCGTCCTGGGCGAATTGGGCAAACCCCAATTTGTACAGCGCCCGGTCGGCGACTTCGCTGCCCGGCAGGTCTGCGGCTAGGCGATAGGAGCTTTCGGCTTGCTTCCAGGCTTGCTGCGCGTACTGGGCCTCGCCCACGAAGAAAGCCGCCTCCGCCAATTCCTTGCGCGGCCCGCGGAACTCGGGGATCTGGGCAAGCCGTGCTTCGCAAGCTTGCAAGTCGCCCGCATCGAGCTGGATCCAAAGGGCTGCCACCAACGCCTGCTCCCTGATTTGCGGATCCCGGTCTTTGGTTTCCCAGGGTTTGAGCCGCGCCAGGGCTTGAGCTCGCTGTCCCGCTTGGTTGAGGGCTTGGGCCCAGGCCAAGCAGGCAGCAAACTTGCGTTCCTGCGGCAAGTCGGATTCTTGGACTGCGGGCCAAGCCTGGAGCGCGAGATCCCAATCCTTGGCGTCCAGCGCGCACCACAAGAGCAACTCTTGAGCCGGCTGCCGCCAGTTCGCCACGTTCTTCTGCTGCAACAGCAGCTGCAGCACGGGGATAGCCTCTTGCGGCCGCTTCAGGGATTGCAGGCACCAAGCGCCGCCGTAGAGCGCATCTCCAACGAACGGGGAATCGGGGAAGCGCGTGATCAGCGCATGGTACGACGTCACGGCTGCATCCAAGTCGCCACCCGCTTCGCTCCAGCGCGCGAGTTCGAGCAGCGCTTGGTCGCCCACCGGGCTGTTCGGGTGCTCTTGTAGCAACGCTTGCAGCACAGCCGGATCCTTCTGGGCGCGTCCCAAGCCCAGCATGGCTTCCTCGGCATGGGGGCCCGAGCTGTGCTGCTTGCGGTACGCCTTCCAGCGCTCGATCGCTTGGTTCGAGTCGCCCGCTTCGAACCACGCCAAGCCCGCCATGTACAACGCCTCTTCCGCCTGCGGCTGATCGCCGAAGCCAGCGGTGACTTGATCAAAACCCTGGGCGGCCGCACTCGGGTCGCCTTGCAGGTAGCGGCACCACGCCATGCGGCTCAGCGCTTGGGCACGATCATCGGGTGAGCGCGAATCTTGGCTAGCGATCGGTGCCCAGGCCGCTTCGCTCGCGTCGTATCCGCCCGCTGCAAACAACGCTTCGGCCCGCAAGCGCTCGACGGCGGGGCGATAGGGCGAGTCGGGAAAGTCTGCGATCAATTGGTCTGCCGCTTGGAGGGCCTCCTTGGTTCTGCCTGCGGCCAAGTGCGCGGTGGCGGCGGCATGCAACCCATAGTCGCTGCGCGCGGCCAAAAAGGCCTGGGCGGATTCTTCGTTGCGACCCAGCCCATACAACCACTCGCCGCGCAGGGTTTGGATGCGCGCTTGCCACTCGGGGTTGTTGGCGTGCTGCAGCGCTTGGTCCAGGATCGGCAAGGCCGCTGCGGTGGAACCCGCTGCAGCCAGGGCCTTGGCTCGCCAATACAACCATTCGGGATCCTCGCTCTTTTTGGGTTCGGCGAGCAACTTCACCGCTTGGTCCGCGTTGCCGGCCTCGATCGAATGGGCTGCGGCGTGCAGCCGTGCTTCGCGCGCATAGGGGCTCTCGGGAAACCGTTGGAGCAGGTCCAGGAAGGCTGCGGCCGCACCCACGTGGTCTTGCAACTGCGCGCGAGCCAAACCAAGCCCGCGCAACGCAGCGGGTAGGAAGGGTCCCGACTCGACTTGGGCGTAGGCTGCCTGCGCTTCGCGCCAGTTCCCAGCACCTGCCAAGGCTTCGCCCAGCACGAAGCGCACCTCTTGCGCCAACTCGCCATCGGGGTGGGCTTGGAGGAAGGCCTGCGCGGATTCCATGGCCTTGGCAAAGGCTCCGGTGTGGTACTCGCACCAAATCAACCCGCGCTGGGCGTGGGCCGTGGTGTTGGCCTTGGGATCTAGGGCAAGGCTTTCTCGCAAGGCCTGGGCTGCGCCCGCGTAGTCCGCCGTTCGCAAGCCCACTTCGCCTAACAGGAATGCGGCGTGGGCCTTGAGCGGAACTTGATCGCTTTGCTTGGCGCGCAACAGAGCTTGGCGGGCGGCGTCCCATCGCCCCGCATCGAGCTCGCACTGGCCCAAGCGCAGGTTGGTCTCGGCCGCGAAAGCGAATCCTTGGAGCTCAGCCAACGGCCGGAACTCCAGCGCTGCCTCCGGGCGCCGGTCCAATTCGAACAGCGCGGTGGCCAACCGGTAGCGGGCAAGCGTCGCCCGCTCATGCTTCGGAAAGTGTTGCAGGAATTGGCGCCCTTCCTTCACCGCCAATTCCCAATGTCCCTCGGCGCACAGCCCGGCCAAGAAACGGTACTGCACTTCGGCGTCGTCTTGGACCATGGCGACCGAGGTCGTGGGCAGCAAGGTGAGCGATAGAAGCAAGTAGGAGCGCTGGAAGAACATGGCAAGACCAATCGGTTGGCGGACGAGTCGCAAGGTGGGGGATCCTCCGCAAGCTAGGAACGGATCCCTCGCCTCAAGACGGGGACAAGTAGTTTGCCAAGGCTCACCCTATGCGTGGGTGCGAGCCAGCAAAAGGCACGTGAAAACGCGGGGCAGGTGGAGCTACCACCCACCCCGCGTGTGCCAGAAACAGACTATTGGCGGCGGCTGCGAACCCGGGCCGGCGCGCTGTGCCCTTGGGAGCGATCGCGTTCGATGGCCGATCGCACGGACTCGACGCTCTCGCGCAGCGAATCGACTTCCTGATGCATCTCGGCGAGCAGCTCGCGGACTTCGCGCAGGATCGCTTCACGCTCGGCGACTTCACCCGAGGAGGTGACGCGCACATCGTGCTGGACCGGACGGCCTTGGACCGCCAGCAGCCCGGTCAGCGTCTCGAGAGGGAGGCTATCGATATGCGATACGCCCCCGTGGTGCGGCGGGAGAGCCGGCTCGGGCGGGCCTTCCATGCGGAGCGGAAAGCTGTGGAGCTCGATTTGTACCGGGTCGCAGTCGCTGCTGCCCGACTCGCAGGCGTCGCAATCGTCCTGTTTGCAGCCGGGTCCATCGCAATCCTCGCAGCAGGGGGCTGCGCTCTTGCGCTCGATCAGCACGCGACCCTGGCGGGGGGCCGAACCCTGCGAGTCAAAGATCACGTTCCCGCCCTGGGTGAAGATGCGAACCGCGCCCGGCGCCTGGGGGTGCATGGGCATGGGAGGAACCGCGAGCGAACCGTGTTGGATCATGCGGGAATCGACCCGGAGGCGGGTGGCTTGCGGCGCTTCCGCCGGGCAGTGGTCCGTGCGGCAATCCGAGCAATCGCACGAGCACCCGGGGGCGCGCGGCGCGGAAGGTGCTTGCACCATGCCCAAACCGAAGAGGCCTTGGGCACCTTGCGGAGCTCCGTGCACCTGGAAGACGTGGAGGTCTTCCTCGGGGCCGTCGAGCTCGGGTCCGTCGACCATCCAGGCTCCCTCGGGACCGTCGACTTCGATTTCGAAATCCATGTCGTCGGCCAAGTCTTCCAGGTGTTCACCCAGCGAGTCCGCCAGTTCTTCTAGGACCCCATCGAGCCCTTCGCCGCTCCACTCGAAGTCGACACCGTCCAAGTCCCCAAGGGATTGGACGAGGGTCTCGAGCGCTTGATGGGGGTCGCCCAGCATTTCGGCGATGGCAGCGCCATCCAGATCGTCGAGCTGGAAGCTGTGGGCTTGGCCATCTTCGCCCATGATCATGATCTCAATCGAAGCGTCGCCGTCCTCGTCCCCGTCCTCGTCGCTGTCGCCGTCCTGCTGCGCCGAGGATTCGATGCCGAAACTCATGCGGAAGGTTCCATGACCCTTTTCGGTGGGGGAAGGGGCCGAGTCTTGGGGTGCAGCGGTGTGCCATTCCAGTCGTCGTTGGGTTTTGTGCGTTCCGTGTTCTGCGGATTCACCGGCAGCATCCTGGGCTTGCAGCTCCAAGAGGACTTGCTGGGGTCCCGAGGCGTCCAGTTCCTGGTTCCGCTCGTGAACCAAAACCCGGACACGTTCTTGCGCGGCCCGGACGCGATCGGCTTGAGCGCGTACGCGCTCGGCTTGCGCGCGAGCCAAGTCGGTTTCGACGCGCACTCGATCGGCTTGAGCGCGGGCACGATTCAGCTGGTCACGCATTGCATCTTCCTGAGCCCGCATGCGGTGCAAGTTGGCGCGGTCCAATTCCAAGACCCGCACGTCTTCCACTTGGCGCGCAGGCCCGGCGTTCCTTTCGGCCAGTTTGAGTTGCAGGACCTCGTTCTCTGCTTGCAGGCGCTCGATCCGTTCGAGCAACTCCGCGCGCTCTTGGGCGATGGCTTCCGGATGCATCGTTTGGACGCCTGCCTTGGGTCCTGAGGAGCGGATCACGACGGCTCTCTGGGGCGTCGAGGGGGCCGCCGGGCCGACCGGTTGGGTATCCGACTCGGACTCCGAGTGGAGCTGCCAGACCACGCTGGGTTGTCCTTCGGAGCTTTCGTGTACGATTTGGATCTGTGCGGGGACTGGGGCGGTTTGCGCTTCGGTCGCCTCGCACTCGATCGTGGCGGGTACGGGTTGGGCATCCACCGTTCGAGTCGTGCTGACTTCGATGCGGACAGGCTCCTGGGTTGGGGTGATCTGGGTACCCGAGGCGACGATCGATCCTTGCGGACCAAAACCTGCCAAGGAGACTGCGCCTAACAGCCAAGCTGCGGCGGTGAGGGAAATGGGTGTCATCATGA
>Ga0116152_10003362_pt1 | contig 12856 bp, 14 predicted proteins | sample AD_UKC119_MetaG_FD_89894 | JGI IMG/M metagenome (GOLD analysis project Ga0116152, IMG submission 89894) | Active sludge microbial communities of municipal wastewater-treating anaerobic digesters from Hong Kong - AD_UKC119_MetaG | ecosystem: Engineered > Bioreactor > Anaerobic > Digestate...
TTATTAGGAATAACGGTTCCATCTCTTTTCACCAATGAAACATTTTGTCCCCAGTTTAGCGTTCCCCTTTTTAATCTACCAATAGCAATTCTACCTACATAAGAAGAATAATCAAGAGAAGAGATCATCATTTGAAGATTTCCATCCTCTGCTTTATCATCAGGAATATGCTCCACTATCATTTCCAACAAATAACTGATGTCCGTTGTTGGGTTTTTCCAGTCTGGCCCCATCCAACCATTTTTTGCAGACCCATATACTGTTGGAAAATCGAGTTGATCTTCACTGGCACCTAAATTGAACATTAAATCAAAAACAGCTTCTTGTGTATAATCGGGATTACAATTGGGCTTATCTACTTTATTGATTACCACGATTGGTTTCAAACCTAACTCGATGGCTTTTTGAGTAACAAATCTGGTTTGGGGCATAGGTCCTTCAAAAGCGTCTACAACAAGCAAAACGCCATCAGCCATATTAAGTACTCTCTCTACTTCTCCTCCAAAATCGCTGTGGCCGGGTGTGTCAATAACATTGATTTTATAATCTTTGTATCTTACAGATACATTTTTGGATAAAATGGTGATCCCTCTCTCTCTCTCCAAGTCATTGTTATCCAATAAGAGATCCTGAACTTGCTGGTTGGCTCTAAAAAGATTTGATTGATAGAGAATTCTGTCAACAAGTGTTGTTTTACCATGATCGACGTGAGCGATTATGGCAATGTTTTTAATTTTTTGCATTCGTATTTTATATTATTTATTAAAATTAGACTCTTAATTTTAAACCGGCAAATAAAGTATCCGGCTTTAAATTCATAACGGCACGCATCTCTCCAGACATACAGAAACCGCATTTTTCACATAATCCAAGGATTTTACCCTCACATTCATCCCGTTTTGTTCCATCCGGATGTATGAAGTTGGTTAGATGACAATACCTATTGGAGATCTCTTTTTTCATGTATTTTAATCCGGATACTGAATTCATGATGGGAAATCCTCTCTTTTTTAAAGAGATCACCTGATCTAGAATTTTATTTCTTAGATCCTGATTTAATGATAACTCTTCTGTACCTGGGAAAGGTGTATGAAAATTGATCGCAATTGATTTTAGATTAGGATTGTTTTTAACCCAAAGTATTGTTTCTTCTACATTTGTATAGTTTAGATTGTTAACCACCATATTGGTATGGAGGTTTTTATGGTTGCTGTTTGCAATATTTTGTTCCAGTTTTTCAAACGCTCCCTCTCCTCTGATGGCATTATGAAAAGATCCTATACCATCCAAACTTATCCAGATTGAATCTGCTTTTGAATCCATGATGGGCAATTGAGCGTTTGTTGTTATCGTCGTGGAAAAAAACCCTATCTCTTTTGCTAAAAGAACCAAATCGTTGATATTTTTGTCGTTTTCTTTCCATAACAAAGGCTCTCCCCCTTCAAAATCTACAAATCTGGATCCTTTTGTATAAGAGTGTTCCAATTCAGCTCTGATTTGAGCCATTGATTTTGAAATAATATGGTCTTTGCTGTATACACAACAATGTCTACACTCTAAATTACATTCATTGTTAATAAAAAGAACGGTTTGTAGTGGGTTTTTTTGTCCAAAAAACTTAGTTTTCACAAACCATAATGGTAAATATATATAGGGATTCATATCGAATAAAAAATTGCAATCAATGAACAAATAAGACAGAAAAAAATGATCATGTTTCTTGCCGTATACCATCTGATCATAAACCAGCCAATTCCAGCTTCAGAAACCTCAATCCACTGCTCCATTGGAAAATGAAACCATTTTTTGTTTGGGACTATAGAAGGATTATTTTGAAAAGTTAAAATGGAAGAAAACAACCAAATGGCAATAGGTAAAGTGAACCAGGTTAAGAGATAAATGGGAGCAATCATTTTTAACAAAACACCCACCAGAATGATCATAAATGGGGAAAAGTTGAAAAGGAAAGAGAAAAAGTTCATCCATTTTTTGTTATTTAACATAACGGCAAGTGTTCTTTTCCCAATCAGTTTATCTGGTTCAAAATCAAGGATAGCATGAGTATAAACTACATTAGCAACCAGAATTCCTATTGGGAAGGAGAAGAATAAAATGGGAATACTCATCGAACCGGCGGAAGCAATATAAACCCCTTGCATAATCAGAGGTCCAAATAAAAGAGCAATACATAGCTCTCCTAATCCTCTGTAACTTAATCGAAATGGCCATGCGGAATAGAAAAAGGCAATAAAAGCAGTAATAGAAACAATCCAAAGGAGGGATTTCCATTGATCGATTCTGAAATAAAGAACGAGACTACCTATTAAAATGGCCACTAAAATGAAAGAGATGGCTGCAATAAAAAGTTCTTTAATAGTTGCTGAACCATCCGTAAGATAGCTACATTTTGCAATTCGTGATCTAATTCCGTTTGCGGCCAGACGATCTTTATAAGATGAGTCGTTTTTTTGAGCATCAAAATAATCATCTAATAAATTGGCTCCTAAATGCACAAAAACGACACCCAAAAGGCTCAATACTGCTAAAAACGGAGAAAATCCTTGGGCACCTGAAGCAAAAGCAATCGCAACTAAAGCAGGGAGCAAACTCTGAGGAATTGCTGCATACCGAGCATTTTTGAACCAGATTAGAAATATTCTCATTGATTTGAAAATATTTCTTTGTTTGGTTTGATTTTGGGATGATACATAATAGCAATAATTCCAATGATCAAACCAATTAACATCACAATGGGTGCAATCACAATTCTTCGTGTATTAAAAATCTCAGGATTAAACACATTGGGATCATCAGAACCGCCACCGGCAAGTAAAATATAACCAATAGCTAAAATTACTATTCCAATGATCATAAGAATATAATTAAATCTGCGAAAAATGGGCGGGGATTTTTGGGTTGATGTATTCATGTAAAAAAATTATAAATAGAGACGATCTGTATTAATACTAATATATTTATTAACAGAAGTTAATGATACTAAAACCGTAAAAATGATTGAAAAAAGGAACAATCCTCCTAGCAATATGGAAACGGATAAAATATCAGAGAAGTCAATAAATTCAGGCATAAATTTGTTTCCTTCATAAAGAGCGACGGCCAAAATTATCAATGCGATAAACCCTCCCCATACGCCTTGAACAAAACCTTTAAAAAGAAACGGTTTACGTACAAATCTTTTAGTAGCACCTACCAATAACATTGAGCGGATACTAAATCTTTTGGCATAAATGGTTAATCGGAGGTAATTCCCAATCAATAACATTGAAATGATCATAAAGACGGCACAAAGCCCTAAAATAACCACCTGAATTTTTACAAAGTTATTTAGAACAGCTTTCACAATGGCATCTGAATATTGAACATCTTGAACGAAACTATTACTTTTGATTTTTTTGGAAACAGCTGTTAAGGAGTCACTGTTTGCATATCCAGGAGTAACACTGATGATCACAGATGCATTAATTGGATTGGCAATAATTTCTGTATAATCATTTCCTATTGTTTTAATCGCTTCTTTTGTATTTTCCAGTTGAGAAGAAAATCTGGAAGCAGATATATAAGGCTGAAGTTTTAGATTTTGTTCAAAAGCCATGATATCTGCCTCTTTGATGTCAGGATAGAACAGAATCTCAATTTCAATTTTTTTGGAAATATTATTGATAAACCGAAAGGAAAAGAATGCAAAAAAGACTAATGTACCGATAAAAAACATCGTTAAAGCCAAACTTAAAATGGAACCGAAAGCAGACAGTTTAAGTCGTGCTTTAGTGATTTTATCTATCGAATCAGCGTATTTTGTCATGAATAATAATGATGCAAAAAAATTACTTTAGTTCAAATGAAGACTCCCCTAATAACAAATTATCCGTATATACTTGGATAATATATCTTCCTTTAACAGCTTTGTCCTTCTCTTTTAAATCCCAGAGTAACGCCACCGTTTCCGCATTACCGTCATAATTGATTGTTTTTTTAACAGAATACTGTAGTTTCTGCTCCTGATAATTAAAAGTAAAAGCATCACCAGCCCCAGGTGTTAACACTCTACCCGTTTCTGGTATCGCAATTCTACAGTAAACATTAACCGGACCGGCCGGAATCAATGAGTTTTCACTAAGGATAAAAGTTGTTTTAATTTGAGTAACTCTGCTTGCTTTTTCAGTAATAACCTCTTCCCCTCTTCTTTTAAAATAGATAGGACGGGCATGAATATTATACGCTTTGTGTACGGCAGCAGTGTTGATTTTTTTATTTAAATTTTCTTTATCCTGTTGTAAAGTAGCTGTTTGCACCTGAGATTCTGCTAAAGCTGTTTTCACTTGTGTATTTTCCTCTTTCAACCGTTTGTTTTCAGTATATAACTGATCAATTTCAGTAACATACTCTTGTGCAATATTTTGCAGACGTGATAATTGTTTTTTAATTTTCCTATAATCCGCCTGACTGTTGATCAATTTTTTAATTTCCTCAGCATTTGCGAAGATTACACTATCTTTTTCTGTTAACTGATCAGATAGATCTCCGTATTCTTGTTTAATTTTATTATGTTCCTGGATTAGTGCTTCTAACTCTGCCTGAAGATTATCTTTCTCTTCAACTGTTTGAATGTATTGCTGATTGAAAACAGGCTTTGAAAAGAATCCAAAATAGAGAGTAGTACAAAGAAAAACGAGGGATAAAACACCTAACAATACAACCCACTTTTTTAATGGATTTTTTTCTTCCATTTGATTGTTATAACTTTCCATATTTAATTTTTTTATATTTTTGTTTTCTAAATACTAATCGAACTGCAAAAATACGAATAAAATTGTATTAAAATGAAAAAAATAACTCAGATCCTCGAAAACCTAATCTCTTTTTTTTACCCTAATTTATGTGTTTCTTGTAATCAGGCTTTAAAAAACCAAGAACACTACTTTTGCTTATCATGTTTGCTCAATTTTCCTGAGACAAAATTTCATGAGCTAGATTTTAATCCATTGATATACAACTTTATGGGAAGAGTCGATGTTCAAAATGTATTGGGATTACTGTTTTATAGAAAAGGGAACTGTGTTCAACAAATTTTACATGAAATTAAATATAAAGGGGGAAAGGAGGTTGCAGAATATTTGGGTAATTATTATGGAGCGCAACTTTATCAATCAAAAAAATTGTCAGATATTGATTTTATTATACCCATACCTCTTCATAAAAGGAAAAAAAAGAAGCGTGGATACAATCAAAGTGAGTGGATTGCAAAGGGTTTAAGTAATGCTTTGCAAAAGCCTTATTTGACAGATCTTTTACTTCGACGAGATTTTACAGAAACACAAACTAAAAAGAGTCGATTTAAAAGATGGGAAAATGTTAAAGATGTATTCGAGATCTGTGACGGATCCAGAATGATAAACAAACATATCTTATTATGTGATGATGTGCTCACAACAGGAGCAACTATGGAGGCTGCCATTGCAAAAATATTAGCTATTGAAGGGGTAAAAGTAAGTGTGGTTACTCTTGCGGTGGCGATGTAATATCGTTTGATTCATAATCTGAAAGATTATTTTCTGTTGAAAAAAATCTTTTATTAAAAATAATTACAAACAAAACACCTATTGTAACGCAAGAATCGGCAATATTAAATATGGCGGGGAAAAAGTAGTGACCACCCCAAAGTGGCAACCATTCAGGCATCTTAAATAGCTGGAAATAAAACATATCCACGACATTACCTTGCATAAATGGTGCATAATCATAAACCACTCCATAGAATAAACAGTCGATAATATTCCCCAATGCACCGGCAATGATTAAGGAAAAAGAGAGGAGAATGATCCAGTCCATTTTCTTTTCTTTGATCAACTTTAAAACATAATAGATCAGAAAGGAAACCACAACAATCCGAAGGAGGGTAAGTAGTACTTTCCCAAATTTGGCACCAAATGAGATTCCAAATGCCATCCCTTCATTTTCAACAAAATAGAGGTAAAACCAATTGCCAAAAACAGGGTTCATTTCACCTAATTGCATATTGGACTTGATCCAAATTTTCAAAATTTGATCTACAACAACAAGACAAACAACAAAAATAACGGATACAATGGTAAACTTATTCCACCTTTTCACTTTATTTTTTTTCGTTTACTTTTGCGTCAAAACTTAATGTGGCGTGAGGAACACTTTTGAGCCTTTCTTTTGGAATCAGATTACCTGTTACCCGACAAATACCATACGTTTTGTTTTCGATTCTTACCAAAGCGGCTTCGAGGTTTTTAATATACTTGTCTAAACGACTGGCTAATCGACTGTTTTCCTCTTTTGAAAGGACTTGGTTCCCCTCTTCCAGGATTTTAAAAGTTGGAGAAGTGTCAGTTGTGTCGTTACCCGCGTTGCTATAAGCTTCTAAGTAAACATCCAAACCTTTTTTGGCTTCAGCAATTTTTCCTTCTATGAGAATACGGAATTCTTCCAATTCTTCATCTGAATATCTGTTTACAAATTTTTCTGACATGTTTAGTATATTTAATGATTAGGATGCAAAGATAATAAAAAATTAAATACAAAATAGTATCTTTGCCATCTGAAAAAAGGCTCCGTAGTTCAGCTGAATAGAACGTCAGATTCCGGTTCTGAAGGTCGTGGGTTTGAATCCCGCCGGAGTCACCAAAACTTTTGAAAATGAATACATTGATCCAATATCTGTCCAAAGCGATTCGTTTCATTTTTGTTTTAGTGATCAAAATCTACCAGATTTTTTTATCTCCTTTGATGGGCAGAAGTTGCCGGTTTACGCCAACTTGTTCCTCATACGGGATCGAAGCGATCCAAAAACATGGACCTGTTAAAGGGGGCTGGTTAACTTTAAAAAGGATAATAAGATGTAATCCCTGGGGTGGTAGTGGTTATGATCCGGTTCCTTAGAACTACCCTTCAAAATAACCAAATCTTTTCATCATCAAATCCTGATCTCTCCAGTCTTTGAGAACCTTAACAGATAGATCCAGAAACACTTTTTTTTCTAAAAAAGCTTCAATTGATGCCCTTGATTCGATCCCAAGCTGTTTAATAGAGCTCCCTTTATTCCCTATTAAAATCCCTTTCTGTGTATCTCTTTCACAATATAACATCACACTCATTCGAACAATATCATCGCTCTCCTTAAAACTTTCAACAACAACTTCAACACTGTAAGGAATCTCTTTTTTATACAAAAGAAGAATTTTTTCTCTTATAATTTCTGATATGAAAAACCGTACCGGCTTGTCTGTTAACTCATCTTTTGGAAAGAATGGGGGAGAAACAGGTAATAATGAGACAATTTTTTCCAATAAAGTATCTAAGTGTGTCTCTTGTAACGCTGAAATTTGAAAATGCTCTGCTTTAGGGAGTATATTTTTCCAAAAAGTGGCTGTTTCTTCAATTAATTCCACAGATGCTTTATCAATCTTGTTGATTAACAATAATATGGGAAATTCAAAGTGTTGTAATCTTTGAATAATTTCAGGATTATAATTCCGCTCTCCGCATTCTACCATGTATAAAATAACATCAGCATCTTTTAAAGCTTCATTAACAAACCTCATCATCATCTCCTGCATTTTATAAGCAGGATTCAGAACCCCTGGTAAATCAGAGTATACAATCTGAAAATCAGGACCATTCACAATCCCTTTGATTCTATGACGTGTGGTTTGTGCTTTATGTGTAATGATAGAAAGATTTTCACCCACCAAACGGTTCATCAGTGTGCTTTTCCCTACATTCGGGTTTCCAATAAGATTGACAAAACCGGCTCTATGCTCGTTTTCTATGCTCATTTTTTATAATTTTATTCATTATCTATTGCGTACCACTCCGCATAGGAGTTTTCAGTCTCTTTCAGTTTTAAGGAATAGAGTAACACACCTTCAGGAAGTACTTTTTGTACAGTGTCTGCCAGGTAACATAACATATTTTCTGTAGTGGGTTGAAAGGGAACCATAATCACACGTTCATATGTTTTCTTCAACAGAGAAATCAGATCAGGATTCGTTGCATCATTTAACATTAATGCATGGTCCAGTACATCCACAATCTCCCTGTTGATAATCGTTTTCAGATCAGAAAAATCGATCAGCATCCCCTTTTTGGGGGATAATGTGTCTACTACCGGAATTCCCGATACCGTTACCTCCAGGTGGTAATTATGACCGTGAATATTTTTACAAAGACCATCATAATTATCCAAGGCATGAGCCATTGCATAAGAAAAAACTTTTGTTAATCTAATTTTTGCCATTGTTATTGAATAATTAGTTTATATACTTTTACATAAGGAATATCTTCCATTTTCAAGATGTATACTCCGGGAGTGATTGAAGAAACATCTATTGATTGTGGTCTATCTGCAAGAGATTTTTGGATGAGGATCCTACCACGTAGATCAAAAATGATTAGTTTGGATTCCGTAGACCATTCTCTATCAGAATGATAGAAGATCTTGACCTTTTGAGTTGCCGGATTTGAAAATTGTATTTCGTTGAGCTGCTCAAATTCAGAAATGGAAGTGGGAAGAAAAACATTGACAGAATCTGACCCGTAAATTTTACCCACCAATTCAGGATAATCCACAAAAGGATTTCTGTTTCCCTGAATTTGATATACCGCATTATTACGGGCTATCTCTTTTTCACTCACAGGATCCTCATTATTCCACTGAATAAGCATAGACAAGGCCCATGGTTTTAAATTTCCACTGGTAAACATAGAGTTTGACGTTGCCCCTAAGTTTTTATTCATATAACAAACGGTCATATAGAAATAGATCCTGGCAAAATCCCCTTTATACTCATCGATCGGTTCAAAAACGGTTCCGGAATAACCAGAAACAGCACTAGATCCCAATTTGGAACCATTCTGACTGGTCCATGAAGCTGAAGCAACTTCACCAAAAGGATAATTACTCCGTTTACCATTGACGTATCCATCAGTTGGAACAACATGAATCAGATCTGTGACCATTGGTGACGCATCATTAAACCAGCTTTTGGGAATACTGTGTTCTCTGTTGTAACAATCTCCTTCACCGCCATAATTTCCACACTGATCAGAACCATACGTAAATTCATAAGGAGGATTTTGTCCCGGTTTGTCAGAATACATATCCCAAACTTTACCATTCGTTTTGATGTCCGTTTGTGCATATGCGGTCCATAAATAATCATACGATAGGGTGGTATGATTTTTAATAATATTAAAAAGAGCATATCGCAAAGCGTACCCTTTTTTATTTTGAGCTTCATTATAGTAGTTTGCAGGGATTTGCGCAAAAATGTAATATGCTGATAAACAAATCCATACAAATAATGATAATTTTTTCATTCCATTGATATTTGAACCTGCAAAGATACGAAAAAACTAAGCAGGCTCATAAATGCCCTGAACGGAAACCGGATCAGACCTCTTTAGAACCATTATATACTTATAGTTTTTTTGTATCTTTGCAAGTTAAAACGCTTAATTATGAAAGTAGTCATACTTGCCGGAGGATACGGTACTAGGATCAGTGAAGAGAGCCATTTAAAACCAAAACCAATGCTTGGGATTGGTGATAAACCCATATTATGGCATATCATGAAGATCTATTCACATTACGGATTCCATGATTTTATCATCTGTTGCGGATATAAACAGTATGTTATCAAAGAATGGTTTGCAGATTATTATCTTCATAGAAGTGATGTTACTTTTGACTTCACAAGTGAAAATAAGATGACCATATTAAACGCCAAAGAGGTAGAGCCATGGAAAGTAACTGTTGTAGATACTGGATTGGACACTATGACGGGTGGTCGTGTAAAACGGATTCAAAAATATATTGGAAACGAACCTTTTTTGTTAACTTATGGCGATGGTGTATCGGATGTGAATATACCGGAATTGGTAGATTTTCACAAACAACAAGGGAAGATTGCCACCATTACTATGGTAAATCCGGGTCAAAGATTCGGAATCATTGAAGTGGATAAAGATGGGAGGATCCATTCTTTCCGTGAAAAATCGAATTCAGATGGTGGAATGATCAATGGAGGGTTTATGGTGTTTGAACCTCAGATCTTTGATTACCTTCCTGATGACACTACGATCCTTGAAAGGACTCCTTTTGAAACATTAGCTGAAATGGGTGAATTGAATGGATATCCACACAATGGTTTTTGGCATTGTATGGATACCCAGAGAGACAAAAATAATTTAGAGCAGTTATGGGGTAATGGCAATGCCCCATGGAAACTTTGGTAAAAAAATCAACCATGAAACGATTGACAAATCCCTTTTTGGATTACAACAGTGACAAACCATTAAAGAATCCATCTTTTATCATGTTTCGGGGAGCGAAGGTATTCGTTACTGGGCATACTGGATTCAAAGGGTCCTGGTTATTGGCCATCCTAAACCGTTTAGGTGCTGAAGTGATGGGCTATGCCCTTGAGCCACAGTCATATCCTTGTTTGTATAATATCATTCATGGAGATCAATTGTGTAAGTCTGTTATTGGTGATATCCGGGATAAAGGCAAACTCCATCAAACGATCCGCAAGTTCAAACCTGATTATGTGTTTCATTTGGCAGCACAACCATTAGTGCGGACATCGTATGATATTCCTGCTGAAACTTTTGAAGTGAATGGAATCGGAACAGCCCATGTACTGGATGGGATCAGGTTGCTCACAAAACCATGTGTTGGCGTAATGATAACCACAGACAAAGTATATGAAAACAATGAAACAGGGGAAGCATATAGAGAGAGTGATCGTTTAGGGGGACATGACCCATACAGCGCCAGCAAGGCAGTTGCTGAAATCATCATTGACTCCTATCGGAAATCTTTTTTCTCCAAATACACCTTCCCAAAATATCAAAAATCCATTGCATCCTGTAGGGCCGGAAATGTGATTGGTGGTGGAGATTGGGCTGTAGATCGGCTGGTCCCTGATATCGTAAGGGCATTATCAGAAAACAAGCAGATCTCAATAAGAAATCCCCAATCAGTTAGGCCTTGGCAACATGTATTGGAACCATTAAGTGGTTATTTAACCTTGGCTTCAAAGATGACCAAAAACCCGATTTTATATGCAGACAGTTTCAATTTCGGGCCTTATGCTCAAGATGTATTAACGGTTCATGAGATGGCAGAAAAAGCTTTACAAATATGGGGCAGTGGTGATATTGTTTTTCCAGAACTGGAAAACCAACCCCATGAAGCAGGTTTACTTTCGTTAGATATCACAAAAGCAGAAAGAATATTAAACTGGACTCCGATCCTTAATGCATATCAGGCATTAGAGATGAGTTTAGAATGGTATAAAAAATATTACAAAGGTGATGATATCATTCCATTGATGAACGAACAGATTGATCATTTTTTTTATACAGATTCCATCCTATGAAAAAAGCAATTATCCTTGGTGCAAACGGATTCTTGGGAAAAAACTTAACACATTATTTAGTGAAAATGGGTGTTGAGGTTTGCGCAATGGTACAGGTTCATAGTAATTATGAGGATATTAAACATTTACAAAATGTAGAAATTATTGAATTTGAATTAGATTCTATTCAACAATACGAAAATATAATCTCCAAAGATTATGATGTTTTGTACCATTTAGCGTGGGTTGGGGTATGTTCTTCAGCTAAAAATGATTTTTATGTGCAATCAAAAAATATTCTCCATAATATAAGTGTTCTTGATTTTGCAAAAAAGATAAATGTAGGGAAAGTCATTTTTCCTGGTACTGCTTCAGAATTTAGCTGCTCAAATGAAATTATTACTGGGAATAACATACCTGCACCATCTGATATGTACAGTACAATCAAATTATCTGTTAGATATATTTCACAGATGTATGCAAAGCAGATTGGGATTCCTGTGATTTGGACATTTATCGGAAGTGTATACGGGCCTGGTCGCAATGATAATAATTTGATTACTTATACAATAAAATCATTACTTTCGAATAAAACTCCACAATACACTAAACTTGAACAAAAGTGGGATTATATCTATATTAAAGATTTAGTTAAAGCGCTTTTTTTAATTGCTTTATATGGAAAAAATGGGACAAGTTATCCTATTGGTAGCGGATCAAATAGATCTTTACTAGATTATGTATTAACCATAAAAAACATGATTGACTCATCATCATCAATTGAAATTGATAAAATTCCATATAAAAACTCAACCATAGACAATCAGATTGTTGATATTGGGGCTTTAGTTAAAGACACTGGATTTAAACCTGATTATAGTTTTGAAAATGGAATAATTGAAACGATTGAATATTTTAAAAAACTGAATAATGTATGATTTTCTTATAATTGGTTCTGGGTTGACCGGTAGTATTATTGCTCGTGAATTGGCAGATAACAAAAAGAAAGTTCTCATATTAGAACGTAGAGCTACTGTTTCTGGAAATTTATATGATGAGTTCAATGAATTTAACATATTGATTCAAAAATTTGGCCCTCACATTTTTCACACCAATAATGAATCTGTATATAAATATATTAATAGATTTTCAACTTGGAATCCTTTTAAATTGAGATGCGAAGTTTTTATGAATGGAAAATATACTCCATCCCCTTTTAATTTTAAAACTATAGATACGTATTATAATTCTGAGAAAGCTAAAAAAATCAAAGAGGCATTGATTTCTGTATATAAAACCAAGACCGTCTCAATCGTTGATTTACTTGAGTCCGACAATGAACAAATAGCAGAATATGCCCAAATGTTATTTGATTATGATTATAGTTTATATACTTCAAAACAATGGGGAATTAAAGTTTCAGATATAGATATTAGCGTATTAAA
>Ga0116152_10003365_pt1 | contig 12854 bp, 12 predicted proteins | sample AD_UKC119_MetaG_FD_89894 | JGI IMG/M metagenome (GOLD analysis project Ga0116152, IMG submission 89894) | Active sludge microbial communities of municipal wastewater-treating anaerobic digesters from Hong Kong - AD_UKC119_MetaG | ecosystem: Engineered > Bioreactor > Anaerobic > Digestate...
TCTGAAGAGCTGCTACTCGTAAATAATTTTTTACGACCCTTAATACTAGCATAAAGCCAGAAAAAAGTCAATAGCAAATTTTTGGCTTATTTTGGGGATATTTTAGACAAAAAAACCGCCTTGCACGATGTTGCTGCGCAAGACGGGTAGAGGGAGAGTTAAATGGTAGATTTTATTTGTACGGTGTATCCAACTTTTTTTGTCAGCAAATTGGAAAACTTTTCCAGAAGTGCATGTTGGCTTCCAAGATGCAGATCTCTTATTGAATAGAGTTCCTTTCTGAATTCTACCCGATCTGTAAAAGGCATATTATCAAGTGTTGAGAAAATTTTAGTTATGGTTAGGGTGCCACTTTTTAACGCATCAATACTGTTTTTGATTTGTAATAAATTAAACTCAGACAGAATTAAATCATAACGCTCATTTAACGTAGTATTGATTTCGTTTAAACTCATTATTTTTCTGTTGAGTTTGCGTCTGACCAGCGCTTCGACTAGTATGTATACTAGAATAAGAATGCAGACGGCGGTAATAATATCGATGCTTAGTATCATTCCTTTTGGTTGAAAAGCGAAAGTAAACATAATTTCTCTCCCGTGGTTAACTTTTTGTTGAAGTAACTACCCTTAACTGTTTCATAAAATCGTACACTGAATAAAATAAAAAGTCAATAGTTTTATTAAGCTGGGCGTGATATAATGATGAAAGGAGGAGGGGTGTTTTTTGGGTTTTAAAAATTAGAGAAAATGGAAAATAAAGAAAAAATTAAGCAGAGGATAGCGAGTTTGCGGGAGGAAGTGGATAAACATCGTTATCTTTATCATGTTTTGGATAAGCCGGAAATTGATGATTCAGTTTATGATTCCTTGATGGAAGAATTGATTGAATTGGAAAAAAATAATCCGGAGTTTTTTTCTGCCACCAGTCCATCGCAAAGAGTGGGTGGGGAGATTTTGGATAAATTTCAAAAAGTAGAGCATCGATTTCGCCAATGGTCATTTGATGATGTTTTTGATTTTGAGGAGTTGAAAAAATGGGAAGAAAAAATCAAAAAGATGTTGGAGAAAAAAGGAATTGATTTTAGTAAGGATGAAAAATTGGATTATTGTGTGGAATTAAAAATTGATGGCTTGAAGGTCATTTTGGAATATCGGGATGGAAAGCTAGTTCAGGCGGCGACGCGCGGAGATGGAAAAATCGGCGAGGATGTGACCAATAATATTAAAACAATCGGCAGTATTCCTTTGGAACTTGAAGAAAATGCGGATATGATTGCGGTGGGAGAAATTTGGTTGGGAAAAAATGAGCTCAGAAAAATTAATGGGGAGCGCGAAAAAAATCAGGAACCTTTATTTGCTAATTCTCGCAATGCCGCAGCCGGATCAATCCGCCAATTAGATTCTTCTATTGCTGCTAAAAGAAATTTAGATTCTTTTATTTATGATGTAGATGAATTGAAAATGCAAAACGGAGAAAGTGCCGAAGAAATTCTCAAAAGCAAGACGAGCGAGTTGGAATTTTTGAAGCGGATGGGATTTAAGGTAAATAATAATTTTCAGAAATGTCAGAGTATTGATGAAGTGGAGAAATATTATCAGAGTTGGATAGATAAGCGGAATAAAGAAAATTATGAATTGGATGGAATTGTGATTAAAGTGAATTCCAAAAAATATCAAGATTTACTGGGTTATACTGGTAAGGCTCCACGTTGGGGAGTGGCTTACAAATTTCCAGCCGAGAGAGTGACAACGGTGATTGAAGATATTTTTGTGCAAGTGGGAAGAACGGGCGCTTTGACTCCCGTGGCGCATTTGCGACCGGTGAGGGTGGCCGGATCAGTAGTGAGTCGAGCAACACTTCATAATGAAGATGAAATCAAAAGATTAGACGCGCGCATCGGGGATACAGTGGTAATTCAAAAGGCAGGTGATATTATTCCCGAAGTGGTGAGCGTGATGAAAAATTTGCGTACTGGAAATGAAAAAGAATTTTTTATTCCGCGCCAGTGTCCGATTTGTGGAGGCGAGGTGCGACGGGAAGAATTTTCTGATAAAAAAAACAAAGAGAGCGCAGCGCATTATTGTTCCAATCCGAATTGTTTTGCAGTGGAATTGCAAAAGATAATTCATTTTGTTAGCAAGAAGGGTTTTGAGATTGACGGGCTGGGAGAAAAAATCGTTGAGCAATTGATTCAAGAGGGCGTCATTGAAAACGTGGCGGATATTTTTGAAATCAAAAAAGGCGACTTGGAACCGTTGGAAAGATTTGCCGATAAGTCCGCGGAAAATTTAATTGAGGCGATTGAAAAAAGTAAAAAGATTTCTTTGAATAGATTTTTGTTTGCCTTGGGAATTCGTTATGTGGGCGAGGAGACGGCGCTTTTGATTGCCGATGAGATTAAAAATGAGTTTCAAATTTCTGATTTTAAATTTCAGAACAAAGAGAATTTCTTGTTGGAAATAATCGAGAGCTTTCCAAAAATTTCGGCTGACGACTGGCGGCAGATTAAAGGAATCGGAGAGAAAGCGGCGGAGAGTTTAGTGAAATGGTTCAATAATGAGAAAAATTTAGAAATTTTAAAAAGAATGAAGGATTTTGGGGTGGAAATTAAAAATATCAGTGGCGGAAAAACTGAAGCAAAACAAATTTTTGAGGGCAAAACTTTTGTACTCACTGGCTCATTGAACAGCTTTACAAGAGATGAAATTAAGGATATTATAAGGAAAGAAGGCGGAAAAATCGCTTCTTCGGTAAGCAAGAAGACCGATTTTGTTTTGGCTGGCGAGAATGCCGGATCTAAATATGAAAAAGCGCAAGAATTGGGAGTTGAGATTATTTTAGAAGAGGAGTTTTTGGGGTTGGTGAAATAATTTTGAATTTCCAATTTTGAATTTTGAGTGAATTTTTAATGTTTTAATTTTGAAATGTTGAAGATACTGTCATTGCGAGGGAGGAACGACCGTGGCAATCTCGGAATTAAAAATAAAAAACCTAATATTACAATTGAAGAATAAATTACAGGATTGCCACGAAATTATGAGTACATAATTTCTCGCAATGACGAGTGAATATTAGGTTGATATTTATTATATAATATTTTATATAATATTTTATATAATATTTTATATAATATTTTATATAATAAAATTCTAAACGCTAATTTGCTAACTGCTAATTACTATTTAAAATTATTTTTATGCTGAAAAAAGAAGATATAATTCATATTGCCGAGTTGGCGAGGATTGGATTAAAAGAAGATGAGATAGAAAAATACCAGAGGGAGCTGTCTTTGATTTTGGATTATTTTAAAAAATTGGATACCGTCGATACTGACAATATTGAGCCAATCGGGCATATCACCGGAATTAATAGTGTTTTGCGAGAAGATGTGTCGCAGGCTTCAGATGATGATGTGAAGGATGGAATTGTGAAAAACTTTCCGCAAACAGTTAATAATAAAGTAAAAGTGAAAAGCGTTTTGTAGAATTTTATAGAAATATGATTAAAGAAATACACGAAAATTTAAAAAACGGAAAAATAACTTCTTTGGATTTGACCAAGAATTATTTTGAAAATATTAAAAAGAAAGACGGAGAAATTTTAGCTTATTTAACTTTGGATGAAGAAGGCGCTTTGAAAAAAGCTCAAGAGGTGGATGATAAAATTAAAAAGGGTGAAGAGATTGATTTGTTGGCGGGAATACCTATGGCAGTAAAAGACAATATGTGCGTCAAGGGAACTCGAACAACGGCGGCTTCTAAAATTTTGGATAATTATATCGCGCCTTATGATGCAACGGCGATAAAAAGAATTAAGAAAAGCGATGCGGTGATGTTGGGAAAAACTAATATGGATGAATTTGCGATGGGGGCTTCAACGGAAACCAGCGCTTATCAAATCACCAAAAATCCTTTGGATACAAGCAGAGTGCCGGGCGGTTCTTCAGGTGGTTCAGCAGCAGCAGTGGCGGGAGATATGGCGGTTTATGCTTTGGGTTCTGATACGGGTGGATCAATTCGTCAGCCAGCATCTTTTTGCGGTTTGGTCGGACTAAAACCAACTTATGGAAGAGTTTCTCGTCATGGATTAATGGCGATGGCATCCAGCTTTGATCAAATTGGTCCGATTGCTCACAATGCTGAAGATGCGGCGATTGTGCTTTCTCGAATTGCGGGAAGAGACAAAAAAGATGCAACAACAGCACAAAGCGGAGGAAAATTTTATGAAAACTTTTTGCAAGGAACTGTTAAGGGAATGAAAATCGGAGTGCCGAAAGAATATTTTGGCAGCGAGCTTAATGAAGAAATTAGGAAAATTTCTTTTGCCGCTTTGGAAAAATTCAAAGCAATGGGAGCGGAATTGGTTGAATTGGAAATTCCTCACAATGAATATGCGCTTCCAATTTATTATATTTTGGTTCCATCAGAAGTGAGTTCCAATATGGCGCGCTTTGATGGAATTCGCTATGGTTTGAGCGTGGATGATGGAGAGCAGTCCAAGATTGGCGGAGGAACTTTATTGGAAACTTATTTGGATAGCCGTGAAATCGGATTTGGCGATGAAGTAAAAAGAAGAATAATGCTGGGAACCTATGCTCTTTCGGCCGGATACTATGATGCTTATTACAAAAAAGCTCAGAAGGTTAGAAGACTTTTGCGTCAAGATTTTGAAAAAGCTTTTGAGAAAGTGGATGTGATTTTTTCACCGACTGCGCCGGAAGTGGCTTTTAAAATCGGCGAGAAAATTTTGGATCCGTTGCAAATGTATTTGTCTGATATTTATACGATCACTGCTAATTTAATCGGCGCGCCGGCAATTTCTTTTCCAATTGGAAAATTAAATAAAGATGGAGTGGACTTACCGGTTGGCGGACAATTGATGGGAAAATGGTTTGGTGAGGAAGAATTATTGAATGCAGTTTATACTTTTGAGAAGAATTAGAAAATAAGATAATAAGTAATCAGTAATTGGTAACAAAGATTAATTTAGTTGAGAATTTGTTTATCGCCTCTTGGAGGCTCAATCTCCATTGGGGAGGTTGAGCCTCCATACATATCTTGAATATAAAAGTAATAATAAAAAAACGATTTTAAATAATTTCTAAAAAATAAAACGCTCCTATATTATATGGGAGTAAAAACAAAAAAAATGGAATTTGATTTTTTTGCTCCAACCTTAGCTTTAATTCTAAGTTTTTTGCAGTGGTTTTTGAATTCTTGGCTTTTTGCGTTCATTAAATTTTTGCTGGCGATTTATTGTATTGTTCTTTTTGCGGATATTGTTTTGCTTTTAATTTTGCGCGGGTTGGGTGGAGATTTGCAGGATGCGATGAAGGGTGCGCATATGCCTTTGGTTTCTAAGAAAAAATTACGAAAAAGATGGGACAGTATTGAAGAACGAATCAAGGATGGAGATGTTGTTCAAATTAAAATTGCGATTTTAGAAGCGGATAAAATGGCGGACGAAATTCTTTCAGCTATTGGATGTAGTGGAAAAAATATGAAAGAAAAACTAGAAACGGTTAACGCTAATCAAATTGAGGATAAGGAAAATTTATTGGAAGGTCACGAAGTGCGCAATAAAATTATTCACGATGACAAATTAGAATTAGAAAAATCTGAAGCGGAAAGAATTGTTGGAATTTATCGGGAATTTTTGGAAAATTTGGATATTATCTAGTTTGCTGGTTGGCTTGTAGGCTAGTTATCTGGCGGAGGTTTTACTGAAATTTTTGGTGGAATATTTAAATAGAATAAAAAATAAGAATTAAAATATGGAAGAACAGAAAAAAATTTATGATTTGATTATTGTGGGAGCCGGGCCGGCTGGATTGGGGGCGTCGATTTATTCGTCGCGCTATAAATTAAATCATTTGGTAATTGGAGAAGAAATTGGCGGGCAAGTAGTGGAAGCTTCCGAGATAGAAAACTGGGCGGGAGAAAAAAGTATTTCTGGTCGAGAGTTGATGGATAAATTTATTGATCAGACCAAAAGTTTGGGTGCTAATATAGTTCAAAAAGGTGTTGAACAAATTATAAAACAAGGTGATGAATTTGAGGTCGTTGCTAATGATGGTGAAAAATATTTCTCCAAAGCAATTATTTTGGCTTTGGGAATGAAGCCGCGCAGAATGAATGCGAAAGGCGAGAAAGAATTTGTTGGCAAAGGAGTTTCTTATTGCGCGACTTGCGATGCGATGTTTTTTCGCGATAAAGAGGTGGTAGTTATTGGTGGAGGGGATAGCGCAGCAATGGCAGCGCAGCATTTGACCGAGTTTGCCAAGAAAATTTATTTGATGCATTTGGCGCAAACTGATTGGACACCTTCTCGCGAGGAAGACTTGAAAAAAAATAATAAAGTTGAATTTATAACTTGTGATAAAGTGGAAGAAATAAGAGGAGGAGCTAAAGTGAAAAGTATAACTTATAAAATCGGTGAAGAAATTAGGGAGCTGCCGGTTGAAGGCGTGTTTATCGAGGTGGGGACAATTCCCGGTGTGGTTTTGGCAAAAAATTTGGGAGTGGCAGTGGATGATAAAGATTATATCATCGTTGATCAAACTCAAGCAACTAATGTGGAGGGTATTTGGGCGGCAGGTGATGTGACAACCGGTTCCAATAAATTCCGCCAGATTATTACTGCCGTAGCCGAAGGAGCAGTAGCTTCCGGAAGCGTTTATAAAAAATTGAGATTGTAAAATTATTGAGTGAAAAAATATGGATAAAAAAATAGTTTTAACTGGGGATCGTCCAACTGGACGTTTGCATTTAGGGCATTATGTTGGATCTTTGCAGAATCGGGTGAAAATGCAGGACGAGTGTAATCAGTTTATAATGATTGCTGATGTACAGGCGCTCACTGATAATTTTACTAATCCACAAAAAGTGCGTGATAATGTTTTGGAAGTGGCGCTGGATTATTTTTCTGTGGGAATTGATCCGCAAAAAAGTACAGTATTTATTCAGTCTTTAATTCCGGAGTTGACCGAGTTTACTGTTTATTACTTGAATTTGGTGACACTGGCGCGCTTGCAGAGAAATCCGACAGTAAAAACCGAGATAACGCAAAAAGGATTGGAAAAAAGTTTACCGGTGGGATTTTTGGTTTATCCGATTAGTCAGGCGGCGGATATTACTGCTTTCGGGGCGCAGTTGGTTCCGGTGGGAGAAGATCAATTGCCGATGATTGAGCAAACTAATGAAATCGTGCGGAGATTTAATCATATTTATAACGGGAATATTTTGACGGAATGTGAGGCGGTGCTTTCGCATACTAAAAGATTGTCGGGAACGGACGGAAATTCCAAAATGGGCAAGTCGCTTAATAATGCTATTTATCTTTCTGACTCTCAAGAAGAAGTGCAAAAAAAAGTAATGGAAATGATGACTGATCCAAATCATTTGCGGGTGGAAGATCCTGGAAAAGTGGAAGGAAATCCAGTCTTTGAATATCTGGATGCTTTTGATGAGGATAAGACAGGCTTGGAAGAATTAAAAAAACATTATCAGAAAGGCGGACTGGGCGATGTGGAAGTGAAGAAAAGATTGATTGCAGTTTTAGAAAATTTATTATCTCCAATTAGAGAAAAAAGAAATGAACTGGCGAAAAATCCGGAAGAGATAATGAATATCTTGCAAGAAGGAACCAATAAAGCGCAAAAGATTGCCCACGAAACTTTACTAAAAGTTCGCGAAGCGATGAAGATCGATTATTTTAAAAATTTTTAAAAGCCGCACAGTTTATACTACGCGGCTTTAGTAAGAAAACAAAAAATTTGTTATTATTTCAGATTTGAAATATCAGATACTCTTTTGCAAAATAATGCGCCATAAATGATTGTGATGATGCATAGCGCGGAATATAAGATCAAGAGCTCATTGGAATCTGTAACAATTTCACTTTTTGAGATGAACTGTTCTACGACGATGACTCTGATTAATTCCGGGTGCATTTGTGTGTCCTCCTTTTTTCGGTATGAGTTGTTCCAATCTTTAGGATAATGATATAAAGAAATAATCAATCTGTCAATATTAGGTTTTTTAAATCTTTCTTTTTAACTTGATTTATAATATAATAAAAGCGTGATTTTGAGGATTAAATAAGATAATTCGAGACAAAATATGAAAAAATATTTTTGGATTTGTTTGTTAATTATATTTTCTGTGAGTTTGTCGGGTTGCACTAATCCTATTTTGGGAAATAGCACCGGATCATCTAAAGCTGGCGGAGTAATGAAATCATCTGATGCGGGGAAGACTTGGGAAATAAAAAACAAGGCCGGAGAAAAATCTAATATCAATAAAGTGGAGGTTTATAGTATGGCTATTGATCCGGTGGATACCAACAAAATTTATTTGGGAACTAAAGATAAGGGAATTGCGGTTTCCAAAAACGGAGCGGAGAATTGGGAGAAAATGGATTTTCCCGGCAATAAAGTTTACGGAATTGCTATTAATCATTTTAATCCGGGCAATATTTATGCTTCTGGAGTTGTTGGGGAACGAGGTAAACTTTTTCGTACCGATGATTATGGTGAAAGTTGGAATGAGATTTACACCGAGCCGGCGGACGGAACAGTGGTCACTTCTTTGGCGATGGACAAAAATAATGCCAGTGTTTTGTATATGGGAACTTCGGAAGGCGTGGTGGTAAAAACTGTTGATGGTGGAGTGAGCTGGAGGAATTTATGCAAAGCGGAAGATGCGGTGACAAAAATTTTATTCGGTGGCGGAACAGACGCGCATATTTATTTTATGGTGCACGAACATCAGTTGGTGGTTTCTGATAGAGAAGGAAATAATTTCAGAGAGATAACCGGAAATTTGGGTGACGAAGATGTGGATATGGGAACAGTGGCTTCGATTGCAGTAGTGCAAAATGATAATGGTGGAATTTATTTGGGAACCGATAGTGGTTTATTTAGGAGTTTTGATGGCGGAGAAAATTTGGAGCAAGTTAATACTATTGGAAGCTCGCGAGATTTTCCGGTTCGCTCAATTGCGATCAATCCAAAAAATTCCCAAGAAATAATTTATAGCGGCGCGCAAGCAATTTACAAATCAGTCAACGGTGGAAAAAATTGGTCCACTTTTCAAATCAACACAGGAACAGTAGTGGGCAATATTGTTTACAATCCAAGTGATGTTAATATAATCTATTCCGGGTTAAGAAGTTTTGGTAATTAGTAAAATTCAAATATATGTACAATAAAGTGATTGAAAAAAAGCGAAGCGATTTTGATGAAGCAATTGAACATTTTAAAACCGAGATGACAAAAATTCGAACCGGGCGAGCTAATCCGGCAATTTTAGAAGATTTATTGGTGGATTATTATGGAACTAAAACTCCGCTTAAGCAAATTGCTAACATCAATGTGCCGGAACCGCGCACTCTTTTAATCCAGCCTTGGAGCCGGGACAGTTTGGCAAATATTGAAGCGGCGATTAAAATTTCCGATTTAAATTTATCGCCCAATAATGACGGCGAAGTAATTCGTGTAAATATTCCGCCGCTTAATGAGGAGAGACGCCAAGAGCTGGTAAAAATTCTTAACAAGAAAGCGGAGGATTCCAGAATTTCCATTCGCAGCATTCGCGAGGATGCTTGGCAGGAAATTCAAGATTTGGAAAAAGCCGGCGAGATTGCGGAGGATGATAAATTCAGAGGAAAGGAAAAACTGCAAGAAGTGGTCAATGAATATAATAAAAAAGTGGACGAATTGCGAGAGAAAAAAGAGCAAGAAATTTTGACTGTCTAAATTAATAATTAACAGTCTGTCGAAAGATGGAATGCTGATATGATTAAATTGGTAAACACCGTCGGGTTTATTATTGTCAATAATCGAAACGAAATTCTTTTGCGGAAAAAAAGTGTTGAAGCTCAGGAAGCTAAACCGGAGCCGAGCTTGTTGTCTGTAAATAAAAATAAGAATGAGGGCGTTGCGGAAGAATGGTCTTTGTTTTTGAACAGCGTGGAGGATGATGAAGATCCGAGAAAGGCAATCAGAAAAAATATCAAAAAAGAATTGGGCGGAGAAACGGAGAATTGCAATTATTTCAATCTTTATTTTTATCCGATTTCAGATAATTTTATCAAAAAAGCAGTTTATTTTTTTGGCAACATTAAGAGTGATTTTAAATTAGTAGAAGATAAAAAAATAAAATGGGTGGAATTGGAAACGGAAACGATCAATAGCTTGAATATTCCACCGGAGCAAAAAGAGGTTTTACTTGACTTTGCCAACTTTGCGCAAGATAAATTTTTGGAAAAAATCGAGTGATTTTTGATTTCATTTTGTGCCTGTGCAAAACTCACTTGACAAAAAAATGTGTATTTTCTAAAATTAAAGTAAATAGATCCTTAACCAAAATAAAAAGACAAAAAAGGAAAGAGAAGAGGGAGAAAATAATATGTAAAAAAAGAAATCGGCCAACGGCTGAGAGATGATTTGTTGTTCTTACATCGTTATGTTTTATCAGATTAGTTTAAAAGCTAATCATATAGAAAAGGACCGCCGGCAAATTATCTCAAAAAATATTTTTTTATCTTTTCACTTCCGGTCGCCATAGGTAGATGGGCTCTCGTAAAGACGCTGCAAGATTTTCTCTTATTTCACAGAGAAAAAAGCTTCAGTGAGCAAATTAATCGGGACGACGTCTACCTACGGAAATGCGTTCTTCGTACACAACGTTGCACCTGGGACGTTTTTTATTTGAGTTTTTATTAAATTAAAATAAATAAAAGAATTAGCACTCGACTAGGTGGATTGCTAATTTTTTTATTTTGTGGTAAATTAGTTGGTAGCTAATAGCTTGGCGATTTCTAAAACAAATTTAACTTTTTATTGTATGGCAGATTTTTATAAAATATTGGGCGTAGAAAAAGGCGCCTCTGATGAAGAAATAAAAAAAGCGTATCGCAAACTGGCGCACAAATATCATCCGGACAAAGCGGGCGGAGACGAAGAAAAATTCAAAGAGATAAACGAGGCTTATCAAGTTTTGTCCGACAAAACCAAACGGGCGCAATATGATCAGTTTGGTCAGACTTTTAACGGCGCTGGCGGAGGCGGAGCGGGTAGAGGATTTAATGGATTTTCCGGTTTTGATTTTGGCGGATTTTCTCAAGGCGGGTTTAGCGGATTTTCGGGAGCTGGCGGTTGGGAAGATGTTTTTTCGGATGTGTTTGGCGGAGGGAGAAGCCGTGCTCGACAGCAAGATGTCGGCCGAGACATCCAAACCGATGTGGAAATTACTTTTGAAGAAATGGTGAAAGGCGTCAAAAAAGATTTGCATCTGTATAAAAATGTGCGCTGTGATGTCTGTGATGGAACAGGCGGAGCGCCGGGAGCCAAGGAAGAAACTTGCAAAGAATGCGGAGGCAGTGGTCGAGTGCGCAAAACCGTGCGAACGATTTTGGGAACGATTGCTCAAGAAATGGTTTGTGATAAATGTATGGGCAAAGGAAAAACTTTTTCTGAGAAATGCAATAAATGCAAAGGCGAGGGCGTGCATAAAAGTGAAACAAAAATTTCTGTCAGCATTCCGGCAGGGATTGATAATGGGCAGACAATTTCTATTCGCTCCGAAGGCGAGGCGGGAAAGAATGGAGCGCCAAGCGGGGATTTGTTTGTGACGGTTCACGTTAGAAATCACAGCAAATTCAAAAGAGAAGAAGACAATATTATTTCGCAGGAAAATATTTCTTTTTCACAGGCAGTGCTGGGAGATAAAATAGAAGTGGAAACAATTGACGGAAAAATTATGATGAAAATTCCAGCTGGAACGCAAAGCGGAGAAATTTTTCGCATTAAAAACGCCGGTATTCCGCACTTACGCGGCGGCGGACGCGGACATCATCTGGTAAAAGTGAATGTAATTATTCCAAGAAAAATTAGCCGAAGAGAAAAGGAATTGATAACTGAATTGGGAAGAGGGACCTAGTGGCTAGACTGGTATTTTAACCCTCACCCCAGCTATCTCCCTCAGGGAGAGGGGAACTCTGCAGGACCTAGTCTCTGACTGGGTCCGCATAGTTTTTGATATTTTTAGAGGAAGAATTTTTTTATAAGAATAAGAGAACTTAATTGTTTTAAAATATTACAATGGTGAAAAAAAATCAGGACCCAGTCAGAGACTGGTTCCTGCAAAGTAAGTATTTGAGTACTTACTTCCTGCCCGAATTGCTACGCAAAACGTTGCAGGCGGGTGCTACGTAACATGTTACGTAGCAATAAAGAATAAACCTTTTTAATGTGTGTGTTTTCTGAAATGTTATTAAGATGCTAATATGATTTTTATATTTGGAAAAAATAAAAAGAGCGATTTAGGAAAAGCGGGTGAGAAATTGGCGGCAAAATATTTGAAAAAGCAGGGCTATAAAATATTGGAATTTAATTATAAAAATAAAACCGGAAGAATGTTGGGAGAGATTGATATTGTTGCTCGGGACGGCGAAGAAATAGTTTTTGTAGAAGTCAAAACGCGTGAGCAAAAAATTAAAAATAAAATTAATTTGCCTGAAGAAAATATTACCAGAAGCAAATTATTCAAACTTCAAAAAATCGCGCAAAATTATATCAGAGAAAAACAGTTTTGGAATAATGCTTACCGTTTTGATGCAGTATCCGTTTTATTTTCTGCCGATGAAAAAACCGCTCCGGAAATAAGGCATTTGAAAAGTATTTTTTATTAGTAAAAAAGTCAAAAACACTCCTCAAAATAAGGAGTGTTTTTTTTGAAGTTTTCGATTTTACTCGAAAATTATCTTTGGAAACCACCGCGGTCTTCTCTTGGTACCATTGGGCGAGCTTCATTGACTGTAAGTTTTCTTCCTTCCACTTCTTGCTCATTGAA
>Ga0116152_10003366_pt1 | contig 12853 bp, 8 predicted proteins | sample AD_UKC119_MetaG_FD_89894 | JGI IMG/M metagenome (GOLD analysis project Ga0116152, IMG submission 89894) | Active sludge microbial communities of municipal wastewater-treating anaerobic digesters from Hong Kong - AD_UKC119_MetaG | ecosystem: Engineered > Bioreactor > Anaerobic > Digestate...
CGATGTAGACCAGGTAGAAGGGGTGCAGCCGGTTCTGCTGGTTCACGTTCACGCTGTCGTGGATGTTCTTCAGCGCGAAGATGACGCCGGGTTGCAGGCCAAGATCGGGCTGTGCGGGGACGACGGCATGCATGCCGAAGGGCACGTTGTCGAGCTCGCCATGCTCCTTGACGTAGTTGAGCAGGTCCATCCGGAAGTCGTTCAGCCCGAGATCGGTGATCGAGATGCCGGCCTTCACGTCCTCGAGCTCGATAACCTCGTCCTGGAGCCGCTTGAGCTGTTCCTTGCGGTAGGCGATATCGCTCGACTTGGCCGTGAGGACGTTATCGTCACCGGTGGCGGTGATGTCCGTGATCACCATCCGGTTCTCTACGCGCTCTTTCAAGTTGATGTATTCGTCTAGCGTGATATCGGGCCAGTAGTTGACCAGTTGGATCTGGCTGTTGGGCGAACCGATCCGGTCGATCCGGCCGAACCGCTGGATGATGCGCACCGGATTCCAGTGGATGTCGTAGTTGATCAGGAAGTCGCAGTCCTGAAGGTTCTGGCCCTCGGAGATGCAGTCGGTGCCGATGAGGATGTCCAGCTCAGCCGGATCGTTTGGCAGGACGATGGCTTTCTCTTTCGAGCGCGGAGAGAACAAGGTCAGGACGCTCTGGAAGTCGTATGACTTCTTGAGTGTGGTTTTGGGGGCGTCGGACCCGGTGACCTTACCGACATGCAGTCCGAGCTGGTGTGCGAAGGGCGCCAGGTTGTCGTAAAGATAATTTGCGGTGTCAGCGAACGCGGTGAAGATCAGCACTTTCCTGTTTCCAGGATTCAGCGGCTCATCGACCTTCTGTCTGATAAGGGCAAGAAGATGCTGCAGCTTGGCGTCATCCGCCGGTTTGACCTTTTCCATTGATGCGATCAGGTCTTCGATCAGCACCAGGTCGGCAGCCAGGTCGTGCTTCCAGGAGGGCAGATCCATGTCTGCGAGACTAATCTGGACCCGCTTTCCGACTTTGAATTCGTCCAGTCCAGAGAGGTCATCGTCCTCCGGGTCCGAAGTGTTCGTTTCAGCGAAGTAGTCGCTGATGCTGTCGCTTTGCCCCGTACTCTCAAATTCGTTGATCGAATCAAGCGTGCGGGAGATGTTGGCGCCAAGTGAGTGGAGTGTGAGCCGAAACGCCTCAACCGAACTCTCAAGGCGCTTCAGCAAATTGGTCGTCATCAGCGCTTGTAGGCTACGCTCTCGATCGGCTTGTCTCAGCTTGCCGCGTCCGCCCTCGACCTGCGTGTCATAGATCTCCTCGTACTTCCGCAAACAGCTGGGCAGGATGTAGCTGATCGGAGCATAGACAGCCAACTTGAGCACCGAAAGCTGGGTGAAAATGTCGTTCAGTCCCATCACGTCGGACCGCTCGGTGATCGGGCGATGGAACGAGAGCGGCTTGCGACGTTGAGGGAATTTGCCGATGTCCCGCGTGTCGTAGAACGTCTCGATGTGTTTACGTGAGCGGGCAATAGTCACCGCATCCAGCAGTTCGAAAAAATCGAAGTCGAGCGATTTCAGAATAGAGGCGGCAGTCCGCTCCTCCACCGGGAGGCTCGTCCATTCATTGAAGGCCTTTTGCGCACGGCGGAATATCTCTTCGACGCTCGCATGTGCTTTTAGGTTTTTGCTGAGTGCGTCAGATTCGCCCTCGTAGGCGAGAGCTAGCTGGTTGCGCAAGTCCGTGAAGCGGTTGTTTACGGGGGTTGCCGACAGCATCAAAACCTTGGTCTTCACACCGGAGCGCACGACCTGGTTCATCAACTTCTGGTAGCGGGTCTCACGATCTTTGTAGACGTCGTTGTTGCGAAAGTTGTGGGACTCGTCGATAACAACCAGGTCGTAGTTCCCCCAGTTCACACGATTGAGCGGAATGCCAAACGATTCGCCGGAAGTGCGCGAAAGATCCGTATGACAAAGCACGTCGTAATTGAAGCGGTCCTTGGCAAAGATGTTCGTGGTCAGGTTGGTGCTGTAGTTGCGCCAATTATCAGCCAGCTTCTTCGGACAGAGGACAAGGACTGATCGATTGCGTAGCTCGTAATACTTCACGACGGCCAGTGCGGTGAAGGTCTTCCCGAGGCCAACGCTGTCCGCCAGAATGCAGCCGTTGTAGGTCTCCAGCTTGTTGATGATGCCGGTGGCCGCATCGCGCTGGTAGTTGAACAGCTTGTTCCAGACCAAACTGTCCTTATAGCCCGTCAGGTCATTTGGTAGCACATCCTCATCCACTTCATCCAGGAAGTCATGAAAGATGCTGTAGAGCATCATGAAGTAGATTCGTTCTGGTGAGTTTTCCTGGTAGACCGACTCGATGTGCTCGCAAATCGCGTTGGTCACGTCTTCCACTTTGTCTGAATCTGCCCAGATCTGATCGAACAGCTGCAAATACATCCGGGTCTGCGCTGGGTCGTCGAACCGAGTCACGAAGTTCGAGACGGCATTGCCCTTTTGGTAGCCCAGATCCACCGCTGTGAATCCGCTGATGGGCATGTAGGCGATGCTGGCCCCGGAACCAGCAACATGCATGAATTGCTGCATCGGTGCCTTGGTGGTGTTGGATTTGAACGTCGCCTTACGACGGATCCAAAGCGCGCACTCGCGGGCAATAGCGCGTTGCGTGAGCTTGTTTCGAAGCTGGATTTCAAATTCCGTACCGTATAGCCCATTCTGTCGATCGAGTTTGGGGATGTAGAACTCCCTGCGATGCGACTGCTTCCGGTCCGTCAGGTCATCAGGGACGTAGGTCGGCGCCGTGAACAGGAACCGAACGGATTCTACGTCCGTCAATTCAGCCGCCAGTGCCTGGTACGCATAGATCGAGAAGAAAGAAGCGGCAATATCAAGCCGCGCCCCAGGCTTGAGCGCCCTCCGCAGATCGTCGCCGAGCAACTGGTTGATATTGTCAATCACTTCCATGGACTGAGCAGGCATCGAATCTGGCTTTCGGCATAGACTTTTCAATGTGCCTGATAACCGCCTGTAGCTCAATCGGCTCCAGGCCTCTTGTTGTAAGTCGTCTGAGCCTCCGGCTGTTTGGGAGGTGGTTAAACTTCGACAACTCGGCCGCCGAGACGTGGGCCCGCGCGAGGCTGAACTGCTCCACTGTCAACCACCCAGGAAACCAAGGCAGTCGTGAGTGAGGCCACTCAGTGGTGCGCAGTTGCTCGACCACCAACGGCTGCTAGCTCTGATCAGCAAGATCCCGCCAACAGATGCATAGGCAAATTAGGGCGCGACCTCGAAACCAACCTCGCCGAGGCCGTATGACCTACACCGAACCTCCTCCTTCAAATCCTGGGCGATTCAGACTGTGTTGATCCATGCTGGCACCGTAGAGCCATGCTGGCATCAAAGCCATCAAGCGAACGGATCACGCGCCGCACGGCTTCCACTTCCGGAATGCTTTTCGCCCAACGCCCGCCCCAGAGCAGACCGCGCAGCTGCCAGGCAATCTTGGGCCACCCCTCTTCGATGCGATCGAACACTCGGTCGAGACGCTTGAACCCCAGGATCTCGTGCCCGACGTACCGTGCCTCGCGGGTCAGCCCTTCTCCGTTGTAGCTCCAGATCTTGCCAACGTCGTGCAAGAGCGCCACGACGACAGCGAGATCCTTGAGATAAGGCTTATCGTTGAAGGTCGCCGCCACGCGCTTTGCCATGTCCAGGCTGTGCGTTGCCAATCCGCCCGCGTAGGCATGGTGGTGACGCAGCGAAGCGGGGCAGTCCCAATACCGGTAGAGAATCTCCGGGATGCGGAACGTATGTTCCAGCGCCCACCATAGGGCGTCATGTCCGATTCCGTCGGTCAGCGCGCGCAGACGCCGACCGAAGTGGCGATCGCCAAGATCGTCGGGCAGGCAGTCGAGCACGTTGACCGCGTCATTTGGCGTGAAACTGACGATCTCCAGCCACGGACACTCCTCGGCATCGTGCTGCAGGAAAGTGGCGTCGCCACGATAGAGTTGCAACGGCGCCTCGGGATCACCCACCAAGGTCCGCTTCGTGAGGTGAATCAAGCAACCGCGGCGACTCCAGGTCTCGACAATGTGACCTTCCGACGTCGGGCCATCGCCCAATTGGTGGCCAACGAGCAACAGGACCGGTTCGTCGACCAGCGGGTAGTTGGCGTACTCGCTCATGCCTTGCCCTCCCGCGTCAGTTCCTTTGTGAGCAAATCCAGCAGCTCCTGCTTGGCGTCGTCCGAAAGCTTCGCAATTTCCACACCACCCCCGGCGTCCTGTTCCGACGCCCCAGCGGGGACGCTGACCCGCTCCTGTAGCAACCCGGAGAACGCACGCCCGTCATTGCGGGTGAGGTTGGGCACGTAACGGCTGTAGGTACGAAACAGCATTTCCGTGGTGGTGTGCCCCAGCACGTTCGCAATCCACTCCGGATTCTCACCGGAGGCCAGCATCAGCGTGGCCGCGGTATGACGCATCTGATAGGGGCGTCGTGCCTGGACCCCGAGGTAGCGAAGGAGCGGGTACCAGACGCGATTGGTGAAGTTCACCGCATCAATCGGACAGCCACGCGGAGAATGGAAGACCCACGGGCACCCTTCGACCGACTGCTTCCGCTGCTCAACAAACGCCTCGTACACGGGATCACTCATCGGGACGATGCGCTGGGATTCGTCGGTCTTGGTTTCGCCATCGCCGTTCCGGCTGACCGTACGTTCCACAGAAATCGTCCGCGCCGCCATGTCGATGTCTCGCCACTGGAGCCCATTGGCCTCGCCCGTGCGCAGACCCGAAAACATCCGAATGGTGATGTAGGGCCGGTAGTCCTCACGCACATGACTGATGATCAGGTTTGCCTCATCCAGCGCGAACGGCTCGACCCGGGTGCGACGCTGCTTGAGCCGCTTGATGCCGCGCATGGGCGTTGTGAAGCCAAACCGTTCGGCGGCCTCGGCAAGGATCGCCCGCAGCAACTGCATCACCTTGTTGATGCGTGCCGGACTTAGGGTTCCGCCACCGTGACCCGGGCGCTTGGCGATGTCCGCCCGGAAGGCGAGCACGTCGGCGCGGGTAATCCCGGCGACTTCCCGGTCACCCAAGGCCGCGAGAACGAGATTCTCCAGATCAGCCTCGCGCGCAGCCTTGTAGCTACGCCGCCAGCGGACTTCGTTTTCCGAGACCCAGGTAGCGGAAAAGTCACGCAGGGTCGGCGTCGGCACCTGATCCTCGGCCACGCCCTGTCTGATGGCCTGACCAATCGGCGTGACCTGCGAAGGCTCAGAGAACCGGGCGGCCCTCGGGCTGTCCGGGAAGAAGTCCGCATACTGGAACGTCCCTTGTGCCAACGCCTTGTCGATGCGCGTACAAAGACGCTCCAGCTTGCCCCTGTTCTCCGGGGTGTCGATCAGTGCCGTCTGCTCGCGGCAACGAACGCCACGAAACCGGAAGTCCAGATACAGGGCGCCCGTCTCGGGTCGCACGCGAATCCTAGGCATGAGCAACACCTCCGCCTGCCATGGGGATCGGCTCCGGCAGGGAACACCGCTTGATGTCGCGTTCGATCGCCTCCCAGATGAACAGCAGCTTCCGACCACCAAACGGGCGGAAGTAGTGGACACCCTCCAGCAGCACCGCGTCCTTCAGCCGATCGCGGATCGTCCGCGCGTCATAGTGAATGCGCTCCGCCAACTGATCGGTGGTAAGGTACGTTTCGCTCATGATCGCCTCCAAAAGTGTGTTTTCTCTAACCAACGTTGATAAAAATCAACGCTTGTTGTGAAAGATACCACTCCTTTGTCTGCAATCAACCTCTTTTGTTGATTTATATTTACGTTATTCAGTTTATGTTCAGATTCCGGCTTCAGGAACTCATCGCGGAGAAGTCATTCGCGGAGAAACGGCGAGTGACTATTCAGGAGGTTGCTGAAGCCACGGACATCAATCGCGTGACCCTTTCGAAGCTGGTCAACCAACACGGCGCGGTCGTTAGAACCGATGTTCTGGACAAACTGTGTTCGTATTTCGCCTGCGAGGTTGGCGAGCTCATGCAGCACGTCCCTGACGACTAGCTTGGCTTGTATCGCGCCTTTCTTGGAAGATCACGATTCCGTGTCGCTGGCAATGTCGAGCTCTCCAATCGCTCGGAACACAGCGCCGTCGCGACTCTCTACCTCGCCACTGACCTTGCTTCTCATCAATCGGATCTGGTCGATCTGCGCGAGCGTCAACTCCGTGGCAATCTCTCGAACGTCGTGGTCGATACGCAGCGTGACGGCCAGAGGAAAGGCGTAAAAGTTGCAGTGACTGCTAACGGCCTGATCGTGCGTGATCGTGATGCCGGTGATTCTGTTCCCAGTCAGAGTGGCTCGCTCTTGCTTGGACTCCGTTGGCGCTCGAAGGAGTACAGGGTCAACGGGCTCGACCGCCCAAGGCGACGAGCCCGCAGGCCCAAGCACTACCGTGCCGCCGAGATTGTGCACGCCCCATACAGCGTCGTAGAAAGACAAGATCGCCCTGTCCCACTTTGTCATTGACCTTGGCCTGTCGTGGCGCGCGTCGTCCATCAAGGATTCACGGGTTTCTTCAACATTCTGTCGAGTCCTTTCCAGAAATTCCTCGAAGGCAGATGAATCCATGTCGAGGACCGTTGCTTGCGCTTGGTCAACCAGGAAGTAGAAGGAAGCACTTCCGGACTTGAGGTGGATTGCCCGCTGAAGGGGGCAGGGATACCTACTCTGCGCGAATAGCGGGCACAGACTTCTATGGGTCTTGGTGATGGCGGCATCTTCCGCAATGCCCACTCGCGTCCGATTCTCCATCGTAACTATGGATTCAAAATTGGTTTCCGCCGCGACAATGCGGCTGACTACTTCAGTCTTGTTCATTGAGGTTTCTCCTACGATCGACGTGCAAAGAAGGAGCTCACAGGGGCTCGGGAGCACGCACGGAAAGTGCGTACTGAAACTCGAAAATGGGGTGCGTCAGGTGCGTTGAGGTGGGTGCCTGGGCCTGTCATTCGATGCGCGGCCGGCGGTGGAGCTTCGCTAGCACACCGGAGGCAGACGATGACTGTCCGCGGTCCCGAGGGGAGAGGACGCGGCCTTGGCTGAGAGGAGTTTGGTTCAGGAACGGAGAGTGCTGCCAGAAAACTCAGGCAGCCGAAGGTGGCCTAATCTAGACTCCGAAAAAGAAATCTAGGACCGCTCCGTCGGCATAGGAGCGCAGAATGGGAAGCCAACAAACGGGGCTTGCTGGCGCGCGCCGCCCGTCAATGATTGAGCAAGGGCGCTTATTTGTGGAAGCCGCCGACGCGGTTTGGTGCGTTACGACTTCATTTGATCTCGAAGCGTCGAAATTCGACCGGCAACCTGCCTTGATCGACGAGATTTCGTGGTTTTTGTATCCATCCTGGGTCCACGCACCCCTGCGGCGAGCCGCGATATAGTTCTAGCTTCCTCGGGATAAAAAGTCTAGTGGCTAACCGAAATTGAGCCGTCGACAGCCCTGGTTTCCAAAACCCGGTCAACGAGCCAGGTAAGCAGGAGGGCCCAGCGACACACCGGCCACGCACCCAGTTTCCGACCTGGAAGCTGTGGTGGCGTCCTGACTTCAAAGCTTCGCCGCTGAGAACGACTCCACTTCAGCACTGCCAGCTCCGGAACGGCTTCCTCCCATCGGATCCAATCCTTGTGGGTGCCTACAAAGCCTTCGGCAAATCCGGCCAGCGTCGCCAGCTCAACCCAGCGTGTTGCCATTTCACTCAGCACGGAGCTGTTCGTGCCCTGTCCGCCCATAAGAAGACTGACCACATGTGGCGGGGTCGACCGGCGTGGAAGAGGCAAAGAGAGTTGGCCTGACTGTCCTTCAAGCAGTGCGATTCCAAACTGGGTCGACAGTTCGGTCAAACCTTGCGAAAGCGCCTTGGCTGTCGCCGTAGGCCAGTGCAATGCCTCTGCCGTCTCCAGAACGCGGTCCATTACTCGAGCCTGGCGCAACAGTTGATCCAGTTCCGCGAGCGATGGGACGAACGATCGCCATACTCGCAACGGGCGTACGGGAACTGGATCCAGACGAACATTGGCGATCGATGGCAATTTGCGAACTTCGTCCGCCACGCGCTGAGCAAGGTATTCCGGTCGACCCTTCCTTAGTCTTACGCCGTCTCCCTTCCTCGAAAGGACAGTCCTCGATACGCCTGTGATTCTCGATACCGCAGGAGCGGTCAGCACAAACTTCTCCTTCAGAAGGAACTTGTGCAACGGAACCAGCGGTGAGTGAACGTAGTGCTCAAGGGTCGTCGTTAAGGACTTGTGTCCGACGGAGGCCAACAGGTCTCGTGATGGCCAAAGGCTGTTGCTAGTCGAGCCCACGGTCTCTGCCACCTGCCTCTGGACGTAGCTCTTTCGAGACCAGTAGGCGATGGCCTCAATTCGATTCGTGACAGCCCCGACCAACTCGCCAATTCGCTTGGTATACATAGCCGAATCTATCGGCCGTACCGGGTCCGAGAATGACCCGAACAAGGGAAGAGTCGAATCCGGACTCCCAACCCCACGCTCATTGGCATCTGCGACCTAAGTGCGGAGTGCTTCGACAAGCCTGGGCAGGAGTGGCCCCGACAGCGCCACCTTTCGTCGCGCCCGAAATGTTTTCAACCGCAACCACCGATGGCGTCTCGCGAAGACGTAGGCCGTAACACCGATGTTGATATCCACAAACCTGATGCTCCGGGCCTCGCCGGTCCTGAGACCAGAACATTGCATGAGCAGAAAGACGAGGTAGCGAGCTCGCGCCAGATAGATCTCGTCGCGCGAGGCGAGTGACGCTTCCAGTTGGCGGATATCGGCCGCCAGCCAGTCCGCAACGCATTCCGCCTCTGTGCGAGACATCAGCCCGCAATCAACGTGGTCTGGAACATCAGTCTCAGCGAAGCGCCGCCAAATTCTGGGGTGGGATTCAACGTGTACGTAGCGACCAACGACTTCGTGCAGTCGATGCATGTGTGACATGCGCATGGGAAGATCCCGGACGGTGCCAGTCGACAGAATCTTTTCCGACACGTGGCTCAAGTATGCAGCGAGATCCATGCGGGCGGTTTCTACCGGATGTGCTCGTAGCAGTCTCCAGGTGTCCCCGACATAGTCGTAGACTGTTCGAAGCGCCAGCGAGGGTTTTCGAAGCCCTCCCTCCTCAAGCAGTCCCAATGCAAATCGAAAAAGGATACGGTGGGATACCAGCTCACCCTCCACTTGATTGCGTTGGCCTCGAGCTATCCATTCGATCAGGCCTAATCTTGCTTGTTCCTCGGAGATTTCCGCGGAGCGAGACTCCGGGAGAGCCGCCCACAGCCTGCGTGTGAGGCTTTCTGGATTCAGTTCCGATTTGGTGCCTGTCGATCTTGGTCGCACCCCTTTCTTCTCAGTGTCTCGAGACGGGGGCTTCTCGTGGCCTCTGAATAGCCGACGCTCATCTGAATACAAAGCACAGGCCTGGATGTTTTCTGTCCAAAGCGCTACTTCGTTGACGCCCACGAGCCGAGCGATCCCATCCATGAGCAGGGAATTGCCGATACGGGTTAGGGCCTCAAGTTCGGCCAATGTTGAATCGATTGTCGCTGGTCGGAACCGATCTGGTAGCGCTGCATAAACTCGGTTCGCGAACTCGGCCACCGACTCAGGGATGTGTGCTCGCTTTCGCTTCCAACGAGAAAGCGCGAGCGCGGATGTTCCCCCGTACGCATATGCCGGGCTGAAGCTCGTGTTGGCGGCTAGCACAGCTCCTTCCAGGCCGTCGGCCCGACAGAGGTCAGCACGCCCATTCATTACCTCAAGCACGGTGCGGACATCGGGGTATGGACCAAAGATTAGAAGACACAGGAAGCAACGGACGGCTGGATCTATCTGGTGCTTTGGTTCGGTGAGCCACCGAACGAGTTCGTTGATTGTGCGCAAGGCGAGGGGGGCTGCTTCAAGGAATCGGCTGGGCTGGTGGTCCCAGGCCTTGTAGATCCTTCGGGGAACGTATCCGCTGGTTACGCCGCGCCGCCGCGCTTCCCTGAGCGCAATGTGCAGCACGTTCCTCGCCGCCACGCGTTCCGGCTTTTCGCAGTGGTTGGCAAGAATCCGTTCCACTTGAGCGACGGCGTCGCGACTGATCTTGACTGCGGATGCCTGTTCCGGCTCGCCAGCCCTTTGAATCTGGACAAGGGATTCCAGCCTCAGGGCGGGAAATACTTCAGCGAACGCGACCCGCAGAGTCGGGAAACAATCTCTCGCCGCCTGAGCATCTCGTTGCGCATGCGCCTTCTTCAGACTCTTGAGGTCGATCAGAAAGCGCCGTCGATGCTCAACCTCTCGGCGTCGCCAATTCATGGATACGGGCAGTGACTCCGCGTTTTGCTTGCACGTCCCAAGCGGGCGCCACCCGATGCTGGCGAGGTGGCGCTCAACCTCCATCGAGATGGTTTCGCAAGCCTCAACCACGCTGCATGGCGACCCATCGGCAAAAGCCCCCTCGCGAGTACCATGCCACCCCAGCTGGGCAACGCGATGCATCTCACTCAATCGTCCGATCAGTTGCTGACAGAGGTGGTGACGGGCGAAGTTCGGGGTTTTTGCGAGTTGGGGTGGCAAGTCCGCCAAATAGTCCTGCAGGGAAAATGGGGACGCCTGATCGCCTGGCAAGAACGACAGGAGCAGGGGTCCTTTGCCGGTTACGGCAGCCAGGGCCGCGGCAGCTGAACGAGGACAATCCTCCCGTACGGAGACTTGCGTGAGCTCCGCAACCAAGCATCGGATCTCACGACAAATTGAGGGAGGAAGGGCAACCGGTCGATGTGGCCATTCGGGCCCAGCCTTCTTGTCCGAGAGAGTGGCTAGCCCCGTCTCGAGATCAATTCGTTCGAGGGTGATCCGCTCGATACCGGAGCTAGGCCGGTGGCCTGCAGCGGCAAAAACTCCGTGGACCAGATTTCGGGTTCGGTGCGATACGCGTCCCAGCAACCCACCAGTCAATTCATAGCCCTTCGGCGCGCGAATACCCGCAAGGAGATTCGCGACTTCCCGCGCATCGACGAGGATTCCGGAGCCGAGAATGTGTTCTGGACAAGATTTCGACAAGAATCCAGCATTGTCCCCGAACCAAGGAAACGTGACGCTGGCCACCACATACGCCAGGCGGTTCGCAGAGATTCGTTCGTAGTGGAGCGGCGCTGTGTCCAGCCCGAGTGGATCGGACGTTGCTATCTGGGCAGTAGAAATTCCCAGTGGCTCGCATCGAGCCAGACGACTGACGAACGTTCTTCGCAGACAAGACGGGTTTATTCCGTCGAACGAGTTAATGGAATCCCGTAAGAGTGGGAAAACCAGGCGACCGCGTTTTTGGGATTCACCTACGTGCCGGCATAGCACCTTGGCTAAGCTCGGAGGTATTGGAATCCACGGGTGACCCAGCCTGCTCTTAGCTGCAGAAAGTGGAAGCGGAGGCCGTATCAAGAAGGCGAAGTCGATGTCGACTGTGACGCACCCATACTCACGGACGTCATCTGGCGTGCCAAATCGGAGTTGCCGAACCTCGCGATCGGAGGCACCGGTTGCCAGTTGGAGCGCTCTTGCTGCGGCGCTCTGGAGTACACGTTCGTCGTTTCTGCAAGCTGCATCATTGACTAGCGATACAAGCCGAGCTGCAACCTCACCGCACTCGATGTCGTCCAGAAACAGCGTCGATGAACATGTCAGGCTATGCAGGCTCAGCCAGGTTGCTCCCGCCCGTTCGGCGATCAGGCGAAGTTCACCCGGCGAGTAGCCCGGGTCATCAAGTGCCGGGATCTCATCGTCAATCAGGAATGCCTCGACCCGCCCACCAAGTTCCTCGGCGGCGGACTGCACGCTGACGACACCAGACTCCTGATCCTCGCCGTCGTCGCCTCCCCAAGGCGTTGCTGACGAGTAATCTGGAGCTGAGGAGGCAACCCGTAGCGAAGCCTCCCGGAGGGTTCTGATCCACGCTTCCTTCACCACATCTGACAGCTGTCGGCTGCCCAGACCCTGACAGGACATCCAATCGACCAAGTCCACCAGCGAACCTACTTGAGGCATAAGCGGAAGAGCAGTCGGTGACTTTGACAGTTTTTGAATGTGGCGCCTGAGGAAGGAAGACAGGATGGCAAGGTCTCTCCCTTCCTGGCCCGCAGCAAACTCGGGGCTCATGCGAAGCTCAGTGACCAGGGCCGCAAGAAGTCGTCGGGCCTCAAAACCGTCCAGCTCGGGAAGGAGTGAATGGTTCGAGATAGCCACAAGCATGACTACGACGTGGTCAACGCCCTCGGCCAGCAAGCCCCTCGTGGACAGGGGACCGCTCACGCGAGGCGCTGATTCCAGAATGGCGTTCTCTTGCATGAACCCGATGGTTCTGGAGAAAGGCCGCGCTGAATGTGGAGCGGAGCGGATCGCGACCAATGCCGCGGCAACTCGAGAAGCGATCGGCGGCGTCAGGTCGGAGAGGCTCGGAAGCACGATTTCCAGTCTGGGGGACTGCGAGAAATGTAGGCTATTACTCTTTATATATCAACACTTTGTGACATGAAATGCACAAATATGAATTACATTGAGTTGCACTAATCCACATTCACAAGCACTTGCTATGTCTTGTATATCAATATGTTAAGCCTATTTATGACCAGATATACATCACTCTATGTTGTTTGAAACATCAATATATTGATGTTCAATTCTGTTCTCCGAAGGTAGTACTCACCGCCCTCCGGGGGCACAAAGCATGGAAAACGGCTTAAACTCGTTTCCCGGTGTGCAAGGCACCGAAAACTCAACAAATACGCGCCCGTAGCTCAGCTGGATAG
>Ga0116152_10003367_pt1 | contig 12852 bp, 10 predicted proteins | sample AD_UKC119_MetaG_FD_89894 | JGI IMG/M metagenome (GOLD analysis project Ga0116152, IMG submission 89894) | Active sludge microbial communities of municipal wastewater-treating anaerobic digesters from Hong Kong - AD_UKC119_MetaG | ecosystem: Engineered > Bioreactor > Anaerobic > Digestate...
AGCCTTGCGCATGCTGTTGGACCATGAACGCATCCTGCTGACGGGCCATGTGCGACCCGATGGGGATTGCATCGGTGCCCAGGCTGCCCTGTACCCCGTCTTGAAAGCTCTCGGCAAACAGGTGCGCATCCTGAATTCGCACTTGCCCGAAGCTCAGTTCGACTACCTCACCACGGAGATTCCGTTCGATGTGGACGATGGGGGCGCGGTCCCCGAGCACGACGTGGTGATCTTGCTGGATTGCAGTGAGATTTCGCGGACCCAGGATCTCGCACCACGCTTGGAGGCCTTCGACTCCAAGAAGATGGTCATCGACCACCACATCCTGCCCGAGCATCCGTGGTGGGATGCGGCCTACGTCGATACGAGTGCCTCTGCCACGGGGCTGTTGGTGTACCGCATTGCCAAGGAGCTCGGGGTTCCCCTGAGCCCGGTCGCCCGCAAAGGCGTCTTCACTTCGATCGTCAGCGATACGGGTTGGTTCAAGTATTCCAATACCGACGGTGAGACGCTCGCGATAGCGGCCGAGTTGGTAGCCCAAGGGCTTCACCCCGAGGCCATCTACGCATCGATCTACCAACGCAAACCCGCCAGCCATCCCATGGCCGTGGCCAACGCGCTGCAGGGTCTGCGCTACCATGCCCGTGGGCGGCTGGCCACGATTGCGGTGCCGCTCGCTCCGGACGGTAGCTCGCCCGACCTCGATAGCGACGATGTGTTGGACATGGTCCGTTCCGTGGGGCAGGTCGAAGTGGTGTTGTTCGTGCGCGAGATGCAGCCAGGTGTTTGCAAGCTCTCGGCCCGTAGCAAGACCGACTTCGACGTGAATCGATTGGCGCGCCAGTTTGGAGGGGGTGGCCATGCCAAAGCCTCAGGCGCGACGCTTTCGATGCCCCTGGCCGAGGCCGAGCGGCAGCTCGTGGCCGCAGCCCAGGCCCAGGCGAAAGCCACCGCATTTTTGGGGTGGTTGGAGTGAAAATCGCGCTAATCTCCGACATCCACGCAAACCGCGAGGCGCTCGACGCCGTGCTGGCGCACCTGGGAGGCCAGGGCGTCGACCGCGTGTATTGCTTGGGGGACGTCGTGGGCTACGGTCCCGATCCGGAGTACTGCGTCGACGTGATCCGGTCCCAGTGCGCCATCACCTTGATGGGCAACCACGATGAAGGGTTGTTCCATGGAGCCAAAGGCTTCAACGACCACGCGCGCGCTGCCCTAGAATTCACCCGCAAGCGGATGCGCCCCCGCTGGTTCAGCGCGCGAATCGTCAAGCAACGGTGGGAATGGTTGCGGACCTTGCCCCAACGCCACCAGGAGGGACGCTTCCTGTTTGTGCACGGCTCACCCCGCGACCCGGTGCGCGAATACGTGCTGTCGACCGACGGATTCCTCAACCCCACCAAGCTGCGCGCGATCTTCGACGCGTTCGAAGGCATCGCCTTCGCGGGGCACACCCATCACCCCGGGACTATCGACGGCGATTTGCGGTTCCACGGGTTGGATGGCAGCGAATCCTTTCGCTTCGATTTTCAGCCCGGAGGCCAATACTTCGTCAACGTAGGTTCGGTTGGGCAGCCCCGTGACGGAGACTCGCGAGCTTGCTACGCCATCCTCGACGAGCAGGGCGTCACATGGCATCGGGTGCCTTATGACATCCCGACAACGCAGATGAAAATCCGCCAACAGACCGATCTGCACGAGATCCTGGCCAGCCGGCTGTCGATGGGGCGCTGATCGACCGGGCTGGCATTCTGGTTGGCGGCATGGCTTGGTGAATCAGCTGGTGACTTAGCTGGTGAATCCGTTGGTGAGTGCATGAGTCTGTTGGCACGTCCATGGAGGCCTGTGTTGACCGGCGCCTCAACCCATGCGCCGGCGCGCGACTGGACCCAGAGGGGAACCGCAGCCGAGCCCGGGAGCACCGTAGCTGTGCGATGGGAGGACTGCGGCTGGAATCAAATCGTGCGCCCCAGATAGGGGACCCAGCGCTCGGTCTGGTTGTGAGAGAGTGCTTTGGGACAAGCGTTGGCTCCAAGTGGCTAGCGCCTAACCAGCGGAGCGCTCTGCAAGGACCATCCAAGGGCACGTGCCGGACCGCCGCCATCGCCATGCGAGTCGGCTGGCTCCGACTGGCCGGAACATTTTCTGGATGCACCTCCCAAGCCACGGACGCTCGATGGCCGCGTTGGGATGGGGGAGGTCCTTACTTGCCGACCAAGGAGCGCAGCACTCCTTTGGTGACGTGCCCAAGCATTTGCGGGTTCTTGCGCAACCGGCGCTGCGAGTAGGCCCTCCAGTCGGGGCCGTAGGGCACATAGACGCGCACCGGGTGCCCCGCCGAAAGCCAGCTTTGCCAAAGGGGTTCTTGAACCCCGAGCAGGACTTCGAAGCAATACTGATCGGTGCCGATGCCGTGTGCTGCGATGTGGCTCAGGAGTTCTTCCGCCATGCCGCCATCGTGGCTCGCGATCGCCACGTAGTGGCCCCCGGCCCAAAGTGTCTTGCACTGTTCGATGTAAGCCTGGCGAATGGGGCCCGCATCGGTGTGGGCGATGGATTCGGGTTCCAGGTAGATTCCTTTGACCATGCGCACGTTGATCTTGGCTTCGGGCAAGCGCTGGATGTCACGGGGGGTGCGGAAGAGGCGTGACTGCAACACGATGCCCACGTTGTCATGTTTGGCCCGCAGGCGCGCAAACAAGTTCAAGGTCGCGTCGGTCGTACCGTGGTCTTCCATTTCCACCCGCGCGGTTTGCCCGAGGGAAGCGCAATGGCCGAGCAGCTCGTCGTAGAGCGAAAAGGCCAACTCGGGCGATTGGCGCAGGCCAAAGTGCGTGGGTTTCACCGACACGTAGCAGTCGAAACCGCGCTCCTTGAGCGCGACGGCCCCCAGTTTGTACTGCTCCAACACCGAACGTGCCTCGCGCTCGTCCTCCACATCCTCCCCCAAAATGTCGAGTACCCCGCCAAACCCTTGGTCGTGCAAGGTTTGCAAGCGCCCAAGCGCTTCCTCCAGCGTTTCACCCGCGATGTAGCGCGAGGAGAGTTGGCGCATGATCGGTCGCGGGATCAGGGGGAGGGTGGAAACGACGATCTTGTGGAGGATTCCCATAGGAGGTTGGCGGGGAAGGGGCGGCGGATTGTAATGGGGGGGAGCCTTTACCCCTAGTCCGCATCCGCCGCTCCCAATCCTGCGGCGCCATCGGGAAGCTTGACCCCGGCCCGGAAGCAACCATGCAAGAAACCGAACCGAACCCATGGGTGGTATGGACCACGGCCCCCAGCGAGGAAGTCGCCAGCGAATTGGCCCGTACCCTGGTCCAAGAAGGTTGGGCCGGCTGCGCCCAGGTGCTTCCAGGGATAGAGAGCCACTACGTTTGGGAGGGGGAATTGCGGGCTGAGCGCGAATGCCTGATCCTGCTCAAGACCCTTCCAGGGGCCTGGTCGGGCTTGGAGACCCGCCTGCGGGAGCTGCACCCCTACGCCGTGCCCGAGATCCTGGCCGTGCCGTGCGTGGCTTGGAGTGCTGCCTACGCCGCTTGGCTAGCCTCCCAAATGGGGGATCCCTCCCGTCCCAGCGGCACCCCAGCCCCAGGGGAGAATCCGCCGCTTTAGTTTGCGCCGGAATGGGACGATGCACGTGGGGTGGAAGTCCTTCGGATGCTCTTGACCCAGGCCCTGGGCTTTGTATGGGCCGTTCTACCCCTGCCCCAGCAGGCAGGCGCCCCGCCGCAAGCGGCGGATCCTCCGCCGGCGATGCTGCGCAGCGAGTACTTCGCGATGCCATCCAGCCCCCATGGGGAAGTGGTGTGTCTGGTGGCCATGCGCCGCTACATGCGCGAGGGTTCTTGCGTGCTCGAAGAGGACACGCTGTTCCGCGATGCTTCGTTGATCACCTCGCTGCACGAGGAACTCAGGCCCGACGGTGGCCGATTGGTCTGGCGTGAGTTGGACTACGGCCAGGGGTTTTCGCACACCTTGGTGGTCGATGGGCTCGGGGATCCCGGTCCAATCACCGTCATGCGCCACGGATTGCGTAGCGCCACCCACCGCTCGCTGGTGTTGCCCAGCGACCATCCGCGCTCGAGCGCCGGACCGCTAGCGTTGCTCGAAACCCTGCGCCAACCTGGAAGCCCCATGCCCGAAGCATGGCTGGTTCCGGAAACAGCCCAACTCGAGGGCTATGCGGTCAAGCGCCTGACGCTCCCATTGGGAGGCGGTTGGAGCGAACGCTGGGTGGGGTTGCCCGCGCTCGAATGGATTCAAGTGCGCTCTACCCAATCGGGCAGCTTGCGCGAGTACCAAGTCATGGGCGATCATCTCATAGGCTTCCGGTGGCGTCACCGGGGCCCCTGGGCGCAACCCATCGACGAAGCCGCTTGGCAAGCGCAATCCAGTGCTTGGCGGACCCTGGCACGCCCACGGGTTGCCCGCCCCCGCGCACGTGCCCTAGAGGCGGCCGCACCCTTCCTGGACAAGCGCGAACACACGAAGCCGATCTGGTTGCAGCAGCCCTAGCCCGCCCCCCGGGGAGGTGGCCGAGATTCGCGATTGGCCATTTGGGCTAAGCGCCTAGGCCACCCGGCGGATCCGCACGGGCCCGTGGCCTGGCTTTTGGATGTGCGGACATGGAATTCCCGAGTGCCTCTTCACGCACGGCGAGGTCCTTGCGCAAGCTGAGCGCTTGCGCCACATGCTCCACCATCACTTGCTCCGATCCCCCAAGATCGGCCAGGGTCCGCGACACCCTGCGGAGCGACTGAACCGAACGACCGGAAAGGGTGTCCCGGGCATGGGCGCGCTGCAGGAGGCGCAAGCAATCCGGATGCAAGGGAGCCACCTGTTCGAGTTCGTTGGGGCCCAATTCCACGTTGCGGATCGTTTGCCCGCGCGAAGCACGCACCCCTTCCGCCTGATGGATCCGCTGTTTCCATTCTTCCGCGCAAGGAGATACTTCCGCGCGGACTTCGGAACTGGAAGCGGGCAACAACTCTTGTAGCGAGGGCGTGCCCACTTCTACCCGAAGGTCGAGTCGGTCGAGCAAGGGGCCCGAGATTCGTTCGCGGTAGCGGCGGATCGAGAACGGCGCGCAGCGACAGGGCTGGGTGGGGTGTCCCAGGTACCCGCATGGGCAGGGGTTCATGGCGGCCACCAAGTGCACCCGGGCCGGAAGAGTCGCTTGCCGCCCCGCCCGGCTGATCGTGATCGACCCATCTTCCAAGGGCTGTCGAAGGCACTCGAGAACCTCGCGGCGAAACTCGGGCAACTCATCGAGAAACAGCACTCCCCGGTGGGCGAGCGTCAGCTCTCCCGGCATCAGGTTGGGACCACCGCCGACCATGCCCGCGAAGCTCGCCGTATGGTGGGGCGCGCGAAACGGTCGTTCCCTGGCCACATGTCCTGGCCAGCGGTTGCACGCGGCGAGCACCCGCGTCATTTCCAAACGTTCGATCAAGCTGGCGGGCGGCAACAGCCCAGGGAGCCTGGCGGCGAGCATGGACTTGCCCGATCCCGGTGGGCCGATCATGAGCAACCGATGTCCGCCGCTGGCGCACACCGCCAGGGCGAATTTGGCCAGCGCCTGGCCCCGGACATCATCGAGGCTCTTGGATTCCAATCCAGGCGGCGGGTCGGGTGGGGGCGCCAGGGGCGTCAGCGGCGATGGATCGCGGCTGAGGTGCGCCAAGACCTGGGTCAGGACGTTGGCAGCAAACGCGCGGAGCTCGGGCAAGCAGGCAGCCTCTTGCGCGGTGGCGGGTGGAGCGACCAGGTCCGTGAGGTGCGCATCCCGGGCCGCCAACCCCGCGGCCAAACCGCCGCGGACTGCATGCAGCGAACCGTCGATCCCCACTTCGCCTAGGAACAACGTCCGCATCCAGCGTTTGCCAGGCAGGTGCCCCCGGCAGGCGGCGGCCGCCAGGATCAAGGGCAAGTCGAGCCCTTCGCCGACCTTGGGCTGGGCTGCGGGAACCAAGTTGATGTTGAGCTGGCCCGAGCCCAACCCCAAGCGGTTTTCGCGCATGGCGCACAAAAGGCGACCTCGACTCTCGCGCAGCACCGAGTCTGGCAGCCCCGTCAATTGGATGTCGGTACGCCCTTTGTCGTGGGCCTCAAAGCGCGCCTCCACGCGGATCAGATTCGCGTGGCATCCCATCAGCGAGGCGGCAAACACATGAGCGGTTTCCATCGCCCTTAAGACCAGAGCTCGGTCGATTTGGTTGCGAGCCGTTTCCGAAAACCTCCCGCCAGCTCATCGGTCGCGCGGCTCACCGGTTTGCCGGAGGGCAAGGCTCAAGTGCCCATTGCACCGTTCCAGCCAGCGGTCGGCGGCCTCTCGATCCAGTTGGCACGCATGCATCACGCAGGCGCGCTTGACCGAACCATGGGCCGCTTGCAAAAGCGCCTCGGCTGGTCCGCGTTCGAGCCCCGCAATCTCCTGCACAAGGTCCACCCCCCGCTGCCACAACTTGGCGTTGCCGCCCGTGTTCACATCGACCATACGATGGCCAAGCACCTTGCCCAAGCGAGCCATGACCAGGGTGGAAAGCGCCCCGAGCGCCATCTTGGTGGCCGTTCCCGCCTTCAAGCGCGTCGAACCAGCGAGCAGTTCCGGACCGGTCACCAAGCGGATCGAAACCTCATAATCATCCCGACGCTCCTGTTCGGAAACGCAGGCTAGAAACAGGGTATGCGCCCCTGCTTGACGCGCCCAGCCCAGGGCCCCATGCACAAAGGGAGCCCCTCCGCTGGCGCTGATTCCCAGCACGCAATCCTCCGGTCCAAGCCCAAGGAGTCGTACCGCTTCTTCTCCGGCTTGTGCATCGTCCTCGGCGCCTTCGATCGCTTGCGTCATCGCTCCCGGACCGCCGGCGAGGATCGCTTGGATTTGGCCAGGTTGGCTTTGGAACGTCGGCGGGCACTCGGCCGCATCGAGCGCGCCCAAGCGACCCGAAGTGCCAGCTCCCACATAGATCAGCCGCCCCCCGCGACCCAAGCACCCCGCTACCAAGTCCACCGCTCGGGCCAGCGACTCGCGTGCCGCTGCGACCGCCTGCGCCGCTTCACGATCGGCTTGTGCAAAACACGCCAAGGCTTCCTTGGTGGGGGCGTCGGCCCACACCGGACCCAAGGGGTGCATTCCTTCGGTACTCGGTCGCTGGTGGGGATGCATAGGGTTGGAGCAACAGAGTCGATCAGCGCGGTTCGTCGCGCTTGCCGGGACGTTGCCCATCGGCAAACAAGCGACCCGCACCGAGCGAAAGTCCGCCATCGATGGTCAGGCAGTCGCCGGTCACGTAGGCACAGGCGGGACTCATCAACCACAAGCACTGGGCGGCGACCTCTTGCGTGGTGGCAAAGCGTCCCATCGGCACGTTGCGCCGGATGCGTTCCTCGGTTTCGTCATCGGGCCACAGGTTGCCCTTGGCGCCTTCCGAGGCAAAAGGTCCGGGCGCCACCGCGTTGACCCGGATGCCGTAGGGCGCCCATTCGGCGGCTAGGGTCTTGGTCATGGTCAACACGCCAGCTTTGGCACTGGCCGAGTGCACCACGCCCGGCATACCGGTCCAGGCATAGGTTGCGACGATGTTCAATTGGGTACCGAAACCCTGGCGCAGCATGTGGATCCCCGCATGCTTGGAGCAGTAGAAGGTGCCATCGAGCACGATCGACAAGACTGCCCTCCAGGCGTTGGCGGAGAGTCGGTGCGAGGGGCAAACGAAGTTCCCCGCGGCGTTGTTCACCAGGTGGTCGAGCTTGCCGTGGCGTTCCACCAAGCCATCGATCAGATCGCGACAGGCGCTGGCCTCGCGCACGTCGAGGGCCAAGCTTTCCACCGACCAACCCTGCGCTTGGGCTTCCTCGAGGAAAGCCTGGTGGTGGGCCTGATTGCGCGAGGCGATCGCCACGTGGGCTCCGAGGGCCGCCAGCCCGCGGCTGATCTCCAACCCCAGCCCCGTGCCCCCGCCGGTCACCAAGGCCACCTGCCCGGCAAAGGTTTTCGAGGGCAGCCATTGGCTTTGGGGTACAAGAATCGGGCTCATGGTGGGTACGGGTGATGGCGTTGGCTGGATTCTGCAGGGTGGGGGCGGTCCGAATCGAGGTTTCCCCCGAATCTTCCCAGGCCGGGTCCCTTGGAATGCGGGCATCCTATGCGCCAGGACGCGCTCCCGCCCCGAAAGTCGCGCGTTTTGCAAGCGCTGCCCGCCGCCGACCAGTATCCTCTTGGCCCCCGACCCTTGCGGGGCCCAACCCAAAGAGGTTCTGACCTATGCAAACCCTCAGCAGCTACCTTTGTGGAGCCTGGCAAACCGGCCAAGGCACCCCCCAAACCCTTGAAAACGCGGTCAACGGCCAAGCGGTCGCTGAGGTCTCCAGCCAAGGGCTCGACCTCGCCGCCGCGGTGAGCTATGCCCGCGAGGTCGGTGGGCCGGCGCTGCGGGCGATGACCTTCGCCGAGCGCGGGCAAGCGCTCAAGGCGCTTTCGGCAGCTATCTACGAGGTGCGCGAGGAGCTGATCGACTTGGCCGCCCTCAACGGTGGTTGCACCCGCGGGGATGCCAAGTTCGACATCGATGGGGCCACGGGCACCCTGGCGGCCTACGCGCACTTTGCCAAGTCGATGGGGGACAAGTCGTACCTGCTCGACGGCGAGGGGTTGCAATTGGGCCGTACCGCACGCTTTTGGGGGCAGCACGTGCGCGTACCCCGGCGCGGCGTGGCGGTGCACATCAACGCGTTCAACTTCCCCGCTTGGGGCATGATGGAGAAGGCAGCCTGCGCCCTCTTGGCGGGGGTGCCGGTGATCGAGAAACCCGCCACGGCGACCGCGCTGGTTGCGTGGCGCATCGCGCAAGTGGTGGTGCAGGCGGGCATCCTGCCCGAAGGCGCCTTCCAATTCCTGTGTGGATCGGCGGGGGACCTGCTCGACCATTTGGGGGCGCAGGATTGCGTCGCCTTCACCGGTTCGGCCCGTACGGGTGAAGTGATCCGTGGCAACGCGAACCTGGTCAAGCACAACGTGCGCGTCAACATCGAGGCCGACTCGATCAACGCAGCGGTGCTCGCCCCTGACGTGGACGAATCGAGCGAGACCTACGGCCTGTTTCTGTCCAACGTGGTCACGGACATGACCCAGAAATCGGGTCAAAAGTGCACCGCCGTGCGTCGCATCTTCGTGCCCGAAGAGCGTGCCGAACAAGTCGCCCAGGACTTGGCCCAAGAGCTGGGTCGGATCAAAGTGGGGGACCCCAACGATCGCGAGAACCGCATGGGCCCTGTGGCCCACTCGGGACAACGCAAGGACGTAGCCAGCGGGCTGGCGCGCTTGGCAGAGGTCGCCAAACCGATCACGGGAGGTCTGGCCGATCATCCCCTTGGCGGCTGCTACGTGGCGCCCACGTTGTTCTTGGCGAGCGATGGCAACGCCCAAGTGCTGCACGAACTGGAAGTGTTCGGTCCGGTTGCGACCGTGATTCCCTACGCAGGCTCCGCCCAGTCGGCGGCCGACGGAGTCGTGCGTGGTGGCGGGGGTCTGGTCACCAGCGTGTACTCGAACGACGCCGCTTGGACCGAGCACTACGTGCTCGAAGTGGCGCCTTGGCACGGTCGCGTGTGGATTGGTTCGGATCGCATGGCTGAGCAGTCGCTTGCTCCGGGCATGGTGCTGCCCGGGCTGATCCACGGCGGTCCTGGCCGCGCGGGCGGAGGCGAAGAGTTGGGAGCCGCGCGCGGGCTCGAGTTCTACACCCAACGGGTGGCTTTGCAGGGATTCCAAGGATTCCTCCAGGGCCACTTCGGGGCCTAGTCGGCAGAGCCCTGTGGGTACAGTCTGGTGGGTCGGGCCTATCCGCATGGTCCAGACGCTTCTGCCCAATCGCTTCTGTCCAATCGTTTCTATCCAATCGCTTCTATCCAATCGCTTCGGAACGACTCGCTCGAGTTCGATCCTTAGGGCTCCGCTACTGGGGCTCCGTAACGAGGATTCCGCAACTAAGACTCGGTCGTCCACGCACCGACTCGCGGCGAAATTCGGCCGTAGGCAAGCCGGCCTGGAAAACACCTAGAAGATTCGCCTAGGACGTCGGAGGGAATCACTCAGGAGCGGGTTCCGCCGGTTGGGCGGCGCCTACGGCCTCGGGTGAGGGCCAAGGAGCGCGCCAACTGGCGTTCACATCGGGGTACGAAGCGAGCCATCGGTTCCAGGCTTCCGGCGACAGCCCCGGCCGGTGCCCGGTGATGCGCTGCAGCGCGCGACGCAATTCGATGCGGTGGCGTTCGATGGTGATCGAGGCAACCCCGGCATCCAACACCACCCCGGAGGTCAAAACATTGATTTCGGGGTCGGCGATGGCCGATCCTTGCGCCACTTCCGGAGAGAAGTCTTGGATGTAGGCGGTTTGCGTGCCCACGAAGATGTGCGCGTGGGGGACCCGCCGGGCAGCGCCGCTTCCGCCCGACAGAGCGCCGAGCAGGGCGGGGACGGCTGCCGCGTAGCCAGCTTGCCCAAGCGCTTGGGCCGCGCGCAGCTGGACTTCGCCTTGGTCGTGATGGAGCCATCCGATCAAAGGACCCACCTGCTTGGGATCGTCCAAGGTCCCCAGAAGCCAACCCGCTTGGGCGCGTACCTGCTCATTGATGTCGAGGATCGCGAATCGGCGCAAGTCCACAGCGCTGCGTTCCTTGCGCCAGGTGCACAGGGTCGTCAACGCAAAGGCCCGCGCGGGGGCAAATGGATCGGTGCTGGCTTCGGTCAGTGCCGCCATCCAGGGATCGACCTGTCCGTCCACCAAGGTTCGTTCGGCATTGCCAGCCGCAGCGGCCCAAGCTTCGGCGGACAGCGATTCCAAACTGGGCGTGTTCCGATTGCGCAACCACTTCCATTGTTGCTTCCAATACGCGCCAGGATCCATGCCTTCCCGCCACTCGGGCGGTTGGGGCAGAAAGCGCCGATAGGTCTGCAACAATTCGAGCGCGGCCACCCGTTGACCATGCATGCGCAAAGCCCCGTCGAGGGCTTGGATGCCCTCCCGGAGGAGACCGTTTTCCAAGCACCAGGTGGCCAATTCTATGGCGGGCCCATCCGCTTTGGACTGCCGCTGGAACTCGCGCAAGAGATCGGCTTCGGGTTGCGCGTCCACCACCATCCTGGCGGGCAGGCGCTGTTCCTTCACGCCTTCGCCAATGTGCCAATAGCCATCTTCCAAACGGGTCAACCCGCGTAGGAACGTTCCCGATTGAGTTTGCAGTACGCGCCGCATGCTCGGCGCTCCCTCCGCTGCTTGGAGAACTTCGCTCGATTCCGGTAGGGCCTGTTGGGACCAACCCATCGAGGGGAGGCACAGCGGCGCGCAAACCAGCAGACCCAGCGGGCGCCAAGTGGAAGGCCAGCAATTCGAAACGTGAAGCGACATAGGTTTCCTCGCGGAATGGAATGGAAGTTGGGCCCAAGAGCCCTACGGGCCCGCACTTCCCAGGTTACCCATTGTTTTGGTAAGGGCGGGGAACGGTTCCCAAAAGCTCGCGACCCAGCCCCCTTCCCGGTCCGTCCACCGCGCACGCGGTGCTGGATGGCGCCAGCCTTGGGCCAGGGGGCTGTGCGAACTCGCACTAAACCAGATTTCTTTTGGGCGTAGGGTTCGTAAGAGATGCGTCCAAAAGGGCTGCTCGGAACCGTGGTGAGGTACCAGTACCGCATCCAAGGGGGCAAAGGGGGTGCATGCGCGAATGCAAGCCAGCAGGGCTTCGCCTTCGGCGTCGCCACAAAGCAAGACGCTGTGCCCATCGCAAACCAAGAGCAAGTTGCGCGAGCCTTCGTTGCCCGCTTGGTCCGACCCGCGCAACAGTTGCGCGGAACAGCGGCCCAAGCGACAAGGCGGAGCGAGCAGGCTTCCTGCGGCAAGGTCCATGGGTTGCCCCTGAGACAGCAAGCCCGGGGGAAAGTCCTCGGGCAACGCCCCCAGCCATAGTCCCACCGGGACGCGCCCCGCGACATAGGTCAAAGCTCCCGCGTGATCGGAGTCTTGGTGCGAAACGGCCACCGACAACCGACCCGTTTCCAAATGGCGCAAGTAGGGCACCAGCAAACGATCCGCGACTCCCCGGCGATCGCGGGATCCGCCGTCGAACAACCACGTGCGTCCACAGGGCATGCGGGCGACGACTGCCGTGCCATGGCCCACATCGCAGACCGAAATTTCCATGACGCGCGGTGGCAAGCGCCACGGAACCACAAGCCAAGCCGCGAGGGCCAGCGCAGCGCGCAACGCCAACCAACGTTGCGGTGTTTTGCCCCGCAGGGCGAGCCAAGCCAAACCGAAGGCCAATCCCACGGCCCAACCGGGTCGCTCGGGCAACAGGCACGGGGTACCCGGCAGACGATCCACCACCTGCAAGCAACCGACCATGGCCCGAAAGGGCCAGCGCACCAACTCCACCGGGATCCACCCGGGGAAGATGGTGAACAGTCCACCCACAAAGATCGCCATGACCACCCAGGGCATCAGCATCAACGTGATCCAGAAACCGTGCGGGCACCATTCGCCAAACGCTGACCACACCCAGGGGAGAGTCGCCGTCGAGGCCACCAACGAAGCCAGCGCGCCGCCCAGGAGCAGCCGTCCCAGCCAGGCACCCGACGCCTGGTGGAGCGCCGATCGCGAACGACCCATCCTGTCGCGCCCCTCACCCAGGAGTGCGAAATCCTCCGCATCTCCATTCGTTGCCAACCATGCTTGGCCCAGCGGGAGGGCCAACAACAGGGCCAAGGTGGCCACGTAGCTCAGTTGGAGCGACAGGTTCCAGGGTGCCGCCGGCTCGACCAAACACTCGCAAACCAGGGCGAACGACCAAAGA
>Ga0116152_10003368_pt1 | contig 12849 bp, 8 predicted proteins | sample AD_UKC119_MetaG_FD_89894 | JGI IMG/M metagenome (GOLD analysis project Ga0116152, IMG submission 89894) | Active sludge microbial communities of municipal wastewater-treating anaerobic digesters from Hong Kong - AD_UKC119_MetaG | ecosystem: Engineered > Bioreactor > Anaerobic > Digestate...
AGCCCCTGCGCCGCCTCTCCCCTCCCTGACCGTCTCCTGTTGCAGCCCCACATCATCGTCCCGCATGGGGTCCACGGGGCGAATCGGGCCGAAGGCCCGAGCGAGCCGCGCAGCGGCGAAGCGTTGAGCCCAGTGGACCCCATGCGGGACGATGATGTGGGGCCCCCGAGCGAGCCGCGCAGCGGCGAAGCGCTGAGCCCAGTGGACCCCATGCGGGACGATGATGTGGGGCCCCCACTGGCAAGAAAAAGGCCTCCCCTGACTCAAGGGGGAGGCCTATTTCACACAGCGCAGCGGCCGCGGCTAGCTGGCCACCGCCTGCGGGCTCTTCCGATACTTCAGAGGCGACTGTCCGCAGCGATCCTTGAACGTGCGCGAGAAGTGGGCCAGGCTGTTGAAGCCGCACTTGCGGCTGATGGCCTCGACCGACAGGTCGAAGCGCTTCAGCAGGCACTTGGCGTTCTCGACGCGCACCTGGACTAGGTAGTCGCTGAAGCTCATCCCCACTTCCGAGCGGAAGAGGTTCGAGAAGTACCCCGGCGACAGGTTGACCATCTCGGCCATCTTGTCGCGGTTGATGTTCTCGTGGAAATGAGCCAGGGCGTAGCGGCAGGCGTACTCGGCCCGGTAGTCCTGCAGCGAGTTCGCGGCGTGGACCGTCAGGCCGTTCTCATCGACGAGCGAGATGTCGGGCAGGTTCTCCGCCCACAGCTCGCTTTCGCCGGGCAGGGAGACCAACGCCGGATCCATGACGGACACGGTGTCTTCCACGGCCCCGAACCCGGATCCGGCCGCATGCGCGCTCTTGGCGGCATGCGCCCCGGCCAGGTAGGCGGTCACGAAATGCGCGGTCTTCACCACGCTGGTCTTGCGCGCGACGATCACCGGGGCGCCGGTGGTGGCCTCGACGGATTCCAGCGCGCGGGTCATGGGCCCGGTTGCGTCACCCGCATAGAGGAACAGCATCGAAACCGCCGGCTGGCTGGCCGTCGCTTCGCCGTTCTGCAGCTTGTGCATGAGAATTTGGGATCCGAAGAGCGCAAGGCAGAGTTCCGTTGGGTTCGACTCCGTCTGCGGGCAAAGGAACAGGATCTTCTGCACCTCTTCCCGACCCTGGACTGTGTGCTTCGGCATGGTCGGAAACTCGACCAGGAAGCTTGTCCACGGCTCCCGAACTGCTTGCAACCGTTCTTCCACGTTCAATACCCCCCAGCATGGACGTCATGTTGGGCAGCGCAAAGGTGTTACATAACCGCAAATAACCCGTCGTGACGCAATCTATATTACGATCCCTTGGATCGTGGTGTCTATCAAAAAACCAAGATTCTTGATGTTTTTTTTGGTGTCAAGCAAAAATGAAAAGGCCCGGTCAACACATCCCATTTGTATTTCGATAGATGCAGAAATCCGAGGGGACTAGGGTGAAGATACCGTAGATGCCCCAAAAGTTCAAATGCAATCTGGGGCTTTGTCTCAGCGGAGGAACACCACGCGGCGGGTCACACTCCACTCGTCCATCTGGAGCTTACAGAAGTACGTACCGGACGCTACTTTTCTCCCGTAGTTGTCGGTGCCGTTCCAGGACACGACGACCTCGCCCGAACCCGCGACGCCATCGTACAGTGTCGCGACCTCCTGGCCGCTCATCGTGTACACCTTCACCGACGCGTCGGGTCGGCCCTGCTGCCAGGGCACCGGGGCCTCGAGGTCCAGGCCCGTCGGCTCATCCTCGGCGCGATCCCAGGCGAAGGCCTCACCGATGGTGGCCGGCACGCGGAAGCTGACCGAGATGACGTCGCGGAACGGGTTCGGCCAGCCGCGGATGAGATCGGGCGACAGCTGCGCGCGCGTGCTGCCGCTGCGCAGCAGCTGCGACTGGCGCGCGGGCGACGACGGTTCGGCAACGGCCACGTCGACCAGCGCCACGGCCGCGCGCAGCGGATCGTCGCCGGTGACCTCGGGCTGCAGCTCGGCCGTCAACCGTCGTCCGTCCAGCGAAACCAGCGTGATGGCGCGGACCGCCAGCGCGCCGCCACCGCCAGCCAGGCGCTGCACGAGCGCAGCCGAAGGCGCAGGGAACACCAGCTCGAGCCGGCCTGCGGCGCCGTGGTGCCGCGCCTCGGCCAGCGCCGCGAAGGGGTCGGTGCCATGCCCGGCGCCGTGCTCGAAGTCCATCTCGCGCGCACAGGACCAGGCCACGCCGCGCTCCTCGCCCGCGGCGGGAATCCACCGCAGCTGCGACGGCGCACCCAGGCGCAGGTCGCCGACGGCCAGCAGGTCGGGGTCGGGCATCGCCAGCGCGCCCTGGCCCAGCTCGGCGGCCATCACGAGATCGCCCTGGCGGTCGAGGCGCCAACGGAAGGCCGGCGCGGCCGCGGTGCGGCAGGCCTGGCAGGTGGGCGCGGCGATCCACGGGGCCTGCTCGCCGGTCACCGGATCGGTCAGGCCCTCGCGCACGCGCGCCGCGTCGTTCAGCAGGCGCACCAGCTGCAGCCACGACTCGGCCACGCAGGCGACCACGGCCGTGGGTTCGGCGCCGATGCCCAGGGCCAGGGTGCGGCCGTCCACCAGGGCGCGGCCCACGCGGCCGCCGGTCGGGGCATCGAGCACGGCGACACCCAGCCAGCGGCTGCCGGTGCGGCAGTCGGCGTCCGGGTCGACCGCCGCCACGAAGGCGTTCACGGTGTGGGGCAGGGGCTTGCCGGTGGCGCTGTGGGCCGTGGTGGCCAGGGCCAGGTCCTGCCAGGCCCCGCCGCCGGAGGTCAGCTGCCAGCGCGAACCCACCGGGCCGCTGACCGATGCGAACACGGCGCCCTGCAGGCGCGGCTGGCTCCAGTGGTAGTACTCCAGGCGGCCGCCGCCGTCGGCCGCGGCGCGCTCGACCACGAGCATGGTCTCGCCGATGGCGGCGAAGTCCTCGTCCACCAGGCCGTCGCGGTCGTTGTCCACGCCGTCGAGGCGATCCTCGCCCACCAGGCCGTCGCCGTCGTCGTCGGCCGAGGCCGAGAAGCCGCGCAGGCCGCCGGGATGCCCGTCCGCCGCACGGCCGACGAAGCCCCCGCTGCCGGACAGCGGGCGACGGCGGGCGCCGACGTCGGGCGTCACCAGGTCGGCCGCCAGCAGCGGCTCGGACGACGCGGCCAGGCGGGCCAGCACCAGCGCGCCGCCCGGCTGCACCGTTGCGGTGATGCCCGGCAGCAACTCGTCGGTGCGCAGGGGGGCGTCGCCGGCGCGCGCCGGCACGACGGCCAGCGCCAGCCCCAGGACCAGGCCCACGCCGAGACGGCGCCCCGGCAGCCCGGCGCGCCCGGGGCGCAGGAAGGTGGATATGCGGCGGTTCGCGTGCATCGCGTGAGATCCTAGGGGGCGGGGACCGGCGAAATCAAGGGCCCCAACCCCGACGGCGAGGGCGCGGTTCCCCGGGGGAATCCGCGCCCGCCGGCCGTCCGTCGCTACTCTGCGGCAGGGTTGTCGCCCTCCGGGGCGTCCCCGTCGTCGTCCACGTCCTCGGCCGGCGTTCCGTCGTCGGCGATGTCCTGGCCGATCTTCGCCAGGCTGCCCACCTGGTCGCCGGCGTTCAGGTTGATGATGCGCACGCCCTGCGTGTTGCGCCCGAGCTCGCTGACCGAATCGAGCGCGATGCGGATCATGATGCCGCCGCGCGTGATGACCATCAGCTCCTCGCCGGGCAGGGCGTCGCGGATGCCCACCAGCGGCCCGTTGCGGTCGGTGCAGCGGATGGTGATCAGGCCCTTGCCGCCGCGGCGCTGCAGGCGGTAGTCCGACAGGGGCGACCGCTTGCCGTAGCCGTTGCGGGTCAGCGCCAGCAGGGTGCCTTCCTGCTCGTCGGCGTCCACGACCACCATGCCGATGACTTCCTCGCCCTCGGCCACCTCGATGCCGCGCACGCCGCGGGCGCTGCGGCCCATGGGGCGCATGTCGTCCTCGTGGAAGCGGATGGCCATGCCGTCGCTGGTGGCCAGCACCACGTCGCTGCGGCCGTCGGTCTCGCGCACGGCCACCAGGTGCTCGCCGTCCAGCAGCGTGATGGCGCGGATGCCCGCCTGCCGCGGCCGCGAGAACTCCTTCAGCGGCGTCCGCTTGACCACGCCCAGGTTCGTGGCGAAGGCCAGGTAGTGCTCCTCGTCGAACTCGCGCACCGGCACCACGGCGTGGATCTTGTCGCCCGGCTGGATCTGGATCAGGTTCACCAGCGGCTTGCCCTTGGCCGCGCGCGCGGCCTTGGGGATCTGGTGCACCTTCAGCCAGTACAGCTGGCCCTTCTCGGTCAGCACCAGCAGGTACTGGTGGGTCGAGGCGATGAACAGGTTGTCGACGAAGTCCTCGTCCTTCGTCTGCATGGCGGTGATGCCCTTGCCGCCGCGCCCCTGCTGCTTGTACGCGTCCACCGGGATGCGCTTGACGTAGCCCTCGTTGCTGATGGTCACGACCATGGGCTCGTCGGCGATCAGGTCCTCGAGGTCGATCTCGCCCTCGTCCTCGACGATCGTCGTGCGCCGCGGGTCGGCGTAGGCGTCGCGGACCTCGGCGATCTCCTGGCGGATGATCTGCAGCACCAGCGCGCGGCTGTCCAGGATCGCCTTCAGCTCGGAGATGCGCTGGATCAGCTCGGCGTACTCGTCCTCGATCTTCTGGCGCTCCAGGCCGGTCAGGCGGGCCAGGCGCAGGTCGAGGATGGCCTGGGCCTGTATCTCGCTCAGGCCGAAGCGCTCCATCAGGGCCAGGCGCGCCGTCTCGGGCGAGGCGCTGGTCTTGATCAGCTCGACGATCTCGTCGATGTTGTCCAGGGCGATGCGGTAGCCCTCGAGGATGTGGGCGCGCTCCTCGGCCTTGCGCAGCTCGTAGCGCGTGCGCCGGACCACGACTTCCTCGCGGAAGTTGAGGAACTCCTGCATCGTCTCCTTCATGCTCATGACCTGGGGCCGGTTGTCCACCAGCGCCAGGTTGATCACGCCGAAGGTCGTCTGCATGAGCGTGTGGGCGAACAGCTTGTTCAGCACCACCTGCGGGAACGCGTCGCGCTTGAGCACGATGACGATGCGCATGCCGTCGCGGTCGGACTCGTCGCGCAGGTCGCTGATGCCCTCGATGGTGCCGGCCCGCACCAGGGTGGCGATCTTCTCGATCAGCGCCGCCTTGTTCACCTGGTAGGGGATCTCGCTGACGATGATCTTCGCCCGGCCGCCGTCCTCGATCTCGGTGTCGGTGCGCGCGCGCACCACCACGCGGCCGCGGCCGGTGGTCACGTAGTCGAAGATGCCGCGGCGCCCGTGGATGATGCCGCCGGTGGGGAAGTCGGGGCCCTGCACGTGGGCCAGCAGCTCGTGGGGCTCGAGCTCGGGGTTGTCCAGCAGCGCGACCAGGCCGTCGCAGACCTCGCCCAGGTTGTGGGGCGGGATCTTGGTGGCCATGCCCACGGCGATGCCGTCGGCGCCGTTGACCAGCAGGTTGGGCACCTTGGCCGGCATGACGCTGGGCATCAGGCGCGAGCCGTCGTAGTTGGGGACGAAGTCGACTGTTTCCTTGTCCAGGTCGGCCATCAGCTCGGTGGCGTACTTCGTCAGGCGCGCCTCGGTGTACCGTTCGGCCGCCGCCGAGTCGCCGTCCACCGAACCGAAGTTGCCCTGGCCGTCCACCAGCGTGTAGCGCATGGAGAAGTCCTGCGCCATGCGCACCATGGTGTCGTAGACCGCCACGGTGCCGTGCGGGTGGTAGTTGCCCGTGGTGTCGCCGGTGATCTTGGCGCTCTTGCGGTACGGGCGGCCGGGCATCAGGTTCAGGTCGTTCATGGCCGTCAGCACGCGCCGGTGCACGGGCTTCAGGCCGTCGCGCACGTCGGGCAGCGCGCGGCTGATGATGACCGACATGGAGTACTCGAGGTAGCTGGTGCGCATCTTCTCGTCGATGCCCACCTCGAGGATGGTCTCGCCCGTCGGGCTGGGGACGGCCTGTCCCTCGGCCTGCGGGCCCTCGGCCTGGCCCTCGTCGCCGGGCCCGGGCCCGGTCGGCTCCTCGTCGTCGTTGCGGATGTCGTCGGACATGCGTTCCTCTTCGCCGGATGCCGCGCCGGGCGCGGCCCGCGTTCAAGCCGTCTAGATGTCCAGGTTGTCCATGTTGACCAGGGCGGCGTTCTCCTCGATGAACCGCCGCCGCGGCTCGACGTCGTCGCCCATCAGGATCGTGAAGATGTGGTCGGCCTCGGCGGCGTCCTCGACCCGCACGCGCGTCATGGTGCGCGTCTCGGGGTTCATGGTGGTCTCCCACAGCTGCTCGGGGTTCATTTCGCCCAGGCCCTTGTACCGCTGCACGTACACGTTCTTCTGGCCGCCCATCTCCTCGACCAGGCGGTCCTTGTGCGCGTCGCTGTAGGCGTAGATCTCGGTCTTGCCCTTCTTCACGCGGTACAGCGGCGGCTCGGCGATGTACATGTGGCCGCGCTCGATGATCTCGCGGAAGTGCCGGAAGAACAGCGTCAGGATCAGCGTGCGGATGTGGCTGCCGTCCACGTCGGCGTCGGTCATGATGATGATGCGGTGGTAGCGCAGCTTCTCGATGTCGAAGATGCCCGCGCCGATGCCCGCGCCCAGGGCCGTGATGATGGTCTTGATCTCGTCGTTGCCCAGCATCTTGTCCAGGCGGGCCTTCTCGACGTTCAGGATCTTGCCCTTCAGGGGCAGGATGGCCTGGAACCGCCGGTCGCGGCCCTGCTTGGCCGAGCCGCCGGCCGAGTCGCCCTCGACCAGGTAGATCTCGCACTCCTGCGGGTCGCGGCTCGAGCAGTCGGCCAGCTTGCCCGGCAGCGCGGCCGAGTCCAGCGCCGACTTGCGGCGGGTCAGGTCGCGGGCGCGGCGCGCGGCCTCGCGGCCCTGCGCGGCCTGGATGCACTTGGCCACGATCGAGCGCGCCTCGCGCGGGTGCTCGTCCAGGTACTGGGACAGGTAGGTGTTCACCAGCGCCTCGACCTGCCCCTTGACCTCGGTGTTGCCCAGCTTGGTCTTGGTCTGGCCCTCGAACTGCGGCTCGGGGATCTTGACGGTGATGATGGCCGTCAGGCCCTCGCGGACGTCGTCGCCCGACAGGCCCTTGATCTCCTTCTTCAGCAGCCCGCCGCTGGTGGCGTAGGCGTTGAGCGTGCGGGTCAGGCCGGCGCGGAAGCCCGACAGGTGGCTGCCGCCCTCGATGGTGTTGATGTTGTTGGCGAAGGTGAACAGCGCCTCGCTGTACCCGTCGTTGTAGTCCATGGCGATCTCGATCTGCACGCCGTCCTTCTCGCCCTCGAAGTAGACGGGCTCGGGGCAGATCACGGTGCGCCCCTCGTTCAGCCAGCGCACGTACTCGACGATGCCGCCCTCGAAGTGGAAGGTCTCCTCGCGGGGCTTCTCGCCGCGCAGGTCGGCGATCACGATGCGGATGCCGCGGTTCAGGAACGCCAGCTCGCGCAGGCGCGACCGCAGGGTCTCGTACGAGTACACCCGCTCGGGGAAGATCTGGTGGTCGGGCCGGAACGCGATGATGGTGCCGGTCTCGTCCTGGGCGACCTCGCCCTTGACGTGCAGGGGCCCGCGGGGCACGCCGCGGTCGAACTCCATGCCGTAGACCTTGCCGCCGCGGCGCACCTCGGCGGTCAGCCACTCGGACAGCGCGTTCACGCAGGTCACGCCCACGCCGTGCAGGCCGCCCGAGACCTTGTAGCTGCCCTTGTCGAACTTGCCGCCGGCGTGCAGGCTGGTCAGCACCACCTCGAGGGCGGGCTTCTTCTCGGTCTTGTGCATGTCGACGGGGATGCCGCGGCCGTTGTCGATCACCGTGATGGTGTCGCCCTTGCCGATCTCCACGCGGATCGTGTCGCAGAAGCCGGCCATGGCCTCGTCGATGGAGTTGTCGACGACCTCGTACACCAGGTGGTGCAGGCCGCGCACGCCCGTGTCGCCGATGTACATGGCCGGGCGCTTGCGCACCGCCTCGAGGCCCTCGAGGACCTGGATGCCCTCGGAGGTGTAGGCCTCGGCCCCGGCGGCGCCGTTGCGACGGCTGCCCTCGCTGGTGGGATTGGTTTCGCTCATGATGTGCTGTCCGGCCTCCTGGCGCGCCGCGGGCGGTCGACCCACTGGATCGAGGTCACCGTGCCTGCGCCGTACCTGGCGTTGAACCTGCCGATGATCTCCGGGATCAGCATGGTCAGCTCCTGCCGCCAGGCCCCGTGATCGGCTTCGAGGATCAGGACGCCGTCGACCAGGTCGACGGCCCGTGAATGGTCCGCGATGTCGCGCCCGACGATCTCCCGCCAGCCCAGCAGCGCGCCGCGCTCCTGCAGGCGGTCCTGCAGCCCGCTGTCGCGCAGCACGCCCTCGAGGATGCGGGCGAGCGGCTGGGGCCCCGGATTGTCGCGCCTTCGGCCCATGCAGGCGCCCTTCGTCGTGGTCGCCGGCGGCACGGGCGCCGCGTCACGCGGGGTCCGGGTCGCCGTGGATCTCCGAGAACCTGCCGGCCTCCACCGTCCAGGCCCTGCGGTCGGCGGGCCGCCAGTCGGCGACGTCCCCCGGCCGGGCCGTGGCGATGAACACCTGGTGCAGGTGCGACGCCATCTCCTGCAGCCGGCGGGTGCGGTCCCGGTCCAGCTCGCTGAAGATGTCGTCCAGGAAAAGCACCGGCCGGACGCCCCGGCGCGAGTCGAGCGCATCGCTGCGCGCGAGGATCAGCGCGATGGCGGCGGACCGCGTTTCACCCTGCGATCCGAAGGTGCGCAGGTCGAGCCCGTCAGGCCCGCCGAGGCGCACTTCGAAGTCGTCCAGCTGGGGGCCGGTCAGGGGCCGTCCCCGCTGCATTTCCAGCCCCACAATATAATCAAGTTCCGCCGAAATATCCTGCTCGAACCCCTTATTTTCCGAATGTTTTTCGGCCTCGCCGGCCCCCCCGGCGGACAGGATTCTGCGGGCCGACTCCAGCCGGGGACGGTAGGTCAGGACCAGGGGTTCGGCAGCGCCCGCCAGCTCGCGATGGATGCGGTCGGCGAAGGGCGTCACCAGGGCCGCGTAGTCGGCGCGCCCCCGGCATACCGGTGCGGCGTGGCCGGCGATCTCGGCGTTCCAGGCGGCCAGTTCCTGGCGCCCACGCGCCCCGCTGACGACCCCGCGCTTGATGTCCCTCAGCAACCCGGCTTTCTGCTTCAGCGCCCGCTGCAGGGCCGCCAGGTGCCCCAGGTAGGCGGGATCGATCTCGGCCATGCCCTGGTCGGCGAACTGGCGCCGACCCTCGGGGCCGCCCTGCACCAGCCGGATGCTGTCGGGGTTGAAGAACACCGTCGCCAGGCGCCCCACCAGGTCGGTGCGGCGCTTCACCAGCTCGCCGTCGATGCGCAGGCGCCGGCCGCCGCTGCGGTCCAGGCCGAACTCGCAGGACACCAGGCCGCCCTGGTCCTCCTCGAGCTCGAGGCCCACGTGCAGGTCGTCACGGCCGAAGGCGATGAGATCCTCGTTGCGCGAGCCGCGGTGGCTGCGGCCGAGGGCGAGCCAGTTGAGGGCTTCCAGGAGGTTGGTCTTCCCCTCGCCGTTCCGCCCCAGGAGCAGGTTCACCCGGGGCGAAAAGGCGAAGGCGTCCTCGGCGAGGTTGCGGAATCCGCTGATGCGGGCCGAGACGATCCGCATCGCCGGCGGCTAGTCGCCCGCCAGGCGCAGCGGCATCAGCAGGCACAGCACGCCGGCGTCGGCGCCGTCCTCGCCCACCGGCCGCAGCAGGGCCGCGCTCTGGGCGTCGCGCAGCGACAGCGTGACCGTGTCCGAGCGCAGGTTCTTCAGGATGTCCTGCAGGTAGTTGAAGTTGAACCCGATCTCCAGCGCCGCGCCGTCGTACGACACCGCCAGCTCGTCCTCGGACTGGCTGCCCTCGGTGCCGCGGGCGCCCAGCTCCATCCGGCCCTTCTCGATGCCCAGGCGGATCTGGCTGGTGATGCGGTCGGCGGTGATCGACACGCGCCGGATGGCCTGCACGAACTCGGCCTTGTCCACGGTCACGTGCTTGTCGTTGTCCTTGGGGATGACCGCGCTGTAGTCGGGGAACGGGCCCTCGAGCAGGCGCGTGTGCAGCACCGTGTCGCCGGCGCGGAACGACAGCTGGTTCTCGCCCAGGAACATGGTCACGGTGGCGGCCTCGTCGCCCTCGAGCGAGGCGACGATGCGCGGCAGCTGCCGCAGGCCGGCGGTGTCGACGATCACGTTGCGGTCGCCCGAGGCGTCCCACTCCATGGTGCGCGCGCTGCGGGCCAGGCGGTGGGCGTCGGTGGCCACCAACGTCAGGCTGGCGCCGCGGATCTCCCACAGGATGCCCATCAGCGCCGGGCGCGTCTCGTCGCGCGACACGGCGTAGCTGGTCTCGTTGATCATGTCGATGAGCGAGGCGGCGTCGATCTCCAGCCCGTCCTTCTCGGCCAGGGGCTTGAGCTTCGGGTACTCCTCGGCGTTCATCGTGTTCTCGGTCAGGCGCGCCTTGCCGCTGTCGAGGCGGATCTGCTCGCCCTTCTGCGAGATCGTGACCTCGCCCGAGCGCAGGCTGCGCACGAAGGGCACGAACTTCGTGGCCGGGATGGCGACGCGACCCTCGTCCTTGATCTCGACCTTGCCGGTGCTGGTGGTGATGGAGATGTCCAGGTTGGTCGCCGACAGGGTCAGCCGGCCGCCCTTGGCCTCCATCAGCACGCACGTCAGGATCGGCAGCGTGGTCTTCGCAGGCACCACGTTGGCGATGATGTCCAAGGCCTTCTGCAGTTCGTTCTGCTGGATCGCGAACTTCACGGACAGCCCTCCGGGCGGTGTGTGTCTGGTGTCCTGCGCAAGGATCGCCATGATAGGAGATCCCCCGCGCCTGATCAAGTCCATTGGATGATAGAGAAACCTAGTGGAAGATGTAGGGGTCGGGGATATTCGGGAAAACCCCGCAACCCGCCGTGAACTCCCTCGCGATCAACACCTTCCCTTTTTCGTCGGCCGGGGATAACCCTTGGGACAAGCGACCCGTTGGTGTGGGGGTTATCCCCGGGGGTCAGGTTCTCCCCGGAACCGGGCTCGCGGCTGCCCGGGTTGTCCCCAGCGATCCCCGTAGTTATCCCAAGATCTTCGCCGGCGCGCGGACCCGGCAGAGCCGGTCCGACCCTCCGGGCGCGTTCATCCCGCAAGAGCCCTCGTCAGCCAGCAATAGCCAAGTGCGTGACGATGGGCGCGATCATCGGCCCGTCGACCTGCCACGGCTCGAGGCGGCGGTCCATCTCCTCGACGATCGCGTCGCGGGCCGCCTCGCAGGCCTCGCGCGGCGCGAGCGACGGCGGCAGGTAGCGCAGGAACCCCTCGGCGAAGGCGCCGGCCGAAGGGTGCGCCGTGCGCACGCTGATGCGCGACATCGAGACGCGCGGGAAGGCCGCGCCCAGCAGGTCGTGCAGGTCCTGTTCCTCGGGCAGCGAGAAGGGTGCGGCGACGAAGCCGGCGGCCGCGGCGCCGAGGTGGCGGTTCAGCACGTCGCGCAGCGCCAGGTAGAAGGGACAGTCGGCGATGTGCGACCAGCACATGACCACGGCCCGCCCGCCCCGGGCCGTCACCCGTCGCAGCTCGCGCACCACGGCCTCGCGGTCGGCGGCGAATTGCAGGCCCTGGTGGCACAGCACCAGGCGGAACGCGCCGTCGGCGAAGGGCAGGGCGGCCATGTCGGCGCGCACCCAGGCGGCGGGCGCATCGCCGATGTAGAGGGTGGCGGCCTTCTTGAGGATGTTCGGGCCGATGTCCACGCCGCACACGCGGCCGTGGGCGCCCACCATCATGCCCGCCTTGCAGGCGGCGATGCCGCTGCCGCAGGCCACGTCCAGCACCGACTCGCCCGGATGCGGGCGCGCCGCGGCGATCAGGTGCCGGATGGACGGCTCGAAAATGACGGCATCGAAGCTGAACGCGGGGCGGGTGTGCTCGTCCGCCCCCATGGTCAGCGCAGCGCCCGCACGCGGTCCATCAGGTCGCGCACGGCCCCGCGGAAGCGGGGATCGGACTCCATGTCCTGCGCGATCTTCTGGCAGCCGTGGGCGACGGTCGAGTGGTCGCGCCCTCCGAAGGCGCGGCCGATTTGGTTGAGGGAGGCGCCGGTCATCTCTCTGGCGAGGTGCATCGCGATCTGACGGGCCCGGGCCAGGTCCTGGGTGCGTCGCTTGGACTTGAGTTGATCGACGGTCACGCCGTGGACGTCTGCGACCACGGACATGACATCGGCGATCTTCACAGGTCCGGCGGAATTCACCAGGAAATAGGAGGAGAGGACTTCCGCGGCCATCTCCATGGTGATTTCCCGCCCGGTCAGGCTCGCGAACGCCAGCAGACGAATCAGCGCCCCCTCAAGGCGTCGGATGTTGTCGGTGATGTGCTCGGCGATGTAGCTGATCACATCGTCGGGGATGTAGATCGCGTTGACCTCGACCTTGCGCTTGAGGATGGCGATGCGCGTCTCGAGGTTCGGGGGCTGGATGTCGGTGATCAGGCCCCATTCGAACCGCGAGCGCAGCCGCTCCTCGAGCGTCGTGATCTCCTTGGGAGACCGGTCGCTGGTCAGGACGATCTGCTTCTTGAGGTCGTACAGCGCGTTGAACGTGTGGAAGAACTCCTCCTGGGTGGACTCCTTGCCGGCCAGGAAGGCCACGTCGTCCACCAGCAGCACGTCCACGCTCCGGTACCGGAGCTTGAAGTCCGGCGTCCGGTTCTCCTTGATGGAGAGGATCAGGTCGTTCATGAAGTTCTCGGCCGACACGTAGCAGACCCGCAGTTCGGGGTTGCGCGCCACGATGGCGTTGCCCACCGCGTG
>Ga0116152_10003374_pt1 | contig 12825 bp, 14 predicted proteins | sample AD_UKC119_MetaG_FD_89894 | JGI IMG/M metagenome (GOLD analysis project Ga0116152, IMG submission 89894) | Active sludge microbial communities of municipal wastewater-treating anaerobic digesters from Hong Kong - AD_UKC119_MetaG | ecosystem: Engineered > Bioreactor > Anaerobic > Digestate...
AATAAACCGTGACGGGAACGGGAAAAATTCTCATGGCCGCCGGTGTTGTTCTCCTTGGGGCGGGTGCCCTTCTGTATCTCCTGGGCACGTTTTTCCCAATGCTCGGGAAGCTCCCCGGGGACATTGCCGTGACAAGAAAAAACGTCACCCTTTTTTTCCCTTTGACTACAATGATCATTGTCAGCGTCGTTCTGACGATCATCATCAACCTGATTTCCAGGTGGATCAAATAAAGAAGAACGACTGGAGGTTGCCTTATGTTTCAAAGACTGCGAGTTCCATTCTTTGCACTGATCTTCCTCTTCATGCTTTTTCCGTCCTTCCGGGCCGATGCAAGGATGGTGTCTGTGGGCCTATCCATCGGCCAGTCCACGCTCAAAATTTCCTCGGCATCGGCGATGACCGTCACCGACGGGGCGGGGAAACGCCATTCCATCGGCGGAACCGCAGAATTCCGGGCAGCGGGTGCAGGGACTGTAAAGGCCGGGAACCATTCATTCCGGCTTCCCGTCACCATTTCGGGGAAAGCCCCTCTTTCCTTCAACGGAAGGCGGTACAGGGGAACCTTCAGGATCATTTCCTCCGGATCGGGGATTACCCTGGTCAATGTGCTCGATCTTGAAGAATACCTGAGGGGTGTCCTCAAGATGGAAATCAACCCCTCCTGGCCCATGGAAGCCGTCAAGGCGCAGGCCATTGTGTCAAGGACCTACGCCTTGAGAAGCATCCGGCAGAATAACGGAAAGAATGGATACGACCTGCGTGATTCCGTACTCTCCCAGGTGTACCGAGGAATCAACGCCGAGGATAAAAGGGCGGACCAGGCGATCTCCGCGACAAGAGGCGTCGTGGTGCTCCACGGAGGTGCCCTTGCCTTCACCCCTTTCCATTCTGACAGCGGGGGAGCCACTGCCGATGTTGCCGCCGTATGGGGGGGCAACATGCCCTATCTCAGGGGAGTGAACGAACCGTATCCGCCTTCCTCGCCGAACGCCCTGTGGGAGGTTCATCTTTCCTCCGCCCAGGTTGAGGACGCTCTCCGGCAGGCCGGTGCCGATGTGGGACCTCTCCGGGAAATCCGCATAGGCGAGACCGATGCCTTCGGAAGGGTAAATACCCTGGTAGCCGTGGGCGCAAGAGGTAGCAAGGCGGTAAAAAGCCATGCTTTCAGAATGGCTGCCGGAAGCAGCGTCATCAAAAGCACCTCTTTCTCTATCGTGTCCAGGGGAGGGGGGGCCTCAGGGTCAATGCCCCTGCCCTTGCCCTCACGGCTGTCCTCGCCTGCAGCAGGAGGGGGAAAGGATGTGCCTACCTCGAACACTCCCATGTCCGCCTCTGAGGAACGGCAGCTCACAGCCCTCACGGAGCAGGGAGTTTTCAACTCGGAAGAGCTGATGGATATGCTTCTGAACCCGGAAAAGCGGAAGGGATACCTTGTCCGCGCTCTCAGAACCAGGAAGCCCGAAACCCCCTCCCGCCCTTCTGTCCCCCAGTCGCCTTCGGGAGGCTTCGTCTTCCGCGGCAAGGGCTGGGGGCACGGTGTCGGCCTTTCTCAGTGGGGAGCGAAAACACTGGCCGAGAAGGGCTGGGATCACAAAAAAATCATCCGGTTTTACTTCCCCGGGGTCACTCTCGGAAAAATGTAGCGAGGGACTCCCTTGGATCTTTTCGATCTCGCTGCCTATGATTACCTTCTGCCGGAAGAGCTTATCGCCCAGAACCCGGCCGAACCGAGGGACTCCTCCCGCCTGATGGTCCTCTCCAGGGACAGGGGAGAGGTCCTTCACGGCACCTTCGGCTCCCTGGGAGATTTTCTTGATGAGGGCGACCTCCTTGTGCTGAATGACACCAGGGTTATTCCCGCGCGGCTTTTCGGCTCGAAAACAAGGGGCGGCGGGAGGGTGGAAATACTGCTTCTCAGGGCACTGGACGCCGCTTTTCTGGAGTGGGAAGCCCTGGTGAAGCCCGGAAGAAAAAATCCTCCGGGGACGAGGATTTCCCTTGCCGACGGGACGGAAGTCATTATCGGCGCCCGGTGTGAGGAAGGAGTTCGAAACGTCGCCTTTCCGGAAGGCACAGCTGTGCTTCCCCCCTTGAACGAATCGGGGAGACCCCTCTTCCTCCGTATATTACCTCATCCTCGGCTCCCCGCTCGTCGTACCAGACAGTTTTCGCCCGAAGAGACGGTTCGGCGGCAGCCCCGACGGCAAGCCTGCATTTCACCCCCCGGCTGCTCGGAAAACTCGAGCGGGAAAGGGGCGTCCGCCTGGGCTGGCTTACTCTCCATGTGGGGCTCGGCACCTTCCGTCCGGTGAAATGCGGGGACATAAGAGAACATAAAATTCACGAAGAATACTGCGTCCTTCCCGCAGAAACAGCAGAACTCATCCTCGAAACGAAACGGAAAGGACGGAAAGTAGTCGCCGCCGGTACCACGGTGGCGAGAACCCTTGAATCCATGTCCGCCGATGACGGATCCCCGGAGTCGGGCGAGCGGATGACCCGGTTGTTTATTTATCCGGGGTACAGGTTTAAAATTATCGATGGGCTGATAACGAACTTCCATCTTCCAAAAAGTTCACTCCTTATGCTGGTTGCCGCATTCGCAGGGTATGAATTCACCATGAGGGCCTACGAAGAGGCGGTTTCCCGGAGGTACCGGTTTTTCTCCTTCGGCGACGCCATGTTCATTCGGTAGAAAGAGGTGAACCCTATGTGGTCATGGGAATGCTTCACTCCTCACCCCCCGGTGCTCGTGCCCCAGGTGGGAAGGGGAAGGGAAGAGGAGGCCCGGCAATCCGCCGAGGCCATGAAGAAACTCGGCCGGGTTCTGGGAGAGGAAATGCCTTCGCTGCTCCTGGTTCTCTCACCCCATGCCCCCTTTGCGGGAGGGATCACCTTTTCCGTGGCAGAAAGCTACGGAGGGGATTTCTCCATGTTCGGCGCGCCAACCCCGCAGTTCTCCTTTCCCGGAGATCCTGAAAGGGGCCTTCGCCTTGCAGGAGATCTTTTCTCGAGGTTCCCGGCGGTTGTGTCCAGGAAAAAGAAACTGCTTCTGGACCATGGAGCCCTCGTTCCCCTGAGCTTCCTCTCAGCCGGAGACGGAGGAAGGCAGCCTGGGATCATCCTCGCGAATCCCATAGGACTTTCTCCTTCCCGAGCCTTTGAACTCGGCACATACCTGGCTTCCCTCGCTGACGAAGATCAATGGGGACTTGTGGCCAGCGGGGACCTTTCCCACAGGGTTACCAGGGAGGCTCCGGCAGGCTTTTCCCCTGCAGGAGCCCGATTCGACAGCTTGGTTGTGGAAGCGCTCAGGAACAGCGATCCTTCAGCGCTCCTCAGGCTGGACGCAGGCCAGATTGAAGAAGCAGGTGAGTGCGGGCTCCGGTCGGCCCTTATTTTTCTCGGACTCGCCCGAAAAAGGAACGTCCGTCTTCTTTCCTACGAGGCCCCCTTTGGTGTCGGGTATGCTGTGGCATACGCTCCGCTGCATGCTGCGCCTGACCTGGCGAGAAAGGTGCTCGAAACGTTCTTCGCTGAAGGGGACGCACGGGCGAGAGACGAAGCGGCGCACCTTTCCGGCCTGCCTGAGATGGCTGAGAGGGCGGGCTGTTTCGTCAGCCTGAAGAAAAAAGGCGGTCTCAGGGGCTGCATCGGGACAATCCTCCCCAGGAAAGCGGACCTTGCTGAAGAGATTGCGGAAAATTCTCTCTCTGCAGCCTTCGGAGACCCAAGGTTTCCCCCCGTTGAACAACGGGAGCTCGAAGACATCTCCATAACGGTGGACATACTCTCCGTCCCGGAGGCAGTTTCCGATACCGCCCTCCTGGACCCGAAAAAATTCGGCGTGATAGTGGAAAAGGGCGGTGCCAGAGGAGTACTCCTTCCCGACCTGGAAGGCGTCGATACAGTGGAAGCCCAGTTGTCCATCGCCGCCCGAAAAGCGGGGATTGCCGACTGGCATAGCGCAGCGGTCAGGAAATTTTCCGTCCGGAGGGTCAGGGAGATGGGGCGTCCATGACGGACGGTTGCCATGAGGCCCTCTGGTGGCGATGTGAACAGGAGAGAATCCGTTGTCTTCTGTGCCCTCACTGCTGCCTTCTTGAAGCGGGAGAAACGGGAAAATGCCGTGCCAGAAAGCATGAACGGGGAAGAGGACTCGTCACATTGAATTACGGAAAAATATCCTCAGCGGCAGTTGACCCGATTGAAAAGAAGCCCCTCTATCACTGGAATCCCGGAACGTCCATCCTGTCCCTCGGAACGGTGGGCTGCTCCATGGATTGTCCGTTCTGCCAGAACTGGCGGATCGCAGGGTGGGACCCGGCTCTTTCTCTTGCTTCAATGGAACCGGAGGACGTGGTCCGCTCGGCGGAAAAAACGGAAAGCAGGTCTGTCGCCTTTACTTACAACGAGCCCATGGTGTGGTTCGAATTCCTTCTCGATGCATCCCGGGCTCTCCGGGAAGCGGGGGTTTCAACGGTGCTCGTGAGCAACGGGATGATCCTTCCGGAACCTCTCGGAGAACTGCTTCCCTTTGTTTCAGCGGCCAACATCGACCTGAAGGCCTTTACTCCGGAGGCGTACCGTTTTCTTGGAGGAAACCTGGAGGCAGTAAAAAATTCGATCCGGATTCTTATATCCGGCGGTGTTCACGTGGAGGTCTCCTTCCTCCTGGTACCCGGCATAAACGACGACATGGAGGCCTTCGGCCGCATGGTCCAATGGCTTGCTTCTTTCGACCCCCGGCCCGTTCTTCATGTCTCCCGGTACTTCCCCGCCAGGAAATGGTCCGCGCCGCCCCCGTCGAATAAGTTGGTGGGGGAGTACTGCACCCTGGCCCGGAAGGAGCTTCCCTGGGTCTATCCCGGCAATACGGGAGAGCGAACCGAAACGAGATGTCCTTCCTGCGGAGGTCTTCTTATCGCCAGAAGAGAGTATTCCATAACCGGGAACAACCTCGATTCCCAGGGAAAATGCAGGGCATGCGGCATGCAGTCTCAGATCATCATAACCGAATACTCTGGAGCTGATTGAATGAAAAAACGATTATTCCTCCTTTTCTTCGCTCTCGCAGCTGCTGCCCTCGGGTTTGCCTACCGGACAATCTACTATCCGGCGGAATGGTGGCACGAATATCTGCCCGCCGGTGAGGGAGAGCCGATCCCCGTCTTTGTGCGGCAGGGCATGAACGCCAGGAGGGCGGCCGATGAATTTGAATCCGCCGGGGTTCTGGCGGGAGGAAAGGCTTCCGACCTGGCGAGATGGATGACCCGGTTTTCCATTGACCGGCGGCTGAAGCCCGGAATGTACTCCATACGAAGGGGATCTCCCTGGGAAGTGGCCAGGCAGCTGGAAAAAGCGGAACCCTCCGTGTCATCCGCCACCATTGTTCCGGGAACGGATATTTTCTCTTTTCCCGGTATTTTTGCACCTCCTCTTGCTCCTGAAGCCATGGAGAAGATCCTTGCACGAAACGACCTGTTCCCGAAGGAGGTTGCTTCCCTGCTGCCTTCCGAACAGGAGGGAAGGATCGCATTCCTGTTGCCGGAGACCGTCCAGACTTCGGAAAACAGCGGCGAGGAAGTCGTGTCGTCAGCTGCGCGCCTGTGGTGGAACAGGATAGGATCACGAATCCCCGAAGAAAAGAGAACGGCGGAATATCTCCTGGAAATGGCGATCATTTCCTCCCTCATAGAACGGGAGGCCCTCTGGGATGAAGAACGGGCACTCATCGCCGGAGTCATTGAAAACAGGAGAGAAAAGAAAATGCCTCTCCAGATCGACGCCACCGTGGTGTATGCATGGAAGAAAGAGGGAAGGAACCTGACTCGTGTTCTCTACAAGGATCTGGAAATTGATTCTCCCTACAACACCTATAAAATAGCGGGACTGCCTCCCGCACCTATCTGCATGCCGTCGGAGGAGTCGTGGCTCGCCGCTCTCAGCCCGGAAAAGACAAAATATCTGTATTACGTAGCCGGTCAGGATGGACGGCATCTTTTCTCCGAAACCCTCAGAGGTCATCAGCGGAATATTCGGAAGGTGCGGGGCAAATGACCTTCGCCGGCAGAAAGGATATCGCTCCCGACATGGGAAGGCTGCTTCTGGCTCTTCCCAGGGATTCCATCGTGGTTTTCAGCTGGACCGTTTCCGAATACGACGGCCTCGGATTCGTAACGGCGGAAAACGGAGATGAGAAGGCCGGCGGAAAGGAATCCCGAAGGCGGATTAGGGGCGGAGAAGAGGGGCGGGACGTTGTCTCCCTCTTCTTCCCTTCGGAGAAACGGCAGGACGTGTTAGAATTGATTGATGCCCTGAAAGCAGAAGGGATGAGCCTGGAGCTTCTTCGCGAGGAGGAGCCCGACTTTCCCCATGGGGCAAAAACAGAAGACAATCCGGAGGAATTCGATTCGATATGAGTGTCAACGCCAGGCTGGGAAAAGCCCTGAAGTCCCTCCTCGCAGAAGGTGCGGATTTCGCGGATCTTTATTTCGAAACATCCTCTTCCCATTCTTTCGTGTATGAGGAAGGAGCCTTCGAAGAAATTTCCTCTTCCAGTTCCGAGGGAACGGGCGCCAGGGTCGTCAGGGGAGAATCCACTTCTCACGTCCATGCGCCCGGTGTGGGTACCGCGACGGGCTTTTCATGTCTCGATAGGGCCGCCTCGAATAGCGGTCTCCTTCTTCCTCCCTGCGGGGGGAGCGATGTCCGGGTGGTCGGCGTGGAAGAAACCCTGGCTCCGCCGGACTTTACCTTTTTCAGGGATGTTGACGGAAGGATCAGAAACGGCTCTATGTGGGTGAAGCAGGTTTCCATGCATCTTGAGACAGCCTGCAGGAGTTTCGCAGTGTTCAACAGCGAGGATACCTTTGCTGGGGACAGGAGGCAGTACACCCTTTTCAGCGTGGAAGTGGTGGTGGAGAAGGGAGGAGTGCTGCAGACAGGCTACGAGTCCGAGGCCCTTTCCCTTGGCAGTTCCGATTTTTTCCGGAAGGTTTCCCCCCTGAAAGTCGCTGAAGAGGCGCTGGCTCGGGCTCTTCTCATGCTTGACGCACCGGAATGTCCTGCGGGAACCATGCCTGTCCTGCTTTCCGGCGAGGCCGGAGGGACCATGGTGCATGAAGCCTGTGGCCATGGGCTTGAAGCTGATATCATCCGGAAGGACTTTTCTGTCTACAGGGGGAAGATCGGGCAGGCGGCGGCGAGTCCCCTGGTGACCCTCGTTGACGACGGTTCGCTTCCCGGACTTCTTGGAAGCGGAACCTGCGACGACGAGGGAACACCCTGCAGGCGGAACGTTCTCATCGAAAACGGTGTGCTGAAAAGCTACCTTACTGACAGGACGTCGGCGCGGATGGACGGCCTTCCCCTTACGGGCAACGGCAGGAGGAGTTCCTTCCGTTCCATTCCTCAGCCCCGAATGACGAACACCTATATTGAGCCCGGCGAAACCTCTCCCGAGGATATGCTCAGAGGCATGAAACAGGGGCTCTTCGTCCGGAAGATGGGAGGAGGAGAAGTGGACCCCACCTCCGGCGATTTTGTTTTTCATGTCACAGAAGGATACCTGGTACAGGACGGGCGAATCCTTCATCCCGTTCGTGGAGCCGTCCTCACTGGGAATGGTCCCGACGTTCTGTTCAAAATCGAAGCGGTGGGGAACGATCTCCACTTTTTGCCGGGGATGTGCGGGAAATCGGGACAGAGCGTTCCTGTTTCAGACGGACAGCCGTCCCTGCTGCTCTACAGCATGGTGATAGGAGGCGCGGGAGCCTGACATGAGTTTTTTCGGAAATAAAGAAGCAGCCCGCGAGCGCAGATCAAGAGGAAAAAGAAAAAGAAACGGCGGGGGCATCCTGTCCCTCTGGATAGAAGTCTTTGCTTTTCTCGTCCTCGCCTTTCTGCTCTATGTGCTCGCATCGATTTTCTCGCTCCGGACGGGAGCCTGGGGAGAGCAGATACGGTTTTCCCTGCTGAGAAACTGGGGAGGAGCAGTCATCATTCCCGTTCTTTTCGGAGGATACCTCTGCGTCTCCTATCTCCTGAAGACGGGAGCAAAGGGCATTATCCGGCAGTTTCTGGGCACGGCCCTCCTGTTTTTCTGCTCAGCCCTCCTCTTCGGGCTCTTCCGGATGGCCGCGGTATTCCAGGGAGTGGCCGTCCTGTCCCCGGGATACCTGGGTGACGGCCTCGCCGTTTTTTTCACCCGCAACATAGGGTCTCTTGGAACCCTGCTTCTCGGCGCAGCTTTTCTGGTTCTTTCAGCAAGCCTTTACGGTTTTTTCCAGCCTGCGGCGGTGATACGGAAGGTATCCCTTCTGGTGAAGACCATTTCGAGCGAAAAATGGAAGCGTATGCCCTTCCCCGAGGACGAGGCCCCGCAGCCCTCTCCCGTTCCTGCTGAGGAAGACTCTGTCCCCCAAGTGCTTCCCGATGGGAACCATCCTCCCCGGCAATGGTCATTCTCCTCTCAGGCAGAGCAGGAAGAGCCCGCGGCAGAACAGGAACCCGGGGGAAATACCATCCCCGGATCCGGCGCGGCAGAGGAAGCCGTACCTTTGGTTCAGGAAGAGACTGAAGATCTCGCGGGCGACGACGATGATTTCTTTTTGCGAAAGCGGGGCCGGGAGACGGAGGCATCCTTCCCTGAACCTGTCGCAGAGAACCTCCCCGGACCTTCCGCCGGCGGTGAAGAAAGGCCAGCCTATGAAGAAGAGGCGGAAGCAGTGGACGAAGGAGAAGAGGAAAAGGACCCCCATGCCCTTCCGGAGATCGAATTCAACGAGCTGGAGGGAACAGAGAAAAAGGTGCGTGGTGCCGCTTTCCCCCCTCCCCTGGATCTTTTCGGACCGAAGCAGCTTCTCGATTCCCAGGAGTCCAATGAAACGGTACGGGAGCAGGCGGCTTCCATCATTGCCACCCTCGGTGATTTCGGCGTGAGTGCCGAGATGGCGGACGTGGTCATCGGCCCGACGGTCATCCAATTCCAGATGCAGCTGGCTCCCGGAATAAAAGTCAGCAAGGTGGCCGGTCTGAGCAATGACCTGGCGGTTGCCCTGACCGTTCCCTCCCTGCGGATTGAAGCGCCGATACCGGGAAAGCCCTACGTGGGAGTGGAGATACCCAATCCGAAGAGGCGGGGAATTTCTATCCGTACTGTCCTGGAATCCCAGATATTTCAGGACAACGAGTACGACCTGCCTCTGCCCATGGGCGTGAGGGTTGATTCGCGGCCCCTCGTGGTGGGCCTCGAGGATCTGCCCCACCTTCTGGTAGCCGGGACGACCGGGTCCGGCAAGAGCGTTTTCGTGACGAGCTGCATCACCGGTCTCTGTTCATACCGCTCGCCCGAGGAACTCCGGCTTATCCTGATCGACCCGAAGAGAGTGGAAATGAGCATGTACGAAAATCTCCCCCATGTACTGGCCAAGCCGGTGGTCTCCCCCAAGAAGGCGGTGCAGGCCCTCGCCTGGGCGGTACGGGAGATGGAGCACAGGTACGAGATCTTCGCCCGAGCCAGGGTAAGAAACCTGAAGTCCTACAACCAGTGCGTTCTGCCGAAAGCGCAGCTTCCGTACATTGTGATCGTGGTGGACGAGCTGGCGGATCTCATGTTCACCGCCCAGAAGGAAGTTGAGGATTACATCTGCAGGCTTGCCCAGATGGCCAGAGCGACAGGGATTCACCTTATCCTCGCTACCCAGCGTCCATCGGTGAACGTCATCACCGGACTCATAAAGGCGAATGTACCCGCGAGGGTTGCCTTTACCCTCCCGTCACAGACCGACTCCCGGACCATCATTGATATTTCCGGTGCAGAGAGGCTTCTCGGGAAGGGGGACATGCTCTTCGTCAGCTCGAGATACCCGAGGCCCCTCAGAGTGCAGTCCCCGTTCATCGATGACGGAAAGAGCATCGAAATAATCAACTACCTCAGGAACGTCTTCGGGGATCCCGAATACGTGGATATCGAAGACCAGGGAGGAGAATCCCCTTCAGGAGGAGATACGTCATACGCTGACGATCCCCTTCTGGAGGAGGCCGTTGATATCGTTCTGGATACGGGCATCGCTTCGGCAAGCAGGCTGCAGCGCCAGCTGCGGGTCGGGTTCACCCGGGCCGCGCGGCTGATCGACACCATGGAGCAGATAGGCATAGTAGGGCCCCCGGAAGGCTCAAAACCGAGAGAAATCCTTGTGGATGACGGCAGGGCAAGGGAAATGCTCCGGTCCGCCTCCGGCCTGGGTGACTGACGTGGGGGAGATTGTCCTTCCGGGAGTGCGGGCGGTCGTCAGCGCCGAAGAGCCCGGTGAACCATTGGCCATTGTTGCCGGCGGGAGGGAACCTTCGCCGCAATGGCTGCGGGAGTTCCTTCCCGGAAAGGATCTGTGGTGTGCCGATTCAGGGCTTATTCCCTGCATGAAGGCAGGGTTTACCCCTTCCAGGCTTCTCGGAGACGGTGACAGCACGCCGGGTGCCCTCTGGGAAAAGGTCGTGTCCGCCGGCACAACGGCAGTCGAGTCTTTTCCCGCCGACAAGGATTATACCGATCTCCAGCTCGCCTTCTTTCGGGCTGCCGGGGAAGAACGGCGGTCAGTCATTGTTTCCGGGTGCTGGGGCGGGAGGTTCGATCACCTCTGGTCCGCAGTTCATTCCGCTCTCTGGGCTGCTGAAAGGGGAGTCAGGGTTCTCGCTTTTGCCGATCACCTGGAGATTCTCTTCCTGGTTTACGGCGGGGAGGAATGGATACTGGAAATAACGGACGTCAGGTATTCCGTCCTTTCTCTTCTGCCTCTTGGAGGTGAATGCGGGGGAGTATTTCTTGAAGGGACGAAATGGACCCTGAACAACGCGGTTCTTGTTCCGTGGCGGCCTTTTGCCGTCAGCAACAGCCTGCGAGAAAAAGAAAAGCCCAGAATCTCCGTCAGGGAAGGGATCCTGGGCGTTTACCTCGGGACAGGAGAAAAAGCGGACTGAATCAGACAGCCCGCTTCACTCTTCCGGCTTTGAGGCATCGTGTGCAGACTCTCATCCTGAGAGACTCGCCGCCGCCGACATCGGCTTTCACACTCCGGAGATTGACGAGCCACCGTCTGCGGGTGTGGCGGTTGGAATGGCTTACGGCGTTCCCTGTCGCAGGGCCCCTTCCGCAGCATTCACATACTCTGGCCATGATTTCGCCCCCTTGTTGCGATATATTTCGATTAGGATTCGACCAAACGGAAGAATTCTAGCACAGAGGGGAGCAGGGAGCAAATGCTTTTCTTCAGGAAAAAGAAAAAACAGAGGGAAAAACATGAAAGCCGGGAAAAAGGATGAGTTCCCGAAAGGGAAGGTGCCCCCCTCCATCCCCTTGTTCTCCCTATACTGCAGAAGAAGCCTTTTTCTTTTCTCCAATGAACGATATACTGTAAACGCTTGCATGGCCCGTTCCCCAAAAGACGGACTGAAAGGGGTCCGGTTGTTTTTTTGCGGTCATGTGGTGGTATACATTTTCAATCGGTTTTACTGCATATTTTCTGTAATCCTTCAGGGAGGAGCGAGCGTATGAAATTCAGCGAAAAAATGGCCGAAATCGAGAATATCGTCGGGCGGCTTGAAAAGGAAGCCCTTCCCCTTGAAGAAGCGTTGTCCCTGTTTGAAAAGGGAGTGGCCCGGATCAGGGAATGCCAGGCCTACCTCAGGGAGGCAAAACGGCGGGTGACTCTTCTTTCATCCGACGGAAAGGAAGTGCCTTTTTCCGATGGGGCGGCGAACGAGGAGGACGGGGAATGAACAGGGGAGAATTCAAGCTTCAATATGACCGGGCCAGGGTTTTTATCGAAGAAAGCCTGGAAGGCCTGTGCTCCAGCCCGGTCTCCCTGGTTCCCCCGAGGCTCATGGAATCCATGGCGTATTCCCTTCGGGCGGGAGGGAAGCGCCTGAGACCGGTTCTGTGCATACAAGCAGGAGAGACTTTCGGGCTCGACAGGGAGAAGACGGTGCCCCTCGCTCTCGCCCTCGAAATGATCCATACCGCGTCGCTGATACATGACGACCTGCCTGCCATGGACAATGACACTCTCAGGAGGGGAAAGCCCACCAATCATGTGCTTTTCGGTGACGCTCTCGCCATTCTTGCAGGAGACGCTCTCATGGCCTGGGCTTTCGAGTATCCTCTTGCCGTCCTTCCCGACACGGGGCTGCCCTGTGACAGGATCTGCAGATCCATGCACGTCCTGGCGAATGCCCTGGGTCCGGCGGGAATATGCGGCGGACAGGTTCTTGATACCGACGGGCAGAGCATGGACGATTCACCGGATTTCCCCTGGAAGGTAACCCGGCAGAAGACCGCGGTCCTTCTTCGGGCCTCCATCCTTTCGGGGGCCATCCTTGCCGGAGCCGACGGGAAATCTCTGGCTGCCCTCGGCGCTTACGGAGATCATCTCGGCTCCGCCTTCCAGATAGTAGATGATATCCTCGACGTCACGTCCACGGCGGAAGAGCTGGGAAAAACACCGGGAAAGGACGAGTCGCAGAACAAACGGACCTTTGTCGCCGCATACGGCCTGGAAAAAGCCCGGGAGCTTGCTGCCCGCGAGAGCCGGCTCGCTTCGGTGGCCCTTGAAGGCGTTCGGGGCGACACGGCCTTTTTCTCCGATCTCTCGGACTATCTGTGCGAACGGACGAAGTGACATGGCGATTCTTGATATTTTGAAAGACTACAGCGAACTCAGAGACCTTTCCAGGGAAGACATAAGTGCGCTCTCCGGCGAACTGCGGGAGCGGATCACGTCCGTCGTTCTGAAAAACGGGGGGCATCTTGCATCTTCCCTTGGA